>Ga0209164_1003388_pt1 | contig 15203 bp, 9 predicted proteins | sample MTBNYHSulfiMetaG_FD_187458 | JGI IMG/M metagenome (GOLD analysis project Ga0209164, IMG submission 187458) | Enrichment culture microbial communities from rom New York Harbor, USA that are MTBE-degrading - MTBE-NYH (New York Harbor Sulfidogenic)... | ecosystem: Environmental > Aquatic > Marine >...
CTCGTACCACTCGCCGCTCTGGTCGAAGCTCCGGATGCATTCCAGAAGACGGTGGGTGGCTGCATCCAGGTGCGCGGACAAGGTGGCGATTTCCTGGGCCAGGTCCTTGGTATCGTTCATAATAAAACACTATACATCTGTTAGCTAAAAATGCAAGCCCTTTTTCGTGAAATTCCAGCGCATCGGGCGAGGAGCTCATCATCACCGGTCGCGGCAGATCGATAGCCACCCTTGCCGCACTCCACGAACGAGCCCTCAGAAGCTTCTCCGCCCTCGTACCTTCCGATGCTCCTTGCGCCATGCCCGCCCCGCTTCCTCCGCCGCCTTCATGCGCAGCAGGTTCCCCTCCCCAGGTGGGGAGCCTCCTTGCGGCTCCTGCCTTCCACCTGCCCCACACCATGCCCCTTGTCACGTTCACGGCCATCCAGAGTCGTATTTCCTTGTACTATATGGGAGAGTTTTTCAGCGGCCTCGATGCGAAGGAGGTTTGACGGTCCGCAGGCGGCGGGGCTACAATGGCGAACCTCCGGCTCGTCGGGCGCAGCGTGCGCAGAGATCGCCGGGGGGAAAAGGAGAGTGGACCCCACCGTGGCTTTCTGGCCTGAGATCCTGTACGAGGACAATCATCTCATCGCCGTCAACAAGCTTCCTGGGCAGCTGGTTCAGGGAGACCGCAGCGGCGACTTGCCCCTGGCGGAGCTGCTCAGGGGCTACCTCAAAGAGAAGTACCACAAGCCCGGGAAGGTGTTCCTCGGGGTTGCGCACCGCCTCGACCGTCCGACCAGTGGGGTCGTGCTGCTTGCCAGGACCAGCAAGGCCCTGTCGCGGCTGAACCGGCTGTTCCGGGAGGACCAGGTTCTCAAGGTATACTGGGCGCTGGTTCAGGCGCTGCCCCCCAGGCCGGAGGACACCCTCGTCCATTACCTGCGGCGAAATCCGGAGCAGAACAAGTCTTACGCCTTCGACACCCCCGGTGCCGGCAGCAAGGAAGCGAGCCTGAGCTACCGGGTCCTCCTCTCGCTGGAGCGCTATCACCTGCTGGAGGTGACCCTGCACACGGGGCGACACCACCAGATCCGGGCCCAGCTGGCCCGAATCGGCTGCCACATCAAGGGGGACCTCAAGTACGGGGCGGCGCGGTCGAACCCCGGCGGGGGGATCCACCTCCACGCCCGCTCCGTGCGCTTGCCTCATCCGGTGCGCGACGAGGAGGTCACGATCCTGGCGCCGCCGCCGGCGGATCCGCTGTGGGACGCCGTACAGCTCGCCTTGAGGCCCACCGACTGATTGGGTATACTCTAGCGAGGTGATCGAGTATGCATTCGAGCATCAGCTTTCTCCTGAACGACACCTCTGTCTCGAGCGTGCAGCCTGCCGGAATGGTGACCCTGGACTACCTGCGCCGGGAGCGGGGCCTCACAGGCACCCGGGAGGGTTGCCGGGAGGGGGACTGCGGCGCCTGCGCGGTGCTCCTGGGGGAGCCGGCGGGCGAGGGCATGCTCTACCGGGTGGTCAACTCCTGCCTCCTCCCCCTGGGCGCGGCGGCAGGGCGCCATCTGGTTACGATCGAGGGCCTGAACCCCGCCGGGTCCGGTGAGCCTGGCCGGGTGCTTCCGGCCCTCAACCCGATCCAGGAGTGCTTTCTCGAGGAGGGGGCCACCCAGTGCGGCTTCTGCACCCCCGGGTTCGTGGTGTCCCTCACGGGGTATCTGCTCCGGGAACCCCGTCCGACCCTGGCGGGAGCCCTCGACGCCGTGGCCGGGAACATCTGCCGCTGCACCGGCTACGCCTCGATCCGCAGGGCGGTCGCCCGGCTGCTCGATCGTGTGGTCATGCAGGCCCCCCCTGTCAGCGGGCCGGAGCGCCTGAATCGACTGGCCGAGGCCGAGGTGATACCTCTGTACTTTCTCGAGATTCCCCGGCGCCTAGGCGGCCTGGCCGCATCGGCGGAGCTCGAGACGCGGGAGCCCCTCGAGATCGGAGGCGCGGAAGCCCGCGCAGGCGCCGCGGAGACCCGCCCGGGCGCTCCCGTCCTGGTGGCCGGAGGCACGGACCTGTTCGTCCAGCGCCCGGACGAGCTGGGGCATGGGAGCCTGCGCTTTCTGAGCGGGGAGCCGGGCCTGTCCGGGGTGTGGCGGGAGAACGGCCGCCTGGTGATCGGGGCCGCCACCACCGTGGAGGAGCTGCGGGCCCTCCCGGAGCTGGCGGCCACCCTGGCTCCGGCGGCGGACGCCCTCCAGTGGGTCGCTTCGTCCCCGATACGCCAGCGGGCCACCGTCGGGGGCAACCTGGTCAACGCCTCGCCGATCGGGGACCTCACCGTCCTGCTCCTGGCCCTGGATGCCCGGCTGGGACTCCGCTCCCCGGAGGGGATTCGGGAGCTTCCGCTGGAGAGCTTCTACCGGGGCTACAAGCAGTTGGACCTGGTGGAAGGGGAGATGGTGGTCTGGATTGCCTTTGCTCCCCCGGCGGCGGACGCGATCCTGAGCTTCGAGAAGGTGGCCCGGCGGAAGCACCTGGACATCGCCAGCGTCAACTCGGCGGCCTTGCTCAGGGCCGCCGGGGCGGACGGGGCCGGGGCATCGCCCGGGATCGGCGCATCCCGGCGGATCCTGGAGGCCCGGCTGGCCGCCGGCGGCGTGGCCCCGGTGCCCCTGTTTCTGGCCCGCACCTCGGAATACCTCGTAGGAAAGCAGGTGGAGCCGGAAGTGATCCGGCGGGCCCTGGATGCCGCCCAGGAGGAGATCGCCCCGATCAGCGACGTTCGGGGCTCCGGGGCCTACAAGCGCCTGGCCCTGCGGCAGCTCCTGATCGCCCACTTTCTCAGGGGCTTTCCCGAGGAGCTCGCGGGGGAAGACTGGCGATGAAGAATCTCGACGCCGCCCTGCACCTGCGGGGCGAGACCCGCTTCGTGGACGATCTCCCGGAGCCCGAGGGCACCCTCTACGCCGCGGCGCTTGCCTCGCCGTCGGCCCACGGCCGCATAGCCCGCCTGGACACCCGGGAGGCGGCGCGGTGGCCCGGGGTGCTGGCAGTGCTCACCGCGGCGGACATCCCCGGGGAGAACCAGATCGGCACTATCCTGCCCGACGAGCCTCTTTTGGCCGACGGGGAGGTCCACTACGTGGGCCAGCCGGTGGCCCTGGTCGTGGCCGCCAGCGCGGCCGCCGCCCGGTCCGCCCTGGGCGCGGTGGAGCTCGAGATCGAGGCCCTGCCTGCGGTGTTCGAGCCCCGGGAGGCCTACGAGCGGGGGCTCCTGATCGTACCGCCCCGAAGCTTCGTGCTCGGCGACGTGGAGGCCGCATGGAAGGAGTGCGACTGCATCCTCGAGGGCACGGCGGAGAGCGGGGCACAGGAACACCTGTACCTGGAGACCCAGGGTTCTCTGGCTCTCCCGGGAGAGCACGGGACGGTCAAGGTGATCGCCGCCACCCAGAGCCCCACGGGGGTGCAGCGGGTGGTCGCCCGGGTGCTCGGCGTGGGCATGCACGCGGTCCAGGTGGAGGTGCAGCGCCTGGGCGGGGCCTTCGGGGGCAAGGAGGACCAGGCCACGCCGTGGGCGGCCCTGGCCGCCCTGGCCGCGGTCCGCCTGGGCAAGCCCATCAAGCTGGTCCTCCGAAGGCAGGAGGACATGCGCTGCACGGGCAAGCGCCACCCCTACGTGTCGGACTACCGCATCGGGCTGAAGTCATCCGGCGAGATTCTGGCCTACGAGGTGACCTTCTATCAGAACGCCGGGGCGGCCGCGGACCTCTCGCCTTCGATCCTGGAGCGCAGTCTGTTTCACGCCACGGGCAGCTACTACGTGCCCAACCTCAAGGCCACCGGGATCAGCGCCCGGACGAACCTCCCGCCCAACACGGCCTTCCGCGGCTTCGGCGGCCCCCAGGCCATGTTCGTGATCGAGGGGGCCATCGCCCGGGCTGCCAGGGCCCTCGGCCTGGAGGCCGCGGCCGTCCAGGAGAAGAACCTGCTGCGGGAGGGGGACACCTTTCCCTACGGGATGGCCGCGGCGGGCTGCCGGGCTCGCGACTGCTGGGCCGAGGCGCTCCGGCGCTACGAGCTGGAGGCGCACCACCGACGGGTCCACGAGTTCAACCGCACCCACGCCCTGGAGAAGAAGGGCCTGGCCCTGATGCCGGTGTGTTTCGGCATCTCCTTCACCAACACCGTCCTCAACCAGGGCGGGGCCCTGGTGCACGTCTACACCGACGGGAGCGTTGCGGTCTCCACGGGGGCCGTGGAGATGGGCCAGGGGGTCAAGGTCAAGATCCAGGCCGTGGCCGCCCGGGTATTTCCCATCGATCCGGCGCTGATCCGGGTGGAGAGTACGACCACCCTGACCGTAGCCAACACCTCCCCTACCGCCGCGTCCACCGGGGCGGACCTCAACGGCAAGGCCACGGAGCTGGCCTGCCGGGAGATCCTGGCGCGGCTGCTGGAGGTCGCGGCGGAGGAGCTGGCCACGGGCAAGTACGGCGCGGGAGAGGCAGACCGCGACGAGCCGGGCGCAGACCGCGGGTCCGTCGAGATCGCTGCCGGCAGGGTGGTCTGGAACGGCGAGCCCACCGACCTGTCGTGGCGGTCCCTGGTCGCCGCGGCCTACGCCCGGCGGGTGAGCCTTTCCGCCCAGGCCCACTACGCCACGCCCAAGATCTGGTTCGACAAGACCCGGGAGAAGGGCGAGCCCTTCGCCTACCATGTGTACGGCACGGCGCTGAGCGAGGTGACCCTGGACTGCCTGCGGGGCACCTACGACGTGGACGGCGTCTGGGCGGTGCACGACCTGGGCCCGAGCCTCGATCCCCTGGTCGACCGGGGCCAGGCGGAAGGGGGCATCGTTCAGGGCATCGGGTGGCTGACCATGGAAGAGGTCCTCTATGGGGAAGACGGCAGGCTCATGACCCGGGATCTGAGCACCTACAAGATCCCGGACATGCACGCGGCTCCACGATCGCTGGAGGTACACTTCCTGGAGGGCGGCTCCAACCCGCTGGGAGTGTTCAACGCCAAGGCGATCGGCGAGCCTCCGTTCATGTACGGGATCGGCACCTTCCAGGCCCTGCGGGCGGCCATGCATGCCTATCGCCCGGAGCTCGACCTGCCGCTGGTTGCGCCCCTGACTCCGGAGCGCGTGTTGAGCCTCCTGTACCCGGAAAGACTCAGGGAGCTGGAGCTCGGCCAGCCCGCCAGGGCCGGCGGCGTACCGAAGGCCGGCGGCGGCTCCGCGACAAAGACCACCGCAAAGAAGCGCTGAGGCTTCGGCGGAACCTCATCCAAGGAACACGGACGACAGCATGAAAGCTTTGGGAATCGACATCGGCGCCCTCTCGATCGGGGCGGTCCTCGTGGACGGGAAGCAGGTCGTGGCCACGCACTATGCGGAGCACCGGGGGGACATTCACGGCAGCGTAAGGCGGCTGCTCGAGAGAGGCGAGCTCTCCGGTTACGATCGCGTGGGGCTCACCGGGACCCTGAGCGGCGAGGCAGGGGCCATCGATCCGATCCTGGCGGTCAGCGAGGGGGCCCGTCACCTGCTTCCGGGCTGCCGGAACGTCCTCTCCATCGGGGGGGAGAGCTTTGCCCTGATCCTGTTCGACGAAAAGGGCGAGTACCGGGAACACTCGATCAACTCTCCCTGCGCCGCGGGGACCGGCTCATTCATCGCCCAGGCGGCCGAACGCCTGAATCTTTCGGTGGGTGCTCTGGCGGTACGGGCGGACGCTCACACCGGCCCCACCCCGACCATAGCCACCCGGTGCGCGGTGTTCGCCAAGACCGACATGATCCACGCCATGCAGGAGGGCTACTCCCTGGATTCCCTGTGCGCGGGCTTGTGCGAAGGGATCGCCCGGAACGTCCTCGACGTGCTGGTCAAGGGGAGGGGGCTCCTGCCGCCGGTGGGGCTGGTGGGTGGGGTGTCCCTGAACCGCCGGATCGTCCGGAGCATCGAGCAGATCGTCGGGCTTCCCGTGGAGGTGCCGGAGCTCTCACCCCTGGCCGGGGCGGTGGGGGCGGCCCTCCTGGCTACCGACGGGGAGATTCCCGAAGGGCTCGCCTCCGGGCGGCTGGATCGACGGGCGGGGCGCAGGACGCCGCTGCACGGGGAGCTCGCCCACTACCCGGACTTCGCGGACTACAGGATCTACACCGAGGACGAGGTGGAGGTGCTCCTGCCCGCGGCCGGCTCCCCGGGGCCCGGACCGTCCGGGGCCGCCCCGGCGGAGGGGGCGTATCTCGGGATCGACGTGGGCTCGACCAGCACGAAGGCGGTCGTGCTGGACGAGCGGCGGCGGGTGCTGGCCGGGGTCTACACCGCCACCGCCGGCGATCCTGCCCGGGCGGTCGGACGACTCACGGATCGCCTCGAGGCGCTCGGGGTCCTGTCGGAGGCGGGCTTGCGCGGCGCGGCCACCACGGGTTCGGGACGAAAGCTCATCCGGGAGCTGTTCCGGGCCGACCTGGACATCGACGAGATCACGGCGCATGCCAAGGCCGCAGTCTTCCTGACTCCGGAGGTGGACACGATCCTGGAGATCGGCGGGCAGGACTCCAAGTTCACGCGCCTCAAGGCAGGGGAGGTCTACTTCTCGACCATGAACTACGCCTGCGCAGCCGGCACGGGCAGCTTCATCGAAGAGCAGGCCAAGCGGCTGGGCGTGAGCCTGCAGGAGTTTTCCGACATGGCCCTTGGAGCCGAGGCCCCCTACACGAGTGACCGCTGCACGGTCTACATGGAGCGGGACCTCGGGGTGCTGCTGGGCGAAGGCTGGTCTCGGGAAGCCCTCGCGGCTGCGGTTCTGCACTCGGTACGGGACAACTACCTGGCCAAGGTGGTCAGCCGCAGCCCCCTGGGGGACTACCTGGTGTTCCAGGGGGCCACAGCCCGCAACCGCGCCCTGGTGGCGGCCTTCGAGCAGGCCCTGGGCAAGCCGATCCACGTCTCGCCGTACTGCCACCTCACCGGCGCCATGGGGGCCGCGCTGGCCTGCCTCGAGGCGGGACTGGAGAAATCCGGCTTCGCCTCCGATCTGGAGAACCTGGAGCTCGAGCAGGAGGTCTGCACACTCTGCGCCAACCACTGCCTCCTGACCGTGGCGGTTCGGGAAGGCCTTCGGGTCGGGTGGGGGATGAAGTGCGGCCGGGACTACTCGAACCGGCAGCGACCCCGGGAGCGGGAAGCGGCCCTGGAGAGCAGGCGCCGGCAAATCATGGAGCCGGCCCTTGAGCCGGCGGATGGCGCGGGGGACGGGGTGAGGGCGGCTCGAGCGGCGACCATGGTGGTGATCCCAGCCCTGTACAACGCCGAGTATGCCCCGTTGTGGGTGTCAGTTCTCCGGCGCCTCGGGTACCGCACCCGGGTTCTGCGGCCGAGCCGCAAGGCCCTGGCCAGAGGGAAGGGCGTGGTGAACTCCGACTTCTGCGCTCCCATGGTCATGGCCCACGGCTACGTTGCCCAGGCCGTGGACGAGATGCGGGGGCAGGGGGATGAAGGGCGCGGACCGGAGTACCTGTTCTGCCCGGCGGTGGTCAACGAGGAGGATCCCGACTACGACGGAGAGCTGCTGTTCCGGAAGAAGACCTCCGAGCGCTACTTCTGCTACTACTCCCAGTACCTGCCCACGATCGTAGGCAACCTCACGACCCTGGAGCTCGGCGACAGGCTGCTGTCGCCGCTGATATTCTTCAACCGCCACGACATCGGCGAGATCGGCGCCGTGCTGGCTGAGGAGCTGCGGCGGGTGTCGCCGGAGCTGGACACCGGGCGGGTCCAGGAGGCTTTCGCTGGGGCGTACGCGGAGTTCCAGGAGCGCAAGGCCAGACTGGCCCGCACCTTCGTGCCGGCCGCGAGCCCCGACGCCGGCGGCCCCCTGCGGGTCCTGCTCCTGGGCCGGCCCTACGTGACTCTCGACCCCGTGCTCTCCCTTCAGATCCCCAGGAAGCTCGAAGAGCTGGGGGCGGAGGTCTACGCCCAGGAGGAGCTGGACGCGGAGGGTTTCGAGCCCCTGTACGCCGCGCGCTACTGCGAGCGGATGAACTGGCACTACGGCAGGAGGATCCTGGCGCTGGCGGAGCTGTGCGCCCGGTCCGAGAACCTCTACCCGGTCTTTCTGACCAGCTTCCGGTGCAGCCCGGACTCCTTCCTGATCAGCTACCTCAAGGACATCTTCGACCACTACGGCCGACCCTTCCTGATCCTGCAGCTCGACGAGCACAGCTCCGACGTGGGCATCTCGACCCGCATCGAAGCCGCCCTGCGCTCGTTCGCGGCGCACCGCCGGGCGGCGCACGGCCAGGTCGCCGAAGCCGCCGCCGAAGCACCCGTGCCGCCCCGCAACGACCCTCTCGAGCCAGGGGACACGGTGCTCGTTCCCTACATCGACGCCCTGACCAGCCGCTTCTGGACCGCCAGCTTCCGGAGGGCGGGCTTTGCCGCTCACGCCCTGGAGGCCGGCGAGTCTTCCTTGAGCACCGGCTACCAGTACGCCAACGGCGGGGAATGCATGCCCCTGGTCTCGATCATGGGTGGGGTCATCGAGAAGGTCCGCACCCTCGGTCTCGCTCCCGAGAAGACCTTCTTCTTCATGCCCACCTCCTGCTTCGCCTGCAACTTTCCTCAGTTTCCGATCCTGTCGGATCTCGTGTTTCGTGCCGCGGGTCTCCAGGGCCTGAAGATCGGCCTGATCAACAACATGGCCATGGCCGAGAGCCTGCCGCAGAGCCTGGCCGCCCGGATCTTCGAGGCCAACATCGTCGGGAGTATCCTGCACAAGATCTCCAACCGTATCCGGCCCTACGAGGTGCGGGCCGGGGAGACCGAGGCGGCTCTCGGAGAGGCGGCGGAGGGGATCTGCGACGCCATCGCCGCCGGGGGCGATCTGCGCCAGGCGCTGGGCCAGGCGGTGGAGCGTTTCCGGCGGATCGAGCGGGACGAATCCGGCGGCAGAAAGCCCCGGATCGCCATTCTCGGGGACCTGTACGTCAAGTACAGCGCGGAGGTCAACCAGAACCTGCAGGCCCTGATCGAGAAGCTCGGCGGCGAGCTGGTGGTGCCGTCGCTGACCGAGTACGCCCTGCACTACTACTACATGGACCAGAAGTTCAGCGGCGACGACCCACGGCACTACAAGCTGCTGCGGACCATCGAGGCGCGCTACGAGAGGATCGCCGAGGATCTCCTGGGCGAGCAGCGGGAACCAGACCTGGCGGAGGGAGTGGCCCTCATGGAGGGCAGCGGCTTCAGGCACTACATCGCCGGGGAGACCTCGATCAACGTGGGCCGGGCCCTGCACCACATCCACCGCAGGGACGTCGAAGCCATCGTCCACGTCAACCCCATCTTCTGCTGCCCCGGAGTGGTCACGGCCTCGATCTACCGGCGCATGCAGGAGCAGCACGGGGTGCCGATCGTGGACATTTTCTACGACGGCACGGGCAGCCCGAACCGGGTCCTGATCCCTCATCTCCACTACCTGACCCGCGGGCGGGGGGAGGCCGGGTCGGTTTGACCCCCTGGCACGGGGCTGGGTATGTTTTCAATGAAGAACTGTGATGAGCGAGCCCCAGGCCCTGGTCCGCAGTCGTTCGTCCCGGCCCGGGCTCCCGGCGGACGGGAGCCGTTCCGCAGGGGTGTCGCGTTCCGCCCGTTTGACGAACTTCTATCCGCTGTACGGCGCCGCCAACGACCAGGTGGACCCGGTCCTGCGGGTGCAGCCGGTACTCTTCCAGCGGGTCATCCCACGATACCGCCTCTCCACCAGCGAGACCCGGGACCAGGGGCTCGGCCCCATGTTCGCCGACATCCCGGAGAGCCCCGGCGCTCCGCCGCCGGGGAAGCCGCGGGGCATCCGGACGGAGACTCTTGCCGGCGGGACCGAGCCGCAGAGGCCGGCCGCTCCGGTCAGCCGATGGAGGGCCGGCCATCCGGCGCCGGAGCCCTGGCTCGGCCGGCGGGTGGACCTGTTCGCCTGATCAGCGGAGGGGTTTCTCGAAGCCCTCGAGCCCGGGAGGGAGCCCTTGTGCCGCGGAGACGCGAGCGAACTCCATGCAGGCGATGGCCATCAGGCGCTCCCGCTCCCGCTCGTGCGCTCCCATGTACAGAAAGCGTCCACGGGGCAGCTCCCGGGCTATGCGGGGGTAGTCCTTCTGGTCGTGGACCTTGTCGGTGGTGCCGTTGAACACGAAGATCTCCCGATCGATGCCGGCCAGGTTTCCGAACAGCTCGAACTCCCTGGCGGCGTCCGCGGATTTCTTCCACTTCCAGGTATCCGCTTCGTCGATGAAGCGGTCGATCCGGGCCTTCTGGTTCTTCTCCTTCATGTCCCCGATCATCGCCCGGCGCAGGAAGGGCTTGAGGAGTCCGGTCACGAACACCGGCAGGAGCGGGGACACGTAGCGCAGCACCCACTTGGGGAACCAGAGAGCGTGCATGGGATCTGCCGCCACGATGGTCGGGGCCTCCACGGTCTCCTCGATCAATCCCTGGAGGATGATGGCGGATCCCCAGCAGGAACCCACCAGGACGAAGTCCCGGCCATCGGCGAGGCCCACGGCCTCCAGGGCCACCCGGATGTCCCTGGCGCTCCGGGAGACGCTCATGTCCGCTTTCCGGGTCAGGATGCGGCTGCTGGGCTTCTCCCGGGTTTCCACGTAGTACAGCTCCACCCTGCCGTGGAGCGCGGCGTAGAACTCCTGGAATCCCTGGGGCACCACTCCCCAGCCCGGGACGAACACCACGGGGCGCACTCCCTCGGGCCGCTCGGGGCGGATGTGGATGACCCTGATCTCCGCTCCGTCCACGGGAATCATAAGGTGCTCACCGACGGCGGGATCCCAGAGCTCCGGTGCGGTACGGTCGAGGGCGGCGAGCATGGCCTGGACTCGTGCGTCCTGCTCATCGCTCATGTGCAGGGCCTGGGTGAGCAGCCGCTCCTCCGTCCGGGCAGAGATGTCCCTGGAGCTCATCGATAGCGCCTCCTCGAAGCCTTCGTGGAGCCCTCACCCTACAACGGGCCGGAGGGCGCGTCAACGCGCCGGAGCGCTCGGCCCCCAACAGGAGCCCCCTCAACGCCTTGCGAAGCCGCACGACCTGCCGTATGATGATCATGTACCCGCGCGGGGACCAAACCGCGGGCCGGCGGTCGGCCGGAAGGGGGTCTTGGGAATGCGCAGACGAGCCTGCGCCCTGCTGGCGGTCCTGCTCTGGGGGGTTGTTGCGCTCGGGGCGCTGGACAGCCATGTCGGTACCGTTCTCTCCTCCGTGGGGGATGCCGCCATCGATGCCTTCGGCAAAGCGGTGTATATCCCGGTTCAGCCGGGCGACGCCCTGTACCGGGATACCGTGCTCAGGACCGGTCCCTCGGGCTCCATGGTCTTGCGGCTGGACGAAATCCGGCTGGAGGTGCCTCCCGGCTCCACGGTCCGGGTAGAGGAGCTCCTGGCGGCGGGGCGCAAGCGCCGGGGGCTGGGCTGGTTCCAATCCCTGCTCACCGTGATCGGCAACATCGCCGGCTCCGGGGGAGAAGCGGGAGAGGAGGTGGTGCTCGGCTCCCGGGCCTTCGAGGTCCCGGATTCGGAGCTCGGCTTCGAGTGGGCGGAGGAAGAGGACGCGGATGAGCTGGCCTGGAAGACCGCCCGCGCCGAGCTGGATCAGCTGAGTTTTGCCGCCGCCCTGGAGACTCTGCTCGGTATTCGGCATCCCGACGGCCTGGACGAGGCCCTCCCCGGCGAGGTGGACTACCTGATCGGCACCTGCTACTTCCAGCTCGGAAACTACGCGGACGCCGCGCTTCGGCTGGAGCGGGCGTACGGATCGATCGCGCGATCCGGCCTGGGATGCGCCGTGCTGCCGTACTGCAAGAACCTCCTGTTCCAGCTCGGTGCGGCCGATTACCTGCTCGGACGCGAGGCGAGCTCCGCGGAACGCCTGGAGACGCTGCTGGAGGCAGGTCCCCCGGCGGAAATCCGGCCCTACCTCTACCTGTTTCTGATCCGGGCTCTTCGGGACGGCGGGAGGACCCGGGAGGCCCGGGCCCGTCTCGAAGAAGCCCAGCGGGAGTTCGCGGGAACTCGCTTCGAGCCTGAGATCAGACAGCTGTCCACGCTATAGCTCCGGACCAGGACCATGGAGCGCCCTTCGAACCTGCTGCGTCTGCTGCCGCTGCTCGCGATCCTGGTCGGCGCCATCCTGGTCGGAGTGCCCTTTCTCAAGGCCACGAATCCCCTGGAGCTCAAGCTCGCAGACCTTCGCTTTCTTCTGAGCGGAGCCCTGCGGGAACCGGATGCCCTGGCCGGCCACGTGGTCCTGGTGCTCATGGACCCCGTCTCGGAGCGATCCTTCGGCGCCGTGGTGGGCAGCCGCTGGCGCCGCTTTCACCCCCGGCTCATCGAGACCCTGAACGCCGCCGGCGCCCGGGTGATCGCGTTCGACGCGGAGTTTGCGGACGCGGAAGAACAGTGGGACGAAGAGCTCGCGGCGGCCTGCAGGCAGGCGGGAAACGTGTACGCCGGGGAGTCGGGAGCGGGGACCGCCCTGCCGCTGCTGGCCGAGGCCTTCGCCGGGGTCGGGAGCCTCAGGGTGCGAACCTTTCGCGATGGGCTGCCCCGCTGGATCAGCGTGCGCGGGGGCGACTCCGTGCCCTTCTCGGTGATGGTGGCCAATGGCTATCGAAGCGAGGCGGCCGGCCTGGGGTCCGGGTTCTGGATCAACTTCTTCGCCCCGCCCGGGGTCTTTCCGGCCTTCTCGTATAGTGCGGTGTACGCCGCCGACGCAGATCGCCTGGACAACCGACTGCGCACACCCCTGTCGGTGTTCAAGGACAAGGCGGTCCTGATCGGGATGGACCTGGCAACCGGGGACCGCTACGCCTTTCCCAACACCCTGGGACGGCGCATCCCGGGGGTGTACGGCCACGCCTACGCGGTGGAGACCCTGCTATCGGGCCGGCGCCTGAAGCCCGCCGATCCCTGGCAGAGCGCCCTGGTCCTGGTGGGGCTGCTTTCCGCCCTGTCCCTCGCCGTGAGCTCCCGTTTCCGCTGGCTGCGCCTGGGGGCGTCCACGGCCATGCTCGTGGGCTTCCTGGTCGCCGCCGTGCTGCTGTTCGCTCTGCGGGATCGCTGGATCAACGCATCGGCGTTTCTGGTGTCCTTCTGGGTGCTGCTGACCTTCCACTGGGTGTTCCGCCGGGTCAGCCTGACGGCCAGCCTGCGCCGGGCGGTCGGGTTCGACCCGGTGCTGGTGGAGTCCTTCCGCCGGGAAAGCCGCCGGGGAGGCGGGCAGGTGCAGCGGGAGGTGTGCATCCTGATCTCCGACGTTCAGGGCTACACACGCCTGGTCTCCCAGGCCGAGCCTGCCCGGGTGGCCACGGTCATGGGCGAATTCCTGGCCGGCATGGAGCGGGCCATCGTGGCCGGCGGCGGCTACATCAACAAGTACGTGGGAGACGAGATCATCGCGGTCTTCGGTTTTCCCCTGTCCGGAGAGCGCCGGGAGATCCGGGCGGTGGAAGCAGGTCTTGCCATGCTTGCGGAGCTGGAGAGCCTGAAGCGTTCGTGGACGCTGCGCAATCTCCCGCTGCTGGAGGGCATCGGCGTGGGCGTCGACGCAGGCACCGCCGTGTTCGCCGAGGTGGGAGGCAGAACCAAGAGTCAGTTCGACATCATCGGCAACTGCATCAACGGCGCCTCCCGTATCGAGGGCCTGACCCGGGAGCACGGCCGGCCAATGCTGATTTCCGCCGAGGTCCGCCGCGGGCTCAGCGGCGCGCCGCAGCTGCTGGAGCGCTTCGAGAGCCTCGGCGCGATCTCGGTGCGCGGCCAGGGGGATCGGGAGATCTTCGGGCTCAGGAAACCCGCCGGGGAGCGAGGTGCTCCATGAGCACGAAGGGAAAGAGGGCGTAGAAGCAGGCCGCCCGGGCCAGGTCCTCCAGGTCGATCTCCTCCCGGGAGGAGTGGGCCAGCTCCTCCAGCCCTGGTGCAAAGCCGATCGTTGGAATGTCGTGCCGCCCGGCCGTGGCCACACCGTTGGTGGAGAAGCTCCAGAAGCCGCTCTTGACCGCGCGGCCCGTCACGGCCCGGGCGGTCTCGAGGCCTGCCTGGACCAGGGGATGCTCCTGCTCCACGATCCAGGTGGGGAAGTAGGCTTCCTGGCGGAAGTCCGTACCCTTCCAGCTGTGTCCCGCGTACTCCGGGATCGAGACCAGGGCCTCGGAGCGGGCCTTCTGCACCAGCTCTTCGAGCTCAGCCAGGACGCTCTCCCGGGTCTCCCCCACGGTGAGCCGGCGATCGAGGTGGATCCGGCACTGGTCCGGGACCGAGCACAGGGAAGGCCCGCGGCTGCGGATGTCCGAGACCGTGATCGAGCCCCGGCCGAGCGGCGCGACCGTGGGCAGCGACCGGTCCAGCTTTTCGATGGCCTTGACGATGGGGTTCATCTTGTACACCGCGTTGACGCCCTGGCGGTTGTGGGCGCCGTGGGCGGACCTGCCTGTGGTCAGGATTTCGAGCTCCATCCGCCCCCGCTGCCCGCGGTAGACCTTCATGTCCGTGGGCTCTCCCAGCAGGACGTAGTCGGGTCTCACGGACTCTACCTCGATCAGGTGCCGCAGGGGGTACCCGTCGCAGTCCTCTTCCATCACCGATCCCACGACCAGCAGGGTGAAGGGGAACCCCCCCTCCGGAGGGTTGGCCGCCAGCCACTTCCCGGCCAGGAGGAACCCGGCCATGGCGGCCTTCTCATCCACGGCTCCCCGGCCGTAGATCGAGCCGCCGGCGATCCGGCCCTCGAAGGGCGGGTACGGCCAGCCCTCCTCGTCGGTCACCTGCACCGTGTCTATGTGGGCGTCGTACAGGATCTTGACGGGCCCGTCGCCGATCTGCCCCACCGCGTTGCCGAGACCGTCGGAGTGCTGCTCATGGAAGCCGTAGTACTGCATGGTGTCCAGGATGAACTCCACCAGCTCCTGCTCCTCGCCGCTGTAGCTGCGGATGCGGATCAGGCGCTGCAGGAGGTGGACGAGCTCCTCCCGCTGTTCCTCCAGCTCGGCCGCCGCCTTCTTGACCAGGCTCTTGTCCATACCGCTTCCTCCTGTTGCTCAGGTCCCGCCGCCGGGTGCCGGGCGCTCCGGCTCCATGGCCAGGGCGCCGACCGGGCACAGGGAGCAGCACAGGCCGCAGCTCACGCACAGCTTCCGGTCGAGCAGGAA
>Ga0209164_1003389_pt1 | contig 15202 bp, 11 predicted proteins | sample MTBNYHSulfiMetaG_FD_187458 | JGI IMG/M metagenome (GOLD analysis project Ga0209164, IMG submission 187458) | Enrichment culture microbial communities from rom New York Harbor, USA that are MTBE-degrading - MTBE-NYH (New York Harbor Sulfidogenic)... | ecosystem: Environmental > Aquatic > Marine >...
ACCGACTCCGAGATTGTAATTCGCGTTCCCAATGAAGGACGTACTGGTCCCCTCACAGTGAAAGTGCAGGATGAAGTCAGTAATGAAGTGTTTTTTTCGGTGTTCGGCCCGTGGGTGTATGTCGGCCATGGGAATGCCAATCCGCTGTTGTCCGTAATCGACAGTCATGTCAATGAAAACGCCGAGAGCGTCGAAATCCGTGCGGAAATAGGGCTGGACGGCGATCCGGAGGCGCTGACTCCTACCCCGGAAGGTGACAAGACCTATGTTTCTCTGCCATCCGTAAATACCATCGCTGTGTTGGACGCACCCAACAACACGATTGCCGGTGTATTGCAGAATGACATCGGTCCGGCTCCCTCCGCTATGGCTGTCACTACGCAGGAAAAGCACAGGCTCTTCGTGGCCAACCGCGGCGACCGTTCCGTCACGGTTATCGATACGCTCACCAATACGATCATCGCTACCCTGACGGTATCAGGAGATCCGGAAGACAGCCGATCGGATTGGGGTCCGGCATCCATAGCGTTGGATCCTTCTTTCGAGACTTGCTACGTAATTTTTAGAGATGAAAGCATCTTAAGGGCGTACTGGGTAGATTCTCTTCAGATTCGATCTGAAAACGAGTTCGGGCCTCAGCCGATCAAGCTGATCGTGCTTCCGAACAACAGTAAGGTCTACAGCCTGAATCAGGGCAATATCGAGGAAGGAAACGAAAGTGGCGGATCGCTCACCACGTTGCTCATCAGCGAGCAGCGTAGGTATTCCGACGTCACCGTGGGATCGAATCCAACAGACATGGTTGCCGTGGCGAGCTTTCAGGTGATCGTTGCCAACCGAGATAGTGACTCCGTCTCCGTCATAAACGCAGATGGAGACGTGATTGTGAGAACGTTTGCCGGTGGAGAGGTGGGGGTCGAGCCCTCCGGGATTACTTTGTCGGTCGATAACCAGTTCATTTACGTAGCCAGCGCCGGCAATGGCTCCGTTTACGTCATCAATCGAGAAGAACTGACCGTCAAAAAAGAGATACCGGTTTCTCCGGGCATAAAGGATATTCGATATCGAAATACGGGCGAAGGCGAAAGGCTGTTCGTACTGAACCCGGTTCAAAATACAGTGACCGCCATTGACGTGGAAGAGGAGAAAGACGAGGTCATCGCCTCCGCCACGATCGGGGATGGAGCCCTCTTCATGTTGGTGGAGGAACTCGTCACCTACCCGCCTTCCGACTAAAACGGTCCGGTTGGTCGTCGAAAGCTCCTGCCGAGCCGGTGTTCGCTGGGATCATCGCGATGATGGAACCATTACTGGTCCGACCGGCTCCATGCATTCATGCATATGTTCAACAGCTCACGGATTTCCCGTCAGAGCAGTTTTTTTAGCTCGCTTAAAGACTCGATATGCGCTTCTGCTTCGAGTTCGGGATTTCGGAAAGCGATGAGAGAAATGGACGCCTGCATCGAGGCCTGTTCGTCGATCACGCTGTCGCCTATGTATACCGCTTGACAGTTCGTAAGGCGGAACAGCTCCAGGGCCTTATTCAAAGCTTCAGGATCAGGTTTGGGACGTGACACGTCCAAGGCGCTTACCACCACATCGAACAGCTCTTCCAAACCATAGAGCTTCAGTAGTCCGGCCAAGGTAGTGCTCCGATTGGAAACCACTGCGGTCCTGTAGCGCTCCCTCAGGTATCTGAGCACTTCTTTCAAGTCCGGCTCAATAGTCATAAACTTCAGAAAAGGGGTATAATCCACCGACTTGAGGTATTTCATCGCGGCGGGTAAACATTCGGGATGGTCACGCATGATGTATTTTACCGAATCCCAGGCCGTCAACATATGGACTGGGCCAATGTCCTCCTCTTGCATGTCAGGAAGCCCCAAGTGGTTCAAAATACTATTATAATAATGCCGGTTGGCTTCACGCGAGTCGAACATTACTCCGTCGCAGTCAAACAGGATCGCTTGAACGTCATTCCACATGGTTACTTTCCGTGGCTCACTCCGGGCGCCGCCACAGGAATGCGGCAGGGCCATCTGAAAGGTTGATTCACCTCTAAGCATCGTCTTTTCTGATTTTGTGCGCGATGACTATAGGGCAAAACGGCGTTAAATACAAGAGTGAAAGTCGAGGATGATAAAACTAACCCCTTGATATTTTTGTAGCTTTCCAGAAAAAAAAGTTTGCATAAGAACGAAATCTCTGATATAGGATAGCCATCTAAACGCAAGTGCATGGTGGGTGTAGCTCAGTTGGCAGAGCACCGGGTTGTGGCCCCGGTTGTCGTGGGTTCAAATCCCATCACTCACCCCAAATAAATTAAGGACTTAGACCAATGGTGTAAGTCCTTTTTCTATTTCCGGCGTGTGGCCACACGCATACTTACTGAAAAGCGGGACTCGGCATGGAGCCGTCTGGCCGGAGTTTGTTCGATGGTCCCCTATTCCGGATTAATCAGTGCGCCGCGATGGCGCGAGGCGCCGGCGTCTTTGACACTACGGCGGCTAAAACCCGTTTGAGGGAAAAGTTTTAATCAACTTCGATTCGATCAATCTGCGCTTCAGCCACTTTTCGGCTTTCAATCTGGATTTCATCCACCAATTCGCTGATCTGCCGAGAGGCGTCACTGGACCTTTTAGCAAGAACGCGGATTTCTTCCGACACCACGGCAAATCCGGCACCGAGTTCTCCCGCTCGTGCCGCTTCCACCGCAGCGTTGATCGCCAACAGGTTGGTCTGGCGTGCTATGAGTTCGATGCTTTTCACGATATCGTCAATTCTCTCGAGTTTCTTGGCCAGGTTCTTGGCAGTCTCGATCTGTTCCTGGATGGCCTTGTCTTTCTTCACTTCATCCGTCACGTCGCGACCGATCTCCAGAAAACCTTCGATTTTCCCCTCTTCGTTTTTCAAGGCCGTGACCGTGCAGTGCAGTGGGAAAATTTCTCCGTTCTTACGTAACCGCCTCATGGTAAACAAGGCCTTGCCGTCTTTCATGACCTGTTTGGAGCGCTGTCGCTGAATCTCGGCTGCTCTGCCGGTATCGTCCTTTATGAAACTGAAAGATACCGGACGTCCCATCGCCTCGTCACGGTTCCATCCGAATATATTTTCTGCACCCGTGTTCCAGCTGCCCACCTTTCCTTGCATGGAAACCGTAATAAAGGAGTACAACGAAGCACTGTCTAGGATCCTCTGAAAAACCTGCTTTTCAGCTTCATATTGTTTTCGAAATTCATCCTTGCCCGTCTGCTCGTTTGCATCGGGAAGCAGTTTCTGGTCGTCTCGTCCAACGGATTCGTACGATTCGTACTTCTCCAGAAGTCCCTGAAACGCCACAAATCTCTGGGCCAATTCGTGTTGAAGGGTTCCCTCCCTGATGTCTTCAGGTTCTAACCTTTGGTTTTGCTGATCCGGGTTCAGCGCAAAGTCGGCTAGACTTTCCCAACCCCGGATTTCCCTCCGATAGATGATATAAACGGTGAACTCACATAGCAGGAACGCTGCTGCAAGAACCGAAACGGACCTTAGGCGATCTTCCAGTGAAAGGAAATACCACATGCTCGCTGCCGCGATAACAAAGATAGCCGCGATAAGCGTCATCGTCATCCAGAAGTAACGGCGATTGTTCATTATCGATCTCCTCAGTTCTTGCGTCATTGCAAAGTAATACTCAGATGAACATGAAATAGAGTGAGCCGACCGGGGACGATCTTCCGGCAAATTGAAAATCCGGAAAAGAAGGAACTCGACCATGACCGTTCCAGCCGGCGTTCTTGTGCGTCATCTGATCTCTATAGCAACATAGGAGCCCGCTGAAAACAACTCGTAACATCTAAAGACATCCTCGTAACCATCATCGGATGAAACACGGAATACTTTAGGCTTATAGTTTGGCAAACTGCTGAAAAAGTCAGGCGGAGTTGCATTTCAGATTATCTCCAGGATTGAAGCGCCCTACTCTCATGAATCTCAATAACGAGTTCTTGTGCGAAACGTTTTGCCCCAACATTCGTTCTTCAGCGGTTTAATCCTCAGACTCTCGGAACATGAAATCCGGACGTGCATATAGGAGAATTCTTCAATGGACAATAATGGGTCAAAACGGCTTCATTTTCAAGCCCCTGATTGGCTGAGGGTGTGCGACATGAGAGGAGAGGGGGAAGATTTTTCTTTTTTTTGCGCCTAATAATGTAGTAGTCTTTACTACAAGAGAAAGGAGGTGTTCCATGTCGGTTCTGGAAGAATTGGCAGAGAGAAGAGAGGGTGTTTTGTCCGGGATTCAGGAGCTTGGTGACATGCGTCGGGGGTCGGTAGTGGAGCAGTACTATGAGACCAGGCTCAAGGACGGCACACTGGTGAAGCGTGGTCCCTACTACCTGTACACTTACAAAGACAAGGGGAAGACGGTTTCCAGGAGGTTGGCGGGTCCCGCGGAGGTGGAGCGATACGAGGAGCAGATCGGCCGGTTCCGAAGGTTTGAGGAGTTGTCGGCTCAGCTTATCGAGGTGAGCCACGAGATCTGCGATGCCAAAGATGAAGCCGAAGCAAACGCGATCAGGCGTCAAAAAAAACGGCGGAGGTGATCGCCGAGGAGGTGCGGGAGGAGGTAAGAAGGTTGGTGTGGACTGTTTTGCGAGGGCTAAAAAGGGAAGGATGCGTCGATCTGGAGGCGCTGGAATTTTACATTCGGGAACGGATGCACCGATGCGGGGCTGCCATTTTGGAGCGTCTTTTAACGCTCGAAGACGGTTCGGCCTTGGAGAAAAGGTGCGGGTGCGGAGGTACGTTTCGCAGGCACAGGAAGAGGAACAAGAGGGTTGTGACGGTTCTGGGAGAGGTGCGCCTGGAGAGGAATATAGAGCGTTGCGAGAACTGCGGCCAATGGCGGGCGTTGGAAGATGTGGCGCTGGATGTGGAAAACACGGCGTTTTCTCCCGGAGTACGGAGAATGATGGCCCGAACGGGAGCGGAAGTCCCCTTTGAGGAGGCCCGCCGTCTTATTTGGGAACTGGCCGGGGTTCGTATCACGAACAAGGAGGTGGAACGAAAGGCCGAAGACATAGGGGAGGATATAGCCTACAAGGAAGACCAGTCCGTTCGGGCCGTGTTCGAGGACCGGGAGGAAGAGAGCGGAGAGGCGCCGGAGACCCTCTACATCGCCGTCGACGGCACGGGCGTACCCGTGCTTAAGAAAGAGACCGAAGGCAGGATCGGCAAAGGGGAAGACGGCCTGTCGCGTACACGGGAAGTCAAGCTGGGCGCCCTGTTCACCCAAACCACGGTGAACTCAAAAGGCGAACCCGTGCGCGACCCGGACTCCACCACTTATACGGGCCGCATCGAAACAACGGACGACTTTGGCCCCCGGCTATACGCCGAAGCATGGAGAAGAGGCCTCCCCAATGCGGGAACAGTCGTGGTCTTGGGCGACGGAGCCCGATGGATATGGAACCTTGCCGGCGACCACTTCCCAAGTGCGATCCAGATCGTGGATTTCTACCACGCCAAAGAGCACCTATGCCAATTAGCCGGAATCCTTTTCCCCCACGACGAGGATGCCAAGACAAAGTGGAGGAAAGAACTGGCCGACGACCTATGGGAAGGCCGAATAGACACTATGCTCCTCAAAGTCAGAGCCCTGAATCTCAAAGGCGAAAAAAAGCGTGAAACGGACAGACAGCTCGAATATTTTGAGAAAAATGCACCCCGTATGCGATACCGGGACTTCCGCAACATGGGGCTGTTTATCGGATCCGGCGTAGTCGAAGCCGGGTGCAAGCACGTCATCGCAAAAAGACTCAAGCAGTCCGGCATGCGCTGGACCGTAAAAGGCGCCAATTCCATCATCGCCCTAAGATGCTGTACTACCTCCCGACGATTCGAAGACTATTGGGAGCAAAGGCGCGCCGCTTAATCACCGATTATGTCGCACACCCATTGGCTGAAATTTGAGCTCGGCAGCCGGGTCTATTTTCATTAATCCATCCATATTGCGGGCTTGGGCGTTCGCCTCATTCGATTGGATAACATCAGCGATTGGCGGCGCCAAGATTTTCTGATGAAATTCGGGAGTGAAGGTGATAATCTAAATTAATGTCTTCGTTCTTCGCGGATTATTAGTCAACGGGAGGTGGATCTATGAAACGGAAAGAGAAAGAAAGTCTCAAGCAAGCTGAACCAAGGAAGAGAACCGAGTATGTAAAACCGATACTCACTCCTCTCCTCTCAAGAAGCTGAAAAACGTTACAGCGGGATTTGGGTCTCCTCAATAGTGATTCGGAGGCCATAATCAGGTTCACGTTGCCCCCCACCCACCGGTGGGTAACGAAAAAAACGCGTCTCCGAAAAGACTCGAAAAGGCTCGATATGAGGAATTCCACCGCCGCACTCGAGTTGCTTGCAGGCCCGAATCTCCGGGGGACTCGATCAAAATTACGGGCACGGAAATCGTTTGTCCGGCTTCCTAATCAGGCTCCGCCGGGAGGTTCATGGACCTGACACTCTGCGGAGATAAGGGTGGTCTATGCGGGCGGGAAACCTCTATGGAGCCTTTCGGATGAAAGCGGACTTTGTACTCAATGGAGAGAGGAGATCCGGAGGATGACCAATAAATACATTATGCCTTTGGTCCTTCTGTTTCTGTCGGGCTGTGTTTCAGACCAGCAGCATACACCTCTACAAACGGCTTCGTATCCTGACGCGCCTGCGGAGGAGGCGGTTCTAACGTACCCCATCACTTCGGACTATGGAAAGGAAGTGACGTGGTCTGCGAGGTATTCCGTTTATGTGGATGAAGGCCGCCGAAAGCTCTATCGCTTTCCCAGAGGAGAGGGACCGCCCGTCCGGCTCGAATTTAAGGATAACAAAGCGACGATAAACATTTCGGACCTGAATGCTGTTCTCGAACGGTTAGGACTGCCCAGTGCCGATAAAAGCGTGGTCGAAACCCCGGATCAGGAAAAAACCAGCTATGCGCGGTACGTGTTCGACTGGGATATACCACATGAAGGTCGATTGTCACTGGAAGTGGTTCTTTGTGTCTGTATGAAGTCATCGATCACAGAATGCCCGAAAGGCACCACGAAAAGAATGGGCAGCAAGTACTATTACTGCGTCGGGAAGATAGAACACGTGGAGAGGCGTTAGAGTCTCACCCCCTCAGAGAGGATAATGATCTTCGAGTAGTCGATTCGGGTTAACGAGACGGGTTCGAAAACGCGAAACCCAAGCAGCCTTTTACCCCACATGGAAGGATTATTATCGATCACACCGGAGACCTCCCCTTCCAAACCTCGTTTCCGAAAATAAGCGATAACCTCAGAACCGTGACCGGCGCCGAACAGCGCCGCTTTCTCACCTTTTTTCAACTCGGGATACCTCGTGTGTTGATCCATTGACCGTCATCCATGGTGATAGATCCCGACGAGAAGTCTTTCCTTTTTGCTATAGGATCGCCTGACTGGTGAAATTATCCTCCAGGAGTGTTGGAAGTCGATAAATCTATAATGATCCGCGGCTAGGAAGCTGACAGCCGTAGGGCGCTCCCTGTATAATCTGAACATACCCCCATATTTCTGAGTACAGGAGTTCAGAATGAAGGCGCTTTGTTTCGAAGAACACGGCGGACCCGAAATCCTAAAATACACGGACGTTCCGGATCCGCAGCCTCCAGGGCCGGGTGAAGTCCTCATTCAGGTTAAAGCAACGACCCTTAATCACCTGGATATCTGGGTTCAAAGGGGTTGGCCCCATCTGGAGCTGGTCATGCCGCATTGGGGAGGGGCCGATGTATCGGGCGTCATCGCGGACCTGGGCAAGGGGGTACGGGATTGGGAAATCGGCAGTAGGGTGGTGGTCGATCCGGGCATCAATACGCGTGAAGACGAATTCACCCGTCGCGGAGAAGATAGTGTGAGTCCGGGCTATCACATCCTCGGGGAAAATGTACCAGGCGCACACGCCGAATATGTAACCGTTCCAGCGAAAAACCTGGTGAGTATGCCGGCTCACCTTGATTTTCACTCCGCTGCAGCGCCTCTGTTGGTGACCTTGGCTGCCTGGCGCATGCTGATCACCAGGGCTCGTCTCCGTGCAGGTGAAACCGTGCTGGTCGTAGGAGCGGGTGGCGGTGTAAACAGTATGGCCATTCAAATCGCAAAGCTAGCCGGCTCCAAAGTGTATGTGCTAGCCGGCGGTACCCATAAAGCCGCCTTGGCCGAGGAGTTGGGGGCCGACGTTATTCTGGATCGAAAGAAGGTCGACTGGGGCCGCGAAATCTCCCGCATCACCGAACACCGCGGCGTTGATGTGGTGGTGGACAATGTGGGAGCGGCGACGCTCGAGACCAGTATGCACGCGGTGGTTCGGGGGGGCCGCATCGTGATCATTGGAAACACCAGCGGACCTCAAACCCAAATCGACATCCGCTATATTTTTGGAAAACAGATTTCTCTGGTGGGAAGTACTATGGGCTCGCATCAGGATTTTTTCGAGGTAACGGAACTCTTGTGGTCCGGAAAGCTACGGCCTGTAATCGATCGCGTGATGCGTCTAAAAGAAGGCGTCGAGGCTTGCACATTAATGGAACAAGGGAAACTATTCGGAAAAATCGTGCTGGAGCCTTGAGCTCTGAACACGGCTCGAGATCATACAGGGAGAAACCTTTCGAAAGATGTTCCCCCGCACCCCGTTTTCAAATCTCACACACCGGCGCCGCTGAACTATTCTTCATCTTGAATCCTGCCGCTCGCCCGTTTCAGAACTTCCCGTGCAATAATCAGTTTTTGAATGTCCTGGGTGCCTTCGCCCAGCGAAGAAGCCCAGGTGTCCATGGGAAACTTGTGGATGGGATGCTCGAACACTACGGAGGCGGCTCCAAAGAGGTCAGCCGCCCAGGAGCTTACTTCCCGGGCTACCCGAACCGAAAGGTACTTGGCCATCGAGGATTGGATAGGGATCGGCCGACCGGCGACTTCGGTACGGCAGGCGTTCCAGACCATGAGACGGGCCGCCTCCAGGCGGGAGTACAGATCGGCCATCTCGAAGGTCTTTGTCTGAAACCCGCTCATCGGTTTTCCGAACAGCTTGCGCTTCCTCATGTGTTCGAGCGCCAGTTCGAAAGCGCCTACCGCCGTTCCCGTAGTGAGGGCGCTGATGGGCAATCGGCTGTGGGTAAAAATCGTCAAGACCTGCTGCAGCCCTTTCCCTCGCGTTCCCATCAGGTTTTCTTCCGGAACATGCACGTCGTTCAGCTGAATACGGGTCAGATCCGAAGGGATCCAGACGCGCTTGTTCAGCTTTTTTCGGGTAACCCCGTCGGACGCCAGATCCACCAGGTACATCGAGATGCGCCTACTCCTTTCGGCCGTTGGATCCGATAGCGCGGTAATTATCGCAAGATCGCTTATCGAACCGTTCGTGACATAAGCTTTGCTGCCAAAAAGCCGCCACCCCTCTCCTGCCCGCCTTTCTGCGCGGGCCTTTATGGAAGCCACGTCGCTCCCCGCGTCCAGTTCGGTGTTTCCAAGACAGAGGAGCGACTCGCCGCGCGCCGCCGACTCCCAATAGCGTCTTTTATGGGCTTCCGACCCGAACATCCAAAGGGCCTGCATTCCCAGAGACGTTTGAGCGAGCATCGCCACCGCGACTCCGGGTGCAAGCCGGGCGAGCGTTTCGATGTGTACCGCCAGGTTCAATGTGGGTTTCTGGATCCACTCTCCCGCGGACGAATCAAAACCCAGCCAGCCTTCACTCCCCAGCGTTTCGAAAAACGTCCTCGGAATGGCCCCATCCTGATACCACCCAGGCAGATTCGATATCAGGTGCGCGTCAAGGAACAGCCTGAAACGGTTGTTTTCTTCGATCACCTCTTCGGGAATCGAAAACAGGATAGGTTCGTTGGACATACGGCCTCCTTTGCCGACTTCTGCACCATTGATGTGTATGTGGAAACCCGCCCATCCGGATCCCGCCAAGCCCCCCATTTGGGCTGCTGTTCCGGCCGTCCACGCTCGCGCGCCGGGGGCGTCACCCTCCGGCCGTCGTGTTCGGAGCGGCGACGGATGCCCGCCGTTGTCCGCCACATTCCGTTCTCCGGATGGGACGGGTGTTTCGCCGAATCCGGAACGGCAGATAAGGACGAATCCCAATCGATCTTGAGACGATCTTACAGTACATTTTGCATTCTGAAAACACCTTCACTCCCGTGAAGACCATTATTTCGCCCTATTCTTTAAAAGGGGATTCCGGGGCTGCAAGTATCCATATCGGAGCGGCTGTTTCACTCCTATCCCGCAGCCCAACAGGGGCAGGCCCGTCCACTGAAGAAGCACTGGCGGCATACTCTGCAATTTGAAAAGGTATTACTACGAGGGTTTGCATTTGTCTTTAATCAGAAAAGGAGATATAATTAGTATTAAATTTTTCTGTTGCTATCTGAAATAACGTTTAGCGAGAAGAGAGACGGGTTCGCCCTATCGCGAGCAACCGGCGTTTTGCTCTGGGTTTGGCGGACAAGCTCTTGATCCTTGACAACGTTGTCTGCATCCTTATCCTGAATACTGAAATACTCGGATCTTTTCACCTATCCCTATACCGGACGCTTCCATCCAGGTTTTTTTGAAAAAGAAGGACTCCGGCGATCTTTAAGTCCGCGTTTCGCCCAACCGCGAGAAAGGAGCAACTATATGCCAAGGAAAGAGATCGATTTGCCTTACAAGTTGGAACGTCTTTCCATATTGGATGAAAAGGGCACACCGGATAAGTCCCTTGAACCCGATGTGCCTGACGAATTGCTGCTGAAGCTTCACCGCGCCATGTTGGCTGCGAGGCGCTTCGATGAACGGTTGCTGAACCTCCAACGCCAGGGGCGCATCGGCACCTTTGCTCCCATTACCGGCCAGGAAGCGGCTCAACTCGGAGCTGTTGCGAATTTGCGTCCGGACGATTGGATGGTACCCTGTTTCCGCGAAACCGCTGCAGAGATTTGGCGCGGCAAGACCATGGAGAACGTGATCGTCTACTTCGGCGGCTACGATGAGGGCGGGCGGCTGGAAGACGAACGTAACGACCTGCCCATAGCCGTTCCCGTGGGTTCTCAAACGCTGCACGCAGTGGGTCTGGCCTGCGCCATGAAATATCGCGGAAAAGATACGGTGGTAATGACGTTTTTTGGAGACGGCGCCACATCCGAAGGCGATTTTCACGAGGCCATGAACTTTGCCGGTGTATTCCAGGCTCCGGTAATTTTTCTGTGCCAGAACAACCAATGGGCCATTTCCGTTCCCCGTTCCAGACAAACCCGTTCGGAAACCTTGGCGCAGAAGGCATTCGCTTATGGAATGCCTGGAATACAAGTGGATGGAAACGACGTGCTGGCCGTATACGCCGCTGTGAAAGAGGCCGTGGAACGGGCCCGCGCAGGAGACGGCCCTACCTTCGTTGAATGCGACACCTACCGGATGATGATGCACACCACGGCGGATGATCCAAAACGGTACCGTTCCGAAGAGGAAGTCGATACTTGGAGAGCGCGGGACCCTATCGTGCGATTCCAGAAATACCTGAAAACAAAAAAACTGCTGAAAAATAAGGACATCGAAAAAATAGAAGAAGAAATCAAGGACGAAATCCAGCGTGCGGTGGAAGGTGCGGAAGCCCTCATGAAGAAATTCGGCGATCCTCTCGATATGTTTTCGCACACCTACGCCGAGCTTCCGCCGAACTTGGTCGAACAGAAAGACGAGTTATCGCTGGAATTGACTTCGGATAAGCAGGAGGCGAACCATGGCTAAGATGACAATGGTCCAGGCCATCAATCTTGCTTTGCACCAGGAAATGGAAAAGGATGATCGGGTAATCGTGCTGGGTGAAGATGTGGGTAAGGACGGAGGCGTTTTCAGACTGACGGAAGGTCTGGTCGAGAAATTCGGAGAAGAACGGGTCATGGATACGCCTCTGGCCGAGTCCGGTATTGTGGGAGTTTCTATCGGCATGGCTTTATACGGGCTCCGGCCCGTGTGTGAAATCCAGTTTTCAGGTTTTTCCTACCAGAACTTCCACCAGATCGAAAATCATGCTTCGCGCCTGAGAAGACGCTCGCAAGGGCGCCTGAACGTGCCCATGGTGCTCCGAGCCCCCTACGGAGGTGGTATTCGGGCGTTGGAACACCATTCAGAAAGCCGCGAAGCATTCTGGGCTCATATTCCGGGACTCAAGATGGTCATCCCTTCGGGCCCCAGGAATGCACGCGCATTGCTCGTCAGCGCCATGAGGGATCCTGATCCCGTGATCTTCTACGAGCCCAAAGCCGTGTATCGAGCCTTTCGAGAAGAAGTTCCCGAGGAAGAAGAAACCCTGCCTCTGGGAAAGTCCCAGACGGTGCAGGAAGGCAAGGACATCACCCTGATTGCGTATGGAGCCATGATGCATCCAACCCTCGAGGCGGCACAGGAACTCAAAGATAAAGATCAGATCGAAGCTGAGGTGATCGATTTGCTGACCATCATGCCGCTCGACGACGAGCTATTCACCGCTTCGGTGAAAAAAACAGGAAGGGCGCTCATCGTGCACGAGGCTCCTAGAAGCTTCGGTCCGGGTGCCGAGATCGTCGCACGCATAATGGAGAAGTCCTTTTACTACCTGGAAGCGCCGATCGCGCGAGTTACGGGATATGATGTTGTTATCCCTTTGTTCGCACGTGAAGGCGCATATCTGCCGAACGTTCAGAGGATTGTTCGGGCCGCCCGAAACGTCCTAAGCTCATAGCAAGAGAGGGGAAGACGATGGCTCGAGATTTCAAGCTCCCGGATCTGGGTGAAGGAATCCACGAAGGCGACATACTTTCCGTACTTGTCAAAGTCGGAGACAAGATAGAAGAAGGTCAACCGATTCTAGAGATAGAAACGGACAAAGCTACGGTGGAAATACCGTCTCCATATACAGGTACTGTGGAGAACATTGCCGTCAATCCGGGTGATGTAGTTCAGGTAGGTGACGTCCTGATGACCTTTTCCGTCGAAGGAGAACGCGAAGCCCCCTCTGAACCGGCCGAAGAGCCAAGAAAAGCTAAGGCTCCACCTGAGCCGGCCGAGCAGGCTGAGGAAGCTGAGGCTCCACCTGAGCCGGCCGAAAAGCCCGAAGCGGTAAAAGTCGAACGCGAACCGGAAGCTTCCGAAGCCGCACCTTCTAAAAAGGAAGGCGAGGCGCCTTCGCGGCGGGAAGGTCCGATTCCCGCTTCGCCGTCCACCAGGCGTTTGGCCCGGGAACTCGGAGTCGATCTTCACCGGGTCTCGCCTTCGGGGACCGGGGGGCGAGTCAGCGCGGAAGAGGTAAAAGCTTTTGCCGAACAACCAAAAGAGGCCGCTCGCGCGGGTGAGGAGGCTCCAACACCGAAAGCTCCGCCTTCGGAAAAAGCGGCTCCATCGCCCCCCGCTGATTGGAGCAAATGGGGGCCCGTTGAACGCCAACAGCTACGCTCGGTCCGCCGGGCGACTGCGAGACAGATGTCTTTGGCCTGGTCAAAGATACCTCACGTGGGCAGCCAGGAAATTGTGGACATTACCAAACTCGAAGCGTTCAGAAAGAAGCACAAGGACGAAATAGAAGCGCATGGAGGTCGGCTGACCCTGACCGTTCTGGCATTGAAGGCCACGGTTGCGGCCCTGAAGAAGTTTCCCCGTTTCAATGCGAGCCTGGACGAAGAGACCCAGGAAATTGTACTGAAACAGTATTATCATATCGGGGTGGCAGTGGACACTAAGGACGGCCTTCTGGTGCCCGTGGTACGTGACGTGGATCGGAAGAGCATCACGGAACTCTCCGTGGAGCTGAACGAAATCGGCGAACGCACACGTGATCGAAAAGTGAGCATGGAAGAACTCAAAGGCGGGTCCTTCACCATCACCAACATCGGACCCCTCGGGGGAACGGCTTTCGCCCCCATCATCAATTACCCGGAAGTAGCCATTTTAGGTTTGGCCAGAGCCCGGTGGCAGCCCGAGATCGTTGGAGATGTGGAAAGCGGAGAGTATGTGGTGGAACCTCGCTTGATGTTGCCCCTGATGATGTCTTTCGATCATCGGGTGCTGGACGGCGCCGATGCGGAGCGATTTCTTCTTGAAATTGTAAGTGTCCTCGAGGATCCGGATCGATTTCTGATGGTCATTTAGAGCTCGAAGTGTTTTTTACATTTAGCCGGCGAATGATATAGTTTCAACCCAGGTCCTCAGGAACAACCCCGGGCCTCTCGGGAGGGAATACCATATGGTTATGGGTGAATTCACACAAGAGTCGGAGTTGCTGGTGGTCGGGGGAGGGCCGGGAGGCTACGCTGCTGCTTTCAGAGCCGCCGATCTGGGATGGGACGTCACTTTGGTGGAGCGGGATCCCAAACCGGGAGGCGTGTGTCTGCACAGGGGTTGCATCCCATCCAAATCGCTGTTGCACCTGTCCGAGATCATGGCTGATGCCGAGCACGCCGCCTCAATGGGAGTGACCTTCAGCAAACCGAGCATCGATCTGGAACGCATCAGAGAATGGAAAAATGCGGTCAATGACCGCTTGGCCGATGGTCTGCTGGACTTATGTGAGAAACGGGGCGTTCAATACATCCAGGGACGGGCCGTTTTCGAGAGTTCAGATCAGTGTCGTCTGCTGGAATCGGAAGTCAGCCGCATTAAATTTAAACATGCCATCCTATGTACCGGATCCAGGCCGAGTTCGCTCCCGCATGTCAAATTCAGAGAAGAGAGTCGAGTGATGGACTCCACCCTTGCTCTGAATTTGCAGGACATTCCCGAGTCGCTGTTGGTTGTGGGCGCAGGCTACGTAGCTCTGGAAATGGGATCCGTTTATGCGGCTCTCGGCTCCAAGGTTACCCTCATCGTGCATCGCGACCGAATGGTGCGCGCGGCGGACCCGGATCTTACGGTTCCCCTGAAACGTAAGCTGGAAGAGGTCTTTCATTCCATCCATTACAATACAAAGGTGGCATCGGTAAAAGAACAAAAAGATAGTGTGGAAGTCACGATGGAGGGCGAGATCGAGCCTTCGAAACAGCTATTCGAGCGGATATTGGTGGCTGTGGGACGCGACCCGAATTCGAATGACTTAGGACTCGAAAACACCCGAGTAAAGATCAACAAGCGCGGATATGTGCAAGTGGATGAACAGCAACGAACCACGGACCCGAAGATTTTTG
>Ga0209164_1003390_pt1 | contig 15197 bp, 9 predicted proteins | sample MTBNYHSulfiMetaG_FD_187458 | JGI IMG/M metagenome (GOLD analysis project Ga0209164, IMG submission 187458) | Enrichment culture microbial communities from rom New York Harbor, USA that are MTBE-degrading - MTBE-NYH (New York Harbor Sulfidogenic)... | ecosystem: Environmental > Aquatic > Marine >...
CCTGAGAAACCAGTGATTGGGCGGGCGTGATCCTGAAGGTCTTCTTGCTGAAGAGGTTCACGATCCTCCGGGCCCCCATGGAAAGCCCCAGGGTGAGAGCGACCGCTGCACAAAAAACCAACCACAGGGGAACATGAAAGGACCTTAAATAACCCGAGGCCAAAAGCAGCATCGTGATGAGGGCCGTCGCCTTCTGGGCATTGTTGGCCCCATGTCCTGCGCTCAATACAAAAAGCGTCAGCCCCTGTCCTTTGCTTTGTGCTTCCGCCCTGCCACGATTGTGCAACTTGGAAAAACCCATGATCAAAAAGGAGACGGCAAATCCCGCAATCGGAACGACTAAAAGGACCACAAAGACCTTTGCCAGCTCAGCGGACCAGTTCACACCCGAAAAACCTGAGGCGGCGACGAATCCCCCTAAGAGCCCTCCCAGAAGGGTGTGGGTTGCACCGGCAGGCAAGCCGGCCCACCACGTCAGGAAACTCCAGGCCGTCGCGCTCACTAAAGCCGCACAGAGACACACAAGCGCAGCCGGGCCCTCCAGGGATGAGAGGTTGAACACCTCTCTGCCGAGGGTGACGGCCACTGCGGAGCCTAAGAGAAAGGGCCCGAGGAACTCGCCGGCACAGGCCAGGTAAAGGGCTTTTTGCGGGGCGACCGATTTTGAAAACACATTGGCCGCGACGAGGTTGCCTCCGTCACGAAACCCGCTCATGAATGCAAAAAAAAGCGCCAAAGCAATGCCGAATATGAGAAGAACGTGGTCCACCCCTTATGCCTTTCCCCCCGGAGGAAGCACCCTTGCACGACTCTAAACGTAATACTTTAGCCTTTTGAAATCAGAGGGTGGCACCACTGAAGCTCAGTGATCTTCAAAAGGCTAAAGTGATACCTCTAAACGAAAAACGATTCAGGAGAAAACCCGTTTTGAATATTAAAGCAAGGGGCGTGCCACCCCGCCAAGGAATAAGGAATGCTAAGGGATTCGCCGCTGTTCTACCTTCCCCGCATGTGACAGCCTGCGCTCGCCTGTCCGTATTCTTTACAGGATGTAAAAAGGCCTCTCTCAGGTTGGACGCAATGACAAGGGGCAACGCATGGCTGAAAGCCTGTTGACAACCCGGCCCCAGCCGGTCTAATACTCATTTCGACGGCTTCCTAAAAAGTGCATCTCCCCGCCGGACCGGGATTTCCCAGGATTCATACCGCAAAGACAAGAGAAAGGTTCAATGCCCGCGGCCCATGGGGGAAAACGGTGTGACGTCTATGATCAAATCCATGAACATTGCCTGGTAGGTGCAGCGGTGGAGCGAACTGCACCCTCAAAAGCCCGCCATCTTCTTTGAAGGCGAAGAGATCCCCTATCTTCAGCTTCACCAAAGAGCCAACCGCACCGGGTGCTGGCTCCAGTTTCTGGGGGTTCCCACCCTCTACCGGACCCTCCTCAAGACAGCGCTTTCCGAAAGAGGGGATCTCTCTTCGCTGAGGGTCTGCGCCATCGGAGGAGAAAAAACGACCCCCGAACTCCTTGTTCAATGCAAAGAAGCGGGCTTTTTCCTTTTTGTTACCTTATTTTCTTTTTTGCTCCTTTTTCAGTTCCTCCCACACCCTTTGCACCTGGCGTCGTGTTTCCTCCACGGTCCCCTCGTTGTGGATGACGAAATCGGCAAACCCCACCTTCTCGTCAATGGGCACCTGGGCCTTCAGAATGGTCTCCGCCGCTTCCCGGCCGATGCCGTCGCGTTTCATCAGGCGCTCGATCTGAACCTCCCGGGGCGCGTAAACCAGCAGCAGCTTGTGAAACCGGTACTGGAGATTGAGTTCGATCAGCAGGGGAATACTCACCTGAATGACAGGCTCGACGGTTCGCGCTGAGATCTCATCCACCTGCTCGTGGAATGCCTCGAAAATGCGCGGGTGGGTGAAGCCTTCGAGTTTCTTCCTTTTTTCTATATCCCGGAACACCACGTTGGAGAGCTTCTTCCGGTCAATGGTTTCATCCTCCTGAAGCACCTGCCGGCCGAAATAGTCCACGATTTCTTTCCACGCCGGCTTCCCGGGTTCCACCACCTGCCGGGCAAGCACATCAAAGTCAATCAGAGGAGCGCCCATTTCTTCCAGCATTTTGGAGACGGTTGATTTGCCCGTTGCAATGCCTCCGGTCACGCCCAGGAGCAGACGATTGTCCTTGCCGCGAATGCTTTCCAAACGATCCACATCGCCGTAGGCCGGCGGAAAGGCCCCGCCCAGGTCCTGCTCGGCCCCTGCAAAACTGATGGGGTAACGCACCCCTCTTCGATAAAGCGTTTCAAGGCCGCTCAGAGCCTTTTGCATTTTGTCCGCCGGTATGGCCATGACCAGGTCGTCATCCTGGGCATGACCGTAACGCCTTTCGCCGTAGCAGGGGATGCTGAGGGAAGGCTTTCCGTTCAGGTAGCAGCGGGCGATGGCATCGGAGCAAGACGACTCGCCGACACAGGAAAAGTTCATGACCTCATAGTCTTCCACCTGGAGCGCATTGATAAGGATCATCATCTGGGCCGGGTTGGCGTAGATGAGCACGATATCCGGGTCAAAGGGCTTGTAAACCAGGGGGGCAAGGGCAACGGCCTCGTACTTTCCCAGAGGAAGCCGGGGGATCCCGGCCTCATACCTTTGGCCGTCCTCCCTTTTTTTTACCCACACGATGCTGCGAAAAGTCCCGTCCTTATAATACTCCGGGATATCTCTGAGACCGATGATGGAGGCGCACGTCGGATAGGTGAAATCGTCGGCGTCAGCCCCGACGGTCCAGTCGAAGCTCCGCACTAGGGAAATCATCTGGCAGAGGGTCAGCCTGTTTTGAGGCCTGCGCATGAAGGGAATGGCGCGGAGATCCTCTTTTTTCTCCAACATCTTAAATGCCACCGGAAAAGACTTGAGCCGCAGAAGCAGCTCCATGCGCCGCACGATCCTTTCCCAGTCTGTTTGAGTTTCCATTGCTTTGTCCCCTTTCTAGTCGATTTTTTCCACTTGAACCAGACAACTGTTGCAGGGAAAGGCGCCTGCCGGCGATTTCCCATCCCTGGTCAGAACGTTCACGCAGCCTCCCCGGTCGACCCCCTCATGGTCCGGCTGATACCACGCGCCCGCATCCAGGCTCACCACGCCGGGCATGATCCTCTCCGTCACCTTGGCTGTCCCCGCCACACGCCCCCGTTCATTATAGATCATCACCTTGTCACCGATCGTAATGCTCCGCTCTTCGGCATCAAGAGGACTCATCCAGAGGGTGTCATCGGCTTTTTCCTTCAGCCTGGGGATGTTGTCAAATTGTGAATTCACCCTGGTTCTTGCATGAGGACTGACGAGTTGAAGCGGATACAGCCTCCTGAGCGCATCCTGCGGTCCTTCCCACGGCTCGATATACGTGGCAACGGGCGGGATCAAAGGGTTGTTCATTTCAGAAATCCTGTGGCTCCATATCTCGATCTTTCCCGAAGAGGTGGGGAAAGGAACATGCTTTTCAATTTGCTCCTGAAACGCCACCCAGGGCCCCGGAAGCTCGATCTCATGAAAACCCTTTTCCCTGAACACCTCGTAGCCCGGAAGCTCGGGCGTCGCCTCAACAAAGGTGCGCAACCATGCCTCGTCGGACTTGGGGTTGTATCCATGGATGCCCAGCCGCTTTGCGAGTTCCGAAAAGATTTCGAGGTCCGATTTGGTTTCCCCCAAAGGCTCGATGGCTTTGTTGAGAAAGGTAAAGTAGGGACTGCCGCTCCAGGGCTGGCCGATATCAACCCCTTCAAGGGCCGTGGTCACAGGAAGCACAATGTCCGCCCAGCGCGCGGTGGGCGTGAGGAATCGTTCATGGACCACCATGAACTCCGGCTTCTTGAGGGCCCGGCGGCCTTTGTTGACATCCAGGAACTGGGTAAGGAGGTTACACCCCAGAACGTAGAGCAGTTTCATGTCCGAAGGATGGCCTCCGGATCTTCCGTAAAGGAGCGCATCGAAGACGTCGCTCACATGCACCTTCGGATTCGTATCGGTGGGCACAGGAAAGCTTTTTTTAAGATAGCCGAAGGGAATGCGGCCGATTCCTCCTGCCGCAAAGCCGCCCGGGATTCCGATGTTTCCCGTCATGGCGGCCAGCGTGCTCGCCGCGCGGTGATACTGTTCGCCATAAGCGGTGCGCCCGGCGGCCCAGCCGGCCATGAGGGCCCCCGGCTTGACGGTTGCGTACTCCCGGGCCAGGTGCGCAATCACCTCAGCCTTGACCCCGGTGATCTGTTCAGCCCAGGCCGGGGTTTTCGGCCGGCCGTCTTCTTTTCCAAGAACATAGTCTGCAAATGGTGCAAACCCGTGGGTGTAAGTGTCGATGAAATGCCGGTCATGAAGATTCTCCGCAATCATGACAAAAGCCATGGCGATCATCATCGCCGCATCCGTGCCGGGCCTTATGGCGATCCAATCATCCGCCAGGGCCTTTCCCGTATGATTCAACCGGGGATCCACACAAACAATCCGGGCGCCGGCCTTTTTCGCCCGGCCGAGCCAGTGGACCATGTCCGGGCCGAACCGGGTGACCACAGGGTCAAAGCCCCATAAAAGAATCAACCTCGAGTGGAGGAAGTTGTCCTTTGTGGCGCCGGTGTAAACCGTTCCGAAGGTTGCAAGAGCTGAAAAAAGGGCGGCCTCGTAGGAAGTAATGCCCCAGGTGGCGGTGCATCCGCCGAACAAAGAGAAAAACCGGCGAGAGGCCTTTCCAAAGCCTTGAAGAGGGCTGATGGAACCGGAATAATCCACGAGAAAGATGGACGGGTTGCCATAGGCAGCCCTGACCCGGAGAAGTTCTTTTGAAACCCTCTCCAGCGCATCCTCCCACGAGATGGGTTCGAATCGCCCTTCGCCCTTCTCCCCCACCCTTTTGAGCGGCTTGGTAATGCGGTCCGGGGCATAGACCACATCCTTCTGGGCCAGCCCGCGAATGCAGGCTTTGAGGCTCGGCATAGGCCGTTCATCCGTCCCGATGCGGGCGATGACACCGTCCTTAACATGAACCTTGAGCACACAACGCGCACCACAGTCATAGGAACAACTGGTCCGGACTATTTTTTTTCCCCCTGATGAGAAATCCTTGCTGCTCAATGCCGGGCTCCCGGGATTTTTTTCGCAACCAGTTTTTGATGAAATTGTATGAAGTCCCAATTCCATGTCATTTCGAGCGAAGCGAGAAATCCTAAGCGAAGCATTGTCCCGAAAAAAAAAGAGGCATTTGTCCAGGATCGAGAGATCCTTCGCTCTGCCGGTCTGCCCCGGGCTCACGGCCGAGGGGCTCAGGATGACTTGCTTCGGCAAGTCAGATTTCTCCCTACGGTCGAAATGACAGGTAGGACACCGATGACTTCTTGCGGGTGGGTCACTTTTTGATTGCTGTATCAGATCCGTGGTCAAACATCCAGCCCTATTATCATCGGCCCCATGCCAGCCGGACATCATCTGGAGATGAAATGTTTGGGTTGACACTACCATGGCCGATCAGGGATAGTTTCGGCCATGAGATTCATCGCCGATCTTCACATCCATTCTCATTTCTCGCGCGCCACTTCTCGGGACCTGGCCCCGGAGGTCCTCTCCCTATGGGCCCAGAAAAAGGGAATCACACTCATCGGCACAGGCGATTTCACCCACCCGGGCTGGCTGGAGGAACTGCGTCAAAAGCTGGCGGCGGCGGAAAACGGCCTGTACCGGCTCAGGCCGGACCTGGAAAAAGAAACGCAAACCCGGGTTCCCCCATCATGCCGGGCCGTGACCCGATACATCCTCTCCGGCGAAATCAGTTGCATTTACAAGCGGGCCGGAAAAACGAGGAAAGTCCACAATCTTGTCCTCATGCCCGATTTTGACGCCGTCTGCAGGCTCAATGACCGCCTCGGCCGCATAGGGAACCTGCGCTCCGACGGCCGCCCCATTTTAGGCCTTGACTCCCGCGACCTTCTCGAGATCGTGCTGGAAACAAGCGATCGAGCCTTCTTCATTCCCGCCCATATATGGACACCGTGGTTCTCCCTGTTCGGTTCAAAGTCGGGTTTTGACAGGATCGAAGAGTGCTTCGACGATCTCACGCCCCACATCCACGCGCTTGAAACCGGTCTTTCCTCGGATCCCTTCATGAATCGCCGCCTTTCAGCGCTGGACCCCTACGTTCTTGTTTCCAACTCCGACGCCCATTCTCCTGCCAAGCTGGGCAGGGAAGCCAACCTCTTTGACACGGATCTCGACTACGATGATCTTCTCAAAGCCATGATCCACAAGAAAGGTTTTGAGGGGACCATCGAGTTCTTTCCTGAAGAGGGGAAGTATCATCTCGACGGCCATCGCAAATGCCGAACGAGGCTGCACCCGGCCCAGACCATGGAGCGAAAAGGGCTTTGCCCCGTCTGCGGCAAGCCTCTTACGGTGGGCGTACTCCACAGGGTCTACGAGCTTTCGGACCGGGAGGCCCCTTCCGCCCTATGGCCCTTTTGGAGCCTCATTCCTCTTACAGAAATCCTTTCTGAAATCCTTGACTGCGGCCCCTCATCCAAGAAAGTGGCCGCCGCCTATGAGGAGCTTCTGGGCCGGTTGGGGCCTGAAATGGACATCCTCATGCACACGTCCCCGGAAGACATCCGGCAGGCGGGGGGACCCCTGCTTGCTGAAGCAATCCGGCGCATGCGGGAAAGCAGGGTCTTCAAAGAGGAAGGCTACGACGGCGAGTACGGGGTGATCCGCCTCTTCGATGGGTCCGAGAAACAAACCCTCTGCGGTCAGAAGGCGTTTTTCCCTTGTGCGGAAAGGCTTTCATGGGACGGCAAAAAGGAATTCCTCTTCCAAAAAAGAACTCCACCCAAGGCGGCGGCGAAAAAGACTTTGGAGGACCCCTTTTCCGACCCCATCCTTTCGCCTCTGAACCGAGCGCAGAGGGATGCGATGATTCATGAAGGAAGCCATCTCCTTATTGTTGCAGGTCCGGGCACAGGCAAGACCCTGACCCTGACCCACAGGATCGCCTATCAAATTCGCTCGGGACGGGTCCGGCCTGAGGAGATGCTTGCCCTGACCTTTACCAACAAAGCGGCAAAAGAGATGGGAAAAAGGCTGGCCGCACTGGTTCCCGGAGCAGGGGTCCACGCATGGACCTTTCATGCTTTTTGCCTTGAGGTGCTCAGGCAAAACCACGCAGCGGTCGACCTTCCCGCTGATTTCACGATCTGTTCCGAACAGGACGCCGATTTAATCGTTTGGCAAATCGTCGAAAGATCAGGAAAGGGCCGCCGCGCCCTTTCGAAATTCCTGAGAGCTCTTCCCCTTCTCAAGAGAGCCCATCTATTCGATCACAACGGGGATGGCCCCCCTGAAGGCTTTGATTCTCTTTTTTTGTCCTATCGGGAAAAATTGCGAAGCCTGGCTATGGTGGACCTGGACGACCTCGAAGTGGAAACCCTGCGACTCTTTCGAGATCATCCTGAAATCGCTCTGGAGTGGAGTCGGCGGTTCCCCCGGATCTTTGTGGATGAGTACCAGGACACCAATCCATGCCAGGTGGAAATTCTCAAATCCCTGGTGTACCCGGAATCAAACCGGCCGTGCCCCGTGTCGAAGACCCTGTCAAAGACCCTGAGCCCAGTCGAAGGGGCCCCCCGTGCGCCTTGCACCTTCTGTCCTATCGAAGACCCCGGCAAAGATCGTGAGCGCGGTGGTGAGGAGCCGTGTGCCGTGCGCCTTGCGCCTTGCACCGTCTGTATTTCCGCCATCGGCGATCCTAACCAGGCCATCTACGGGTTCCGCGGAACGGACCTCCGAAATTTTCTTTGCTTTGAGAGCGATTTCCAGGGAGCAAACAAGGTGACCCTTTCCACAAACTACCGATCCACCCAAGTCATCCTCAATGGGGCGGCAGGACTCCTGAAAAAGAAAGCTTCCCTGCAGGGCATTTCAGGTCCGGGAAATCCCATCTCCCTCGCGACTTGCAGGAGCGAGGCCGAAGAGGCTGAGATGGTGGTGGAACAGATCGAGAGGATGATCGGAGGAACGGCCCATTTCTCTTTCGACAGCGGAAGAGTCATGTCGCACGAGAAAGATCAAAACCTGGGATTCGGAGACATGGCGGTCCTTTTTCGCCTCAACGCTCAGGGCAGAGCCTTTGAAGAAGCCCTTTCCCGTGCCGGGATCCCCTTTGTCCGCTCCGGCGAAAAGCCCCTGATCGAAGGCTTTCCCATCAATGCCATCCGGCGGTTTTTGCAGACATGCGTGGACCCTGAGAACGAGTATTACCGTCAGGCTTACCGTGAGACATTGAAGCGCCATGCCGTCGTATCTCACCCTCCCCTACCCCCTCCCATCAAGGGAGGGGCTGGAGAAAACCTCCTTGAGATGATCGACCAAGCCGTTACCCTACACGGTTTCACTTCATTGTCGGAGGAAGAGGAAAATCGCCTTGACCGTCTCAAGGAGATCGTCAAGATCGGACACACAAGCCTGAGGTCCTTTCTCGACGCCCTTACCCTGGACCGGGGCATCGACCACGAGAACCTCCGCGGCGATCGTGTCGCCCTCATGTCCCTTCATGCAGCCAAGGGACTGCAATGGCCTGTTGTGTTTATTGCAGGATGTGAGAACGGGCTGCTCCCTTGCACATTGTTTGGAGATGATGACGATGAAGAAGAGAGGAGGCTCTTTTATGTGGGCATGACCCGGGCCTGCCGCCGGCTGATTCTGTCCTATGCGTCTCAAAGGGCGATCAACGGCAGGGTTCGTGCTATGAAGCCCTCCCCCTTCTTGGACCTCATTCCCGGAAACCTGCTTGCACCCCTGGAACGGGGAAGCCGGAAACCCAAAAAGGCCCATAAACAACTGGAGCTGTTCTAATGAATGTCCTTGTCCTTGTGCATTGACAGGTTTTCCTTTATACCCTTATACTTCACGTCATTGGTCTGGAGGGCGAACACATGGGACACCTTGAAGGTTTAGACCACTACCTTGCCGAGAATTACGCGGTCTCGGTCTTTGACACGGCTATGACTTCGGGGAAACCCTGGGAGTTTCATCTCCACGGCCACAGCGTCTTGAGCGGTGTTGTGCTGGAAAACCGCAAATGGGATATCACCCTGGACATTGCCGGGAAAGAAAAGGAGGGGCTCCAGAAGATCCAGGTGAATTATCTCCACCCTGCAGAGCTGAGCGAGTCGGTCAAGCCTTTGATCAAGACGGACAAGAAAGTCGAATCCATGAACCTCGAGCCCATTCTCTCCCCGCACAAGCGGTATTTCGTGAAAAACAAGTCGCTTTTTCCTCTGATGAAAGAAAAGGAGGTCCTCCTCTTCACCTTGCTCGATGGGGAGGTGCTTCGAGGAATCGTGACGGATTTCAGCAGGTATGACGTCACGGTGAGCATGAAGGGAGGCGTGCTTGTGACCATCCTCAGGCACGCCGTTTACGACCTCCGGAACAAGAAGGGCCGATGCTTTCTCAAATTCTTCCAGGACAAACACCGGGACTGGGAAAAAAGCCCCCTCTTTATTGATTAGTGTTTGAAGGCGCGCTGGCCGGTGAAGACCATGCTCACCTGGGGGTCGGCCTCATTGCACGCCTCGATCACTTCAAAATCTCTCATGGAGCCCCCCGGCTGCACCACGGCCCGGATGCCTTCCTTGATCCCCACATCCACGCCGTCCCTGAAGGGAAAGAAAGCATCGGAGACCATGGTGGCATGGATCAACCCGCCCCTCGCCTTCCTGGTCTCTTCATCGATTTCTTCCAGAATACGCTTGTCTTTCTCCCCTTTCCTGACCTTGAACTCCATGTCCTTATAAGGAATGCCGTACCTTTTGAAGCACAACCAATCCGCGTGCTTTGTGTAGGCTTTGTAAACCGCGATTTCCGCGACCCCCACCCTGTCCTGCTCGCCGGTTCCAATACCCACAGTGACCTCGTCCTTGACGTAAATGACCGAGTTGGAGCTGACCCCTTGTTCCACCTGCCAACCGAAAAGCATGTCTGCGTACTCCGCTTCCGTGGGCTTTCTTTCTATCGTGTAGGTCTTGCCCTTGTGCTCGGCTGTTGCGAGCGCGAAATCCTTTGCCGACCGGATGCGATTGAGGGGGGATTGCTGCACAATGAATCCGCCGTCCATGAGGCTTTTGAAGTCCACGAACCGAGAGCCGGCATAGCTTGAAAGCGCTTCGATCCCCTTGATACGGATGATCCTGAGATTGGCCCTTCGCGCCAGAACGGAAACGGCGCCTTCTTCAAAATCCGGGGCTGCAACCACTTCCAGATAGTTTTGGGCAATCAGTTCGGCTGTGGCGAGGTCCACGGGGCGGTTCAACGACACGGCTCCACCGAAAGCGGCGATCCGGTCCGCCATGTTCGCCTTTTCAAAGGCCTCGGCAAGGCTGCCGCCATAGGCGACGCCGCAGGGGTTGTTGTGCTTGACAATAACAGCCAGAGGCTTGTCCATAAGGTACTTCATGATGTTCAGAGAATTATCGACATCCGTGAGATTGATCTTTCCCGGATGTTTTCCCTCCTGAATCATATCCTGTTCACCGACGGCGGAAACAAGCCCCCTGCCCGGCTCAATGAACCGGCACTCCCCAAGGATGAGGTTGCCGTTCACCAGTTCATAAAGGGCCGCCTCCTGACCCGGGTTTTCCCCGTAGCGAAGGCCTTTTTCAACGAGGCCCCCGGATTTTTCGTCCGGCAGTTTCCAAGCCCGTTTCCTGTAAACAAGCACCTGGTCGCCGAAAGAAATGGTGATTTGCAAAGGGAAGTGGTCATCCATGACTGTGCGGTACATTTTCTTAAGATCTTCCGGCATAGCCTTTCTCCTCAAACGAATTAATTGCTTTCCGATGTCGTTCAACTTAGAAACAGCCGCAGGTTGCCCGTCGCAGCCACTTCCCAAGCAAGGTCCGCAAGTTCCTCCGCCAAGTGGTATATGCGAAGATTTTCAAATTCTGTCCTGTCCATGTTTTCTTTTTCCGCATTCTTGTTTGAAAGGCAAAGAGCAATCTCCGACATGCAACCGGCATCTTTACGCTTTGTGTTTTTCTATGTACGCGTAGGCGTTGTGGTTGTGGATAGATTCGAAGTTTTCCGCCTCAACGGCAAACCAGGTGATATTCTGATCGCGGTTCAGCTTCTGGGCGATATCCCGCACAATGTCTTCCACGAACATGGGGTTGTTGTAGGCTTTTTCGGTGACAAATTTCTCGTCCTCCCGCTTCAGCACCGAGTAGACGTCGCTCGAAGCAGACTCCTCAACCAACCTGATGAGATCTTCGATCCATATAAACCTTCCGAATCGAACCTGAAGTCTGACTTCTCCTCTCTGGTTGTGGGCGCCGAAGTCACTGATTTCCTTTGAGCAGGGGCAAAGGGTGGAGATGGGGACGTGGATGATGAGGACCAGGTCGGGTTTTTTGTTCAAGGAGCCCTTGAACGTGCACTGATACTCCAGGAATCCCTGAGAACCGGTCACCGGGGCCTTTTTGTTGATGAAATAGGGGAAGGTAATCTCCATGTGCGAGCTTTCCGCATCCAGACGCCGTTTCATTTCTTCGAGGATCTCAATGAAGTTTTGCAAAGAGATGCGGCGGGAATGCTCGTTCAGGATCTCCACGAACCGGCTCATGTGGGTGCCTTTGTAGTAGCGCGGCAGGCTCACATACATGCTGATTCGCGCGACCGTCTGCTGCTCGCCTTCATTCTTGTCGAGCACCGTGATGGGGTAACTGATTCCCTTGACCCCCACCTGGTCAATGTCTATCTCCCTGTCGTCCTTATGATTCTGGATATCTTCCAAGACTTCACCTGGGAAAGGAAACCGATCCGTCCGGTATTATTTAATAGGCGGTCAGGCAAAGTCAATACGTAAAGGCACACGGTACACGGGGCTTGGTGCAGGCGGGTTTGCCGGGAGGGGCGGAAACGGCCATATTGTTTTCCGCCTTGATTTTACCTGGATCCGGGTATAAGGTAGCTATCCTTGAAATATCGGGGCGTGGCGCAGTCTGGTAGCGCACTTGCTTTGGGAGCAAGGTGTCGGAGGTTCAAATCCTCTCGCCCCGACCAACCTTAACTCTAACCGAGAAATATTTCTTGTGGTTACTCTTTATGTCCTCAAGTCTCACAGTGGCAAGAGGTACGTAGGTATAACGAATGACCTTGATCGAAGAATGCGGGAGCACCGATCAAGGGGGTCAAAGGCCGGGCAACTGCTTGAACAATTCATTGTTCTTCATACAGAGGAATTCTCTGATTATAAAGGCGCCCGAGAACGAGAGAAATTTCTGAAATCCGGCTGGGGAAGACAGTGGCTAAAGGAATTGGAATCGCTGTCGGAGCCCGCCAAATAGGCGGGTAAAGCAATCCTCCTGAAGGAGGCTTGTGCGCCTCAGGCGCATTCAAATCCTCTCGCCCCGACCAGTCTTCGTTCGAAACGCAGTGAAGAACGAAGACTGCTGCGGCGAAGCCTCTCAACACCCTCTCAGTTTCTTGCCAGCAAAAAGGACAGCCAGCAGTACATCAACCCCACGCTTGTGAGCATGAGAATAAGAGAAAAGACCGGGACTGCGAAATACCGAGCCATGACAGATCTCCTCAATGGTGATATCTAATTATACATATATAGTTTTATATATGTCAATAATTAATGATAACTAGACGTAACTTAAGCATATAAAAGAGAAAGTCATGGGGCGGCGAAAAATCGAAAGGCCTGCTGCCGACCTAGTTAACCTGCCTTTTCCGAGGGAAGCCTCTCATCTCGACGACCCTCACTTTTTTGCGGTTTTCCCCGATCTTTTCTTCTTTGATCCCCGCGTTTTCAAGCACCTTGTTGGCCAATGAGAGAACGATGGCCTCTTCAATCTTGTCGATAATCCCTTCCCACTCCCTGCTCTGTGTCTTTCTTGTGGACGAACTCAGATCCCTTCCTTGCCCCCATTCGTAATCGCTCATCGATTATTCCCTTCTATCCGTTGAGTTGACAGTTTTTCCTTTCCTGTGACTGAAAGGCCGTTATTTCAATTTCCGAATGCTTTCCTCCCACAAACTCTGAAATCACGGCTTTCAGTGTGTTCAGCCCAAAAGGCTTTGCCAAAAAGCCGTCCACCCGAACGCCGCCGATGAGAATGTGGGGCAGGAGTTCGGGGCTCCCGGTCATCACGATGACCTTCATTTCAGGGTCCAGCTTCCCGGCCATTTTCATCAGAGAGAAGCCGTCCAGGTCCGGCATGACCAGATCCGTAACCATGACATCGAAGGTTTCCTTTTGCAGCCTGGCAAGAGCGACCCGTCCCCCAAGAGCCATTGCTGTCAGGCATCCCAGGTCCTGAAGAGCCCACTGAATAACCGAAAGCACGGCGGGGTCGTCATCCACCAGGAGGACCTTGTACCCGGTCATTTTCAACTCCATATCCTTTCCCTCTGGAATCAAGGCTTTTTCTCGACCGACCCGTTCCCTCTTTCCTTTCCTCCTCTCCATCCCCGCCCCCTTTCTTTTGAATCCCCCATGGCCTTCAAGACTCCATCATTGCTCCCATTCCCCTGCGCCTCCCTCCCGGGCCAACCGCGGATTCCCAAAGTGTCTCCTGAATCATTCGCAAAGCATGTGCCAGGAAGAAGAATCAACCTATTTACCTGAAATTATATGGTTTTATTTGCTCATGGAGAACGCCGGAATGAAACCCGTGAAGGGTTTTCCCTACATCACTTTGGGTTGGACAGCGGAAGTTCCTTTCAAGTGCTTGATGATGAATGATTTCTGAAGTGAAGGGTATTTCCTACAGTCGTTCGAATTTGATCGACAAAGATCCAACGCTATCGATCAGGGGGCAGGTTTCCTGAAAGCGTCAGGGTCAACACCATGCTTTTTCAGAAGTTCATAGAGATCGGCCCGATGTTTTCCGGCCAGCTTCCCGGCCTCGCTAATGTTTCCCTTCGTGATTTGCATGAGTTGAACCAGATATTGCTTTTCAAATTGAGCCTTTGCGCTCTTGAGAGACCTGGGGCTTTTTCGCTCCCCTGCCCTGCCAAAGGGAATCAAGTCCTCAGTGACGACTTTCCCGTAGGCCATGGCCACAGCGCTCTCCACACAGTTTCCCAGCTCCCTCACGTTTCCGGGCCAATCATGAAGCATCAGCTTTTGCAATGCCCCCGGTGAAAAATCGCCGACCTCCTTTCCCGCCTTCTCTGCGTGCATTCTCAGGAAATGGCGAGCGAGCAAAGGGATGTCTTCTTTTCTTTCTCTCAGCGGAGGAATGCGGATGGCGATCACATGGACTCGGTAGAAAAGGTCTTCGCGAAAGCGCCCCTTTTCCACCTCTTCTTTCAGGTTCTTGTTCGAAGCGGCCACGATTCTCGCGTCCACCTTGACCATCTTGTTGCCTCCTAGGGAGTGGAAGGCTCTTTCCCCTATCGCTCTGAGAAGCTTGGACTGCATGGAGAGCGGCATCTCCGATATTTCATCCAGAAACAGAGTTCCTCCATCGGCCTGGGCGAACAAACCTCTGCGGGATTTCGTCGCCCCTGTAAAGGCGCCTTTCTCATAACCGAACAATTCGCTTTCCATCAGGCTCTCGGGAATGGCGGCACAATTGACAGGCAAAAAAGGGCCCTCTTTTCTTGAACTGGCCAGGTGAAGCGTTTTGGCCACCAGTTCTTTGCCTGTTCCGCTCTCGCCGCTGATATAGACATAGGAATCCACCTGGGCGGCCTGCGATACCCGGTCCAGGACCTTTTTCATGGCCTCGCTTTCTCCGATGATGTTCTCCAGGCCGTAGCGCTCCCCCACAAGGGTTCTCAGCCTTCTGACCTCACGGGAAAGGCCTCGCTTTTCAGAGCAATTCCGGATCTGGAGAAGAAGCTCGTCATAGTCAAAAGGCTTCGTCAGGTACCCATAGGCCCCTTTTTTCAAGGCTTCCACCGCACCTTTGATCGTGCCATAGGCGGTAAGGATGATAACCGGCATTTCCCGGTCAAGGTGAAGCAGGTCTTCCATCAAAGCGACACCGTTCTTATCGGCGAGCTTATAGTCCAGGAGAGCGATGTCGAACCCCTTTTCCCTAGCTAGGGCAAGGGCTTCTTGCGATCCTGTAGCCGCCGCCACCTCGTATCCTTCGACCTCCAGCCTCATCCTGATAAGCTTCAGAATGGTTTCATCGTCGTCC
>Ga0209164_1003391_pt1 | contig 15193 bp, 11 predicted proteins | sample MTBNYHSulfiMetaG_FD_187458 | JGI IMG/M metagenome (GOLD analysis project Ga0209164, IMG submission 187458) | Enrichment culture microbial communities from rom New York Harbor, USA that are MTBE-degrading - MTBE-NYH (New York Harbor Sulfidogenic)... | ecosystem: Environmental > Aquatic > Marine >...
TTGGCGACCGGCGGTTCGGGTCTGTGTATGCAGCGGTCAATTGCCCACCTCGTCGCTCTACGGTCAGTTGAACGGGCGAGCCGTTTGGGCCGGCCCATTCCCAGGTCCCCGTGATATCGTCTTTGCTGCGCTCACCGGTCCATTTGACCTCTTGTATTGTTGCGCCACGCAGACTGCCGCTCAGTGTGTCCCCGCTGGCGTAACCGTCAAACCACATGTCGGAAGCACGGCTGCCTCTGCCGGTGGGAATGCACCAACAGCGCAGGTGATCGCCCCACAAGTCGGTCTGGACGTTACCAGATATGTTAGTCGGACCCGTCAACTGAAACGAACCGCTTACGCGGGCTAGACTCTGATGCAACGTGAGCGCAAATTCTGCTTCGCCCGATTCCAGCCGGACCTTACCTCGCCAGACGCCGGCTACTGGCGCAGGGACTATCCACACTGATACCACGTCGTGGGTGGGCCCTTTCCCAGTGATGCCGAAATCCGGCACGTAGGGGTTGTTTTCAAACTGATTGCTCATCACGCTATACATGCCGAGATGGACCGTACGCACATCGAGCAACTTGTCCGCCGGCCATTCGCCCATGCCGAACTGATGGGAAACCACTCGTGAACCCGGCTTCAGGGTCCGGACCATTTTCGCCCGTAAATCCAGGTTGGCGGCGTGTGAAAGATAGAGAACAACGACGCTGGCCTCGCTGAAGTCGCTTGTGAGGAGGTCGCCCTGAATGAATTCCACCCGGTCAGCGACTCCGGCTTTAGCTGCACTGGCGCGGCTCTGTTCGACCAATCCCGGCTTTATCTCTATACCCACCGCCTTCCGCGCGCCAAAGTCTGCCACAGCAGAAATGACGATACGCCCATCCCCCGACCCCAGGTCATACACCACGTCGTTGGGGCCCACCTCAGCCAGCCAGAGCAGGTCTTTGACCGTGTCATGCCGGGTCGGCACATAGGGTATGGCATGCCGATGTGAAGCTGTGCTCGGGTCAAGTGCAGCTGACCACCAGCCGCCCGGCTGCATTTTCCGTGCCTGCAATGCTGGTTGTGCATCCGTCCGGACAGCCGCAGGATTCCTGGCAGCATCTGCCGTCCTGGCCTTATCGCCAGCCTGCAGGGCATCTGCCTTTGTCTGTTCAGCGATTTCGCTCTGCCTGCCACAGCCACCTGCAAGCACCAAGGCAGCAGCAAAGATGATCACATAACGACACATTCCTCTTGCCCTTTCCTTTGGATTCACTGAATTCTGCCACTCTGCGGTCCTTTCATCAATCTCAAGGGAAATGAGGGTGTCACTGGCAGACGAATGTGTCAAATATGCCTCGATTCCTGTAGTCTGCCTGGTGGCCTCATAGTCCGCTGAAGATTTGCTCTGCCAACCGCTCCAAAGCCTACCACATCCCCGTTACGTCCGCATAGGTGTCACGGTATTGTAGAGGTATAAGTGGAGGAAGGCAAGGAAAACCAGACAAGTCTCAGTGTGCCAGTGCGCGGCAGAGCCGATGGAAAGTCAAAACTCGGGATTCAAGGGCAAATGGAATCAGGATTGTTCGATTCACAAATCGTTTCGACATTACCCCCTAGCCGCCCTCCTGAATTGCTAACATACTGTCAGATAAGGAGTTATGGATGCCCGGCACAGAAGATACCCGCCAGATCCGCCACCGTTTGTGCGCCATTTTTACATTCGGCGCGGGAAATCGCAGATGGCTGCTGACAGCCTTAGCCCCCTGCGTTATATTTACCAGCCTTCTTCGGATTCTGAATAGTATCGCTGGTCAATAAGGAACACTGATGCCCCCGCAATTTGTCTTTGAGATGCGCGACGTCTGCAAGAGCTACGGCGAGAAGGAAGTTCTGCGCAACATATCGCTTTCGTTCTATTACGGCGCCAAGATAGGCGTCGTCGGCGAAAACGGCTCGGGCAAGAGCACGCTGCTGAGGATAATGGCCGGCCTCGACAAGGACATCCACGGCGAGGCGAAGCTTTCATCCAGGATGAAGGTCAGATACGTCGCGCAGGAGCCGCAGATAGAGCTCGATAAGACCATCAAGGAGAACCTTGTCACGGCCATCAAGCCGACGCTCGACATGATTCAGCGTTTCAACGAGATATCTGAAAAGCTGGCTGAGCCGCTGCCCGACGATGAGATGAACAAACTGATGGAGGAGATGAGCGCCCTGCAGGACAGGATTGATGCCTGCAACGGCTGGGAGACCGACCGACTCATCGAGCTTGTGGCCGATGCGATGGTGCTGCCTCCGGACAACACGCCCGTTCGGCAGCTATCGGGCGGCGAGCGAAGGCGAGTTGCGCTGTGCATGGCGCTTCTGGAGAAGCCGGACCTGCTGCTCCTGGATGAGCCGACCAACCATCTGGACGCCGAGACAGTGCAGTGGCTGGAGCAGCAGCTTCGCGAGTATCATGGGACGGTCATCATCGCGACACATGACCGCTACTTCCTTGATAACATCACCAAATGGATACTGGAGCTGGACAAGGGTCGCGGCTTGCCATTCGAGGGAAACTATTCGTCCTGGCTGAGACAGAAGCTGGCTCTTCTGCAGATGATCGAGAAGGGTGTATCGGCCAGGCAGAAGACTCTTATGCGCGAGCTGGAGTGGATAGAGATGTCGGCCAGTGCGCGAAATGAGAAGAACCAGGCTCGTATCGGCGCTTACGGCACGCCGGCTGGCGGTTCGTCAGAGGACAGGCTCAGCGATGTGACGATACAGATACCCTCAGGTCAGCGGCTGGGCAACAAGGTGCTTATGTTCAAGGATGTTTCGAAGGGGTATGGTCAGACGCGGCTGTTAGAAGGCTGCTCTTTTGACCTGCCGCGAAACGCCATTGTCGGCGTCATCGGCCCTAACGGGATCGGCAAGACCACACTCTTCCGGATGATTACCGGGCAGGAGCGGCCGGATTCGGGCCGGATCGAGATGGGAGAGAGTGTCTCGGTCGGGTATGTTGACCAGCAGCGTGACACTCTCGACGGCAGCAGAACCATATTCGAAGAGATCTCCGACGGTCTGGACAGGATGGATGTCGGCGGCGTAGCTATCCCGTCGCGGGCGTATATCGCGAGATTCAATTTCCGCGGCACTCAGCAGCAGAAGAAGGTATCCGAGTGCTCGGGCGGAGAGCTGAACCGGATACATCTGGCGAAGATGCTGCGGCGAGGGGGAAATCTGCTGCTGCTGGATGAGCCGACCAACGACCTTGATGTCGATACGATGCGCGTGCTGGAGCAGGCGATCATCGACTTCGAGGGATGTGCGATGGTGATAAGCCATGACCGCTTTTTCCTCGACCGCATATGCACACACCTGCTGATATTCGAGGGCAGCGGCAGGACGCAGTGGTTCCAAGGCAATTTTGCGGCGTATGAGGAGAAGGTGCAGGCGGAGAACCCGGAGCGGCTTGCGCACCGGCGCAGCAGGTACAAGCAGCTGAAGCTTGTGTGAAGCAGGCCTGTATTGGCAGTTGATTTGGACTGCCGGGCGTGTTATACTGGTTTTTCTGACTTTGCGCCCGTAGCTCAGTTGGATAGAGCGTCGGTTTCCTAAACCGAAGGTCACAGGTTCGAATCCTGTCGGGCGTATTCGAAAGGGAACTGCAGACCGTGTAACATGAAAAGTGGTAACACATGATTACGGGTAGTTGTCACTGCGGCGCTGTCCGGTATGAAATTCATGGGCGATTGCTCATGTTTGCGAATTGCCACTGCCCGGATTGTCGAAAATACACCGGGTCGGCATTTTCTTCGGTATTGGCCACCGAATCCCAGGGATTCATACTGACGTCGGGGGAGGACAACCTTGCTCTGTATCCGTCATCCCCCGGAAAAGAGCGCCGATTCTGCAGAACCTGCGGCTGTCATATTTTTCTGCGCGCTGAACACAGACCCGGCGTCATTTTCGTCCGGGCAGGCACGCTGGATGACGACCCGGGAATTCGGCCGCAAGGTCACTTCTGGACGAGCATGAAGGCTCCCTGGCATGACATTTGTGATTCGCTCCCGCAGCATCTGGAAGGGTTGCCTCAGAAGTGAGTGGATGCAGCAGTTCGATAATCGTCCACCCAATCGTAGTGCATTTCCGGATTCAGCTAGCGGCTGTTCGCATCGTTCGGCTGCCCAGTCTCAGCGTTGGACTTCTGGAGTTCCGCCAGTCCTGCCTTCACCCTCTCGCTGTCGGGCGCTATTCGCTGAGCTTCCCTGTATTCGGCCAGAGCCTCCTGGCGCTTGTCCTGTCTGGCGAGCAGGTCGGCAAGCGTACAGCGGGCTTCGACATCGTTAGGGTCCAGCTTCAAAGCTGTTCGCAGTTCCACGATGGCATCATCAGTGAGGCCTTTCGAGGCTAGAGCAGAAGCCAGATTGTATCGCGCATCGACATCATCCTCAGCCGCTGCCACGGCAGACCTGAACCCTGATATGGCAAGATCTATATCACCCATCTGCAGAAAGGCGGCAGCCATATTGCCATAGGCCTTGGCATAGTCGGGCTTGAGTGCGATAGCCTTCTCATAGCAGATAACTGCTTCATCAAGCCGACCCTGCATAAGCCATACATTGCCTAGATTGTAGTGGGCTTGAGGATTCCCCGGGTCGAGCCATATCGCGCGCCTGAAATGCTGTACCGCCCCTTCAACATCTCCCGCGGCCAGGAGCGCATGGCCCAGATTGACGTGTACGCCGGCATCCGGCAGCAGCTCGGCGGCAGCCGTCAGCTCCTGTATAGCTTCGGCCACTCGGCCCTGCTCAAGCAGCGCCATGCCCAACCCACGGTGGAGATACCCATCCCCGGGATTCGGCTTGAGGCCGGCTCTATATGTCTCAATCGCATCATCCAGCATATTCCTGCTGACAAACAACTCACCTATGGCATTGTAGACGTGGGGATCCTCAGGGCTTATTGTCATTACCTTCCTGAAGTACGAGAGAGCCTCCTCAACGTTGCCCTGCTCCTGGAGGACCCGGCCCATATGGAAATTCGCCGCGGGCTCATTCGGGTTGAGCGAAAGGACCTTTCGCAACTCCTCGGCGGCCTTATCGTATTCCTTCTTCTCGGCATAGATGAGCGCCAGATTATTGTGAGGAGATACAGATTCAGGCGTGACAGCAGCCATGTGTGCAAACAGGGTCTCCGAATCCTTCCAATACGTCAACTGGTGCCTTGTGGCGAGAGTCTCTGCAATGCCAAGCATGATGACAAAGGATATGACTACTGTGTTTCTCAAAGACAGTCGCGGTGGCTCTTCGCTGCCGAGCATCTTCGAGATTGCCCACGCTATGACGATGAGGATGCCGCTGGCCGGCAGATAGGCGAATTTGTCGGATGCTATCACATCGCTGAATTGCAGTGCCTGCATCGTGGGCAGGATCATGACGAAGAAGATGAGCCATCCGGTCATCGGAGACCTGGTCCATCTCAGGCTGAATGCCAGAACCGCTACAAGAGCGATGCCCAGTACAACATATTTCAGAATCGCCGGATTCCCAATATTCAGAGGAATCGGGAAGGCGTAATGCGGCGTAAGGTTCGCAGGCCAGACCATCTTGGCAAAATAGAAGCCAATATCGTACGCGAAGACAAGCGGTATGCGCAGCAAGCCGTAGTGACCCGGCAGGATGACATTGCATGTGTTTTTCTGTGACACGTAGGTTATGACAGCCGACACTCCGCCGATGATGAAGAGCGGTATTTTCTCAGCCATGCTTCTCCGGCTCAACCTCCGCAGAGGCCAGAAGTCAAGCAACAGCATGCCCAGAGGCAGCGACGTGCTCGTCGGCTTGGACATCAGCGCAAGCACATACAGCAGCGCGCACACCACGTACGAGTGCCACTTATTCGCCCGGACATAGCGTACGTACGCGATCAGGGAACCCAGGGAAAACGATGCAGCAAGCAGGGTCTTACGCTCGCTGACCCAGACAACAGGCTCCACCACCATAGGATGCAGACCGAACAGCAGAGCCGCAAGGCACGCCGCCCAGCTCCTGTCGAAGAGCAGATAGAGCAGCACACCGATGAGCACGGTGTTCAGCACATGCAAAGAGAGATTCGTTCTGTGAAACGCGTGAAGATTCTCCGGGCCGCCCCCCATCGCTGAATCGACCATGAGGGATATCATCGAAAGAGGCTGGTAGTATCCATTCACCGAGGATGGACTCAGTACCTCCCCCAGAAAGCGCCCCGCAGACCGCAGGCTCGGAGTCCGAACCAGAATATTCTCAGCGATGTACTGGTTGTCATCGAAGCACAGCGCCCCGGCTGACAGCGATGGCCAGTGTGCCACAAGCACGGCGATACACACGACGCCCATTCCCAGCGCGAAGTGCAGATTCTTCCTCTTTCCGCTGCAGCCGTCCTTCAAGAGCATCTAAGGCCTCCATTCAATCGTGCGTGTTCTCCAGTATAACCAGGTCACGCAGCCAAATCAATGTCGGCCTTAGCAACTGGTACCGCGCTAACGCCCCGCCATGGGCTCTTCCTCACTCGCCGAAAGCATTGCTTTCCGCAGCCACCTCCTGCCGCACCTTTTTGGTACGGACCGGCAACCTGCGGCTGCGTATGTTTATCGTACGCATCGGTTCTGGCAGCTCGCCCGACCAGGCCTTGTTCACGCTCTCAACGGCCTCGGCTGGGCTGGCGGCGAACATATCCGCGCCGATCTCCTCCCACAGACCCTCTGCACGGTTAAACAGCCCCCCGGATACCATTATCTTCATCTCCGGCCAGGAATTCACTTCACGTATTGTATCGATAAGCCGACGAACCTCCGGCGCATCCTGTGGAATCGTCCCGTAGATCATCAGCACATCGGGGCGGTAGTCGCCTGCAAACTCCAGTACCTCATCGTTGGACACTCCGGCCCCCAGGAACCGCACTTCCCATCCGTCGCTCTCGAGCAGATCAGTCATTATCTGTGCCCCAAGTTCAGCAGCCTCAGTCCCGGCACAGCAGATCGCGATTTTCTTTTCTCGCATGCTCTTGCGCGGCAACTTATTCTGCAACTGATCTACTATGGTCCTGTTTATGCGAGAAGCAAAATGCTCTTGGGCGCTGCTAATCTTGTCGGCCCTGAACAGCCGCTCAATTTCGCCCATCACGGGCCATATTACATCCAGATAGACATGGTTTGCGGGCATGCCTGTGTGGAGGATTTCTTCTACTACACCCCGACATCCGATTCTGTCGCCTTTGAGCAGTGCATCCATGTACCGCGTCAGGTGCTCCATACGCTCGTTTTTTCGTTGTTCGAGGCTGTTCACATGTAACTCCTTAACCAATGGGCAGTTATGTTCGTGCCTTGCGTGGCCGGCTGGGTGTTAAGCTAGGTAAGCTACGCAACATAGGTATCGGAAGTGGGCTCAAAGAAACTTTAGGGAAACTCCTGTCCTGCCTATATTTCCTAATTTATCATACCGTCCGAAAAAAACTGCGCTTGAGAAGGCAGCCAGGCGGCCATCCGGGCGGCGGCCCCCTGCTTGACACCGCAACTTATGTGATGTACAAAGGTGACAATGATAGATGCAGCGTAGATGAATGGTAGATCGAGCGTAGATAAGGCGAGGTAGTTCGGCAATGATTGAGAGTCTGGGCGAAGTCGCACTGGAAAAGGTTGGCCACGCAGGGAGATTCGCAAGGTTCTTCGGTCTTTCGATGGTTGCCTCCGCCCACACGTGCCTGAGGCCCCGGTGGTACAATCTAATCTGGACGCAGATGAATGTGATAGGCGTCCATAGCGTTCCGGTGATAATGGTCACTGGCGCTTTCGTCGGCATGACGCTGGCTGTGCAGGCATACGACCAGCTGGCTGGCATGGGCCTTGAGGAGAGATTGGGAGTGCTCATAAACCTGTCGGTGGTGAAGGAGCTTGGCCCCGTGCTTGCAGCGGTGATGCTCTCGGGACGTGTCGGAGGCGCGCTGACCGCGGAGCTTGGCACGATGCGCGTGACAGAGCAGATAGATGCGGTGCGTTCGATGGGGACGGACCCGATACGGTATCTTGTAGCGCCGCGGTTCCTGGCATGTCTGCTGCTGACACCGATCCTCATCATTTACGCTGACCTGCTTGGCATCCTGGGCGGTTATTTCGTCAGTGTCGGGCTTTTCCGCATCAACAGTCAGCCATACTGGTTCTTCAGCGCCCAGGGCGTAGAGCTTTGGGACGTGCTTGTTGGGATCACGAAGGGGTTCTTTTTCGGCGGCGCAATCGCCATTGTGAGCTGCTACAACGGGTTCCACTGTGAAGAGGGCGCGCACGGAGTTGGCAAGGCGTGCACGGAGGCCTTTGTGGGCAGCTTCATTTCCATCCTGGCCATCAATTTTGCGCTGGGCATCGTATTCAAAAGCATATACGCGACGTTCTGGCCGTTGACAACACTTCTATAGGGGTCATCGTGGCAGCTCCCGAGATCAAGGATACGATAATAGAGGTCAGGAATCTGACCAAGGCTTTCAATGGCCAGGGTGTTATCGATAATATCACGATGAGCATCGAGAAGGGCAAGACGACCGTTGTTCTGGGGCCGAGCGGCTGCGGCAAAACGGTGCTGCTCAAGCACTTGATCGTTCTGCTGAGGCCTACATCGGGGGAGGTGTTGTTCAAGGGCAAACGCATCGATGACCTGCCTGAGCGCGAGCTGGGGCATGTGAGGCGGAGCTACGGGTTTCTTTTCCAGGGCGGAGCGCTTTTCGACAGCCTGACGGTATATGAGAACATCATCTTTCCACTGGAGCAGCACACAGTCATAGAAGACTGGGACGAGGTGGACAAGCTGGTCAAGCACAAGCTTGCGCTGGTAGGCCTGGACGGATACCAGAACTACTATCCCGCAAGTCTGTCGGGAGGGCAGCGAAAGCGTGTGGCTCTTGCGAGGGCGATCGCGATGAATCCCGAGATAGTCCTCTATGACGAACCCACAACCGGCCTTGACCCGATCCGCGCAGATATCATAAACGAGCTTATACTGAAGCTTGCGAAGGAACTCGGCATCACAAGCGTGGTAGTGACCCACGATATGAACAGCGCGTACAAGATAGCCGACCGTATAGTCATGCTGCACCGCGGCAAGATAGTTGCTGACGGCGACGCGGATCATATAAGGAATCATCCGAATCCTGTCGTGCAGCAGTTCATACAGGGGCGTGTGAGCGAGAACGACCTGGCTGCTCTGCGGTTCGGCGGCACGAAGTATGAGACTCAGTTCGCTCCTCGCGATTTTGATTGAGCCGCCAGAGACACGGAGAGAGTGAAAAGTGAAGAACGAGAAGTGAAAAATGGAAGAGGGAGAGAACCACCCGTTCGGCTGCGCTCCTGCCGTCGCCAAGGCTATGCCGGGACATGGAGCCCGCATGGAGCGCAAGGAGATCAGTATCACCACAGAGGACACGGAGACCACGGAGAGGAGTATCGTGACTATACCGAAAGGCAGAAGGCAGATGCCTCGGCATATGGGCGAGTGGGTCACATCTGCGGCTGGCCAGCAAGGGTCGAGAGGTATTATGCGAAGAACACGAAGAAGGAGAGCGCCTCACCACGGAGATCACGGAGTACACGGAGAGGATGTGTGGTGAATATATCCAGAACTGAAGGCGGGGTCCGAGCGGATGTGAGAGTCGCCGCGCATTCGCGGGAACTGGCTGGGTAGGTGAAGGGTCCAGGTGGAGGACACGGAGAGGGCGTGGAGGAGTAGCCAGTAGCTGGTAGCCAGTAGACAATAGGAAGAAACAGGCCAACCACGGAATACGCGGAAGAACACGAAAGGGAAACGCATCCGCCGTCGCTGGGAAGCTATGGCGTGGCCTTCGGGATTGCGCTGATGACGCTGATTCTAAGAGAGTGGCACTGTCACGAGGTAGTGACGCAACAGAGAACAAGGTGTCAAAACAGGTGACTGTCCCTAGTTTCCCGGGCTGATGTTGATGCCTGGCTGGCATCCAAGAAGGTAAATCCAAACTCGGAAGAAAGGAAAAGCAAATGATGACAAGTGTTCTATTGGCTGCTGCAGCTGGCCCGCAACCCGTTTTTCATTTGGCGCCGATTATTATCTCTGTAGTTGGTGTGCTGATACTGGCTTTGTTAGTAATTGGCCTGGTTCGCCTTGTGAGATTTCTTGCTAGTGCACCAAAAGAGCAGAAACTGCTCAGGATGGAACTGGGGAAACTTGCCGAGGAAGTGCATCAGATACGAGAAGAACTGAAAGCCAAAGAGTAGGTTGCTCCAGGAAACTAGGCACGGCGGGATTGTTGAAAGAGCTCAGACCGTCCGTATCTATCGAGGAAGACCATGAAGGAAACCATTCTCGCACAACTGGCCGGGATAGAAGCCAGAGAAGGCGTCAAGATACTCTACGCGTGTGAAGTTAATTAGGGACAGTCACCTATTTAGCTCCTCCTTTTTCGGTCTTCCGACTGGTAGCGGCCGGAGTCGCCTACCGATTGTCTTCTCGATCTTGCTGAGGAAGCTGTCGCTGCCAAGCGGCCGTCCGCGATTCGTGCACGAGCGTATGGCTGACACTTCCTCGGCCTCCTGCCGCTGTTTGAGTACCTCGCGCCAGTCCATACCTTGCGCGAGCTTGTGCCAGCCGTTCATGTCCAGCAGGCCTGTCGAGTCATGACCATCCACATGTGCAGCCGCGCTCGACCATGGATAGCTCCACGCCGCGCGGCACATCCTTGCGCGGACCGGATTGCTCTCGATATATCGCATCGCCGAAAAGAAGTGCATCGGGCTCAGCATGCACGAATAGAAACGATTCTGCCAGAGGTGCCCGCTGCGGCCGTGAAGGCGATTGACGTATTGCGTGTACAGCCAGTGCGTGCGGCCGGCAGCCTTCGCCAGCGAATCCTCGCTGAGCGGCTGGCCGATGAGGTGGATATGATTGCTCATAAGGCACCAGCCCTGAATCTCCAGGCCGTACTTGGCGCTCTGCTCTTTCAGGATGTCCAGATACACGCGCCGGTCATCATCCACAAAGAAAACGTCCTGGCGATTATTGCCACGCTGTGTCACATGGTATGAGACGCCCGGAACCACTATTCTCGCTGTCCTTGCCATGGCTGCACAATATGCCAGGCTGGATGCCGAATGTCAACACATAAATAGGTGACTGTCCCTAATTATTCCACGGCATCGTATTCTGCGCTTTGCTCTATTCGTTTCTTCTGGTATTCGGCTGCTCGGTCGAAAACACCCCCTTTATCCATACCCTTGACTATGATGTACTCCTTCAGTCCCCATGGGTCGCACCAATTGGCTGGATTGTTCCCGCAGTAGGTGTAGAGGTTGAGGCCGGCTGCGTAGCCGATGGGGTCGGTCTGGAGGAAGCGGCCACGAAGAAGTAGTCAGTAGCAAGTAGACAGTAGTCAGTAGGGGAGGAATCGGTGCCCCTTGGCATGTGAGTATTGCCGCAAGTGGTGCGAAAAAGGCTCCAGGAGCCCGCGAAGCGCGAAGAGAGAAGATTGTCAGGCTGGCAGCCCGACCTACTTTGAAGCGCGAAGAAAAGGGTCCAGGACCCGTTTTCGCGCGAAGTGGTCGTAGCTGTAGGCCTCGACTATCTGCCCGGCGGTATTTGAAAGAGCTATCACGTTGCCGCAGCCATCGTAGTGGTAGTAATACCTTACCTCGCTCACACCTGTACAGTCAATCATTATTACCGGCTCGTCCGGGCCGAAGACACGGCGGGCGGAAAAGGGGTCAGACCCTGGCCCTTCGGGCCAAGAGAAAGGGTCAGACCCCATTTCCTGTGGAGTCAATCAGAATGTTGTGACAGAGAGGTTGTTTCGCCCCCTTCGGCTGTCGCGGGGAAGCCCGCCCCACGTACGGCGGGCAAGCTTCGGAGCTTCCTGTGGAATTGTTGTGGGGGCGGACACAGGCGGGTTGGAAAACCCTCCCTCCTTATTGAAAACCGGCCGTTATTCCAGTACACTGGCAAGCCTGCGCCGCCTGGCGGCGAATTTGTTGTGAAGGAACGCTGCGGTTATGCGTATTGTCGTACCCATCAAACAAGTGCCTGAGACCACCGCAGTCCGAATGGACGAAGCGACGGGCACCATGATACGCGAGGGAGTGGAGGCCATAATCAACCCACTTGACCTGTATGCCATAGAGCTGGCCATACGCCTGCGCGATACCCACGGCGGCCAGATCACCGCTATATCGATGGGGCCGGCCAAAGCTGGTACGGCACTGCGGGAAGCGGTGGCGATGGGGGTCGATTCGGCTGTGCTGGTCTGCGATGCGGCTTTTGCCGGCAGCGACACATGGGCAACAAGCTGTGTGCTGGCTGCGGCAATTCGCCATGTCGGCGTGCCGGACCTCGTGATCTGCGGCGAGAGAGCGACGGATGGCGATACGGGACAGGTCGGCCCCGGCATTGCCGCGTTTCTTGACCTGCCGGTAGTAACGTATGTCGGCAAAGTGGACAGCATCGCAGATGGAACACTCACAGCGCACAGGCTGGTCGAAGATGGATATGAGGTTCTGGCAGTGCCTCTGCCCGCTGTTATTACCGTGGTAAAGGAAGTGAGCGATCCGCGCCTGCCGACGCTTAGAGACAAGAAGAAGGCCCGTAAGATGGATATCCCGGTCCTCGATCAGAAGATGCTCGGGGTAGATGCGGCCTCCGTCGGGCTCAGAGGTTCGCCCACGCATGTCGTGAAGATATTCCGCCCCAAGGTCGTACGCCAGGGTACCGCGGCACGAGTGACAGATGAGGCGTCACTGAATGCTTCAGTAGAAGGAATGATGGGCCTGCTGGAGGCTATGGAGGGAAGAGTCACGCAATGAGCACGCAGTATTCAGGCGTATGGGTACTCGCTGAGCAGAAACATGGCTGCATTCAGCGGATATCGCACGAGCTTATCGCGCGGGGCATCGAGCTTGCGCGAAAGCGAGGGACAAAGCTCTCGGTTGTGGTCCTGGGCCACCATATAGCACAGGCAGAGCTGGAAGAGTTGATAGCTTGCGGCGCAGATGCGGTCGTAGCGGTCGAGGCGCCGCCACTTGAGCATTTTGCTGTAGAGCCTTATGCGGCCTGCATGATGCGCATCATCAACGAGTATAGACCGGAGATAGTGCTGGCTGGAGCGACGAGTCTGGGCCGCACGCTTATGCCCTATGTAGCTATCAAGGCAAACGCCGGTCTGACGGCTGATTGCACCGGGCTCGATATCGAGCCCGAGACCGGGAATCTGCTGCAGACCCGCCCCGCCATTGGCGGCAACATACTTGCTACCATCAAGACGCCGCATCACCGCCCGCAGATGGCGACGGTGCGTCCGCACTCAACGCCGCCGGCCCAGCCCAAGGTGGGTCGCAGAGGTGAGATCACGCGCCTTGCTGCGCCTGCCGAAGCGCTGGCGACACGGATATCGAGACAGGGTTTTGTTCCCGATACATCCGAGCATTCGCTTCAGGATGCCGAGATCGTGGTTGTCGCCGGTCGCGGGATAAAGAAGGCTGAGAATGTGGCACTTGTGCGGAAGCTGGCTGAGGCGCTGGGAGCGGCACTTGGAGCCACGCGTGATGTTGTTGACCGAGGCTGGCTGAGCTACCCTCATCAGGTTGGCCTTTCGGGCAAGACGATAAGTCCAAAGGTCTATATCGGTGTGGGCGTTTCAGGTTCCATACAGCATCTTGCAGGCATGCAGACATCCGAGACGATCATCGCAATAAACAAAGACCCTGAAGCACAGATATTCAAAGTGGCCGATTACGGCATCGTCGGTGACCTGTTCGATGTGGTTCCGGCTCTGATCCAGAGATTGAAAGGAGGAGCCACCGTTGGCAGATAAGTACACGTATAATGCGGTGACATCGGCCATTGTCGCCGAGCTTGCCGGCATCGTGGGACAGAGGCATGTCATCCACGGCGACCCGGAGAGGCTTGAGCCATACTCGCACGACGAAGTCACGGGGTCACAGTGGAGGCATATGCCCGAGGTGGCGGTGCGCCCGCGGACGGCTCAGGAGATATCTGCGATAATGAAGCTGGCCAACCGCGAGCGTATCGCCGTCACGCCGCGAGGCGCGGGCTCGGGCCTGTCAGGCGGCGCGGTGCCGGTGCATGGCGGCATAGTGCTGCTTACCGACCGCATGAACCGCATACTGGAGATAGACCGCGAGAACCTGATGGTCGTGGTCGAGCCCGGTGTCGTGACAAACGAGATAAACGAGGCTCTTAAGCCGTACGACCTCTGGTACGCCGGATATCCGATGAGCCTTGAGACATGCTACATCGGCGGGAATGTGGCAGAGAATGCCGGCGGAGGCAAGGCCGTCAAATACGGCGTGACGGCGCGTTATGTTCTGGGGGTGGAAGTGGTGACGCCAACAGGCGAGATAGTCGAGATGGGCGGGAAGCTCATCAAGGATGTCTCCGGCTACAATATGGTCCAGCTCATGGTCGGCTCCGAAGGCACGCTGGGTATCTTCACGAAGATCACACTGAAGCTGGTGCCGCTGCCCAAATCGTCCGTTGACCTGCTGTGCCTTTTCAGGACGCCCGAGGATGCCATCAAGGTCGTGCCGACGATAATGACCTCAGGCGGCATAATCCCGACCGCTATCGAGTTCATGGATCGCTCGTCAGTAATGAGAGCATGCGAATACCTGAACGAGACGTTCGCCTATCAGCAGGCCGGGGCAATGCTGCTCATCACAGTAGACGGGACCGCCGAGGAGCAGGTACTGCAGGAGTATGAGGCCATCGGCGAGATGTGTCTGGCTGCAGGCGCCATAGAGGTCTATGTGGCCGACAATGCCACTACATCAGAACGGGTCTGGAGAATACGCCGCAACATCAGTGAGGCGTGGACCCTTTTCTCGAAGCGTCAGAGCAATGAAGATCTGGTCGTACCGCCGGCGGTAATCCCGAAGATGGTCGAGACCTTCGCACGGCTGGCAGACAAGTACAAGGTCTCGATACCCTGTTTCGGGCATGCAGGCGACGGCAACCTTCACGCCCGGATAGTCTCCGACCCGGGATGGACTGACGAGTACTGGAATAATCTGCTGCCTCAAGTACTGGCTGAGCTTTACAGCCTCACAGCAAGCCTTGGCGGGCGCATCTCAGGTGAACACGGCATCGGCCACAAACGGAAAAAATACCTTTCGCTTGTCGTATCGCCGGAGTATATCAGTATGATGAGAGCTGTGAAAAAGGCCCTGGACCCG
>Ga0209164_1003395_pt1 | contig 15182 bp, 17 predicted proteins | sample MTBNYHSulfiMetaG_FD_187458 | JGI IMG/M metagenome (GOLD analysis project Ga0209164, IMG submission 187458) | Enrichment culture microbial communities from rom New York Harbor, USA that are MTBE-degrading - MTBE-NYH (New York Harbor Sulfidogenic)... | ecosystem: Environmental > Aquatic > Marine >...
AATCGCTAGGGGCAGCACGAGCCACATTGGGAAACGAGCCGCTACGATTGTTCGCTCGCTACCCGTTGAGATGTCGATCCGCTTGAGCATCCCGGCCCCTGAGACAACGCCTATGTCTAACGTGTTTAGGTTTGAGCGGCGGGTTTGGCCGCTCATCGTGACGGCGCTTGCGCCGTCCGCTCGAAACCTTGGTTAGCGCTCAGGCTGAACCCCGGTTTCTACCTACCTATGAAGATACAGCGCGCCGGACGGTGCAACCTCTTCTAGCTGCTCTCGGATCCATCGTGACTTCTCGCGCTTGATTCGCAATCTGCCGAAGAGCCCGGCGGTATCGATGAGAGGGGAGAAGCGGGACTCGGCTTCTTCGAGGATGCGCCGACGGGCCGCCTCGAACTCGGGCGTGCCGACGAGGCGGTCTCGGCCGTTCGCGACTATGCGCTCCTCATCGCCCATCTCGTTGCATCCTCATAAGCCTGTGGCGCTAACGTGTTCGCGTTTGACCTGCAAGACGAGGCCTGGCCTCGTCTTGGTGAGAGCGTAGCTCTCAGGGCCGAGTCTTGTCAGGTCGAAACGCTTGTTCGGCAGACTCGGGGCCGTCCTCGCTCCAGAACGCAATCTCTTCAGGCGAATCCTGCCGGCGCGCCGTCCGGTTCAGTCCGACGCGAACCATCCGAATCGCGCTATACAGGAGGAAGCAGACTGCGAGAAGTGCCGCGGCGAGTGGAAGCGAACCCTCGAGTAGTGCCAGGTTCCTTGGATCAAGACGTGAAGGGTCGCCCTGGAGGAGTCCGAAGTCGCCGTTGCTGAACCATGCGACGTGGAGTCGGCTTAGGGTGCCCCAGACGGCTGCAAGGAACGCTAGAACGTACAGGGCGATTTCACCCCGGCTCGGCCACCAGATCGCACTAGATTCCCCGTGCGTGTCGATTGGCACCTGAGTGCACCCCCCACGAGTGCTGCCGAACGTGTTTGCGTTTGACCTGCAAGACGAGGCCTAGCCTCGTCTTGGTGTGAGCGTAGCTCGCACGCCTTGTCTTGTCAGGTCGAAACGCTTGTTAGGTGTGCGAGGCGCAGACACAGAAAGCCGCGGTCGTGGAACGGCCGGGCGTGTCACCGCACGGGTCGGCGCGCTCACATGACGAACAACCGTTCATCCGTTCCTTGCCGCCCTTGCCTTCCTTGCCGGGGGTCTGACCCGTCGCGGCGAGCGAGGTCAAACGATGCGAAATCGGGTGAAACGCGCTCGCTTCGCTCGCGCGTGGGCTCGGGTGCAGCCAGCACGACATCTCGACCCCGATACTCGCCGAAGAGCCGCACCCCTCATCGCGACAGCGGCCAGCGGCCCGAAACCTCACAGGTCGAAGTCATAGCGGTGCGTAGGTTGATCGCGAAGGGGAGAGCCGAGCCCGGTCGGACGCACAGGCGCGAGACCATAGTCTTTCACTTGCATGCGCTCTGGGAACGTCACACCTAACGGGTTTAGGTTTGACCTGCAAGATGAGGCCGCAAGGCCTCGTCTTGTCGAGCGTAGCTCGCGGGCCGAATCTTGTCAGGTCGAAACCTTGGTTGGGCTGACTGCAAAGTCCGCGTCTCAGACCCCGAGCTCTCGGGCGAGGATCTCGAGCAGGTTGACTCGCTCTTCTCGCTTCACTTCGTGCTCCGTCGTCTGAGTCTCGACAACCAGCGCATATGCGAGCGCCGCAACAGCACCCGTGAAGCGATTACGAGGCGAGTCCTCTCTATTCCCGAGCAAGCCGGCGTAGTGATCCAGATGCGACATCGGTCTCGCGATTTCGACATCGTCGAAGGACGCTGCGTCGAGGTTGTGCGCGAAGTGGTTCCGGATTTTCGTGATTGCGCGCAGTTGGGCGTGCTGCTTTTCGGTGATGAGACCCAGGGAGTACGCAAGTCTGGACAACCGGGCGAGACTGATCGTCCTACCGTTTGGCGCCAAGAGCGCCATGCTTTCCGGGGACTCGACCAATCGTGCTGCAACGAGAATACGGAGGTACTCCTCAAGTATGGCCTGACCCAGGACGCCGACCGCTCGGTCACTCGCCTCGGAGAGTTCCCCCCAAGTTGCCACCCAAGCATCAGCCTCGCGGCTCACGATAGCCCCCCTTGAACAACATCTGCGCGTAAGCAGTTCAGCCCAACGTTCTTACGCTTGACCTGCAAGACGAGGCGCTTGTCCTCGTCGGGTCAAGCGTAACCTATCCGCGCCGAGGCTTGGCTGGTCGAAGCGTGGGTTAGTCACTGCGCTGAAGGGTTCGCCATTACTCATCTGAGATCGGACTCTCTTGGGGTTGCACCAATTCAGGCAGATCACCCGCCGCCCATCTCTCAAGCGCTTCGACGTCCGCGCCTTGCCATAGCCCGCGCGGCTCGTAGGTGAGCATGACCGACGGAGTATGTACGTTTCGCGGGTTGATGGCTTCCCCGTGGAATAGGTGCACCTCATCTCCACGAGTGCGTCGAGATCCCGAGTCCGGATCGCCCCAGTAATAGTTGAGCTGTCCCCAAGAGAACATCTCGGGGTTCAAGGCTAGGTCCTCAGAGAAGAACGATAGGCTGACAGGTCTGTCGGAGGTGTCCGTTGCTGCGAGGGCTCCAAGGATTCCCGCGGCCGCACGATCGATGGTCTCTGTCGCCGGTGCCGAATCCAGGATGATTTGGATATCCCAGTCCGAGTAGGAGTCGTTCGTGACCGGTGGAGTCACACGGACCTTGCTCTCCGAGATGCCAAGTGCCGAAGTGGCTGCCTGCACGATGGCGTCATCAGGAGCTACGTTCTCGCCGAGACTCTCGGAGCTGTTCGGGGCTGAGCAGCCTGCCAGCACGAACACGAGAGCAAGGCAAAGAAGTCTAGTGATCCTCCCCAACGAGCCCCCTCAGTGCATGTGACTAACGGGTTTAGGTTTGAGCGGCGGCGCTTCTTTGCCGCATCTCATCGGAAGGCGCGCTCACGCGCCGTCCGCTCGAAACCAGTGTTAGACACGCCTCACTCAGACAATGTGGCTTGGACCTCTGGCACCAGAGCAAACCCTGGATCGGCCGCATACACGCGGTCAAGATCGCGCTTGGCGTCAGCCTTCTTGCCCAGAGCGTGCTTGGCCATGGCACGGACGCACAGGCCTAGCAGGAGCGGTTGGTCGAGATTGCGCCTGCGCAATGGCAGACGATTCACCACTTCGAGGGCGCGGGCCGGGTCGCCGTGCTTGTGGATGGCCTGCGCAAGCATGCTCACCACGACTGCATCTACGTCGTCACCGTCAGGGTTCGCGCTGGCCAGGTACGGCTCAAGCAGCTGAATGAAGTAATCGGCATGACCGGCCTCGATTGCGGATCCTGCAGTGAGCACCGCATAGAGTCGACGATCGCCCGGGAACAGCCTGGTCGCTTCACCCAGTGTAGCGGCAGCCTCAGCGTGAAGGCCTCGCTCCCGGAAGTAGAGTCCAGCCTCACGCTGCACCGTCCAGGATTCGGGGGCCGTCGAGACCGCGTCCTTCACAGCGGTGTCGCGCTCAGCGGATGGTGATCGTTGAGCGGACTTGATGACGCTCATGGCCTTGTACTTGGCCGACTGCAGACGATGCCAGGCGACGTACCCACACGGAAGCGCAATCAGCAGAGATCCACCCCTGGACTGGATCGTGGCAAGCGCCGCAAGCAGCGCACAGACCAACCACCAGGACGGAAAGTCGAATCCTGACTCCTTGGGGGTCGCTGCTCGAACCGCATCCTGAACCGTCATGTGAGTGACAGACGGCGCGCCAGCCTGGGCGGTGGATCTCGACGGGGCGGAACGCTTGGGCGACCCAACCTTCTGAGTCGCATACAGTCCGGTGCCCGGAACGCCCGCTGAGACACGAGTGCCCGACGTGCCGGTTGTGACCCCGAACCCCTTACCGCCGACACGTACGCTCGCGCTCTTCTTACCAACGTTCAGCCGGACGCCAGGCGCGATCTTCACGGAGCGCCGGAATCGCATGGCCATCGGAATCCCCCCTCCGAGTCAACCGTGCATACATGTTAGCGCAGGGAGGCGCCAAAGGGTTGGAGGCTGTGTCTAACGTGTTCGCGTTTGACCTGCAAGACGAGGCCTGGCCTCGTCTTGGTGAGAGCGTAGCTCTCAGGGCCGAGTCTTGTCAGGTCGAAACGCTTGTTCGGCAGACTCGGGGCCGTCCTCGCTCCAGAACGCAATCTCTTCAGGCGAATCCTGCCGGCGCGCCGTCCGGTTCAGTCCGACGCGAACCATCCGAATCGCGCTATACAGGAGGAAGCAGACTGCGAGAAGTGCCGCGGCGAGTGGAAGCGAACCCTCGAGTAGTGCCAGGTTCCTTGGATCAAGACGTGAAGGGTCGCCCTGGAGGAGTCCGAAGTCGCCGTTGCTGAACCATGCGACGTGGAGTCGGCTTAGGGTGCCCCAGACGGCTGCAAGGAACGCTAGAACGTACAGGGCGATTTCACCCCGGCTCGGCCACCAGATCGCACTAGATTCCCCGTGCGTGTCGATTGGCACCTGAGTGCACCCCCCACGAGTGCTGCCGAACGTGTTTGCGTTTGACCTGCAAGACGAGGCCTAGCCTCGTCTTGGTGAAAGCGTAGCTTTCAGGGCCTTGTCTTGTCAGGTCGAAACGCTTGTTCGACAGACGGACCTGCTGAGTCGGTGAACTAGAAGGCGACCAGTCCATGTGCTTCGACGGCCACGACGCGCCATTGACCGCTGATCCGGTCGACGTAGACCAAGACAGGACTCCCACTCGCATCCACGATGCGTTCTTCGCCATCGACTCGATACGTGCTCACGAGCACGCTCCAGTTGTCGGGATCCTCCGCCGACGGCTGAGGATCGTCGAGTCCCACCGTCGCACCGGCAACCGACTGCTTCTCGCCGAACATGTTGGCCCGGAGCTCGGCGACGTCGGATTCCGAGAGCGGGGTATGCGTGGCCTCTTCAACACCGGACCTGTCACCGGCAAGGACCGCCTCACAGAAGGCGCGTGCGGCATGCTCGGGGCCGGCATAATCTCCATAGCTCGAGCAAGCGAACGTGCCCACTAGGGTGAGCGCCAGGATGCCTGTGAGTGCAAGCCTGGCAGGCGTGACGACTCGCGGATTCGCAGCGGCCCCCTCAGTCCGGTCTGTCGAACGTGTTTGCGTTTGACCTGCAAGACGAGGCCCTGCCTCGTCTTGGTTCGAGCATAAGCTCGAACGCCTTGTCTTGTCAGGTCGAAACGCTTGTTGGGCGAGCGACGCGCGACCTTGATACCCGCGGTCGCGGAAGCTGCAGCCGCGTGTCACCTTCCAGGTCGGCCCGCTCGCACGGCCGATCCACCGTTCACCCTTTCCCTGCCGCCCTCCCTCTCCTTGCCGGGGGATGACCTGACCACGCGTCGAGCGAGTCCAAGGAAGCGATTTCGGGTCGAATGCGCTCGCTTCGCTCGCGCGTGGGCTCGGGTGCAGCCGGAAAGACCTCTCGACCCTGGTATCCGCCGAACAGCCGCCACACCTCATTGCAACAAAGGTCCGCGGCCCGAGACCTCACGGGTCGAAGGTCTGGCGAGGCTCAAGTGGATTGGCGGTCTCGGGGCAGGGGACGGGTCCGGGACGAAGACGACCAACTATATGTGCTTCCCCGCCATGCGCAGACACACGTCGCGCCCAACGTGTTTGCGCATGAGCGGCGCTCATGCGCTTCGGGATCACTCTAGCTTGCGGCGTCCGCTCGATGCGCTTGTTGGACACCTGACTCCCCAGGTGCGGACTGGCTCCCAATCATCTCTTCGATCTCATCGAAGCCCTGCATGTGGCCGCCTGCGTCCCATCGAGCAAGGTCGCGACGCGCACTGAACCTGAGGAAGTTGAGCGTGTTCGCAAACTTCCGCTCAGCCTCCCAAGAAGGCCGTGTTTCATCTGACAGCGTGTAGAACAGGCTGCGCACGCGGTCGCCAAATTCGGGCTGATCTGGTGGTGGCAGGCGGTCGTCAGCAGCGATACACATGCTGCCGCCCCAGTTCAGTGCAACGCGATCGACGGCTGGACCGGTCTTCAGCGGGACTCGGTAGCGGCAGATGAACCCAGTCTCCAGATTAGCGATGTGAGCGGCGTCCACGTAGGCCAGGCACTTCTCATGCACCCAGCACCCGACCCACTCCTGCTGGCCTTCCATGCGATGTGCCTCAACGATTGGGGCACCCAGGATTGTGTTCGGGGTGACGTGGACTTCCCCGGCGGTCAATGCACCCCGCAGCAGCACCCCTCGAGCGAACGCGAAGCCGAGAAGAGTACTGCTGAACACCAAGATGCTGTACAGACTTCGCGGCGAGGTGTCCCGCGAATGCACAACGACCGTGTCCGAGAACAGAAGATAGGAGATTCCGGAGTCGGAGTCAGGGATGCCGAGCCCTGAGCCGTCTTGGAGGCTGTCGAGCAGATCGCGGAAATCGCCAAACACGCGGGCTACCTCGCCTATGGCGGCGCTCTCAACCAGATTCGAGAAGCCCAGGATGTCGAAGAGCGCGACGTATCGATAGTCAGCGGTCATGGGATCAGGCTTCCGCTCCAGTGTGTCCAACGTGTTTGCGCATCACCCGCAAACCGCGGCCCGTGCGCTTCCATTCAGGTTACCGCTGTTCGCCGCGGTTTGTCGGTGTGGATGCGCGGGTTAGGAACTTGGGCCAAGGAGCCCGGCCTCCTCGAACTCCGCTCGCAGCTTGTCGAAGGCAGACTGAACCTCATCGCCACTGAATCCGATGTACACGACTCCGGCGATGTTCGAAGGAATCTGGGTTCCTTCTTGAACGAGGATGGCCGTACGGTCTCGTCCTAGCGCGCCCTGAAACCAACCAACCTCCTCGATGACATTCTGTCTGGCCTGGGTCTCACTAGAGGCAGCAAGGTCGTCTCCGGTCAGAATCAAGACGGCATAGTCGGCTGGCCTGCCGTACTTCTCGAGTTTCTCGACCACGGTCATTCCAGCAGAAGGAAGCTCCTCAAGAATGATCGGCTCGAGACCACAGCGGTCAGCGACGAAGCCCTTCACACGGTGACGCACCAGTTCGTTGTGGCCATGGCCGATGAAGACTTTGGCCGGAGTCGGCGCGGGAGTCTCTGCAACCGGAGTGGCGCCCTCTGTATGAGGTGAGACGTACAGACTCAGGACTCCATCGACATACCGAATCAGCTCCTTCCCCGTGGCGATGATGTTTGCCATAGTGCCCACCGGCGAGTACGTGTGACCGCTCGTGGACATCTCTGGCTTGGGAACCACCATGTCGAAACTCGGGTCTCCGACAATCGATTTGATCTCCTTGTGGAGATCTTGCATCCGCTTCAGCTCGGGCTTCCAGCTCGCATCTGCGTCGCCACTTGCCTTCAGTGCGACTGACTGCACAATCTGCTCGAGCATTGTGCGGCGCATATACAGGGTCCGGAGATCGGACTTCGACAGATTCTCCAAGACGGTCCTCCAATGTTCCTAACTGGTTTGCGCGTAACCAGCAGCGCGGCCACGCGACCTCCCTGCCGAGGATACCTTCGCACGGCCGCGCTGTCTGTGTTGACGCGCGGGTTAGACGGCTACGCGTCTGGGTCAACGAGTCCCAATTCGACCGCGGGGGGCGGGCCCACGCCTGTGGTCACAGTGATTCCACTCCGTGCCGGGTCGAGGTGTCGCTGCTCAATCCGCTGAAACGCAGCAGGCAGGCCTGCGTCATGACGCGGATGGACATAGAGGATTGGGCCGTTGCAGAAGTGAAAGCCGACACCGGTGTAGGCCAGGACACCCGCGTACGTTGGTCTGCCGCTGCCTCTTCTTGCGAACTCACCGCGTGGCGAGAAGGACGTACCCGTTGTCGAACCGTGGACGTCGACATGCATGACGCTTGCGCCGAGTAGGACTTGATCGAAGGCCTCGAAGCGACTAGACAAACCCGTGGCATTGACTGCAAGAAGTGCAGGCTCATCCGAGGATCGCACCTGTGCCCTCTTGCGCCGAACGGCTCTGAGCACTCTGGAGCGCGTGTCGTCTACGTAGCCGTATCCCGTTTCCCAAAGCAGCGACTCAGAGTCAATCTGCTCCGTTGGGACCAGAGTCAGGCGAATGTCTCCGTTGCTGATGGACGCAGCAAGCTCGCGCGCGGGTTCGCCTGGGACGGGCGGACCAACGTCCAGCATGTTGCGGATTGCCGCCTTGAACTCAGCCTTCGAGTCAGCGGGGCCAAGGTCGGGCACATCCGAGACACCAACGCTCCACCCTTCAGGCGCATGGTCTTCGATGAAGTCCAGGAGAGGAATGCGCTTGCCCATCTTGGCACCGAGCTCCCCGTTGATCACAGGCACAGTCGCTTCGACAACTACAGATGAGTCAGGGAAAACCGCCATGAAGTCAGGGCGTCGACCGTCACGGTTCACGGGGTCTGTCGCTACGGTTGCGCCGAGAGCTTGGAGCGTGCGAGCTACCACAAGTTCGAAGAATGCGGTGTGCCAACGGGCCTTCAGGCGCTCGAAGAGGACTGCTTGGGCGGTCGGGTCAAGGTGCGACAAGTTCGCATTCATGAAGCGCCGGCAGTTGACCGCTCGCTGAACGGTTGACCGAGCTAGCCAGTCTGCCGTGCGCTCGCCGCGACGAGCGAACGTGTCATCGAGCTCAACCGGCTCCGGAAACCAGATGTGGTCACACTCAGCCACAGATCCGCCCCGTTGGTAGGCCGTCTAACGTGTTTAGGTTTGAGCGGCGGCGCCCTTGCCGCAGCTCATCGGTCGGCGCGCACACGCGCCGTCCGCTCGAAACCTGGGTTAGTCGGATGGTTCAGTTGTCTAGAACGGTATCTCATCGTCCTCAACGGCAGGTGGCGACTTCCTGGGCGGCGACAGCTCCTTCTTGAGGTCCGCAAGGAACTTGATGTACGAGGCGCTGAGGTTCACCGCCAGGTCGCCGAAGGCAAGGGGGACATCAAGCGCGTCAGGACCTTGCCCATGCCCCCCAATCTTATGTCTAAGAACCGGCAGTCCCTGTAGAACTGTGGAGACAATCGCCTTCTGCGTCTCCTCAGGAACGCCATTCAGAAGGTCGGTCTCCTCTCGCAGCTTCTTCAGCAGCTGGTCTGCAGTGCCCTCCTTCTGATTGAGCACAGACTTGAGTGCGCTTTCGAAGGCGCAGTTTGCCTTGTGTATCGCATCATCCGCGTTCCCAGCCTGGAGGTAGCTGCGAGCGTCCTGAAACTCCTCATGAGCGCCCAGGAAACCTTCGCGCCGCATGTTCTCCTCGCTCTCCCGCCGAAGAGCGTCGAGGAACCGGGAGTCCACCATGTACATGTGGCCGTCTGTCATTCGCCACGGCGAACCCTCCTCCGCGAGAACACCGTTCAGCTCCGCCTGGAACGGGTGCTGACTCGGATCGGGAAGAAGCCGGTAGAAGGCCTCGAGTGCGTCAAGCACATGATGTGGATAGGCGTAGACTATGAAGTCCTCGAATCCGCTCGCATTCCGATCGCCGCCCTTCTTCTCGTCTTGAACTCGCAGCGATTCCTTTCCGTAGGCCTTTCGCAATGCGCCAACTGCGTCTCGCATTGTGTCCGAATAGGTCCCGAAGTCTTCGTAGTACTCGGCATGGTCTCGGCAGACCATTGCTAGGCGCGTCCGCAAGACACGGCTGAAGGTCGGGAACGGGATCTTCTTGGCGCTCAGAGCTTTCTCATAGCGCTTGCTGAACAACCCCTGCAACACCCACACCCCCCGGCGCATCAGCTCACGATGCACGCTAAGCCATTCCGACTAACGTGTTTAGGTTTGAGCGGCGGCGCATCTCTGCCGCAGCTCATCGGTCGGCGCGGACACGCGCCGTCCGCTCGAAACCTGGGTTAGACCCTCCGCGGCTCGGTGCTGATCACACCCCGGCTTCCCAACTCAAAGTAGCAGCGGGCGCACGCCGATGCATCAACGCTTGCATCGTGAGCGCCGTCGAGCCGTTCTCCAAACAGGAGCTCGTAGAGTTCCTCGAGCCTGGGCCACTTGTTCCCGTACGGTCCCGGTAGCCGGCAGTAGTCGGTGCTCTCGGTCATGGTGCATGTCATCTCGTGGGGCCTGAACGGGGGTTCCACCCCCAGTCGGAGATACTCGACCGCCAGGATGCTGCCATCGAAGCGGGCGTTGTGTGCGACGAACACGCTGGCTTTGCGGGCATCCGTGGCGAGTTCGTTGAGAACGCTCTCAATCTCGACGCCTTCAGACAGCGCGCGTTCAGTCGTGATTCCGTGAATCGCCGCCGCGTCCCTTGGGATGCTGTAGCCAATCGGGCGAACGATGTGCGCGGCGTGCGAGATGCGCTGCTGTCCCTCGTCGTACAGCTCCCAGGCCACCTGAACCGCGCGGGGCCAATTCGGGAAGTAGTCGAGACGCGCATTCCAGTCCCTGGGGCGCCCAGTGGTCTCGCAGTCGATGATCAGGTACAAGTCTCGAACCCCGTCCCCCCGGATGGGTCTAACGTGTTTAGGTTTGAGCGGCGGGGTTGGCCGCTCATCGCGACGGCGCTTGCGCCGTCCGCTCGAAACCTGGGTTAGGCCCGTGCCGTCAAGCGGACTGCTGAACCTTTCGCCAGTATGCCAGCCCGATTCCGGTAACAAACAACATCCAGACAATGCCGGCCACCAGCCAGCCTCCTCCGCCACCGAAGATCGCGATGGTGATGCATAGTGCAGTCGGTAGATAGAAGAGACTGAGTTTCCCAAGCGCCCAGGCCGCTTTGGCCAGCGCGGTTGCGAGCCGCTTGAGGTAGTCGGCGATTGCCCTTGCGACTCGCGAGAGCCACGCCGCCGCATCTTCGAAGAATCGTACGAGTGCAGAGAAGAGACGTGTTGCCGTTCGTTCAACTGCGGCAGCGAACCTTGATAGCCCAACGACCATGGCCTCGAGGAACTCCTGGATTGCGTTCAACATGACGGCCCCCTGACCCCCGTTTCCCTGTAGGCATTCTAAGACATCGCGGAATGCTGGGGCCGGAATCCGCTTGAGGCAAGGACGACACGCGCCCGCGCGAGGCCGCGGACGACGGGGTCCAGTAACATCGGTTCCGACTTGGGACGGCAATGGGCCTAACTGGTTTGCGCGTAACCAGCGGCGCGGCCTGCGCGCCGCTGTCAACTCAGGATACCCTCGCGGGGCCGCGCCGTCTGTGTTGACGCGCGGGTTAGACAGAGCGTGGCCCCACTCATGCCTCGAGAGCGTCGATGCTCACCTTGCCAGCGTCTGAGACGTGGGGCGACCATGACTCTCCGTCCCAGTAGCGGTACTCATGTCGATTGGTGGGGTCCGCATGCCAGCCAGGACTGCTCCGTGCGACATCAAGCCTCTGGTCAGCACCAGCCAGCAGGGCATTGCTGCCAGGTAGCCGATGCATCACCCACCACACACGGAGCCGGTCCGATGTTGATTCACATGCAGCCCGGCACTCACCCGCCAGCCGCGCGGAGTGTCTCTGAGCTTCAAGCAGCATGGAATCGATCCGCGCGTACTCGCCTCTGGCGCTCTCGACTTGATCGGTCGCTTGTTTGACCAGTTCGCGTTGCGAGTCGACAAGCGATTCCGCCGTCTGGTCTGAAGAACCCCGAGCATTGATCAGGTCGCGGAAACGCCGAAGCTCCTCAGGCGTGGAACGCAGGATTGAGTACGCGAACCCCGGACCCAGAATCTCCAGCTCGTACTTGCGGGTGTCGACCGTTCTCGTCTTGGTCTCGACTGTCGTCTTGCGCCTGACGTTGCTCCCAACGATCGCGCCAACTGGTCCCGCCACGAGTCCGCCGACCACGGCGCCCCCGAGTCCACCCTTGGTGTTTCCGGTGACGTCGCTGACTGAGTAGACGTTGCCAGATTCGGAGAGTCGCGCCGTCGCGCCATTCCCCGGGCCAGAATAGCCAGGCAGGTCTAGCCAGAACTCGTAGAGCTGCACAGTCGCAACGGTTGCGACAAGTGCGCCCCGGCCGGACTCAAGCTCGTCCAGCCGAGACTGAGCAGTCTGGAGGGACGCGGACAGAGTCTCGACGCTTTCCCGAACAGTCGAGACACTCCGCTGAAGGTCGCGTACACGCTGCGATGCGTCGAGTGAGGCGACCAACAAAGGGGCAAGCGACGTGCTGCGCATCTTGCGACGCGATGCGACTTGCGCATCAGTCCTGCGACTCGGACGCTCGACTGCTGCCAACTCGCTCCTAAGGACCAGCAGCGGTAAGAGCAGTAGGAGTCCCGCCACGGGGATGAGGTACACAAGGACCCATCTCGCGTTCCAGCCGATATCGTTTACGCGCCCGATCGACGCAACTACCAGAATCACGATTGCCGCGACACCGAATACCAAGAAGGGGGCCATCCCCCAGTCGCCGACAACGTCGAGCAGCATTCCGGACACGGCAAGGACGACTACTCCCGCCAATCCGGTCGCGACGAGGATGAGCCAGAAGGCCCCGCGGCCCAGACGCATGGGCGGCTGCGAACCCGACCGGAGGTCGTCGCTGTTCATGTGCGGTTCCTCCCCCATGGCGAGCCCCCGCTTCTGTCTAACGTGTTGGCGTTTGACCTGCAAGATGAGGCCGTACTCGCCTCGTCTTGTCGAGCGTAGCTCGCGGGCCGAATCTTGTCAGGTCGAAACGCTTGTTAGGTGTGCGGGCGCGCCGCCGGTCAGCCGTAGCGCCAATCCCCCCACGTCGCCCAGACAAACAGCGGAACGAGCATGAGATAGAGCGCGATCGCGGCAACGGTGAGTCTGCCATCCATGAGCTCATAGTCCTCACGGTCCTGGTCAGAGGCGTCAGGACCTCGCGAGTAGCCCCACCAGGTCAGAGTCATCTGCTTGTGCAGGGGGAAGAGCGCGAGATGATAGCCGACGAAGAATGCGGCGAGCCACACAAGCCGGAAGCCGAAAAGGAATGCGCCAGAAAGTTGGGAGCCATGCGCCAAGAACACGCCTGCAACCACCGCAAGCAGGAGTGCGGCACCCAATCGTCGCTTCGTGACTCTCAGTGGCTTAGCCAATGAATCGCGCCCATCACACCTAACGGGTTTAGGTTTGAGCGGCGGCGCCCCCAGCCGCCGTGCACCTACATGCTACTTCGAGCGGGCGGCGTCCGCTCGAAACCTGGGTTCGGCAGGTCACTCGGTCTCGTTTGGAGGGACCGCTCCGCCCAGCAGCCCGCGGAACTGGGGATTGTCTCGCCATGCCTCCCACAAGGGGTCGGACTGGGCGCGAGGCTTCATCTTGTCGTCAAGCTGCTGCGATATGCGCAGGAGCCGCTCAGCTTCGTCGATTCTCCCGAGCCGCGCCTCAAGTGCACCGAGGTAGTAGTAGTCCTCAGCTTTCTCCGTCTCAAGTGCCCGTGCCTCAACTGCCACTTCCTCCGCCTCAGCATCATTTCCGGCAGCAAGCTCGACAATCGCGAGCACGGCGGTGTTCGATACGCGCCTTGCCTCTTCTACGCTTGTCCGCGCATCGCGTAGAGCTGCTACAACATCTTCCATGTACAAGTTGACCAGCGCTCGCCATCGACGCTTCGTCCAACTGTGAGGACTGGCCCTCACGCATGTGTCGAGATCATTGCGCGCCCGTCCGAAGTCGCGTGCAAGGACGTATGCCACCGCGCGGTTGTGCAGATAGATCGTGCGCCAATCCGGTTGCACATTCACGTCGAGTGCCCTGGCGAAGGCTTCCACAGCGCCACTGGAATCGCCGCGCCTAATCCGGATTCGCCCGAGGAGGTTCCACGTCGACGATTCGTCCGGGTCGTTGTCCGCGCTTCTCACTGCAGCGGTCTCAGCCCCGTCATAGTCCTTTTCGCCAAAGCGTCTCCGCGCCTCGGAGAAGTAGGTTCTAGCCATCGCGAGCTTCTCAGTCGGGGTCTTCTGCCTCCAGGCGATGATGATCGCCGCAAGCAGTGCCAGCGCGAGCAATAGCCCCAGCAACAACGTAGACGCAGTTGAACTCCAGTCCTTCAGTGCGGTCGCTTGGACGGCCGAGAAGGCGGTCAACACGCCAACGAGTATCGACCAGTAGAGCGCAGGCAAGGCGCGCCACTTGCTGACAAGAATCGCGCGCCTCCTCTTCGCGGGGAGCTCGGATGTACTGATCGAAGTGCCCTCGCTACTGCCCATTCAGTCCCCTCGATCCGAAGTGCCCGGGCAGACTCTGCCGAACGGGTTTAGGTTTGACCTGCAAGATGAGGCCGAAAGGTCTCGTCTTGTCGAGCGTAGCTCGCGGGCCGAATCTTGTCAGGTCGAAACCTGGGTTAGGCGGCATTCGGCTGGCAGTATGGTCGCCGTCGGCCTAGTCACCACCCTCTCTCCATTGCGACTCAGCGGCGAGCACCAGCTGGACTACGTCATCCCAGTTCTCAGCACGCGGGTCGTCCTCACCAAGATTGGTCGAGTTTGAGAAGACGATCGTCTCCAGTCCGGCCGCGCGAAGACTCTCGATATTTCGTGGGGCGTCGTCGATGTACAGGTTGGCGCCGACGGCGGACTTGTCGCGCATGAAGCAGAGGTCCCAGTAAGGAATGTCATGGTAGTCAAGCCATTCAATCGTCTGTGCAACCGCTTGCTGGTGGAAGTACTTGATGAAGAGCCTATGGGTGACGACGCGAATCCGGATATCGCAGTCGGATAGTTCCCTCAAGGCAGCAGGCGCGCCCGGTATAGGTGCGAGTTCCTTGAACAGGCCTCGCTGTGTGACAGCGAACTTGTGAAGAGCCTCGTATCCTCCCGGAGCCTCGTCCAGTCCCCACTCAGGAAGCCCATACGTTACTGCCGCTGGAAGATCCTCGGGGCTCACGCCGAGCCATTCGGCAGCAATCGGCCTGAGTCCTCCGTAGAAGTCAGCGACCACTCCGTCCAGATCGACTGCGAAGACGAATTCTCCCAATGGCATGAGTCCCCCTCATGGCCGCCTAACGGGTTTAGGTTTGAGCGGCGGCGCTTCCTTGCCGCAGCTCATCGGACGGCGCGCACACGCGCCGTCCGCTCGAAACCTGGGTTAGGCCGCGCTCGACCCTCCCGCTGCACATACTACTCAGTCGCGTAGCCGCCAACCTGCTTGAGAATCATGTCGTCGCTCACGATCACGCCGTCGACGTAGTACCCGCTGACGACGAGCACCGTCCCGAGCAGTGCGGTACCCGACGCCGTCTGGCTGCCGCGCG
>Ga0209164_1003396_pt1 | contig 15182 bp, 9 predicted proteins | sample MTBNYHSulfiMetaG_FD_187458 | JGI IMG/M metagenome (GOLD analysis project Ga0209164, IMG submission 187458) | Enrichment culture microbial communities from rom New York Harbor, USA that are MTBE-degrading - MTBE-NYH (New York Harbor Sulfidogenic)... | ecosystem: Environmental > Aquatic > Marine >...
CTGGAGTTTTGTGAAGTACGACCCAAGCCTGAACGACATTACATGGAGTGAATTCAGAAAGGTGTCGGTGGGGTCGGATGGTTCGCTGGCCGTCCTCGATATTTGGCAAAATCGGGTCCTGTCTTTTAACGAAGGAACGTGGTCCTGGATCGATACTCCCCAGGCTTTCACTCCAAATGCAATTTATGGAACGTCGGCTTCGGGTCTCCTGACCGTGGGCAGCCGGGGAGATGTGTACTATTATGATCAAGGTTCCTGGCTCCCACTGACCATTGCAATTACCAGGTCCGACTTAAATGCAATTCACGGCAATAGTCCTGAAAACATATTCGCCGTAGGCAATGGAGGGGACATTCTCCATTACGACGGAGGCGCCTGGGTTCCTATGCGGTCTGGAGTCGACCTCGAATTGCGAGCGGTCTGGGCCTCTCCTTGGGAATTCACCTTCGCCGTAGGGGCCGAAGGAACCATGCTCATCAATCAAGACAATGAGTGGGCGCCCATGGAATCGGGCGTGACGACGGATTTGAACGCGATCTACGGCCCGCCGAACGCGGATTTCTACGCGATCTACGCGGTGGGGAAAAACGGAGTCGTACTCTATTACGACGGATTTGAATGGTATCATCCGAACCTGGGAGTGGGGATAGACGCCGACCTAAACGACGTTTGGGTATCGGAAGGGGGTCAGGTATTTGTGGTCGGCCAGGGCGGTTTGATCCTCCAATTTGACGGTCGCTCATGGGAGCAGGTTCCCTCAGGTACTTCAGAGGATCTGAACGCGATTACCGGGATCCGAACCCCTGCTCTTTCACAATATGTTGTTGCTGTCGGCAATGCTGGAACCATTCTGGTGTTTGACGGCAAGGCTTGGTCGCCTTTTCCTTCGAGTCCATCGATCGACCTGATCGGAGTGGGTTTTACCGGGCACAGGGAGCTATTTGTCCTGGGCGGGGATGGGAGTGGACACCTTTACGACGGTACGCTCTGGCAACCCAGCATCCTTCCAGCTACATTTGCGGTCAGAAGCGTCTGGGCCGATAGCAATCAAGATTTGTTCGTCGCAGGTGATTCGGGAACAATCCTGCACTACGCGGAGCAGAGTCTGCCCGCCCCGGGAATTACTTTGCTCTCTGACCGCACTTTTTACTTGTCCTCAGACACGATTCATATCACAGCTTCGGTCGAAAACAAGGGTCCTTCGCTTCAGGTAGCTTTCTATTTGTATCTTTTTACTCCTCCGCCGTTGGGCGAAGTGTACTATCTGACCGGGTCGGGATGGCATGCCGCTTCCGCCCCGATGTTGCCTTCGGTCAATATCCCTTGCGGTTTCACTTTTTTAAGCGAACTACTCACCATCCTGCCGTCCGCTTCGGAACCACCTTTTAACGCTCCGGGCACGTATCGTATCGAAGCCGGATTTTTCGATGTTACAATGCATAATTCTATTGGGAACTTGTCCACCTTGGAATTTTACATCGAATGACCGAATTCCCCTATTCTCTGTCATCCGACCCTCTGATTTCCATGAAATTCGGAGTCGGCGCCAAGAGAGCGCCGGTTACCCGAAGTGGTTAGTTTCGCCCGCCAGTGGCCGAATCGGACCGCTCAGAAATATTGCCGGTCGGGCATAAATACCAGAAATTCAATAAGTTATCTAAAACATTTAGTGGCACGCTTATTGCCTCTTAGAGTATCGAACGAGCTCACCGCCCTAAATAATCCGCACAGGGCGGTCAACAATTTTATCCTTCCTCTCAAAAGTGGGGGCGCATAAGCGCTGAACCCACTTTTGTTTTTTTGATCACTACCCGATACGGCGTAAGAAGATTGATAAGTGACCACAGCAATTATAATATGAATCGGGTTTGGACTGCCTCGTCCTCTGCAAGCTCCGCCTTCGAAAATCGTGCCGGACCCTTATGGGATGATGAAACATGAGTCCACAGGCAAACATTTTCCGCCCTAAAGAGTGAACTTCCTGTGACGTGCCTGATCCGCAGAAACATGCAACATCTTGCCCTGAAGTGGGCATTGACACTCATTCCTCTGTTGGTGATCGTTTCGCTCTCGTTTGCCGGTGAAGACGACACCCGCACCGCCGTTCTCCTTTCGGAATCCATACGTCCTTACGTGGAGGCTGCAGAAGGTTTTTCCGAGTCTATGCCCGGCAAGGTAACTGAACTCACGATCCAGCGTTCCAACCGAGTCCTTCCCGACGATCTACTCGAATCAAAATGGGATCTTGTTCTAGCCATCGGTCCTCATGCCCTGAGTCTGCTACCGACTATTCCAGGCGATACCCCCCGCCTTTACAGCATGGTCCTCAATCCTCAGAGCATTATTCCGGCAGGTGAGCGCATACCCGGCGTGTCTCTGAACATTCCAGCCCGGTTTCAGGCGAAAGTCATCACAAACGCTTTGCCGGACGTGCGGCGAGTGGGCGTTTTCTATGATCCCAAGTTCAGCTCGGCATTGGTGAATGAATTACAGAAAGCCGGCCGTGAAAACGATCTGATTCTTGCCCCCTTGCAGGTGCTGTCCCAGAAAGACATCAGGGACTCGCTAGACGAACGTCTCGAATCCATAGACGCTCTGCTGATGATACCGGATCCCACGGTAATTTCGGAGTCCATCGTGGTATTTCTCATCAAGGAGGCCCTGAAAAAGGGAGTACCCGTCATTGGCTATAACCGCTTCTTTTTAGAAAAAGGGGCCTTGCTGTCTTTTATCATTGATTATAAGGGAGTGGGACGTAGAACTGCGTTGCTGGCAAAAGAGATCCTCAACGGCAGGGAATCCAAATCGCTTCCTCCAGCGGTTTCGGTGGAAGTCAACAGAAAGCTGGCTAATAAATTCGGGTTTCATCTGGGCCGAATAATAGAATCCGACGAGGAGTAGAGTTTTTGGACATCAAAGGCTTTTTCAGGACTTCCAGACGTCCGACATCATTACTGACGCGCGTGCTGTCTTCCGTTCTACTGCTCATAGCTTCGACAGGACTACTTTTGGGATATACAGGGGTTCGGATCATCGAGAATTTTACACGGGAACGTTTCGAGGCGCGCATGCAATTCCAGGCCAGACACCTCGCCCTCAACTCCGAGTTGGGCCTGCTCATTGACGAACGGGCTATGCTGGAACGCCTGACGAACAATGCCCTGACGGAAAAGGGTGTTGTGAAGGTGACCATCGAAAACAGCAATGGGATTGTCGTAGCCGAATCGATGAGGGAGAGTCACTCGGTGTCGAACCAAGTGAGCCACATCATAGCGAGTCCGGGCATGGATGAGGAAAACGTCATTTTTGGTGTCGGTTCCCCTCTGGACGGCCTGTTGAACGAAAAGATTCTAGGCAAGGTCACCATATTTTACACGGATGAAGACCTCAAAGCTCTGGTGAGGTCCCTGAACGCGCAATTCACCCTTATTGCCATCGGCGTGTGCCTTCTGGGTGCATTGCTCATGCTGCTCATCGCCCGATCGATTATGGCGCCTCTACGGAATCTGGTCGTCGCCACGCAGCGCGTAGCCAATGGCGAACTCAATCTGGCGGTTGAAGGAGGTCACCTAAAGGAGACCGTTCACTTGTCCCAGTCTTTCAACTCGATGGTGAAAGCCATCCGGGAGAGTAGGACAGCCCTTCGAGAAACGTATGAGGAATTGGCTAAGCAGAAGAACATGGCAGAGGTGGGTAAATTCAGTATGGTGCTGACCCATGAGTTCAAGAATCCGCTGAGTATTATCAAGGGTTCGTTGGACATCCTGAAAAAACCGGGAATTCCTCCCGAAACAAGTGCGCTCATGATGCGGTACGTAGAGGAAGAAATTCAGCGTATCAATAGGCTGATTGAGGAGTTTCTCCTTTTCTCCAAACCCAAAAAACCGGATCTGAAACCGTGTTGCGGATACAGAGTGCTGGAACAAGTGGCCGAAAAGTTCCGGGTGGGCATTGCCAATGCCGGCCCAAGCATAACGTGTACGGCATACGATGAGTCGTCAACGGTTTTATTGGATGAAACCCTATTTACCAGAGCCATCGAAAATATCTTAAAGAATGCCGTGGAAGTCTCGAGGAAGGACGGCGTAGTCTCCTTGAGTTCTTTTGTCAAAGATGCATACTGGATCGTAGAGATTGCCGATGGGGGGCCGGGAGTACTTCCTCAGGTTGCAGACCTCATTTTTGAACCTTTTTATACAACAAAAGCAACGGGTACAGGTTTGGGGCTGGCCATCGCTTCGAACGCGATAGCGGCCCATGGTGGAAAAATCGAGATTGCCAGGGAGCCGAAAGAAGGGACCACTTTCATCATTTCTTTACCTTTGGCTCAGCAATCCCCGTAGAATGGAGGACCGAGTGGCTCAGATTTTGGTGGTTGATGACGAAGAAAAGGTACGCCATATTCTGTCCATTATGCTTGAACTCAAGGGGCATGTTGTGGAGCAGGCCAGGGACGGGGAAGAGGCTTTGTCCATGATCCATAGCAGGCGATACGATCTCTTGATCCTCGATCTTAAGATGCCGAAAATGGACGGGATCACGCTGCACCGACAGGTCAAGAAGATCGATCCGGCTTATCCGGTCGTTTTCATAACCGCTTTTGGATCCGTAGATTCGGCGGTCGAGATGATGCGAGAAGGCGCTCTTGACTATATCACAAAGCCTTTTGAAGAAGACCGCATCCTCATGGTCGTCGAACGTGTCATGAAAATGTCCCAGCTTATATCTGAAAATGAAGGACTTCGCAAAGAAATCGCGGAACGGGCGGGCCTAGCCGATCTGATCTGTGTGTCACAAGCCATGAAGAACACCCTGGAGATCGTAAGAAAGGTGGCCCGCAAGCCTGAAACCACCGTCTTGTTGACCGGAGAATCCGGTACAGGTAAAGAGTTGGTAGCGCGCTTTGTTCATGCGAACAGCCCCAGATCCAGAAATCGTTTTGTAGCCTTGAACTGTGCGGCGATTTCTCCCAGCCTCGTAGAATCGGAGCTGTTCGGACATGAAAAGGGATCATTCACCAGCGCCAGCTCCCAAAAGCTAGGCAAGTTCGAGTATGCTTCAGGTGGAACACTTTTTCTGGATGAAGTTGGCGACCTTCAGTTCGAGGCTCAGGCAAAAGTGCTTCGGGCCCTCGAAGAAAAGACCTTCGAAAGGGTTGGCGGCAACAGGCCTATCGTTGCCGATGTCCGTGTGATCTGCGCGACCAATAAAGACTTGGCGCGGATGGTCTCCGATAAACAATTCCGGGAAGACCTCTATTATCGAATCAATGTGTTTCCGATTCATATTCCCCCGTTGCGAGAGCGCACCGAGGCCATCATACCTCTATCAGAGCACTTTATCCGGAGGTTTCGCCAAGAGATGCATACGCAGCCCGAGCTTACCGAAGGAGCAAAAAAGCTGTTGTTGAGGCATTCCTGGCCCGGAAACGTCCGAGAATTGGTCAATGCCATGGAACGAGCCGTGATTCTGGCAGGTAACGATCCACAGATCACCGAATCCACGTTATCGTTTCTGGCCCGTGATACGACCGCTCCTCCTGCGGACGACTTCGAGCTGCCCATGGGGGGCATTTCTCTGGAAGATCTGGAAAGAGATCTGGTGCGCCAGGCGCTTTCGACGGCCAACAACAACAAGACGCTTGCGGCGAAGTTGCTGGGTATCAGTCGATCCAAGTTTCGCAGGAAACTCAAGAATATTACCGGAGATGAAAAAGAGTGATTTCGCGTCCCGGTCCTTCAAATTTTCGAACCCTGCTCATCAGTGTCACTTTGACGGTGTTCCTTGTCGGAGCCGCCAATGGGGATTCCTGGGGACAGACGGATAGTACCCGCTTGATGTTCGTGGGTGAAGATCTTTCGGTGCTCTCCATTGCCTCCAAGCGCGAAGAACGTGTACGAGAGGCTCCGGCTTTGGCCTCGGTGGTTACACGACTGGAACGTGTACGTTACAAATACGACACTCTGGGCGAGGCCATTTCCACTGTGCCGGGATTCTATGTCGCCCAGGAAGATCGCAGCAGCAGGGCATATTTGAGGGGAGTCCGTGATGCTACCTTGTTCCTTTATGACGGCATTCCTTTCAGCAACGATTCGTCGAATCAAAGACCGCCTCTGGATCATGAGCTTTCCCTTTCCTGGGTTAAGCGCATCGAGATCGTTCGGGGTCCAAGTTCCGTGCTCTGGGGTCCCGACGCTTTCTCGGGGGTGGTGAACGTAGTACCCCTCGAGGGCAAAGACCTGCAAGGTTTCGAGGTGGGTGCTTCAGGCGGTAATCCGGATCGATATGGAGGCTTCGCCCAATGGGGGGATACCTACCAGGGATGGGACGCCTTCGTCTCGGTGAACGGCACCCAAAAAGGCGACTTCCGCGATCGGTATCGAACTCGCAGCAATGATCCGGAAAACCCTTTTCTTGAAGGCACTATCGAGAAAGATCATTACGTAGAGGTCGTTGCACGCTGCTCCTATGAAAACCTGCTCGCCATATCCGGGCGCTTTTCTGACTTTAAGGACCACTATACATTGAAGACGCAGGCCGGCCGGGTTGAACCCAGTGTGCGGTCGAGTCCCTTCAGCATGTTCAAGCTGGATCTGAAACACGAAGTGGCTGGAGGCGATTTGAGATTCCACGGGTTTCTCAACCACTTCGATCTGGACGAAGAGGAAGGTACGGATAAGCTTTCTCAGGAAAACCTTTCCTACCATCTCGAACTTCTCTACGACCGGTCTTTTTGGAACAACGGGTTGCTTACCGTGGGCGCTTCCCACAGGCGCAACGACGCCACGGAGGAGTTCGTTTCTATAGACCCGTTTCAAGGGCGGAAGTCGGTTCAAATCGACTACAGCTCTGATCTGAATTCGCTTTTCGGGCAACTCCGACAACGGTGGGGAGATTTCGATATCTGGTTCGGCGGGCGGTTCGATTCTCATAGTGAGTACGATGATAACGTCAGCTTCCGCACGGGATCCACGTGGTTTGCCACGGATATGTTGAGCTTCAAACTACTGTTGGGAACGGCCTTCAGAACCCCGGCCAATATTCAGGCGACACGAACGAAAGATCTTAAAGCCGAAGAAATCAAGAGCGCGGAATTGGCGGCTTATTGGTCTATTACCGATCAAACGGAAATTCGGGCCTCCATTTTTCATAATCGGCTTTCAGATCTGATTCAGCAGAGTTCCGAGGGTGAAGTCTCGAACAGAGACACGGACAAAATAAACGGAGTCGAGTTGGAAGTGCATTATCGCCCCTTCCCCGCCCTTTCCATGTACGCCAATGCTACCTACCTTGAATCCACTGGAGAACCGGTGAAACTGGAGGGGCTTCAGGAAGACCGTTACGATTTGGGAGCGTCGACCATGTTTAATGCCGGTGCTTATTGGAATATCTACGGTCCGTTGAACTCTTCTATCCGACTGCAGTACCTGGGTGACCGTGAAGTGGCCCGTATTGTCCAGGGAACGGATGAGCGTCCCAAAGCGGAAGAGGTTCTTCTGGTTCATCTGAACCTTTATGTCAAGGATCTTCTCCGGGAGGGATTGGTAGCCGGTATCAAGGTTGATAACCTGCTGAACGAAGACTACATGGAGCCGGGGATTTTCGATCTGATCGAGGGAGATCCTCTCACCTGGCGCGCCTATGTGAACTATCGTTTTTGATCAGAATAGGATTTCAGGATCCGGCCCATTCCCTGATGGCGCGGGCGAAACGTTCGGGTTTTCCCGATCGGATCCCCATCGGGCCGGGTCGCAGGTGATCTATTTCCGGGTCCGGTTCAATTCCTCGTCGTTGCGAATGATGTGTTCGTAACGTCTACGTTGCCATACTTTGGCGCCAGGGGTGTTGCGCAGATCGCCGATGGATCGTTGATGCGTTTTGCGGCTGCGGTTTTGAATGCGCCGACCAAACGACCGATGGGTTTCAGTTCTCCCGTAGGGGCGGTTCGCGAACCGCCCGTACAAGCGTCGGTAATAACGATAATCCCATGCATATGATTGGGCATGATCATCCATTCATCCAATTCCACAAGACCACATCGCGTCACCCACCATTCCCACGACTCGGCAACCACTTCTTGAATGACGGATCGTCGCTGAACTGTTTGAACAGGTCGATATGGGGGGGTCTCTTACAGATTCTCCACATACCCGGCGACGAGACTTCCAACCTCTCGAGTGCCCATGCCCATGCGCCCGGCGTTCATGCTTTCGAGGTCTTCTCCGACGGCCTTCTGAACCGCGCGAGATATTCGATCCGCCCCTTCTTGAAGCGACAGATGTTCGAGCATCATCTGAGCCGCGCAAATGGCCGCAACCGGATTGATCTCGTTCTTGCCCGCATACTTGGGAGCGCTGCCACCAATGGGTTCGAACATAGAGACTCCTTCGGGATTGATGTTTCCTCCGGCCGCCAATCCCATTCCGCCCTGGATGATGGCGCCCAGATCCGTGATGATATCTCCGAACATGTTGTCCGTAACGATCACATCAAACCACTCCGGGTTTTTCACCATCCACATGCAAATGGCGTCCACATGAGCGTAGTCCGTGCTGAGGTCGGGATATTCCGGCGACATTTCCTTGAACGCCCGTTGCCATAAGTCGAAGGCGTAGGTCAGCACATTCGTTTTTCCGCACAGTGTCAACTTCTTTTTATCGTTTCGGCGCCGGCATGTTTCGAAGGCATAACGAAGGCACCGATCCACTCCCTTGCGCGTGTTGATCGACTCCTGTATCGCCACCTCGTCCTTTGTGCCCTTGCGAAGAAAACCGCCCCCTCCTGTATAAAGCCCTTCCGAGTTCTCCCGCACGACCACAAAGTCGATATCTTCGGGCCCTTTGTTCTTCAGCGGAGTTTCCACACCGGCGAATAATTTGACCGGACGCAGATTGATGTACAGGTCCATTTCAAATCGCATTTTGAGAAGTATTTCCTTTTCCAGGATACCGGGAGTCACCTCCGGATGACCGATCGCGCCTAAAAGGATGGCATCAAAACTCCTTAGTTCATCCAGAATCCCGTTCGACAGTAATTCGCCGGTTCTTATGTAGCGTTCACCACCAAGATCGAATGTCTGGAAACGAAAGGAAGGATTTGTCACACGGCTTACGGCTTCCAGCACTTTTACCGCTTCCGCAACCACTTCGGGACCTGTAGCGTCCCCCGGAACCAACGCAATGTCGTATTCGTTTTTCATGATTTCATTCCTGCGCAAGTGTGTCCATTTCTATTTTCGAATTTCCACTCAGTCGTCGCCGCTGCTTTTCATGAAAATCCGGCATACGATCCACGGCTTCGATACCGAAAGCCCGAACGCAATAAACCACCTCGTTCCTAGTCGGTCAAGCTCCGGAACAACATTCCTTAACACCATTTCCCGGCCACCACTGAGGGGCGCAAACGCCCTTGCTGAACACAATACGTCAGCCAAAATACCCACGTCGCCGAAAACGGCGCTTAAAGAGTCTTCTTTAAACGGAATCCGTTTCCGGTGAGGCGGTAGAATCAGAGAAAGGAATCGGAGAGGAGGTATCTGTAGGTTAGGACTTCTTTAGCCATCCCATCATGGAGCGCAACTTCCGCCCGATCGTTTCGATGGGATGCTCTTTTCCCTGCTTGCGCAGAGCATTGAGCACGGGCCTGTTTGCCTGGTTTTCAAGGATCCATTCCCTTGCGAATTCACCGGACTGAATTTCGTCGAGAATCAGCTCCATCTCTTCGCGGGCTTCAGGACCGATGATACGGTTACCTCGGGTCAAATCACCGTATTCGGCGGTTTCGCTGATGCTGTACCTCATGTGGCTGATGCCGCCTTCGTACATAAGGTCGACGATGAGTTTCATCTCGTGCAGACATTCGAAGTAGGCGATCTCCGGCGCATACCCCGCCTCCACAAGAGTTTCAAAACCAGCGCAAATCAGGCTGGAAACCCCGCCGCACAACACCGCTTGTTCACCAAAAAGATCGGTCTCCGTTTCCTCCCGAAAGTTGGTCTCTATGACGCCGGCTCGAGTCGCGCCGATACCTTTAGCGTAAGCCAAAGCCATCTGTAACGCTTTGCCGGTGAAATCCTGATGAACGGCTACCAACGAAGGAACTCCGGCGCCCTGCTCGTATTCCCTTCGGACCAAATGCCCCGGACCTTTCGGCGCCACCATGGCGACATCCACGAACTCCGGCGGATCGATCTGCCCATAGTGTATATTGAAGCCGTGGGAAAACATCAGCATCTTCCCTTCAGTCAGGCCCGGTAGAATTTCATCTCTGTACAGCGCAGCCTGCCGTTCGTCCGGCACCAATATCTGGATGACTTTGGACATCGCCACCGCCTCGGCAACGGGCAACACATCGAAACCAAGCTTCTTGGCTCGATCGAAACCGGGTCCGGCCTGCTTCTGTCCCACGACCACGTCCACCCCGCTGTCACGGAGGTTCTGCGCCTGCGCATGTCCCTGGCTGCCGAACCCAATGACCGCCACTTTGATTCCGCTCAATAATGAGAGATCCGCGTTGTCTTCATAAAAGATGTTCATTTCTTTATCCCCTTCTTGCTTCGCGCCATAGCGATCACTCCGGTCCGGGCGATTTCAAGACTTCCCACCGGCCTGAGGAGGTCTATGAGCGCTTCTATTTTTCCTCGGTTTCCAGTCACTTCAATTGTATAGTCGTTCGGTGAGACATCCACGACCTTGCACCTGAAGATATCCGCGATTCGTAGCACTTCCGCACGGTGCGCCGCATCGGACTGCACCTTGACCAGCGCCATTTCCCGCTCGACACAGTCGCTGTCCGAAAAATCAGTCACTTTAACGACATTTACCAGCTTACGCAACTGTTTATTGATCTGTTCCTGAATCTGAGCAACCCCGTACGAAACCAAGGTGATCCGGGAAAGTCCGGATTCCAGTGTCTCCGCCACATTCAGGCTGACTATGTTAAACCCGCGGCCACTGAAAAGGCCCGCCACCCGGCTTAGCACCCCCGGCTCGTTATCCACCAGAATCGAGATTGTATGCCGCTCCTCTTGATTCATTCCCTTCTTCCTTTCGATTCCCGTCATATCTCATGCGAGAAGCATATCTTTTATGGCTCCGCCCGCGGGCACCATGGGATAAACACATTCCTCGCGCTCGACCACAAAGTCCATAATGACCGGCACGTCCAGTTCCAGGGCTTTCCTGATCACCGGCTCCACTTCTTCCGGCGTGGTGGCTCGCAGTCCGACGGCGCCATAAGCTTCGGCCAGTTTGACAAAGTCGGGCGAGTGGCTCATGTCCGTGGCCACGTATCGGCGGTCTTTGAATAGTTCCTGCATCTGCCTCACCATGCCCAGGTAACCGTTGTTCAGAATGGCCACCTTTACCGGCAATCTGTTTTCAACGGCCGTGGCCAGTTCCTGTATATTCATCTGGATGCTTCCGTCGCCGGCGATATCCACTACGATGCGATCCGGACAAGCCGTCTGCGCCCCAATGGCCGCGGGCAAACCAAACCCCATACATCCCAGCCCGCCGGAGGTAACAAAGCTGTTGGGCCGATCGAAATGATAGAATTGTGCGGCCCACATCTGGTTTTGCCCCACCTCCGTGGTAATGATGGCCTCTCCTCGAGTCATTTCGTAAATCTTTTCAACCACGAATTGAGGTTTTATGTTCTTACACTGCGAGTAGGCCAGGGGTGCGGTCTCTTTCCATGCACGGATTTGATCCAGCCAGGGTCTCCTCTTTTCGGAAACATTGGCCGGATCTTCATAATCCAATACTGCGTTCAACTGATGGAGTGTGATTTTGCAGTCCCCTACTATGGGGACGTTCACCGGAATGTTCTTCTGTATGGATGTTGGATCGATATCGATATGGATAATTTTTGCATGAGGAGCAAAGGAGTCGATTCTGCCGGTCACCCGATCGTCGAAGCGGGCGCCGATACTGATCAACAGGTCACACTCGGTGACGGCCATATTCGCTCGGAACGTACCATGCATTCCAAGCATGCCCAGCCACAGATCGTGTGTTCCGGGAAACCCTCCCAGACCCATCAAACTAGTGGTCACCGGAGCGGTGATCTTCTCCGCAAGCGTCCGAAGTTCCTCAGAAGCTCCTGACAGGATCACGCCGCCTCCCCCGAAAATCACCGGCCGCTTCGACTTGGCGATCAGTTGGGCCGCCTTCTTCACCTGCCCCTTGTGGGGCTCGTACGTTGGGGTGTACCCTTTCATACAGGCCGGCGGCGGTAAGACGAAATCCGCCTCGCCCGCTATGGCGTCCTTGCACAGATCCACGACGATGGGGCCCGGTCGACCGGAGCGGGCAAGATAAAATGCTTCACGCACCGTCTCCGCTACACGCGATGCTTCTTTCACCAGGTAATTGTGTTTTGTGCACGGCCTGGTGATTCCTACGATGTCCACTTCCTGAAAAGCGTCGTTTCCAATGAGACTGCTGGGCACTTGGCCGGTGAAGACAACCAGGGGGATGGAATCCATATAGGCGGAAGCGATGCCGGTGACCGTGTTGGTCGCCCCCGGTCCACTGGTGACCAGGCACACACCCACCTTGCCGGACGTCCTGGAATAGGCGTCCGCGGCATGAACCGCCGCCTGCTCGTGCCGTGTCAGCACGTGCCGAATATCGTACTGGGGCATGGTGTCATAAATGTCGATGACCGCCCCCCCGGGATAACCAAAGATGACCCCGATTCCCTCGTCTTTTAACACTTCGAACAGTATCTTAGCGCCGGTCAGTTTTGTGCCTTTTCTCTTTTTGCCGGGTGAACCCGGAGCGTTTCCATTGTGTCGTGACAAAGATGACTCCTTTTCATTCAATAAGTACGCATATCCGTCCCCTCAGCGAAATACCGCCCCGGTAGAGGCCGAGGTGACCATTCGTGCATACCTGTCCAGAACACCGCCGGAAATTTTCGGCTTCGGAGGATTCCATGCCTTTTTCCTTCGAGCCATTTCGTCGGTGTCCACTTGAAGATGTATTCGTTTGGCGGGAATGTCTATTTGTATGGTATCACCCTCTTGCACCAGGGCGATAAGTCCTCCCTCCATGGCTTCCGGACTTACGTGGCCTATGGAAGCGCCTCGGGTAGCTCCGGAAAATCGTCCGTCCGTAATCAGAGCCACGGAAGCATCCAGCCCCATTCCGGCGATGGCCGACGTGGGAGTCAGCATTTCCCGCATACCCGGGCCCCCCTTGGGGCCTTCGTATCGGATGACGATCACATCGCCGGGTTTTATTCCGCCGGACAGAATAGCATCGGATGCCTCTTCTTCCCCCTCGAAGACTCTGGCCGGTCCCTTGTGCCGAAGCATGGATTCCACCACCGCAGACTGCTTTACCACGCATCCCTCCGGAGCCAGATTGCCGAACAAAACGGCCAGTCCTCCTTGTGGGGACAGGGGCGCGTTTCTGCTACGGATGACTTCCCCGTCGGCTTCCCGGACGGCGGACAGATTCTCTCCAACGGTTTTACCGGTGACCGTCATAGCACGTTCCCGCAGCACTCCCAGCAGGGAAAGCTCCTTCATCACTGAAGGAATTCCTCCCGCCGCATGGAGATCTTCGATATGATGCTCCCCCGCGGGACTTAGAGAACAGAGTTTCGGACAGGACTCGCTGATTCTGTTGACCTCCTCGAGATCGATCTGAATGCCCCTCTCGTGAGCAATGGCCAACAGGTGAAGGATGGTGTTCGTCGAGCATCCGAGGGCCATATCCACGGACAGGGCGTTGTGGAAAGCTTCCGACGTCATGATTCGGCTCGGCGTAATCTTCTGTTCGAGAAGTCTCACCGCTTGAACGCCTGCCTCTTTGGCCAAGCGCAGTCGATCCGAATAAACGGCCGGTATGGTTCCATTTCCGGGCAAACCCATACCCAGACTTTCGGTAAGGCAGTTCATGGAATTCGCTGTGAACATCCCCGCGCACGATCCACACGTTGGGCACACCCGCTCTTCCAATTCAGCCAGATCGCCCGGCTCCATCCGCCCCGCCTTTACCGCTCCTACAGCCTCGAAAACCTGAACCAGGTCCACCTTCCTTCCCTTGTACAATCCCGCCAGCATGGGCCCCCCGCTCAAAACCACCGTGGGAATATCCAGCCTGGCCGCCGCCATCAGCATTCCGGGAATGATCTTGTCGCAATTCGGGACCATCACTATGGCATCAAAGGCATGGGCGCACGCCATGATCTCCACGGAGTCGGCGATCAGCTCGCGGCTTACCAGCGAGTACCGCATGCCCTCGTGGTTCATGGCAATGCCGTCGCATACGCCTATGGTCCCGAAGGCAACGGGCGTTCCGCCGGCCATATATATCCCTGCCTTTACCGCTTCGACCACTTTGTCCAGGTGCATGTGTCCGGGAATAATATCGTTCGCCGAATTGGCGATGCCGATCAGCGGTTTTCCAAGCTCCTCATCGGTGAATCCCAGTGCCCTGAACAGAGAACGGTGAGGCGCGCGTTCGATTCCCACCATCACTTTATCGCTGCGCATGAATCCATTTCTCCTCTATCACGTTAGCTCGAAAACCGACACACGGACTCTTCCGCGCCGATCCGGGCTTGCGAATTTCATCCTCCTGCCGTTTATGAACTTCGTTTGGTTGATAACGAGAAAACGCTCGTTACCGGTATGCACTACACGACTCGATGGGGGGGCTCAGCTTGCGCTTCCGGATATAGGGAACCAAACCACCTTCGTCGATGAGATCCAGCATAAATTGAGGGATCGGCGCCGAGCGGAATACATCCCCGCTGGTCAGATTCCGAATCTCTCCCTCTTCGATATCCACGAACAGCCGGTCTGCTTCTCGAATCGAGTTGGCGGCTTCGTACGATTCCAGAAGGGGCAAACCGATGTTAAACGCGTTTCGGTAAAAAATCCGAGCGAAACTGGACGCTATGATACACGAAATCCCGGCCCCCTTTATGGCCAGGGGTGCGTGTTCCCTGGACGACCCGCATCCGAAATTAGCGCCGGCGACGATGATGTCTCCGGCCTTAATGCGATTTGCGAATCCCGGGTAAGCGTCTTCAAAACAGTGCCGGGCCAGAACCGATTCATCTGCGGTAGTCAGAAACCGTGCGGGAATAATGACATCCGTGTCTACGTTGTCTCCAAACCTGATCGCCGTACCCTCGATGCTCACGTAACTCCTCCTCATGAGACG
>Ga0209164_1003398_pt1 | contig 15181 bp, 13 predicted proteins | sample MTBNYHSulfiMetaG_FD_187458 | JGI IMG/M metagenome (GOLD analysis project Ga0209164, IMG submission 187458) | Enrichment culture microbial communities from rom New York Harbor, USA that are MTBE-degrading - MTBE-NYH (New York Harbor Sulfidogenic)... | ecosystem: Environmental > Aquatic > Marine >...
CTGTGTGGCATTAGTGGGAGTTGATAGAACAAAGATAGTAGAAGCAGTTTCACGTCTGTTATCTGATGAGAAACTGTATAGAAAGATGTCACAAGCCAAGAATCCCTATGGCGACGGAGAGTCGGCAACACGTATTGTTGAATGTTTGCTGACAAAGACTAATACGTATAACCGCATTGTTTAAAGTCTTTCGAGGATATAGGTTTCTTATCTTCCTCCTAGAATCTAACAAGGGAAATTTATTTGCAAATAACTACGTCAAAACCACAATCCCTTATTGGTAGTGCAACATGGAATATCTTTTTTACCATTTGGACAACAGGTGTAACATTTTTTTTAACGCCATTTTTAATCGCCAGTCTTGGAACAAATCATTATGGACTGTTTGTACTCCTTATGTCTATTGGTGGTTTTATGGTCGTTATGGAATTGGGATTAGGAGAGGCAACCCTCAGATATGTTGCATATTATTATAGCCGAAATAACCTTGAAGGAATAAATCGAGTTGTTGGTGCTACTTTTACAGTATATCTCTTAACGGGTTTATGCGGATGGGCTTTAGTTTTTTTTGGCTCTAAATGGGTGATAGGCTTTTTTGCAATATCACAGGCTGACAAAGAACTTAGTATAAACCTTTTACGCTTAACAGGTATTAACGTCGGTATTTCTTTCATTTTCGGAGCTTTCAGCACTATTCCACAGGCTCTACAACGATATGATATTAAAACAAAGATTGCAATTGCACAAAGCGTATTTCAAGTTTCTGGGATTGTCGTGTTACTCCTTTCCGGATTCGGAATTTATGAGCTTGTTATTTGGATTATTATTACATCGTTATTTATACAAGCTGTACATGTAATAGTGGCAAAACGCCTTATCCCAAATATACGATTAAGGCCTTCACCATCAAAGGAAGGTTTAAAAGAAGTCTTTGGCTATAGCATTTTTGCTTTTATTACTAATATATTAGGTATTATTTGGGGGCATGCAGATAGGCTCTTGCTGGGATCTTTTATTGGCCCAGCAGCAGTTGGTTACCTTGCAGTTCCTCAACAACTGAGCTTTCGAGGAACAGGAGCAGTTGCTAGTGCAGGTGCGGCACTTTTCCCAAAATTCAGTGCTAGTGAAGATCGTCAGCATAGACAAAGATTGTTTCTTGATTCTACATGGTTGTTGCTTTGTGCAACTGTGATAATCTTTGTACCACTAACTGTATTATTCCCTGACTTTTTACGTCTCTGGATCAATCCAGAGTTTGCAAGACAAAGTGCTTGGGTTGGTCAAGTTATCGCTTTCAGTTGCATTGTTCGGGGAGCATTTGTACCGTATGCTGAACTTTTCAAGGGATTAGGAAAACCACAATACCTTACAATACTTTTTTTTGCAACTAGTATGACGGGGCTTTCACTGAATTTGATATTAATTCCCAAATTTGGGTTAGCAGGAGCTGGATATTGTTATTTGGCAACAATATCCTGGGGTTTTTTAGCCATCATCTTCGCTTGGAAAAGGGTTTTGTGCATGGATACATTGCGATCACTAATTCGAGGAGTTGTTTTGCCGATTGTTATGGGATTGCTTGCCCTGTTCATTATAGCGATAATACGTTTTAAACTTCCTGTTCTAAACTGGTCAGGTTTTATTACTTTTTGCCTACTTTCTGTAATTGGTACAGCAAGTCTGGTTTTCGGTATTGAGTTAATTATAGGTGGGAAGGACTCACGAGTCACAATGCTTCTCACCTATATTAAGGGGTTTTTATTTTCTTTGCGATTTTTTAAGCTATATCACAGAAAAGATAAAATACGATAATGATGACAGAAAAATATTTAAATGAAAATATTGATAAAAATGATGTTACCCATATCATTGTAAAAAATGATATGTGCATTGGATGTGGAATATGTGCGGGTGTATGTCCATCTGAATGTTTAGAGATGCAGTGGTCAGCTAGGGGGGAGTTAATACCGGTTAAGGTAGAAGATTGTTGTCAGCAATGCGGTATCTGTATCAAAGTTTGTCCATTTTCTGATTCTGATATAAATCAGGACAAAATTGCAGAAAAAAGATTTAGCAAGATATCCGATGTTAACTTTCAAACTGAAATAGGATATTATTTGGAATGTTATGTGGGTTATTCATTAAGAAATAAACAGCGTGAATTTGGGGCTTCAGGAGGCATGGCAACTTGGTTTCTACAAACACTGCTAGAAAGCAAAATTGTTGATGGGGTCATTTGTGTTGTTAATGATTCAAGGAATAATAGTGATCGTCTGTTTCGGTTTAAGGTAGTTACAGAACTTGCGGAGTTACAAGCTGCAGCAAAGTCTAAATATTATCCAGTAGAAATATCCGAAGTAATAAGAAAAATATTACATGAAAAAGAAGAAAAGCGCTATGCTGTTATTGGTGTACCTTGTTTAATCTACGGATTAAATCTGGCAAAGAAAAAAAATAAGAAATTGGGTAGGCAGTTAGTCATCATGGTATCCCTTGCTTGTGGTCAGCTACCTAATCGTTTCTACACAGAATTTCTTTCTAAAGAATCGGGCGTCCCTATCAATTCTCTGAAAAGTGTTGACTATCGTATTAAACACGGAACTACAAATCCCGGAAATTTTGCTTTTTGTGCTTTTGGTCTGGATCAAGGAACTGGAAAAAATATAAGCTGGTTGTCGTCTCCAAGTCATCTCTGGCATAATTTCTATTTTGTTCATAATGCATGTAACTATTGCGATGACGTATTTGGTGAAACTGCTGATGTAGTTTTTATGGATGCTTGGTTGTCAGATTATACTAAAGATCCCAAGGGCCATTCTCTAATTATTGTCAGATCACAGGAAGCCTATGAAATTATCCAGGCAGGAGTGCGTGAAGGTTTATGTTTTTTAGAGAAAATATCTGTAGATAAAGTAATTCAGAGCCAGTTAAGTGGACTATATAAAAAGAGGTGCCTGATACAAGGAAGGTTATATAGAGCAAAATTGTTAAAAAAAAGGCCCCCGGTTAAAAGAGTTATAGCAAAAGCAAGGGTATATTACCAAAATTATTTCCTTATTAATTTAAATGAGAAAATCATAAGTGAAAGCAAACGTCTATGGCCTCACTTTCGTAATGACGACAATAATAAAGGCTTTATGAATGCTATGAATCGATATGAAATGTATATCCGGATCCTCCAATTTATTTCCGTTGCAAATAGCAAGTTTAAAAAGTTGTTAAAAGATCCGTTTGGCGTGAGCAGCAGAGTAATAAATCGTTTGCTAAAGCGGTTTGAGGTCTTCTAATGTACTTGGATAGTAATCTTTACTGAGTAGGTAGGATTTTTGATGAAGTTTTTTGTGGAGGAAAAACTTATTCACATCATATAGCAAAAGAATTACAGTACATATAAAAGCAATTTTATCATGTTTATTGGTATATCATTATCTAATTTTCAAAAACAAAAGTACTATGAAATAGAAAAGACTCCAAGCTTTTTGCTTATAGGAATTGATGGAGTTTTTAATTATGGTGGTGAAGGAATAATACGAGGAACTATTCGTTTACTCAAGGAACGTTGGCCAAATTGTTCTATAACATATGCTTCTCGGCAACCAGAAGCAGATACTATAAGACTATCTGATATAGAGTCATTAAATATTATACAATCTACACAAAGATGGACAATCAAGCGAATCATCCTTGGATTAGCCAGAAGATTAGGACTGGGGGAAGGATCGCCGTTGCCTTTAAAAAATAGTCTTATTAAATCTTATGATGCAATATTATCAATTGGTGGTGATAATTATGGATTTATGGATATAAATGACAAACTTCATCACAACACTCTTAGTCTTGTCAGATTGGGGGAATGTGCACTGCGTAAGAGGAAAAATTTTGTTATTTGGGGTGCTTCGATAGGTCCTTTTGATTCTGCTCCTTTTATCCGTGACTATTTTTCCAGGCATTTCCAGAAGGTGACACTTATTACTGCAAGGGAATCAGTGACATTAGATTATCTTCGTTCGCTTGGTTGTGTAAATAATGTGGTACAAGTTGCTGATCCAGCATTTCTTATGGCACCTTCGACAGATATTAAACCCATACCTAAAAGCGCTGATGAAGTGCTCCTTGGGGTCAATTTTAGTCCGGCATCTATTGGTCACGTTTTTGGCAATGATAATCATGAAATTGCAAAGCGCAAATTATTGTTGGTGGAAAGTATACACAAACTTCTGGGCAACAGGAATCTGCGCATTGTGTTTATACCCCATGTTGTACCATTAAATGAAGAAATTAATAATGATTACGTTTTTCTTTCAGAACTTTATAGCATGCTTGGCGACCAACAAGCGCGGATTACGCTTCTTCCATGTGATTTAGGTGGGCCCCGGACCAAGGCAATATTAGCTCAATGTGATGCGGTGATCGGATCACGTATGCATTGCTGTATAGCAGCGCTTTCATCAGGAGTTCCAACTATCTTTATTCAATATTCAACAAAGGCACTGGGAATGGCTCGGTATATCTATGGCAATGATGACTGGTGTCTCCACATCAAGGATTTAACCCCGTCTCTTTTGTATCAAAAAGTCGAATATCTGTTAAAAAAACGTAATGAACTTGCTTCGCAACTGCAAGAGTCAAAAAAGAAATGGGAAGATGATGCTCGAAAAGCTGTTGAAGCGTTAGGCGCTATTTTTTAATAATGAAATTCTATAATTTAAATCATTGTGTTGTAAGAATTGTCCCCAAATTGCCGTTTGGACGAAGAACATTACGAAAAACATTTTCTTTATTATTTCCCCACTCAATGAAAACTGCATTATTTGATTTCAGCGGCATAAAGATATATCTTGATATAACACAAGATTTAGATTTTCAATACGCGCAGAATATCTTTGATAAAGATGAAATTGAGTTTCTGATAGAAAATTATCAGAAAGATACATATTTTTTGGATATTGGGGCCAATATTGGGTTTTATTCACTTTATATTGCACATCATCTTCCCAATTCTAAAATTGTGGCCTTCGAACCAGATACTTATAATGCAGTTTGCTTAAGAAAAAATATTGGGGTGAATAATTTCAAGAATATAAAGGTATGCGAATATGCTATCTCGGATAAGGACGGCATAGCAATATTAAAGAGAAATGTTTCTAAGAATAGGGGAGGGAGTAGCTTGTTAATATCGCAGTTGCCATGGCAAGAAAAAGAAGTAACTCAAGAAGTTACTTGCAGGACTTTGTTGAATGCCATTAAGGAAAATAATATCAATAAAATAAGCATTATAAAAGTTGATATTGAAGGGTATGAATATCCCGTTTTAAAGGAATTTTTTGAGAAAGCACATGTATCTCTTTTCCCTAGTGCATTAATTGTTGAATCTTTTGGCCCAGCAATTAAAATAGTAGGTGGAAGCCCCATACAGCTTCTGATTGATAGAGGCTATAAATTGCTTAATCATACAAACTACAATTTCTTTTTTGTCAGGCAATAGTGAAATAAAAGAGTATACACCCCTAGCTATCTGGCATGAAAAATAAACTTCGTGAATAAATTCAACCTCATGCTTTCAGTTCCTTATTTTTTTCCTTTTGGTTTTGGTGGTGGGCAGGTTTATGTTTATAATCTTTCTAAAGAGTTAAAACGTAGAGGACATGAAGTTGTAATCATAACAAATAAAGCCTCGCAAAAAAATAGTAGGTTATATCACATAGAAGACTATGAATATGATGGATTATCCGTTAAGGCTATTTCTTTAAATCCTGATTTTATTACCCAAAGTGAACTTTCATCGGGTTTAATCGAGATCCAGATAATGGCGTTAAAGGATATTATTTCTAACCTCAACCCTGACCTTATTCATATAAATGGGTTGAAAGCCTCTTTAATAACTGTTTGTAATGCGTTAGGGATTCGTCATGTAGTGACTGCTCATCATCCTGGTTTTGCCTGCCCCGTTTCAACTTTGCTAAGACCCGACGAGTCTCTGTGTACGGAGACTGCAAATATTAAGGTGTGTCTGCCATGCTGTAGTAAACATAAACGGTCAGGAATAATTGGCTCGCTGCTCGGAAACATGCCTGGTTGGATATATCGCCCGAGCGGAAGATTTCTTGATAAATACAAAAAGGTTCCTTACGTCATGAGGGGGTTGATCTATCCATGGTGGGTGGAGAAAAGGATGGAGGGGCAACAAGTTCTGCTTAAAAAATCTCAATTCATCATTTCACCCTCAAACGCTATGAAAGAATTACTTATTCGCAATGGTGTCCCACCAGAAAAATTATTTTTGGTTCCGCATGGGATAGAACCTCTGCAGCCGATTCCGATTGAGACATTTGAAAAGAGAAAAATCAGATTTGGATATATAGGAAGTGTTGATCGTGCTAAAGGATTCCATGTGCTCTTGGAGGCAATAGAAAGGCTGTCAAGACAGGAAAGATGTGAGCTATATGTTTTTGGGGAAGCACAAAACCCGTGGGATAAGGAATACATGAAAAAATCCTTTAATATCTATAAAGGAAAGTCAAAAATTATCACTCATGGATATCTTGATCACACCAAAATCTCGGAAGCTTTTAAACAAATTGACGTGTTAGTGGTCCCGTCAATTTACCTTGAGGTTTTCGGCCTCGTTGTCTTAGAGGCATTTTCAGCGGGAAGACCTGTTATAGTTACAAAGTCAGGTGGCCCGGATGAACTTGTAAGGAATGGTATAGACGGCTTTATTGTTGAACGTAATGACAACAAATCTCTCTCAGAAGCTATGCAGAAATTCATAGACAACCCTGAACTTATTATTGAGATGTCAAAAAAGATCCCTCATGTAAAAACGATAGAAGAATATGTTGATGAAATAGAAAACTTATATTTTCAGATGATTGAGAAGTACCCAAAAGAAGCGGTCTCTTAATAAAATATTTCGATCAATTAACCTTAAAAGCAATAGAAGCATGAGTATTAGTAAGTTACAGAAAAATTGGAATGAATTTGGCAAAACTGATCCTCTTTGGGCAATACTTACCACCCCTGAAAAGAAGGGAAATAAATGGAAAGTAGATGAGTTTTTTAAAACCGGACTTGAAGAGGTCGAAGCAATATTAAATTCTCTTGAGCAATATAATATTAATATCCCCAGAGCAAAAGCCCTTGATTTCGGTTGTGGTGTGGGTAGGCTTACTCAGGCACTCGCCTACTATTTCGATGAAGTTTATGGAGTTGATATAGCACCTTCGATGATAGAATTGGCTCAGAAATATAATAAATACGGGAATAATTGTAAGTATATTCTCAATGAAACAGATAATCTAAAAATGTTTCCTGAAAATAATTTTAATTTTATTTATACGAATCTTGTGCTTCAGCATATGAAACCTAAATATTCAAAAAGATATATAAAAGAGTTTTTAAGAATTCTTTTGCCAAAAGGACTCTTAATATTCCAAATGCCAAGTGAAAGAAGGCATAGTGAGAATCCGGTAAGAAAAATGATTCGTCATATAATACCAAGCAGCATTTTAGACTGGTTATTCTATTTAAGAATTGATTTTCAGACAATGTTCAAAAAAGAGCCAAAAATGGAGATGTACGGTATAAGAAAAGAAGAAATTACTCAATTACTTCAAAAAAATAGAAGCAAAATTGTGGATATAAAACAGGATAAAACTGATCATTCAGTATGGATAAGTTTGAAGTATTATGTAACAAAATAATTGCCTTAATCTAATAAAAGTATTTATAAGATCATTCCCTCCAAGTAATGCCAATCCTATCCAAACAGCAAAAAGTTTATTCAGTCAGATCTCTGGAAGAAACAAAGCAGATATTGCTTTCTGCTGAAATAATAGATTTAAGTAACATGTTCAAGAGAATATTTATAATAATCTGGGTATTTGCGGCGAACATTTTCTTAAATATTCTTCATTTTTGTTTTTTTAAAAAAAGAGACTTAATAGAAAAAGAATTTGAAAACATTGTTGTTTATACTGTAGGTATTGTCGGTGATAATGTAGTAATGCTGCCTGCACTTGCAGCTTTACGAAGACGCTATCAAACAGCAAAAATCACAATTGTCACGAATTGTCAGATATGGGACCAGGAAGGAGCTAAGAGTGTTCTGGAGCCTTCTCCTTTTAAAGATCGCCTTATCGTAGTCGATGACCATCCAGTGCAGCGTAAAGGACTTAAATTTCTCATGGATTCAGAAAAATTCAAAGGAATTGAATGTGATCTTTTTGTAAATCTTTCACCATTTGGCAACCGGGGCTGGTTTGGTGCAGTAGTCCGTGAGATGATATTTGCAAAGAAGCTTGGTGCTCAATATGCTATTGGATTTCGAATGTCGACTTATAGTCGAAAAGGAATTTTCAATGAAGTGCAGCTCCACTTTGTAAAGAACGAACCCCGTCGTTCAAAAGAGGTTTTAGAAAAATTGGTGTTACTACCTGTCGAAAATGAAGATCTTTTCTCTCATGATAATTCTGCAAAGAATGCGATTTTGAAAAAGGTAATCGGACGGGGTTGTACCCCTTCATCACTATTTGTCATGAATCCGGGTGCAAAATTTAAATCAAAGTGCTGGCCTGCAGAAAGATTCGGCGAAGTTGCAAATTATGTAATCAATAAATATCAAGCCAATGTTGTTTTGACAGGTACAAATGATGAAAGGAATGTAGCTGAAGAAATTGTTAGAAAAACGAATGACAAGGTGATAAATTTGGCTGGAGAAACAACGATTCAAGAATTGGTTGAGCTCTTGCGCATTGCTGTCGGCTGTATAACGAATGACACGGGGACTATGCATATTGCAGCCATGATAAGGACGCCCACTGTTGCAATATTTTCCACAAGGCATAGCCCGTCCCATTGGCTATCCATTGGAGGTAGAATTATTTCCGTCTTCAGCCTTTCGGACTGTTGCTATTGTTATGACGATTTTTGCGAGAGTTTAGAGTGTTTGAATAAGATAAAGGTAGAAGATGTTCTGAGATCACTTGACGATGTTCTTAAGATAGTATGATTTAAAAAAATCTTTTTTCTCTATTGATGATACACGATTTAATATAGATACATATATTGGACCAACATTATTTCTTAAATCTTCAACAAAACAATAATCCCACTTACCTGACCATTTTATATGTCCAAACCACAAAAAATTATGATAGCAATGCCAGTTCTCCTCTTAGGCGGCACAGAGATCCATACATTATCCCTTGTGCGATTACTGGTCGACGCAGGGTATCATGTAATGGTTTGCTGCTATTATGAATTTGATTCTTCGATGGTTTCTCAGATGGAACGGATGGGGGCAAATGTTATTTTAATGAAACTGAAGCGCACTAATGGTTTGTTTTATCTTGCCAAACAGTTGTTGAAACTTTCCAAGGAACTTCGCCCAGATATAGTACATGTCCAATATCTTGCCCCTGGACTCGTTCCAATAATAGCTGCCCGAATTGCCAGAGTACCTACCGTTTTTGCCACAGTTCATATAGCGGGCAGTATTGCATATGGCAGGAAGGCAATATTTCTTTTGCGATTGGCAGCACAACTCTGCATGGCTTTTTTTTGTGTCTCAAAGGGCGTTGAAGAGTTCTGGTTTGGCAACAGTTTGGTACTAAATCCTGAAAATATACAGAAAGGGCGTAAACACTTTACCATTTACAATGCTGTTGATGTTGTCAGAATTACTCAGATTGTGGATAGTGTTAATCGTGAAGAATTTAAGAAATCCCTCAGTATAGATGAGAGACCCCTAATAGGAATTGTCGGACGGCTTGCGCATCAAAAAGGCCATGCAGTTCTGTTAGATGCCATGCCTAAGGTGATAAAACATTTTCCTAATGTCGTACTGCTTGTCATAGGGAAAGGTCCTGAACGGGAGTTCCTTGGAAAAAAAGCAGATGAGCTCAGTATTGGCCGACATATTTTGTGGCTTGGCGAAAGGAGTCAGGAAGACGTATTCAGGTTATACAGCGTCATGGATATCTTTGTGACGCCATCCCTTTATGAAGGCTTTGGCCTGACAGCAGCGGAGGCCATGGCAGCACGGTTGCCAGTTGTGGGGACTAATATAGAAGGATTGTCAGAGGTTATTGAAAATAATGTGTGTGGCTATCTTGTCCCAGTCAATAACAGCAACGAATTGGCAAAAGCAATTATTACATTACTGACTGATTCGGAAAAAGCCAAAGCTATGGGCATGAACGGACATGAAAGGGTAAAAGAATGTTTTTCAACAGAAAAATTTAGTAGATCATGGCTTGCAGCATATAGTGGCCTACAAAATGTCCACTGATAAACCTCGTATTTTAATGTTTGCTCCATTCTGTTATCCGCCGGCAAGCGCTGAATCTATTGTTACTGCAAAACTGTTGTTGGCTTTTTTAGACGCTGGATGGGAAATAGACGTGATAGCTCAGGCAGACTCCGGCCAATTCTATCCTTATGATATTAAAGGCATATGGGAGCCGATTGCAGAGATTACAAAGAACATTGATGTTAGTAAAGGATTTCGTATCTTCGATAAATTGCCCAATTCAAAATTGAAAAGAACGTTAAGCAGAACTCAATCACTTATCTGGGTAGCAAAAGCGGTTTATGCTGCACGTTGTCTTTCAGCAAAAAAAAAATATGATTTCATGCTTTCCCGTGTTGCTCCACAATACGGTCATTTGCCGGCCCTAATAATTTCGAAAGAGTTTAATATTCCCTGGATTGCGAATTGGAGTGATCCTATGCCACCGCAGAAAGCACCACAACCGTATGGGCGTGGTCCAACTGCACAGATCCCTTATCTTCTCAATAAATATTACATGGAAATAAGCAGGAAAGCCTCATGGCATACCTTTCCATCTGAAAGATTGCGTAGGTATTTCTGTTACTATATGCCGAATATTACTAACAATAGTTCAGTGATCCCTCATGTTGCTTTAGATGGGGTAGAGAGAAAAAACCCATCAAATACTGAAAGTTTTATATTATGTCATATTGGGGGATTGGGATTGCGTAACCCGAAAACGTTTCTTGAAGGTGTAAAGTTATTTTTACAGCAAACAAAAGTTAATTCATATTTTTACGTTAAATTTGTCGGCCTTGAATCAGATGCTATTAGAGAAATTGCGATAAATCTTGGGATTGGTAAATTAATATCAATAGAAGGAGCAAAGTCATATGAGGATTCGCTTACTATTGCCGAAACTTCAACTGTCATGGTAATTATCGAAGCGCCATGTGAAGAAGGCATATTTTTTCCTTCAAAGTTTGTAGATTTCGTGCAGTCGGGAAAGCCGATCCTGGCGGTCTCTCCAAAGGTGGGCATGCTATCCGATATATTATCCTCTAATGGCGGAGGCATCGCAGTTGATTGTAAGTCTCCTGGAAAGATAGCAGAGGCAATTAATATTTTATATCTGAAATGGCAAAGAGGGACGCTGAATGAAAATTTCGGCTCAAATCGGCTTTTTAATTTATTTAATGAGCAAAAAGTACTTGAGGAATACAAAAAGTTATTTGGCATTTTAGGTAGTTGACCGATATGAGAACAAAACTTACAGGGATGCATAACGAAGTCAGGAGTTATAATAATAAACAAACAACACGCAGACAAAGCTTTCCGGTTTTTGTTTGGGTGATCGCTATCTCTACAATGGTGGCTTGTATTGGGGGCACTCAATTTTTGGGTTACAACATTGCAGGCTATGCATGGGTTGTCCCGTTATTTATTTCCTTTATTATATTTTTAACCCAACAGGGTAAGATTCACTTGCCAGTAATGATATGGATGCCGTGGATATTTGTTGTTATTGGTTACCTTATATTCGCCGAAACACAAAACGCTTTACAGAGGAGTCTCATGTTGCTCTGTCCGATTTTTATTGGGATGACTGTTTCTAAGTTTGATGTTGGAGAGGAAAAACTCAAATACTTCTGGTCACTTTGTAGACATATGACAATCTCGTTGTATATTGTTGTTATTGTGAAGACAGGTATGATAGTTACTGGCTCTCTTCCCGAGATAACCGGCTTGGCGCCCCAAGTCATGACTGGCGTATTGCTTTGTACCTTTTTTGCTACAAATTATGCCCTTGGAGAAAAGAGGGCATTCTTGTGGTGGGCGGCCTTAGCGGCAATTCCCGTCATAGCGTTAACACGGATGGGGATAATTGCTGCAGGGGCATCCTTGATGGGGACATTTGCTCCCATGAGAATTAGAAAGCGAGCTTTGCTTATTGTTTTGATTGCCCTATTGGTTTCTCCCATATTTTATTCTGAGCGCGTTCAGAAAAAGATGTTTTATTCGGGACAGGGCACGTTATCAGAGGCAAGCTTTGATAACCCTAATTTTCGCACCCTTGGAAGAAAATTTATGTGGGAAGCTATGGAATATGAGATAGCTAAAAAACCTTGGTTTGGGCACGGGGCTAATTCCTCAGAACCTTTTGTGAGCATGTTGACAGGGGGTCTGACTCATCCTCACAATGACTGGTTAAGATTACTCTATGAATACGGTTATTTCGGCGCGGTCGTCTTCGGTTTTTGCATGGCTGGCCAGGTTCTTCACATTTTAAGGAGAGCTCGGTATGCAACGGGTAAAACAAAGACATTGCTCTATACCGGCGCTTCGTCTTTCATTGTATTTGTGCTTTTTATGTTTACTGATAACATCATTCTCTATGCTGCTTTTTTTGGTAATCTGCAATTTACTACACTTGGCTTAGCATATGCAGCATATGCTACATCACTAAAAGATAATAAACAAAGCGATATCGCCTTTCAACGCTCTTGGTATAATAAAATTTATACAGTCATTTTTTATGAGAGTAGTTTGGGTAAATAAATCATTTTCTGATTATCGTGTCCCTGTCTATGTTGAATTGGATAAAATACTTGATGGGAACTTTTCAATAATATTCTCCGGGGACCACACACATGGGCGAGTACAAAAAAAAATTAAGTCTGCACTTGGTGCTCGCGCAATCGCTTTAAAAGGTGAACATATAATTTTACGTAAAGGTGATCTGAAAAGTGACTTTGCTAACGTGTATGCAGAAATAACTTATCAGCCCGGGCTTTATCATGCGATTAAAGAAAATAAACCAGACGTAATCATTGGGGAAGGGTTTTTTAAATGGACTTTTACAGCATTTATGTATCGAATCTTTCATGGTACACCTTTGGTTGTTTCTTATGAACGAACACATCATACAGAGAGAAAATCACAATGGTACCGGACATTGTATAGAAAGGCAGTAATGAAATATATAAATGCGATATGCTGTAATGGAAGCTTGAGTGCAGAATATTCACATTGGTTAGGCATGCCGGAAAATCGAATTATAACAGGTTCAATGGCTGCTGATTCAGAAGAATTACATAGAAATTGTGAAGCTATAAGTTTTGAAGAACGTCAAGCATTTCGAGAGTCTCTAAAACTGAATAAATTGGTGTTTTTATATATAGGCCAACTTGTTGAGCGTAAAGGTGTTCGTGAGTTGCTTGCGAGTTGGGAAAAAGTACAGTCTTACGGCATCAAAGATATAATTTCTCTTGTAATTGTCGGTGAAGGTCCTGAGCGAGCAAACCTTGAGGAGTTTGCAAAAGATAAAACTATTGGAAACGTACATTTTATCGGGGGTGTTAATTACGACAGTATTGCTCAATATTATGCGATGGCGGATGTTTTTGTGATGCCAACACTTGAGGATAACTGGAGTTTAGTAGTTCCTGAAGCTATGGTTTGTGGATTGCCGATAATCTGTTCAATCTATAATGGTTGCTGGCCAGAATTAATCAAAAAAGATGTTAATGGGTTCACTATTGACCCTTATAAAATTGAAGAAATATCCAGAACGATAAAATATTTTGTTGATTACCAGGATCGTATTCCGAAGATGGGTGAGTCATCGAGGCAAATTGTAGCTGATTACTCTCTGGTTAACGCTGCAAAAGCAATATACAATGCCTGCATAATAGCTTATCAAGATAAGTTAAAAGCATTAGGTAAGTGAAAATTCTCCTCGTCCATAATTTCTATCAATCCTCTGCTATCTCGATTCATAAGGTCTCTGAAATATTTAGAAACAGGGCAACATAGAGGAACGGATAACAAATGCATATACGCAAATGACACTTTGGTGCACAGACCTTGACAGTGTGTTTGAAACTAAACAATAATTACCTTAAAATGTAAGGTAACGGTAAAAAGAAAAGGATCAGGAAATGGGATATTCTACTGTCTTGCTTGATGAAGCGATTGAAAAGAAAAAAAAGGCTCAGGAAGAGGTGCGCCTGCAGCTGCTGGAGAAGCTGAGTCATGCGCTTGATGCGTTAAGCAGGGAAATCCCTTTTGAAGAGGCATTTCTCTTTGGCTCAATAATAAAGCCTTTCCGGTTTTCAGAAAGATCAGATATCGATGTAGGTTTTGTCGGTCTGCGTGATGACCAATTTTTCAAGGCCATGTCGTTTCTCTCAGCTGAATTATGTGCTGACGTTGACATTGTGCAGCTTGAGGCACACAGATTGGGGGAGAAGATCAAAAGGGAAGGGACGAGATGGAAAAAGAAAGAATAGCGATCCTGAAGGCAGAGTTAGGGGCGCAGGTGGATGAGATTGAGAAGATCTACGTCAGGCTCGATGAGCGTAGTAAAAAAAGGGGCAAAGCTGCGGCAGAGAGCATAGGCTATCAGTTGCACAATCTCTATTGTGCATTCGAAGACCTTTTTGAGATTGTGGCAAAAACATTTGAAAATAACATTCACGAGAAAGGCAAATATCATCGTGAACTCCTGAAAAGAATGACCATCGCGATCGAAGGGGTAAGACCTTCCCTGCTGTCGCAGGAAGTTTTTGTCTTGCTGGACAATCTCAGATCGTTCAGACATTTTTTCAGACATGCCTATTCCTATGACCTGGACGAAAGAAAAGTGAGGATCGTTCTTTCAGACGCCTTTAAACTCAGAGGCCTTTATCAAAAAGACATCAGGGTTTTTTGGGGCAGTTTTTAAATCACTGGCTTAATCTCTTCTTGGTTTTTAAGAGTATCAATTGAAAGTCCTCCTTGTCCATAATTTCTATCAATCCTCTGCTCCGTCTGGCGAGGATGCAGTGTTCAGGAATGAGCAAGCGCTCTTAAAAAAAAACGACATTGAAGTCATCACCTATATAAAACAGAACGATGAAATCAGAG
>Ga0209164_1003399_pt1 | contig 15179 bp, 9 predicted proteins | sample MTBNYHSulfiMetaG_FD_187458 | JGI IMG/M metagenome (GOLD analysis project Ga0209164, IMG submission 187458) | Enrichment culture microbial communities from rom New York Harbor, USA that are MTBE-degrading - MTBE-NYH (New York Harbor Sulfidogenic)... | ecosystem: Environmental > Aquatic > Marine >...
GTGGTCGTCCCGGCCGCGCGTCATTGCGAGCCCCGCAGGGGCGAAGCAATCCCCCACGGCGTACCTGCGCTCTGGGGATTGCTTCGTCGCTCCGCTCCTCGCAATGACGGGTCTCGCGGAGCCGCCTCACTGCCGCCAGAGGGGCCGCTCGGGACTTCAGGCCCGCAACGACCTCGACGCGGGCGAGACGCCCGCGCCACCATGGGACCCGACGGTGGCGTGGCCGTCCCGGACGCCCGCGCCACCATCTGGCGGGTGCGGTGCTAGACTGCCCGCCGAGCACGACAGGGCCCTGTCCAGCCTCCGGGCAGGCGGGGTCGGAGAGTGGGGGCGCTGGTGGTCGAGGGGAGCACCGCCGCGGGGCGGCTGGCCTCGCTGGCGTCCGGGCTGTGCCAGGACGCGCGTATCGGGCTCGAGGTTCGCGAGGAGCCCATCTGGGCCTGGAACCCGGTCCGGCGGGTCATCGTGGTGCCCGCCTCCGACCTGGCCACCAGGGGCCACACCTACTGCGCCGGCATCCTCGCCCACGAGGTCGGGCACTTCTTCATCACCCGCTACCCTCACCTGGCCGCGATGGAGGCCGCAGGCTCCGAGGTGTGGCATGTGCTGAACGCGATCGAGGACCCCCGCGTCGAGGTCTGGATCCGCAAACGCTACCCCGGCACCGCAGCGTGGCTCCACGAGGTGGTCAGGGACGAGGGTGACGACCGGGAAACCCCTCCGCTGCCACGCTTCCTGCTGTTCTGCCTCGAGTGCGCCGCGGAGGAGGCGAGAGGGTGGCGAACGGCGGACCACGGCCCGGGACTGCCCCCCGAGGTGACGGCAGCCCTCGAGGCCACGCGCTCCGCGCGCCGGGCCTACGCCGAGCTGGCGCCCGACGCCGACCTCCCGCCCCCGGACGACCCCGAGGCGCTCCGCCGTCGGTACCGCGCCGAGGTCTGGCCGCGGCTGCGGGCCTCCCTGCAGCGTCACCTGCCCGAGCCCCGCGAGCAGACGGTCCGCCTCGCCGCGGTGGAGGCCTTCGACCTGGCTCAGCGGGAAATCATGCCCACGGCCCTCGAGCTCCTCGAGCTCGACCGTGACCAGCTGGCGGCCCACCTGGAGCGATCACCGGAGCACAGGCAGCGCGCGCAGCAAGCGGTTCGCGAGGGCTCGAGCCGCGACGCCCTGGAGGTCTTCGCGGCCAGCCCCACGAGCCCCGCCCTCGGCGAGCCGACTCGGGAGGCCCGGGAGCTCGCCGAGCAGACCCTGCGCGTGATCCTCGACCGGTTCCACGGCTCGACCGCGGGCGGCGGCGAGGGTCGCGGCGCCCCCCCGCCGCTGCTGGTGGAAGGCGACCGACCCGTGACACTGCCCCCCGGTCCCCGGCCGAGGCCCGAGGCGCACACCCGCCCACGGCCGCAGCCGCTGTCGCTGCCGCGCTCCCACTCCTCGTACGAGAAGGCACTCGAGCAGCTCGGTGGTCAGGTGGACGACCTCGCCCGCCACCTCGAGGAGATCCTGCGCCCGCGGCAGCGGCTCGGCAGCCGGGTGGGCTACCCCAGCGGCAGCCGGGTGTCGCTGCCCCGCCTGATGCAGTTCGAGGCCGACCCCCGCCGCTGGGGCGAGCTGTGGTACCGCAAGTCCCTGCCCGACCGGAGGGACGCGGCGATCCTCCTGCTGGTCGACCTGTCCGGGTCGATGTCCGGCGGCAAGGACCACGCGGCACTGCTGGGTACGGTCCTGCTGGCCGAGACCCTGTCTCGCCTGGCGGTGCCCTTCGCGGTCTACGGCTTCCAGGACGAGCTGATCCCCTTCGTTGAGCTGGGGGACCCCCTCGACGGGGCGGCCCGTGCTGCCATCGGCGCCATGCCGCTGGAGGTGGTGGGAAGGCGCCCCGGAGGCCACAACACCCCCAGCTTCAACGACGACGGACCCTGCCTGCGGGAGGCGGCCGAGCACCTCCTCGGCCGGCGGGAGGCGGACCGGGTCCTGGTCGCGATCTCGGACGGCCTGCCGGAAGGGCGCCGGTCCACGACCGACGACCTGCGCCGGGTGGTGGCCGCGCTCAGCCGGCCCCCCGCGGAGGTCGAGCTCGTCGGCGTCGGCCTCGGGCCGCAGACCGGCCACGTCACCGGCCTGTACCCGCGCTCGCGGGCCAACGTCCCGGTGGAGCGCCTCGCCGAGGAGATCGGTGGGGTGATCGAGGAGGTCCTGGTGGGAGTGAGCGTGCTCGAGGCCGGCGCAAGGAGGATGTGATGACGGAAGAGAGCAGGATCACGGTGCAGGTCGTGTCGGCGTGGGGCGGTCTCGGGCTGCAGCTGGCCACCGAGCTCGAGGGCTGCGGGCGGTGGCGGGTCGTGCCGAGGACCGACGCCGTGAGCGGCGTGCACCTCCGATACGGGCCGGCAGTGGCGACCGCGACCCTGCGGGACCTCTGCCGCGACCTCGAGCCCCTGGAGCCCGAGCTGCGGGTCGAGGATGACCTCGGGGACGTTCTGGTGCTCGAGGTGGGGCCCACGGAGGCACCCGACCGCTACAACATCGTCCTCTTCGCCGAGGACGATGAGCTCGCGGAGCGGGTGCGGGACTCCCTCCAGGCTCTGGGGTTCAGGGTCGTGCGGGTCTCCCACGAGGTGGCGGAGAAGAGCCAGCTCCTCTACGGCGGCGCCCCCGCGATCGCCCGGCAGGTGATCCGCCGGGTGCTCGCCGGCCACGGGGTCAAGGCCGGGGAGGAGAGCAAGTGGTCGGAGGAGGACCTCGACATCTACCTCTACCTGGTGGACGAGGCGCTCGCGAAGCTGCCCCCGCGGCAGCGCCACACCGTGCGCGTTCTCTGCGACGACCCCGAGACCTCAGAGCTGATGGCGGCGAAGCTCGCCGAGGCGGGCTTCGAGCGGGTGCGGCGGATGGGGTTGGACGAGCTCCCGGATGAGGTGGAGGCTGACGAGCTCCGCTTTGCAGCTGCCACCGGGCCCTTCGGCAAGACCCTGGACGGGGCCCGACTGCTGACCCTGGCGAACGAGGTGTACGCCCAGCTCGAGGTCGACGCCGAACGCTACCCGTTGCAGGTCGAGGAGTACGAGGAGCTGGCGGTGATCGCCCTGCCGATCGCCGCCTGCCGGGAGGGGCTGGTCCCCACGTACGACGGCCCGTTCCCCGACCGCTTCAGGGTGCGCCTTTACACCGACGCCCCCGGCCGGGTGGCGGACCTCCTCGCCCGCCTGCAGACCATGGGCTTCGCCAGGGTGGAGGTCGTCGACGGGGGCTCCCTCCCGGGCGAGATCGCCGGCTTCGAGCTGCGCTTGGGCGCCGCCGCCAAGTTCCCGTCGATCGCCGACCCGCTCCGGCAGCATGTCGAGGAGACGATGCGCGCCCTCGGCGCCGGCCCCGACCTCGAGCTGCGGGTCGAGAAAGCGCTCTCCGACGACGACCCCGACATCTGGGTCGTGGTCCCGGTCGAGGGGGTGGCCGACGGCAGCCTCGCCGCGCGGCTGCGCTCCCCCGGGCGCTTCGCCTGCACCATCCGGTGCAGGGACACCGACGACCTCGCACCGACCCTCGAGCGCCGCCTCCGCGGCTGGGGCTTTCGCAGCCTCTCGATCGACCCCGAGTTCTTCATGGCCGACAACCGCTCGGTGGAGATCGCCTACGGTGGCGCCTCCGCCGAGCTGATCGAGCGCCTGCGCGACGAGCTCACCGAGATGGTGGACGTCACCCCCACCGCCAAAAAGTCCTGGGGCTCCAGCGACACCGACATCTGGATCAGCGTCGGGTCCGAGGTCCGCCGCCGCGGGGGCGCGGGAGCCTCCACCGGCGAGGTGGCGGACAGCGGCGACCTCGACCTGGGCGCGTGGGTCGCGGGCCCCCGGCACGACCTCTCGGAGCACCCGGCCCCGTTCGTCGAGATCGGGACGGATCGCGTGCGGGTGGGCACCGTCGAGCTCGAACGGTGGCCGGGCCCGCCGCACCCCCTGGCGCCGGCGCCGGAGCTTTTCCACCACTACTGCCTCGACCGGTCCACGGCCGAGACCCTCGAGCACCTCGCCACCTGCGTCGCGCTGCGCGAGGCGGCCCTGCTGGAGGGGGAGACCTCGACGTCGAAGACCTCGAGCATCCAGTACCTGGCCAGCCTGCTCGGCCAACCGGTGGTCCGCCTCAACCTCAACGGCCAGACCGACACCGGTGACCTGATCGGCCGCTGGGTGCCGAGGTCCCTGGGGGAGGAGCTGCCGTTTTCCGCCCAGGAGCTGGGGGAGGCGTCAACTCTGCTGGAGTCGGAGACCCGGCTGATCCTCGAGCGCGCGACCCGCGAGGGGCGGCCCCTCAACCGGGTGGAGATCCAGCAGATCGTGGCCAACGAGAGGATGCGCAGCCACCCCTGGAGCTGGCAGGACGGCCTGGTGGTGCAGGCGGTCCGCAACGGCTGGTGGGCGATCTTAGACGAGGTCAACCTGGCCGAGCCGCAGATCCTCGAGCGCCTCAACTCGCTGCTGGAGCGGGAGCCGCAGCTGGTGCTCACGGAGCACGACGGGTCGGTGTTCGGGCCGGGCGGCACGCCGATACACCCCCGCTTCCGCATCTTCGCCACCATGAACCCGGCCGAGTACGCCGGCCGCACCGCGCTCAGCCCCGCCTACCGCAACCGCTGGCGGGGCTACCGCATCGTCCCCAACCCCACCGAGCACGACTACGAGGACATGCTGCGCTGCACCGTCTTCGGAACCCAGCCGGAGGTCCGCGTGCTCGGGCAGACCTGGCGGGGGCTCGACGACGGCCCGGCCCCCCACGGCGTCCTGGCCGGCGTCCGCGGCGTCGACGACCTGCTGCACGCCCTGGCCCGCTTCCAGGTGGCGCTGGAGAACGCCTCCGGGCAGCGGTTGGGCTCCCGCGCCCAGATCGGGGTCCGCCGCAAGGAGCGCTACGTCTTCACCCGCCGCGACCTGCTGAGCGTCATGGACTACCTGGCCAGCCCCCTGTCCGAGGGGGCGGCGGGCTCCGCCCGGGCCTTCAAGGGGGCGCTGCTGCGCTACTACTTGCAGCGGGTCGCCTCGGAAGAGGACCGCCGCCTGGTGGCGGACCTGCTGAACGCCGCCGGCATCGGCCCCGGCACCTGGACCCTCGAGGTGGGCACCCCGGAGGCCGAGGTCGAGGGCGAGGCGTCCCTCGAAGACCTCATCCACCAGCTCGAGGAGGAGGCGGAGGAGCTGGAAGGGACCGACCCCGACCTCGAGGTCGACACCGATGCCACCCTCGAGACCATCGCCGAGGAGCTGCGCGCCCTGCTCGTCTCGTTCAAGGCCACCGGCACCCTGCACCCCCGCGCCATCGCCCTGCGCGACGCCGTGAAGGACCGCTTCGAGCGCCCCGACTCCGAGGCCCTTCGGGACTTCGACAAGGCCGTCAAGGCAGGGGACGTTGACAAGGTCAGGCAAGCCGTCCGCGGCGGCCTCCCCACCGATCGTCCCTGGCTGCTTGCCGGCCTGGTGACCCTGAGGGAGCTGGGGTACCCCGAGGGCCACCTGATGAAGCTCGTCAGCGTGCTCTGCGACAGGGAGGCGGGGGGGTAGGGGGCGACGCCCGCGCCGCCAGGGGAGCGATGGTGGCGTGGCCGTCCCGGCCGCGCGAGCGGGGGACCCCACCGCTCGGGGCTCCAATCCCGCCACGACCCCGACGCGGGCGAGACGCCCGCGCCACCAGGGGACCGACGGTGGCGTGGCCGTCCCGGCCGCGCGGGTGGGGGACCAAACCGTGCAGGGTTGAGCGCTCTCTGCGGTCGGCTGCGTTGGCGGGCGTCCACGACGCAACGGCGCCTGGAGGGGAGGGAAGGTCGGTCCGGTCAGCGGGAGCGATCGCGGATCACGGCGTGATGACGCCTGGAGTCCGCCGGCCGGACGATGCCCAGCTCCTCGAGGCGCTGGAGCATCCACTTCGCCCGCGAGTAGCCGATGCGCAGCCGGCGCTGGAGGACCGTGGTCGACAGCCAGCTCCGATTCTCGGTCAGCTCGATGACGCGGGGCCAGAGGGCGTCAACGTTGTCGGGAAGAAAGCCCTCGTCGGCGCTCTCCGGGGTCTCGACCCCTTCGGACCCGATCCCATCCCCCTCCGTCAGTCGACCCACAGGATCCTCCCCATCCATGCGTTGGTCTCGGGGGTGACCCGCTCGACCCGCGACTCCCGGTTGAGGACCACCCGGTGCCAGCCGCGCAGCTGGAGGGTCCGGTGGTCGGGATGGCGGACCGCACCGCGCACGTAGCGCGTCTTCGAGCGGGGCACGGTGATCGCCTCGTCGACCACGTGGGGCCGGCCGCCCCCGCTCCCGCAGGGCGCCTTGCGCTCCACCAGGTGGGAGGCCGTTCGGACGTCCTCGAGCTCCTGCACCGTCGGCTCGACGAAGAACCACTCCCCCTGGCGGACCACCCGGCGGCCGGCGGCGGCGTGGAGGCTTGTGGGCGCCAGCGCGCGATGCGCCTCGCGGACGGTGCTCACCGCCCGGGGCAGCTCGGCGATGAACAGCTGCCGCTCGTCCAGGCCGCAGAGGTAGTGGCGCTTCAGATCCGGGGTGAGGCGGCGGACGCCGAGGGTCCGGTCACTGGTCACCTCCACCTGCTTCCGAGTCACGCCGTAGCGGTTCATCGTGCGGTGGATCCACGGCTCGCGGTTGCCGTCGTGGATGACGCCCTGGACGTGGACCGTGACCACCACCTCCCGGCTCGGCTCGTGGACCATCAGCACCAGCTGGCGCTCGCCGGCGTCGAGCCCCACCGCCTCGACGCGGTTGCCCGCGTGCCCCGGCCAGATCCGGAACACCTCGCGCCCCGTGGACTCGCGCCGCCGCCGACGCCGCGCCACGTCCATCTGAAACACCTCGGGGTTTCGGACGTCGCGCAGCGGTTCCCCGGCGATCTCCAGCTCCAGACCCGCTACCGCAAATCGATCGACCAGGCCCATGGTTCCTCCACTCACCATGACGTTGCCGAGGTGGCTCTTTTTCACGGTGAGCCCGAACCGCCTGGGAACCCGGCGGTGGCGTGGCCGTCCCGGCCGCGCGGGTGGGGGACCAGACCGCTCAGGGCTCCGTAACCGCCGCGACCTCGACGCGGGCGAGACGCCCGCGCCACCAGGGGACCCGACGGTGGCGTGGCCGTCCCGGCCTCACGTCATTGCGAGCCCCGCAGGGGCGAAGCAATCCCCCACGGCGTACCTTCGCTCGGGGGATTGCTTCGTCGCTCCGCTCCTCGCAATGACGGGTCTCGCGGAGCCACCTCACTGCCGCCAGAGAGGCAGCGCGGGGCGCCGTGACCGCAGCGACCTCGACGCGGGCGAAACGCCCGCGCCACCATGGGACCCGACGGTGGCGTGGCCGTCCCGGCCGCGCGGGTGGGGGACCGGGCCGCTCGGGGCTTCAATCCCGCCACGGCCTCGACGCAGGCGGGACGCCCGGGCCACCAGGGAACCCAGAGCCGGGGGCTTTCTCGCCCACCCTTGACCCCCCTTGGTCGCGGCGGATAGCCTGCGACCGAAGTCGCGAGGCCGCCGGAGCAAAGGGGTGGAGCCATGCAGTGGATCGCCGTGGTGTCGGGGTTGGTGGAGCTGGGGCTGTCGTTCGTGCTCGGCATCCTGGTGGCCTACCTGTCGTTCAGGGTGCTGGCGCGGATGACCCGCGACGTGGACGAGGTGGCCGAGCTCAAACGGGACAACACCGCGGTGGGCGTGCTGCTGGCCTCGATGCTGGTGGGGTCCGCGCTGATCGTGCGGCAGGCGCTGTTCCCGGCGGTGTCGAGCCTCAAGACCGCGCTGTTCCACGGCCTCGGCCTGGCCGCGCTGGCAAAGCTGGCGGCGCTCTACGCCCTCTACTTCGTCGTGGTGCTGGCGCTGGCGGTGGTGGGGATCGGCCTCGCGGTGCGGGTGTTCGTCCGCCTCACCCGCGACCTCGACGAGATGGCCGAGATCCGCGCCAACAACGTGGCGGTGGCCCTCACCGTGGGGGCGGTAATCGTCGTGCTCGCGCTGTTCCTGTCCCAGGGGGTCGCCAGCCTGCTGTCGGCGCTGGTGCCCTACCCGGCGCTGGGCAGCATCGAGATCATGGGCGGCCCGTGAGGATCCGCGGCCCCGCTGCGGTACTGGTGGGGGCGATCGCCTCCCTGTGCGGGATCGTGCTGGCCCCCGCTCGCTCCCTCGGGGGCCCGGGCGACCCCTGGCCCGAAGCCAGTTTCGAGCACCGGGAGCAGGGGGGAATGCTGCTGCTGGGCTACCGCTGGGTCGACGAGAACACCCTGCGGGTCGTCGAGCGCCAGGGGGACACTCTCGTCATCGACCCGACCGTGGTCCCGGTCGGGCTGCGGGCGGGTGTCGTGGTCGACCGCCGGCGCCTGGACCAGGTGGTGTCGAGCTTCGGCGTGCCCGAGCCCTGGCTGAGCTTCCGCTACAGCAGCGAGGCCGACCGCCGCCAGAAGCTCGACGACCTCGAGCGGCGCTCCAACGACCGCGGCTTCACCATGGGCCGGGACTTCGTCGCCCGCCCGGTCTGGCGATGGGTGGTGGAGCAGAGCCGGGAGGACCTCCGGAGCGCGAGCTCGGCGATCAAAACAGCGGCCACCGGCGCCGGTTACGACGACGCCCGGGAGCTGCTCGGCGCCTACGCCTCGTTCGTGCAGTCCCTCGAGTACCGGATCGACCCCGACTTCCGACCCGCCAGCGACGGTACCCGCATTCTCACCGGCGGGGTGACCATGCCGCTCGAAACCCTGGCCACCGGTCGCGGCGACTGCGACACTCGCTGCGCCCTGCTGGCGTCCCTCCTCGCCAGCACGAAGGGCACGAGCGTGATCTTCCTCGAGGGCCAGTCCCACGCCTTCGTCGGTCTCCTCGGCGCCCCCCGCCAGGGCGACCGCTACGTCACCGTTCAGGGCCTGCAGTACGTGCTGGTGGAGCTGACCAGCCCCATGCCCGTCGGCTGGATCCCGGACGACCTCTGGCGCGGCCTGCAGCGGAACCAGTTCAGGGTGACGCCGATCCTCTGAGGCGTCCAGAGGCGGGGTGGCCGTCCCGGGTTCGTGGGTAGGAGTCCACACCGCTCGGGCTCCAGGGCCGCAACGACCTCGACGCGGGCGAGACGCCCGCGCCACCAGGGGAACCGACGGTGGCGTGGCCCGGCCTCACGTCATTGCGAGCCCCGCAGGGGCGAAGCAATCCCCCACGGCGTACCTTCGCTCGGGGGATTGCTTCGTCGCTCCGCTCCTCGCAATGACGGGCCTTGCGGAGCCGCTTCGCTACCGTCAGAGCGGCCGCTCGGTTGGGGGACGGGACAGGTCGGGCCAGAGGTTGGCCCAGGCGAGCAATCCGCCGAGCCCGACAGCCACCAAGCCGCCCGCGAGCCACACCCTCTTGCGTCGCGCTCGGCTCATGTCACCTCACCGCCGGGTGAAACGTCGCCATGCCGATGGCGTTGCGGTTCCACTTTTCTGCCGAGGCGAGGCCGAGGTAGAGGGCGACAGTACCGTTTCCGACGAACAGGAACGGGGTCGGGTGGCCGAAGCGGTCGTGGACGCCGCCGGCCGGCAGGAGAAGCCGACGGTCGACGAATTGGGTGGGGGTCTCCCCCACCGCCACCCAGGTCCCATCGTGCTCCTCGTGCAGGAGCACGTAGAGCCCGTCCACCCGGGTCACGTTGATCGCGCCGGCGTTGTCGAGCACCGGCTCCGGGTGCGTCGTGAAGTGGAGGCCGTCGTCCGAGGTCGCGACCCCGACGTGGCGAGGCGCGCCATGAGCCTCCTCGGCCTTCCCGTCGTACCACAGGGTCACCCGGCCGTCCTCGACCATGGCGCTCGGACGGGCGATCTCGAGGCCGTCCCAACGGCCTCTCCACGGGGTCAGGACCTGCCGCTGGATCTCCCACTCGCCGCGCTGTCGCTCGCGGGCAAGGTAGACACCGCAGTGCTCGCCGCCGGCGGAAAAGTAGAGCTGGCGAACGCCGCCGAGCTCGACCACCGAAGGGTCGTTGACGTGGCGGAAGCCGCCGCAGTCGACGGTCACCCCCCTCTTCGCCCAGGTGAAGCCGTCGCGCGACTCGGCGCGGTGGATGCGGTCGCGACCGTCCCTCCCCTGGGCGCCGTAGAGCATCTCGAAACCGCCATCCGTCATGGCCATGACCCAGGGAGCGTAGGCGTTGGCGAGGCCTTCCGACGGCACCTCAGGGTCGGCCCGCAGCACCGGCTCGGGAACCAGCGTCCACGAGCCCGGGTGGAGGATCGAGTCGAGCAGACAACCGGGCTTGCCGACGGTCCAACCAGCCGGCGTCTCCCCGGCCCGAGAGAGGATCTCCCAGACCCGCCCCGCCACCTCGGCCACCGAGAGGCCGTCGGTCCACACCCGGGTCGGCGCCAGGCTGCGGTAGAACGGGCCCGGCGCATGGAGGGTCAGACGCTGGTGCTCGACGACCGTTTTGAACGGCGCCGGGCAGGGCTTGCTCCGGCTTCGCCGGACCAGCTGCGGCAGGGTCGCCAGGAGGTGGACGGCGACCACCGGCAGGGGACGCGAGGAACCGAGCCCGGCGAGCATCCAGTCGACGCAGTGATCGAGGTAGAACCACTCGTCCACCACGACGTCGCCGCCCTGCTCGAGCAGACGCCTGGCCTCCGCCCCCAGGTCGCGGTACAGGCTCTCGAGCTGCTCGAGGGTCAGGCGGTCCCGGGGCCAGCCCCTCGCACCGAGGAGCCGGTCGAGGGAGGTGGGCCTGGCCAGGCCGAACCGGCCCAGCTCCCGCGCCACGGCCGACTTGCCCGCTCCGGAGGTTCCCATCAGCAGGACGAGGCGTCCCATCGAACGCAAGTGTACCCGGCTTTGACACCTCCGCCACGGCCTCGACGCGGGCACATCGCCCGCGCCACCAGGGGCCCCGACGGTGGCGTGGCCGTCCCGGCCGCGCGGGTGGGGGACCGGGCCGATCAGGGCTCCGGACCCGCCACGGCCTCGACGCGGGCGAGACGCCCGCGCCACCAGGGGACCCGACGGTGGCGTGGCCGTCCCGGCCGCGCGGGTGGGGGACCGGGCCGATCAGGGCTCCGGACCCGCCACGCCCTCGACGCGGGCGAGACGCCCGCGCCACCCCCCCCAGCGACCTCGTTGGTGGCGTGGCCGTCCTGCTCGCTGAACACGGGACCGGGCAGCACGGCGTCTCGTCCGCGGTGCCCTCACGCCTCCAGACTCGTCGCCCAGCGTCAAGGCACACGCTAGAATTCACCGCATCGCCGGGCCTCGACGGCGTGGGCTCGGATGTCGCACGCGGGGTGCACGAGAGCCGACCTTGAAGTGACCGGAACACACCTGATGGCTGGCCAGACTTCCGTCGACGAACGCATCGCTCGGCTCTCCCCCGAGGTGGACGCTCCGCTGCGTGCGGAGCTCGAGTCAGTGCTCCGTACCCTTCGCGATGCGGGCAACCCGGTTGCGGTGATCGTCGAGCTGTCCCGGCTCAGTCTGCTGCTCCTGGACCGAGTCTTCTCGGCCGCGGGGACCGTCAGGACCAGCGACAACCTCTACCAGTGCATCCTGAGGGCCGGCGCCGGCAAGGACCGCGATCCCCGCGTCGAAGGCCTCAGGTTGGTCCCACGGACCATTCTCGAGAACCTCGACACGATACGCCGCTGGTCCAACCCACTGGACCACGCGGACCCCACGATCCCGGAACCCACGTCGGCCGACGGCGAAAACGCAATCGGGCTCTTCCTCAGGGTCCTGGAGTGGTTTTCGTGCGACTACCAGCACGGACCCCGGATGGCGAGCCCGTACTCCGAGCTCGCCTCGCCGGTCAGTCTGAAGCAGGAGCTCGAGCAGCTCCGACGCGACCTCCTCGACCGGTACGAGCAGCGGAGCTGGCACACGCGGCGCGAGGCGGCGATCGTGGGGCTTCGCTTTCTCGAGGCCGACCACGGCTTTCGCGATCGGGTCGACGAGGCGGACGCGCTGCGCAAGCTCTTGGGCGACCAGACGGTCAAGCTGATCTGCGTCGTCGGCCGAGGCGGCTTCGGCAAGACCAGTCTCCTGTCGAGGGTCTGCTCGGAGATCGAGCGGGGTAATCTGCGCCTGTCGCCGGAAACCAGCTCGGGGGCAGACGGCATCGTCTACGTGAGCTGCCGTGGGAGCCACCGGGTGACCCTGCAGCGCCTGGTGGACGACCTGGGACGCATGCTGGGGAGTCCCCACGACTCGGAGCTGCACGCCATCTGGTCCGATCCCCAGCGGTCGCTCGAGGACAAGATCTCCACTCTCCTCGGCCGGCTCCGCCGGGGGTGCTACCTGCTGGTCCTGGACAACCTCGAGGACGCTCTGGGGCCGGACAGTCTGCTCGTCGACCCCGACCTGCAGGCCTTCATCGAGGCCTGCACCTCGACCCCGCACGCACTTCGCCTGCTGGTGACCAGCCGGGCGCAGGTTGTCGTCCGGGGGCCCGGGGCTCGAGCGGCACGCTCCATCCCCCTGGACCGTGGCCTGCCGCTCGAGGAGGCCGTCCACCTACTGCGCGAGCTCGACCCCACCGGCACCCTGGGCTTGAAGTCAGCACCTGACGCCATCCTCGAGCCACTGTGCCGGCGATGCCACGGCATCCCGCGCGCCCTCGAGATGGTCGCCGGAATCCTCATCAGCGACCCCCTCGCCACGCCGGAGGCGCTGCTTCATGATCAGGAGCTTTCCGCCGCGCAGGTAGTCAAGGGCCTGGTGGAGGACCACTTCCAGCGCATCGGTGACAGCGAACGACTGGTCATGCAGGCGCTCGCGGTGTACAACCTCCCCGTCCCGCGCGTCGCCGTCCGCTTCATGCTCCAGGATCTCGCGCCCGAGGTCGACGTCGACACGACCTTGGCGCGTCTCGTTCGGAGCTTCTTCGTGTCCTCGAGCCGGGCCCGAGGGACCTTCGAGCTCCACCCCATCGACCAGCAGCACGCCTACGACGTCCTCGTGCGTCAGGGGCATGAGACATGCCGGCGGTGGTATCGCCGCGCGGCGTCGTTCTGGCGCGAGCTGAGACCTCCCCGAGAGCAGTGGTCTGCCCCGGGCGACCTCGAGCCCCTGCTCGAGGAGTTCAACCACCTCGTCGCGGCTGACGAGCTCGAGGCAGCGTTCGCCCTGTACCGAGAAGCGCAACCTCTCCTGTCCGACTGGGGGAGCCTGTCGCGCGTCGCAACCATGTCTCGGCGCCTGCTCGGGTCCCCCCTCCCCCCTCACCTCGAAGCCGCGGTGTGGCTCGACCTGGGGGATGCCCACGTCCACCTCGGTGACCTGACCGCAGCCGAGGCGTCGTTCACCGAGGCCCAGAGGCTCGCGGACGCCCTCGGGGAAGCCCCGGCACTGGCGCGGGCCGTCGGTGGGCTGGGCACCGTCCTCATGGACCGGGGTCGACCGGACGAGGCCATCCCCTGTTTCTCGAGAGCCCTCTCGATCTCCGACGACCGGGTCGAGCCTCGCCAGCGCGGCACCTGGCGGCTGTACCTCGGCCAGTGCCACCTCTTCCGGTCGAGATTCGACCAGGCCCTCGACCTTTGGGCTGAAGCGCTGAGCGACGCGGTGCAGCGCCACGACCCCTACCTCGAGGTGGTGGCGAGCTCCTGGCCGGCACGAGCCCTCGTTCGAACCGGCCGCACCCGCGAGGCGCTCGAGCTCGCGCGAAACGGCGTCGACCTGGCACGGGATGGCGGATTTCGCCGGCTCGAGGTCTACCGGCTGATCCACCTGGCGGAGATCCGGTGCGAGACCGGCCTGGACCTGGGTCGCGTCGAGGAGGATGCGCTCGATGCCCTGCGCCTGGCCGAAGAGCTCGAGGACAGCCAGGGCGTCATGAAGTCCACCCGGGCGCTGGCCGACGTCCTTCACCTCCTCGGTGAGGCAGAACGGTCGGAACGCCTCCTGGTCGAAGCTCTCGAGGCGGCGAGGAGGTCCAGGCGCTCCCACTTCGAGGTCTCGGTGCGGACCAGCATGGCCGAGGTGCTGCTCACTCTCGACCGTGTCGATGCGGCGGTCGCCGTGGCCGAGGAAGCCCTCCGCCTGGCCGAGGGCCTGGGCGACCTCTCCGCCCGAGCGATCTGCCGCTGCGTTCTCGGCGCCGCAATCAGCGAACAGGGTGACCTCGACCAAGCCCGAGACACGCTCACCCCGGCCCTGGATCAGGCGGTGGGCTCCAGAGACGCGCTCACGATGGGGCGTGCCGCCGGGGCCCTGGCCGAGGTTGAGCTCGCCGGGGGGCCGATCGACGTCGCTCTGGCTCACCTCGAGACCGCCTCGGATCACGCCGCAGCTCCCCTCGCGAGTCGGGCCACGGTCCTCCTCGGGCTCCTCGCCGACCCTCTCAGCTCGGACGCCCGGCAGCGCCTCGCCCGGGGGGAAGTAGCCTGCCGCGAGCTGCTCGGCCAGCAACCGCGACTGCTCTCCGTGGCGCTGGACCTGGCGCTGGCCGAGGCGGCAACCGGGGCCACCGAGCGGGCTCTCGGGACCCTGTCGGCGGCACTCCTGCGCCGACCTCAGCGCACACTCCTGAAACGACTGCGCCGCGACCTGGGTCTGGCCGCAGCTCACGCCGGGGTCCACACGTTTCTGGCGCTGGTCGACGAGGCTCTGGCGGCGACCACCGCGCCGCCCGCCGCCGGCGGCTCGGACCACTGAGCCCGCGTGGAGGGCCCATGCGGGTGTCCTCGGTGGCGTGGCCGTCCCGGCCGCGCGGGTGGGGGAGCGGGCCGCACGGGGCTCCGTGACCGTAGCGACTTCGACGCGGGCGGGACGCCCGCGCCACCAGGGTGCCCAATCCGCCACGGCCTCGACGCGGGCACATCACCCGCGCCACCACGCCCGGGGTGCGCTGCGCTAGGATTCGCCCAATCGGTTCGTGGGGGTGCGAGGTGCTGACCTACCTGGCCCTGTTCTCCGCCCTGATGGTGGCCGTGGTGCTGGCGGCCGTCTACCTGTCCGACCGCTGGGAGCGGGAGCCCCTGGAGTTGGTGCAGGGGTGCTACTCGCTGGGGTTCATGTGTCAGCTCCTGGTGACCCTGCCGGCGGCGGCATGGACCCGCGGCGACGGCTGGTCGGTGGCCCTCGGGGGGTTCGCGGTTCTGGCCACGGCGGTGGCGGTTCCGCTGCACATGGCCCGGCGGGCCGAGCTGGACGAACCCTACGACGGGGTCGTGTACTCGGTGGCCTTCATGTCCGGCGCC
>Ga0209164_1003400_pt1 | contig 15174 bp, 9 predicted proteins | sample MTBNYHSulfiMetaG_FD_187458 | JGI IMG/M metagenome (GOLD analysis project Ga0209164, IMG submission 187458) | Enrichment culture microbial communities from rom New York Harbor, USA that are MTBE-degrading - MTBE-NYH (New York Harbor Sulfidogenic)... | ecosystem: Environmental > Aquatic > Marine >...
AAACGGGACGATTCAACCAAGCCGCCGGTAGTCTATGTTGCCCTGACCGCCCAGCAGGAGGATTCAGGCGACTCTTAACAGCGCGCCCGATCCTGAACGGTATGAATTTCTCCTGATCATTCCGCTGGATGTTATCCCTGTAGGACATCCCACAGGAACAGATAAGCCGAAAGACAAATACAAACCTGAAAATATTCACTGGGAGAAATGGTAAATATCAGGTTTTTTTAGAAGGAAGGCATTAAAGATCGTTGCAACAGGGTGTTGATATGTCAAAAAAATCTTACCCGTTGTCTAAAGTGTATAGCTTACTGGAGCCGGGGCCGGTGGTGCTGCTCACGACCGCCGGCAAGACGAAGGCGAACATCATGACGATGCCGTGGTGTACGATGATGGAGTTCGAGCCGCCAATCGTGGGTTGCGTGATCAGCAACCGGAACTATACGTTCAATATCTTAAAGGCGACTAAGGAATGTGTGATAAACATCCCGACGCTGGAGCTGGCGGAAAAGGTGGTGGGCTGTGGAAACAGCTCCGGACGAAAGATCGACAAGTTCAAGGTCTTTGGACTGACACAGGTGACTGCCTCATACGTCAAAGCACCGCTAATCGGCGAGTGTTATGCGAATCTGGAATGCAAGGTCGTCGATGAGAAGATGGTAGTCAAGTACAATTTCTTTATCCTCGAGGTGCTCAAGGCATGGATCGACCCAGCAAGAGTAGACCCACAGACGATTCATCATCGCGGGAGAGGTGCTTTTATAGTTGCCGGTGAGACGATCAAGCTGCCTTCAAGAATGAAATAGTTCCACCTGCAAAGAGAGGGTCATGTCACACAACGAAAAATAACGAATATAAATAAAAACAAACATATTTAGAGTCTAAAATGGATTTTTGACTTCTTCACTGGTTGAGCGATCATTTTTACTCATTTGGATTTCCTTTTAGGTAAAATATTAGTGTTTTCAAACAGAGATTTTTGCAGCCGAAAGCGCTTTGTCCAGACATTTTCTGACTTCTTCCGGCTTCCTTGCAACAACATACTGCCAATATCCAAAACGTTGATCGACATTGACCGCGTTTATCCAGCGCTCTGCTGCCGCTGTCTTGATTGATTCAAGTTCGTCGAATCCTTTTGTTTCAAGTATCAAGTAGGACTCACGACTATCAGTGTTCAAACGGACAATAAAGTCGGGGATATAATCGTGGCACTGTCCATTGTGGAAATAGGGAATTGCAAACCCCATTCCCTGGTTCTTTGCAAAAGCAGCAGTAGCAGGATGCGTATCGATATAATAAGCGGCTGACTGTTCCCAAGCGCGCGTGTCGGCAACAATATAGTTCAGATGAGAGCGCTCAACTTCACGCACCTCTTTACTTGTCCAGAAATCAACGTCTGAAGTCGAGCCAGGGCCTCTGCTTGACTCATAGACAGCTACCTCAGGAGTTTCGCCTGTCATTACATCAGGTTTTATGCCACTTAAAAGGCTTTCTATTGCCCACCCATAATAGGGAGATAAAAAAACATCAAGGATATTTGCCGGACTAACCGGCTTTACTTTTTCTCTTAGATAGAGATCAACAATTCCGACAATCTGAGGGAAAAGGACCTGAACAGGCGCCTCACAGTTTGGTTGTGATGCATATACCCGTGTTATGTCACGTGCAAGCTCAAAAACCAACTCCTGAAACCGACGGCCTGCTCTGTAAGGATTCAAGTCCACATTTTCGAGCTTGCCCGGTCCCAACAATGACGGCCTTCCCTGATTGCTGAGAAGCGCCGCTTTCATCTGCACCTCAGGCGGAATGTGAAGGGGGTTCAGAATGAGTTCAGGAATTACCTTCCAGTCCACTGATATTCTGTTGCATATTGCCTGCGTATACCCTTCAACACGCGGAAACTTAATCTCATATCGGGCCTTCGCCGGGATAGCATATACATGGTGGCGCTTGACCGGAGGTGTTCGCGCACCATCCTTCGTTTCCTTGAACGGAATTATTTCAAAGGGAACGCCAAAAACTTTTGCGACTTCTTCAGTTAGTTTTCCATCCTCACCCACATCGTAGTTTGATCTCCGAAGCCCCCGGCCCACGACCTGTTCGCAAAGCAGTTGAGACATAAAGGGACGGAGTCCGATTATATGCGTCACAGTGTTACAATCCCACCCTTCCGTGAGCATCCCTACACTAACGATACAGCGGATGTCTCTGCCGGGTGGATATAACGGCCTGTCCAGTTTCTTAGCCAATTTTTCGAATCCTTCAGGATAGAGCGGCCGTCCCTGCCTGTCCCGGGGCCATTCCAACTTGCCGACGGTATCAAGAGTAAAACGCATCCAGCAAAATTCATCGCTCTTTGTCTCTCCAGTGTCGGTCTCATGGACAACCTTGGAGTCGACCCTGAAAGTGTTAATCTTGCCGTTATTACGGAACCCTTCGATGTTCGACGGCGGAATTCCGGCAGGTGGCTTGTTTTCTGCAAGCCATTCGTAAATGACCTTTGCTATCTTAGTATTTTTGCAGACAAGGATAAACACAGGTGGTCTTGGATCATCAACGTTCTTCTCCCATTCCTGACAGAGCTCGGCCCATAGACCGGCAAGCATAACAATCGGAGTATGTGCCCATTTGAGGATCGCCTCAGGCTTTGGGGCTTCTTTCTTGCCGCCGCGCTCTGAAGTTGTAAGGTGCGGCAAAATCCACCGCCAGATATTGAAATAACCGGGTATCTCTTTACCCGTCGTGTCTCGCACCGCAAGCTGGGGGATTTTGGTAAGCCCTGATTCTATAGCATCGGTCAGCCCAAATTCACTTACCACCCATGGGAAGATTCTATTGCTGTCAGGTCCCATTCTGCCAAGAAAATATGGGGTAGCAGAGAGGTCCACACAAAAATTAATACCTCGATGTTTATGAACGCGATCAAGGCCCTCCACCCAAACAGTAGCTTCCTTGAAGAACTCTTCTCCCTCCTCTTCCTCGCCGAAAAGGTCTTCCTCACCTTCTTCCGGATCCGGCCTCCTGATTCTGTAAGCGTGATGGGCTTCATCATTAAGCACGAGTATATTTTGCTTTGCGCCGATGTCCCGGCCAAGCACCCGATTCAATAGCGCGGTATCACTCTCGACGTATTTGGTGGATTCGACCTTTACTTTCCTGAGATTTCCCTGTTTGTCGCGCTCCTCAGAAACTATATTCAGTATCCCCGCATCCACCTGTTTAGTCAAATCCACCAATGTCAGATATCGTGTGCCGCGAGCGGTAGTAGTCTTGTCCGCGATGGTAATCGATTCTGTAATACTTACAGGAACTCCGGTCTTTGCTACTTTTGCACTGACACCCCCGGTCTGCATGACCTGCGGCTCAAATACATGCCAGTTCGTTATCAGTATCTTTCCTTTTGTAAGATCAGGCATGAGATGCGCCGGCACAAGATCACGAGTTCTGTATATGCTTGCCTCTCCCCGTTCAGGGTCAAGCTCCTGCAACCTGCTCCGAATCGTCACGTTAGGGCAAACAACAAGCACTGCATCCGAAAAACGGCTGTCACTTTTATTGTTAATTTTGTTCAAGATACTCCATGCAGACACCATGCCCATTACCATCGTTTTTCCAGACCCGGTCGCCATCTTGCAGGCATAGCGGCTGAATGCTTTAAACCCCTCAGCTTTTCGCTCTTCGCCCGGCTCATCAGGCGGAATGGAGATGCCCTGCAGAAAGTCGGCGCGTGCCTCATTCAGGAAAATAATAGTTTCCGCAGCCTCAAGTTGCGCGAAAAAAAGCTTACACGGCCTTCCGTCGCGATGCCAGTAATTAAGGAGTTCATAGGTGATGCCTGTCACGCCTCCTCCTCCCTTAAGCGCCAGCGGCAGCCACTCCTTAATACGGTCCCGAATGCGGTTAACAAGCTTCAGCTCAATAGCGGTGCCGATACCTTCAGGAGACTCTGCCATGGATTTAAGCGGAGGGCGATAAAAATACATCGCCGGCCTTCGGCCTTTTACTTGTATGGGAGGCTCACCTTCGATAATGCGCCAGTGTGCGGACGGCTCAAGATAGGGCGAGTTTAATATTGGTTCAGGAACTTCATACTGGTTCATAGCAGGATGTTAAAAGCCTTGCAGATCGCATCAAGTTTTTCACGCACTTCCGGGTGTATCTCTTCAGGCAACATTACAGCGGCGATCTCATTATAACGGGTATAAGGTAAACCCTGGAGCCCAGCAGCATCCAGAATTGGAGGCAGCAGTTTGGTTCTTGCTTTTGTTGTATTGAGATACTCGTGATTACCCAAAGGATCTCTAAGAATTGCTGGGGGAAAGTTGTCATTAAAATATTTCCGCATTTCTTCAATATATGGTGCCGATGCCGATGTTCCAACCTGACTTTCGATAAACCTTTCTATCGCCGCCGGATGAATGAGATAACTTTCAACTTCATATCTGCGCCATCTAACACGCTGCAAGCCTTGCCCGGTTATATCTGTTTCGGCTACTGATGGAATATCATCACCGTCAAGTAACACCAAGCCGGGAATATCTTTTACCATTGTTAATGCCTGATAATGATCTCGCGCTTTGATGCCAGATGCGCTATCCCTGGCTTCCCAAACCGTGGGTTTCCAAAATAATTTATTCGTAAGCAGATCATACGCAGGATGACCCAAAATTCGAGCCCACTCCTTAAGAATTGCGATATCGGGATACCCTTCGGTATACAGGATACCGGGGACAACCATAGCAAGAGTAATATCAGTATTCGATAACACCTTGAGAGATAGAATCAAATTTGTTCGCTCTCTTGTATCGGCAATTCGTTTCGGCCCATCAAACAGGACAAAGAGTTCGCGGGGTTCAACCGAGTCGATAATGACCTCTGAATGAGTAGCAATAATCAGCTGCGACTTTTTCTCCATCGCTACAGACCTAAGTTCGCCATATATGGCATCTTGCAGAATTACATGCAAGTGCGCATCGGGTTCGTCGATCAGCAAAACAGACGCAGGTCGGGTGTGGAGAAAGGTAAGCAGCATCAAAACCTGCTGAAAGCCGCTCCCGGCGCTCGCGATATCCAATTCCCTCTCTCCTGATGAATGGCGATACTGCGCAATAATATCAGCGCCTGTTTCATCCGGGGGAAGAAGTTCATAGCCAAATAAGCGCTTGATGGAGTCAGAGAGGGCGCGCCACGCTGTTTCTGAGTGCTTCGCCTGAACAAGAAGGTTTCGTATGACTTCACCAGGTTTTGCCTGACCGAGAAGCTGTGCAATTTTTGCAGGCTGATAAAGAGGTTCTTCCGTTCCTAATCCGGTCATGGGAGGCACGTAAACAGCTGAAATAGTCTTCCCCATGAGCGCATATCGATTCACATCCGCTCGCGGACGCACATAAATCTGTTCGGTACTATCAGAAATAAATTCTATCGCTATGGGGCTCTTGCCTGATTCGGTCACTTCAATCTCAAGATTCCCGGCATACTGACGTCGATGCCATAGCATATCGAAACTGCGAAGCGGAACGGACGAAAAAGCCTGCCGCGCCATAGGTGCTTTTACATACCCCTGTCGCGGATTAAAATCATTCAGCTGTTTCCATCGATCCAGCGCCAGTGACCATGAAGCGATTGCCTGCAAAAGAGTTGTTTTTCCTGTGTTATTTGGGCCGGCAAGTACGACATGACCAGGAATGTCAAATGTAACTTTTTTGAAGCGTTTAAAGTTCCGAATGACAACTTTGGTAATCATCCTTTTGCCTCGCTTAGCGATTGCACCATCAACAATTCATTACCCCGGTCATCAATTACCTTCACTGCAATCTGGCCGTTTTCGCCTGCTTCAAAAGGAGCACTGACCGTCCCGGCAAGATGGTCCCAGACGCTTTCTTCATGGGTGGACTTCAGCGCGCGTTTCAGGTTCTCCCATGCACTTGTGCGCGGGAAGAATGCCTGACTGACATGGAAACAGAGGCTGTTGTAATCCGTATCGAGAAACCATGCTGGCACGTCGTCACCCTTTCGGTGTTCCACTTCCATCGTGGTAGGATCGAAGACGTCGAGGCCGATAAGTTGCACCTCATACGTTTCAGGCTCCCCTGTTTTCGCTTTAATTTTTTTCAGGACGACTTCCGGCAAACCGCAGACGCTGAATATCTGACTCGACCGCATGTTCTTCAAAAGATCGCCCATCAACAGGTCGGGTGTCGCCTGTACATAGGTTGCAGGGACGCCGACAGCAGCCGCGCAATTATCAAGAAAGTTCCTTGCCCCCGGCTGAATGGCAAAGCCGATCACAAAAAGGTGAGAATAATTCTTTGCATGAGCCTCCCGTGCGGCTTCGTATACAAGCTTTTCGCTGATCGCCCCGTTTTCCGGACCGAAGAGGATCGCCACAGCTTTTTGAGACAAGGGAAGCGCAAGTCCATCTTTTTCTGCGGCTTCATTAACTGCATCATGCAGCGTTGGTTTCATGCCATATGCTGTTGCTTCGACAGCCGCCTCAGCCGAAAGGGAAAGGGTTTTTGCCGGCTTCCGAAGACCCTTGAGTTCAACAGTCTTCCCTCCGTCTAAATGTAAAACTGGCGATCTGCGCAACACCTCAAGCATCCGGTCGATGAATGAGCTATGCTCGCCTGCTTCAGGCGCTCCGGAATCCTCGATGCCGTCGCCTTCCCAATCAACCGGCGTCGGAATTGTGGCCTCAAGACAGAAAGGCCCGGTGATCCGGGTTATTTTATTTACCACTTCCGGCCTGTCAACCAGAACCTCTTCAGCAGGAGGTTCATTGTTGGCAATGGACTTGAGAGTAATATGCGGAACAATGCCACCAACCTCTTCGCCCTTAGTATTTTGCTTCCGCTTATAGATAAATCCGCCCGCTGGTCCCTGTTCAGGCTCTTTCAATTCATAATATTGAAATGTAGCTGTTAAAAGCCTCTGCCTTGCCAACGCCAATGGTACGCGACTTGTATCAATCGTAACCCATCGCCTGCCCCATTGCTCGGCAACATAGGCTGTAGTCCCGCTGCCACAGGTGGGGTCAATGACAAGATCGCCTGGGTCTGTGGTCATGAGGATACAACGTTGGATGACTTTTGGAAGTGTCTGCACGACATACATCTTGTCAGCCATGTAACCAGCTATGCCTGTGTCTGTCCAAGTATTAGATATTGGAAAAACGGGAAAGTCATCAAGAAACCGAAGATAACGCAAGGTCTTTCCAACTAAGAAGATTCTTCTTGCCTCAGAAAGTCTTTTCATCCCTTCTATTGTTGTTTTCCAATGCAGTCCTTTTGGCGGCAAGAAAACACGACCTGAAAATTCGTATTCTTGAGGTGAATTGGCCAGCTCACCTTGTGATGTCAGATCAGCCGACGTCGCAAGACGAGTTGAATCGTATCCATAATTATTAGGTAGCAAGAATTCTGACAATGGCCTATACGCTGTAGCACCTTCATCCCCCGGTTCTTTTAGACGATAAATGGCACGATATTTTATGCGGTCAAGGTCGCGTGCATACCATAATATATAATCTGAAACCGATGACAGCACTTTTGACGAGAAACCCGTTGTCTTGGCAAATGTTATAAGTGAAACAAAATTCTCTGCCCCAAACACCTCATCCATCACTTCCCTGACATGATGCAAATTCTCATCACTTATCTGCACAAATATGCTTCCGCTTGGGGTAAGCAATTCTCTCGCAATCAAAAGCCTGTCGCGCATATAGGTGAGATAGGAATGCAGACCGAGTTCCCAGGTGTCCCGATAAGCCTTGACCATTTCAGGCTCGCGCGTCATGTCGTCGTCTTCGTTGTGCTTCACATCGCGCTTGCGCACAAAGGGCTGGAAGTTCGAGCCGAATTTCACTCCGTAAGGCGGGTCCATGTAGATCATCTGCACCTGTCCGCCGAGTCCTTCATAATGCACCAATGAGTTCATGACGACAAGCGAGTCGCCGAGCACAAGGCGGTTGACCCACTTGTCTTTATATTCATACGCCTTAAGAATCTGGTCGGTGATTGAATGCTGCGGGTCGCCGAAAAGATTGAACATATCCGTCTGTTTGTCCTTTTTGTGGCTGCTGAGCGTTTCGATAATCGCCTTTGTTGAAAGCCGCTCATGGACAAACAACGGCAGCGTCGGGACATCAAATGACAACCTTTCCGCCTTGCCGGCCCAATTCAGAAAAGGCTTGCCAAGGGCCTTTAGCCCGTCGGCAATTGAGTTGACTGTGGCCTGCGCCTTATCAATCTCAAACTGAATCTTTGCCCGCTCCTCTTCCGTCTTGCCGCTCTTAATCTTTGCCCGGAGTTCCGCCAGGGATGCAATCACGTCGTACAGCTTTGCGATAAGGGCCTCGCCTTGTTCGCGCGCCGGATTCTGACCGTCCCATTCGAGAGCCGGCGAAAGAGAAGAATCGTAGCGATAGGTTACAGGAGGCTTTTTCTTTCGGAACTGGGCCTGCGTCCCGACCTCAGGCCGCATCAAACTTTCAGCGGTTGGATGCCGATAAGTTTCTGTAATGCCCTTTTGGGAAGAACCAGTTTTGCTGGTGACTTTTAATTTTTTAATAGTTGTTTGTTTTTTAGGTCTCGGCATTATTTCAACCTAATACTACAGTGTATTTTTCATAACATATGTCATATACAAATTTCTTAAAATATTATAGGTTTTAGGTAATATTTGCAACGCATTGCGTGTAAGCTGTTAATTTTCAGTGTGACCAAATTGTGACAGAAAATATCGGAAAGCACATAAAATAGGCAATCACACAAAAAATGCAGAATCTTGGGAAGCATTTTAAAACAATGTGTTAAGCGTAAAACTAAGTTAGTACTGCGCAATAAGACTGTGGCCGTAAGAAATGTTTGCTTCTCTGAGGACTAAATATCTAGAGGTGATTTAGCCATAACACATTGATTGCTATTTTAAAATAAGCAGAACGATCTAGGTTTCTACGGAAATTTTTAGCGATAATCTTCGTGTGACCTTCTTGTTGATAATTTATTCATTCCGTGATATACATAAAGCGTACAAAGAAAATGAAAAGAAAATTCTTTTTTACGATTGTCGGTGTTTTTTTATTATGGGTATGGTCTCCTTTGGGTGTGATATGTTCAAAAAGGAAGAAATACCTCCGGAAAACTTACCGCCGGTCCCCGATGCATGTGCTGCATTCTCCAATCAGTATTCTCATGCGCTTAAGTTAGCTCATTCATCAGTGGAAGTCAGTCAGTTGCAGATTGCAAGAGTAGCAAATCAGTTTGCTCATTGCATGGAAGACGAAGGATTATCAGAGGCAGAAGCGAGAGGCATTGTAAAGAATATAGAGAAAACGGTAAGGGCAGAAGGAGAAAAAGGAAGCGCTCAGGAAGGGTCTTTCTACCACTGATATCTGTTCCTGTCCCATGCAGTAGTAGTGAAATACATTGTGAGACTGACGGTGTTACTTCTCCAGAATGCCTGTTTTAATCGCATACCTCACAAGGTCGGCGGTTGTATGGACGTCGAGTTTCTGCATGATATTCGTCCGGTGGGTTTCCACGGTTTTGACGCTGATGAACAGCTGTACGGCAATCTGTTTATTGGTGAACCCGGATGCGATGAGCTTTAAGACTTCGCGTTCGCGGATGGTAAGCACGTGGGCCTCTTTCCCCTCTTCAGAGGAAGCTTTCATCAGCCTCTCGGAGACCGAAGGGCTGATAAAGGTCCCGCCTGCGGAGACGGCCTTTACCGCATAGAGCAGGTCCTCAAAGGCGTTGTCCTTGAGAACGAATCCGGATGCCTTCAGTTGCAGCGCCCTCCTGGCGGTGAGGGTCTCGTTGTGCATGGTGAGAAAGATAACCTTTGTGGCGATTCCCATGCCCTGGATCTTCTGGAGGATCTCGAAGCCGTCAAGCCCCGGCATCGATATATCGAGAATGGCGATATCGGGTTTCTCTTTAAGAATGAGGTCAAGTGTCTCCGTCCCTCCACCCGCTTCTCCGATGACCGACAGGTCCGGCGCGGATTTCAGCAGATTCAGGAGCCCCTGTCTGAATATGACATGATCGTCTGCGATAATAACCCTGGTCATTTGAGCGGCACCTCGATAAAGATATTTGTCCCTATTTTATCAGAACTCTTTATCCTAATAATACCGCCGAGCAATTCGACCCTCTCTCTTATCGTATACAGGCCTAACCCCTGGTCTTCTGTTCCGGGGTTGATGCGGGCGAATCCCCTCCCGTTGTCCCGGATCTCCAATGTAAGAAAATGTGCGTCCTGCTTTAACAGCACATCGACGACAGTCGCTTCCGAATGTTTCACCGCATTGTTCAGCGCCTCCTGAAATATCCGGTAGAAGTTTTCCTTGATTTTCGGACTCATATCGATTGTTTCTCCCGCGGTGATATTAATCTCTATCCCGGAACGTTCCTGTACTTTTCGCGCATGCCAGGTGATGGCCTCTACGAGGCCCGTATTTTCGAGGAAAGAGGGCCTGAGGTCCATGGACACCGACCGGAGTTCGTCAATGACCTGGGTTATCTCTGATATGAGTTCGGGGAAAGCCTTCCTGTCGACAGGCATGCCGTCCTTTACCTGTGCTTCGAGCATCTGCAGCTTCATTTTTGTCGCAAGCAGGGAGGTGCCGATGCCGTCATGAAGTCCTCTCGCGAGCCGCTTCCGTTCTTTTTCATGGGCATCGAATATCTTTACCGAAGCAGACTGCAGTTCCCTGATCCTCGTGTAGCGGGAAGTGAGCGCAAACACGACGCAGATCATGAAAAAAGCGGTGGCATAATCCCAGAGGAAAAACCCTGTAATCTGGAGCAGATCGAGCCCTCCGAACGATTCCAGCACAAATCCCACAATCAGCCCTGTGATTCCGAGGAGAATGATGCCTGATTCATAAAATTTTCTGACAAAGGCCTTGATCGCAATAAAAACCAGGAACGAAGCGGTCACAAGGAAAAGCACCTTCCAGAAGGTATAGATATAGATCCTTGCGGTATAAGAAGTGAAAAAGAGGGTGAGCGCCGCGAGGCAGAAGAATGCCGCGCTAATCACCCGCAGGGGTGCTTTGAATTTTTCTTTGTAGAAGTGGATCAGGAGGAGGAGCAGGCTTGCGGGGAGAAGCGCGGAAATTATGTTAATCGCCTTCTGCACCGTCCGGGTCTTCAACCCGGTATCATAGAATGTGACGCTCCCGAGAAAGAAGAGCGCACCGTAGAGTGTTATGAAGAGCCAGAAATAAAAATATTCCCTGTCCCTCAGGCCCTTGATATAAAAGAAAAGACAGGCAAGGAAGAACAAAGAGAAGAAGGTGAAGAAACAGAACTCCCATATCAGGATATTCTTGTATTTTTGCAGCTCCACGATCAAAAGGTCCTTGTATCCGCCGATATGTATCCCCCGGTCAAAAATTCCGCCGTTCAGGTAGGTGTTCATCACGCGGACGGCAATCACGTTGTCTCCCTCGTAGTTGATATGTTCCCGGGGGATCTTGTAGAGCCGGTCAATTTTTGATGCTTCGATGAACGGTTCGCCGATCAGACCTTCTCCTCCAATCTTTATGCCGTTGAAAAAGACTTCGTCGGCGTCGCCGATTCTTCCGAGGAAGACCGCGGGCTGGACATTTCTGAAGCTCCCGGGAACAGTGCAATGAATTCTGTACCATCCTATACCGTTTGCCACACGGATCCCCTGGGACTGCCAGCTCCCCGGAACAGCAACCGATGCCCATTGTGAATCGTTGAAAGAAGGATCTGCATAGGCGGGATTGTCGTCGGGAGAAAATTTATGGAGACCGTCCAGAGCGAGGGATAAATGCGCGGTTTCTGCCTGGAGCGGGCCGGCAGTAAAAAACACGCACAGATACAGGAAGACAAAAAATATATTTCTCACTGTGTCCCTGAATGCACAAAAGCGAACATGTTTAAATCCCTCCGGGCCTTATCAGATTTCAATAGAAACGATTCTGCTTACTATGATTATAGAGGATAAGAGGAGAGTTATTTCAACATATAGAGAAACATCAGGTTGATTACATAGACAGTCACGATGCCTATCGAGTCCCATGCCAGCACATGGGTTTTTTTCTCGGCGCGATAGGTGAGGCCGATGATTGCGATGGTAGTCATGGCGATGGCTGATAACGCGGAGACAATATGGTTGGGGCTGACGTGTGCAAGCAGAGGGCCCTTCAGGAAGAAAATATCGTCGAGGCCGAGGATAAATATATTGAACATGTTGCTCCCGAAGAGATTGCTTACCGCGAGGTCTACCGCATCTATTCTGAGCGCGGACCATGAAACCACTACTTCAGGCAGGGAGGTCGAAAGCGCGATGAAAATATTCCCCACAAAGGTCTGGCTGAGCCCTGTCGCTTTTGCAATCCCCGCGCCGATTGTGGGCAGGAATGTCGCTGCGACGATCACTACGCCGGCATTCAGGGCATAGTGTGTAAGGGCCGTTTTCAGGGAAATGTCCTTGTATCTCAATTCGACGGCTTTCTCTTTTATGAGCGCTGCAAGCTGTCTTTTCTCATAGGAATAGACCAGGCGGATGGCAATAAAGTATATCAGGATGAAGAACAGACTGTTCGGTCCGATCCAGCCCAGCGGGGAGATATAGTCTCTCATAAATATGCTTAAGATAACCGTGCAGAGGAGGACTATGCCGAACCCCGCAGCCAGTATGTTGCCCTGATGGGCCTTCGCGGAAATCGGCTTGATCCGGTAGCGGGCGTCGAGCAGGACGATGATGAGCATGTTGAAGACACAGCTGCCCAGTACGTCTCCCGCTGCAATGTCCGGGACATCCACATAGGTGACGGCGCTGATTCCCGTGATCAGTTCCGGAAGCGACGTTACGGAAGCGATGAGCACCAGTCCTATCCAGGCCCGTCCAAGCCCTGTCTTCTCTGCGATGATGTCACCGTACCGCGAGAGCTTAGTACCTGAAAAAAGAATCGCAGCGGTGCAGCCAATGAACCCAAGCCATAACCAGATCATATTTCTCCCCTTCTCATCTCACCGGTGATATTTTCGACCGCGAATTTATCAGACTCAAGATATTCGGCCGCGCTCCGGATATCTTCTCTTTTGCCGATCATTACCAGAATGTCACCCGTCTGGATGACAAAGGCGGGCGTGGGGTTTGTATGCACATTCTCTCCCCGCTGCACTGCGATGACCGTAGCGCCTGTCTCAGACCGTATCCGGAGTTCCTGTATCGAATGTCCGGGGACGAGTGAGGTCTCCCGTATCTGATAGGACCCGGTCTCGACCGTCCGGAGCACATCAGCGCGTTCCCTCAGATGTTTTTCCGGCAGCTCCAGGGTCCTGAGGACGCGGTAGCTGTCTTTTCTGATATTCCTGATATGTTCGGCAATAACATTCCCCGGCATATGGTAATGGTCGAGCACCCTGGAGAATATCTCCACCGAAGTCTCGAACTCCTCGGGGATGACTTCATCCGCACCCAGTTTTTTAAGGTCCTCAATCTCTTTCGTATAGCGGGTTCTCACGATAACATAGAGAGCCGGATTTTCTTTTCTCGCAATCTGCACAATTCTCCTCGTTGCGGCCGCGTCCGAGATGGCAATAACGAGCACTTTCGCTCTGGTGATGCCGAGTCTATGGAGAATCTCGCTGCTTGTCCCGTCCCCGTAATAAATCGGTTCCCCTTTCTTTTTCATTTTATTCACCGTGCTCGCGCTCAGTTCCAGAATCGCATAGGGGATCTCAGATTCACGGAGGACCTTCGCAAGGTTGCTCCCGTTCAGCCCGAAACCGACAATGATGACATGGTCCGACTTTTTCTTCGGATAGGCTTCTTTATCGAGGCCCCTCCGGGTTTTGTCGAAACGACGGAGCGGTGTCTTTTCAACCAGGAGGGTAGAAAACGAAGGAGCTATGGAAATGAGGAAGGGGGTCAAAAACATGGTGATTACGGATGCCGACAAAAAAATCTGATAGAAATCCTCGGTGATCAGGCCGAATTTTCTTCCTGCCAGTGCAAGAATGAAAGAGAATTCTCCGATCTGTGAGAGATAGAGTCCTGTCCGGAGAGAGTGAGTGATTGACTTGCTCAGGACAAAGGCGGTGAGCGTTATGATGAGGACTTTCATTACGAGGATCACCACTACGACAAGGGCGTCGGTGAGAAGGTGTGTCGAGAGAAACCGGAGGTTCATCAGCATGCCTATGGAGATGAAAAAGAGGCCGGTAAAACTATCCTTGAACGGCAGGATATCGGATACCGCCTGGGATGCATACTCTGATTCTGAAATGACAATCCCTGCAAGAAATGCTCCCAGTGCAAGCGACAGCCCGAGTTCGGATGTGAGCAGGGCAGTGCCAACACAGAGCAGAATGATTGTGATAATAAAAAGCTCGCGGCTTCTAGTATGGACAACCTGGTGCAGGAGATGGGGGACCCCCCATTTTGCAGAGATGAGGACACCCCCGATAACGGCGGCTGCCTTCAGATGGGTTATCACGACATCCAGAGCGCTTCCTCCCTCTCCGGCAAGGACGGGCAGGATGAGCATAAAGGGCACCACACAGAGATCCTGGAAAATAAGTATTCCGACCGCAAGGTTCCCGTGCGGGGTATTCATTTCTCCCCTGTCAAGGAGCAGCTTCAGTACAATCGCGGTACTGCTGAGCGCGATAAGAAATCCATGGAAAACAGAGACCGTGAACGGCAGGGAGAGGATGAAATAACTGATGCCGATCGTTGCAAATACGGTAAGAGATACCTGGAGGAACCCTCCTCCCAGAACCAGAGTCCTCAGGTTCATGAGGTTTTTCAAAGAGAATTCAAGGCCGATGGTGAACATGAGGAGGATGACCCCGATTTCAGCAAGGAGCTCCACCTGATGGATGTCTTCTATAAAGCTGAAACCGTGAGGGCCGAGGATTACACCGGCAACGAGAAAACCGACAATCGAAGGGACGTTGAACTTGCCGAGCATGAATACCACGACAGCGGAGACGCCGAAGATAATAAACAGGTCTTTCAAGAAAGCAAGTTCCACTGACTATCCCTTTATTCTGAGGACCCTCACTTTAATACAAAGGAGTGGCCACATTTTTTACAGGTAACCGACTCTCCTCTTTTCTTGCCCTGAAAGTGCTGAAGCTTGTTGCACTTCGGACATTTTTTGTATGCGTGCAGAGCTTCGGCAAA
>Ga0209164_1003407_pt1 | contig 15148 bp, 15 predicted proteins | sample MTBNYHSulfiMetaG_FD_187458 | JGI IMG/M metagenome (GOLD analysis project Ga0209164, IMG submission 187458) | Enrichment culture microbial communities from rom New York Harbor, USA that are MTBE-degrading - MTBE-NYH (New York Harbor Sulfidogenic)... | ecosystem: Environmental > Aquatic > Marine >...
AAAAAAATCAGTGCAGATATTCTGAAACAACCTGAAATTTTGATTTCCAAAGACGAAGCATTAATTTCAAGTGGAATTATTGATTCATTCAGCCTTGTTGATCTCGCATTAATTGTGGAAGACTTGTTTGGTGTGCGTATTGAGGATTTCGAATTGAATGCAGAGACATTTGATACTTTGGATCAACTAGCGGAAATGGTCATTCAGCGGAGAAAATAAGTGCCGAATATTTCAATACGCCTGCTTGAATTGGCGCAAAAATTTCCCAATAAAGAGATCATACATTTTCAAGAAACTGGCCAAGAGGATGCGCATCTTAATTATGAACAATTGATCAAAGGATCAGCCAGATATGCATCTACGCTAAAAGAGAGCGGTGTAAAACAAGGCGAAGTTGTCATTTTAATCTTACAGCAAGGTTTGGATCTGGTTTACTCATATTTTGGAACAATTCTTAATGGATCCATTCCATCTATAATGCCTTTTCTCACCGAGAAATTACTTCCCGAGAAATATCGCAGCGATTTGGTTGCTTTAATTGAAATTACCAAACCTGCGGCTATCATCACATACCAGGAATTTTCAAAGGAACTGGAAAACATACAAGCAGCAAATGAATTTATTAAATCGATCCTCTTTGTTGAGATGGTAGCTTCTCACCCGACAATTCCTTATTCGGAGTTTAGCGGGATCAAACAGAAAGGGAAAGATGTAGTTCTATTGCAGCATTCATCAGGAACAACCGGTTTGCAGAAAGGTGTGGCATTGTCGCATCAAGCGGTTTTCAATCAATTGGATAGTTATACGGAAGCATTACATATCTGCGATCAGGATGTCATTGTCAGCTGGCTGCCTTTATATCATGATATGGGACTGATCGCTTGTTTTTTAATGCCAATCCTTTATAGCATTCCAATGGTATTTATGTCGCCCTTTGATTGGGTGCGAGCGCCTCAGAAATTATTTCACGCAATCACAAAATATTGCGGCACGCTTTGCTGGCTGCCAAATTTTGCCTATAACTTTCTTTCACAAAAAATTCGACCGAATTCATTGGAGGGAATCAATCTTTCTTCATTGAGAGCTGTTATAAATTGCTCAGAACCTATGCGATTTGAAAGCCATCAACTTTTTCTTGAAGCATATATGCCATACGGGTTGAAGCCAAAGGCTTTGGCTACCTGCTACGCCATGGCTGAAAATGTTTTTGCAGTAACTCAGGATGGCATCGATAAAATAGTTACCTATGATGAAATCGATTTAGAAACCTTTCAACGTGATCGCGTTGCGCAAAAACCTTCCAATGGCAGGAAAAGCCTGAAAATGGTATCGGCTGGCTTCCCCATAGAAAATTCAAAAGTAAGAATAATAAATGAGAAAGGTCAAGAGCTGCCTGATCGTCACTTGGGAGAGATCGTACTTCAATCCAATTGCATGTTGAACGGTTATTTCAATCGTGAAGATGAAACGCGCAAATCTTTTATCGATGGATGGTTCAAGACTGGTGATTTGGGATATCTGGCAGACGGAGAATTGTATATCAGCGGAAGAAAAAAGGATTTGATCATTGTTGGTGGCAAGAATATCTATCCTCAAGATATTGAAGCGGTTGTCAACACTGTTGAGGGTGTTCATGCTGGAAGAAGCGTGGCTTTTGGAATTTTTGATGAGGAAAAAGGGACCGAGGAAGTAGTCGTGGTAGCCGAGGTGCATAAAGGTTTTGAGCCTAAGATAAAAGAAATTGCGGGTCAAATCAGGCGTCAGGTGACTCGGAACTCTGCGGTTGCATTGCGCAATGTTTACTTAGTAGATAAATTTTGGCTAATTAAAACCAGCAGCGGAAAAATTGCCCGTTCTGCGAACAAAGAAAAATATTTACAGGAAATAGGAAGCATCAATAAAGAATGATCCAATCGATAAAGGATCTTTTTCAAGATTTGAAAAAAGACAAAAATATAAGATTATTAATAAAACGCCTATTATTTTTTAGCATTATTTTCATCATTCTTTTTACGGCCAATCATTATTTCTTTAATCATTATGCAGATCGAGTGATGTTCCATGATTCAATTGAACGAACGCGAATTGTCTTCAGCGCAAATGGCAGTGTATACTCTGCAGACATAAAACCAGCGCATGAAGTAACCGGGGTGCAAAATAATCAACAAAATAAATCATCGAATCATAAGTTCCAATTACCAATCTATGCCCTAATCTATTATGCTCCCTTTTCACTGATAAAAGATTTCGATATCTCATTGGCTTTGTGGATTACAACGAACCAATTGATATGCTTTTTAATAGTAGAGAAAATGATTAAAATAATGGGCGCGCAATTAAAAAAGCCGTTTGATGTAATCCTTCCATTATCAAGCCTCATTATCTATTTTCTGATCAATAACGTTTTCCAAACAAATCTTGCTGTCATTCAACTATTTTTGTTGACACTATCCATTCAGAAAATTCAAGAGCGAAAAAACATATTCACAGGCATTCTTTTAGGTCTGGCGGCTTTTAATATAAGGTATTTTATCTTTCCTTTCTCAATCATGATGCTGAGCAATTTTAATAAAAAACGCACCACGGTTGTGGTATGGTGCATGATTACATTAATAATTCTCTCATTGGCATTTTTAATTTCCGATATGCGCTGGCCTTTGGAAATGATTAAAACGGTTTTATTCAATCCTTCCATTTATCCTTTGATCAGTTTTCGATCATATCTGGATAATCACTTATTAACACAAAGTTCTAGTCTAGTAGAGAGCATACCGATTATTGTTTTACTTTGGATAATCGTCGAATGGCTGCGCTCCCCAAGAGAAAACCAGATGCAAGAGTTATGGTTAGTGAGTTTGGGAATGACATTGAATCCATTATTAACCATGTGGGATAGTCCGTATTCAACCAGCGCTTACGTTTTTGTTGTGATGTACTGCGTTTCACAATGGTTCGAAAGATCCAGTAAGAGATTTAAAATGCTTTCCCTGGGGTTGTTTTTCAGTGTATTTGGAATTCTTCCTGTATACAAAATGATTACCGCACAACAAATAATAAGTATGCCCCAAAAAAATGCGTTCAATATCCTGCTCACATTATTCCTGCTGCTCAATCTTTATTGGATAAGATTATGGGTAATGAACCCCTACACTACTATAAATTCATCTGAAATATAGTTATCAAAATTCTTATGTGCTATACTTCGTTCGATTTTTTTCATTATTCAAATTATTTTGGAGGACCGTATGACGAAAACAATTGGTGTACTTACCGGCGGGGGAGATGTTCCCGGGTTAAATCCGGCAATTAAAGCGGTTGCTTTAGGTGCTATAGAAGAAGGATTTAAGGTTTTTGGAATCCGACGAGGTTGGATGGGATTGCTGCATTATGATTTTGACGAACCCTCCACACATGATTACTATATCAAGGAGTTGGATTACGTAGATGTTCGGACTATTGATCGCAGCGGAGGAACATTTCTGCATACTTCGAGAACCAACCCTCAAAAAGTACGGGCAAAGGAAATTCCCGATTTCTTAGTAAATTCTTCCTACGGAAAAGAAATTGATGATGCAGGAACCAAGGATTATACCGATTATGTATTGAAAATACTAGCGGAGCTCGAAATTGACGCGCTGGTTTCTATTGGTGGTGATGATACGCTTTCATTTGCTGCCAGGCTGCACAAAGAGGGTTTCCCTGTCGTGGGAATCCCTAAAACAATGGATAATGATGTTTTCGGAACAGATTACTGCATAGGATTTTCTACAGCGGTGACGCGCAGCGTGAATATGATTACAGATATGCGCACTTCTTTTGGATCGCATGAAAGGATTGGAATCGTAGAGTTGTTCGGTCGTAATTCGGGCGAAACCAGCTTGATCACAGCCTTGCTTGCACAGGTGGATCGCGCAATCATATCGGAGGTTCCTTTTGATGTTGATAAATTGGCTGATTTGCTGGTGGAAGACAAACGCAGAAATCCTTCTAATTATGCCGTTATGACCGTATCTGAAGGTGCAACATATTTAGATGGAAGAATCATCGAAAGCGGTGAGGCTGATGCTTTCGGTCATCGCAAGCTGGGCGGTATAGGACAAATGATTTCTGAAGACATTAAAAAGATCACAAATTCTAATACGATGGTGCAATCCTTGGGTTATGTCATTAGATCCGGGCCACCCGATTCACTAGATCGAATGGTCGGCATGGCATATGGCAATATTGCGTTAAATTTGATTCTGAAAGGTGATACGGGTAAATTGGCAGCTTTGCAGGGCGGGAAGTATACCGCTATTCCTTTGGATACGGTGATTTCTGGAAAAAAGCATGCCGATATCGATTCATATTACAATAAAGAAAATTATCTCCCAAAGGTTAAAGGTTTCTTAAATCACCCAATGTTTTTGACATAGTATTGTATTCTCGAAAGAAATATGGCAGGCAAATCATATCTAAGGTTTGCCTGTTTTTTTTATCTTATAATCGCAATATGTTAAAAAATAATCCACATAACGAAAATAATTATGGGTTAGAGGAAATTCATTCACGCTACCAACTAGTCCCGCGCACATTAATTTTTATCGAAAAAGAGAACGAGATCTTGACGATAACGAAAAACAGGAGAAATTCCTTTGGATTTGGAAAAATAAACGGTGTGGGCGGTCACATTGAAAGAGGAGAGGAACCCTTTGAGGCAGCACGCAGAGAAATTTTCGAAGAAACCGGCCTTGAAATTGATGAACTGCAGCTAGCGGCGATTCTTTTCATTGACATTGGAGAAAATCCTGGAATACAGGTCTTTTTATTCAAAGGAAAATTCAAAAATGGTGAATTGAAAGAATCGGAAGAAGGGCATCTGAAATGGGTGGAAATGGCAGATTTATTACAGAATAAGAAAATTGTGAAAGATTTGCCAATATTGTTAAATATAATTCATCAACATCAAAAAGATAAACCCCCGGCATTTGTAAAGTATTTATATGGAGAAAATCAAGAATTGCGCATAGCATATTAATGTAATAGCTTTGCATATAGTTTTAACAGTGTACTGCCATATTTTCTACGATCAAATTCCTCAAAATTCATCAAATTTTGTTCTTCATCTTCTTTTGGATCAATTTGAACAATCAACCAGCCATTATCGTCAAGCAGAGCAGGTTGGGTATCTAAAAGATTGACCATTTTCGTCCATGTTCCTTTATACTGTGGGGGCGCAATGAAAATATAATCAAACACAAATGTTTTTTCATTCATCACATAATGAAAAGCGTCGCACCGAAAAACGATAGCCTGATCAGACAATCCTGTTTTTTGCACATTCCGCAGTAAGATTTCATAAGCCTTGATGTTTTTCTCAACAAAAACTGCCAAATCAGCCCCGCGGCTGAGTGCTTCGAGTCCGACACTGCCTGATCCGCCAAAAAGGTCCAAAAAACGGGAGTGATGAATATCACCGCCAATAATATTAAAAAGAGCTTCTTTAACTCGATCGGTGATTGGGCGAGTTATATTGCCAGATAAGGTATTTAAACGAAAACCTCTTGCTTTTCCTGCAATTATGCGCGGATTGGACATTTCTAAGCAATTGTTAGTGAGTGTATGTGTTGAATGGCAGATTGGATGTTGCCGTAGGGAGTAGTCTGCAGCATGACACATCCTGTTCCTAGAATAAATTCTTTTCCTCCTGTTTGTTCGAGAGCATCATCGATTTGAGCTTTGATGCTAATCTCGTCTCCCATCGCCATTGGATCAATTCTGCCTAATCCGCCGCAGACAATTTTTCCAAATAGTTTTTTCCCATTTTTCAAATTTGGGAAGGTTTCGCGGTCATGCCAATTGAATATTTGAAAAGGATAATCCTTCACGCAATCAACCATCAGATTCTTTCCATGTAAGTGAAAGACATTCAACCAAAACTCGCGAAATTGAGGAAACAACTGCTCATCGAAATACCTACCAAACTCCATAAATTCCGATTCCGACAATTGATCAAAGGAAGCTTGCTGCACTGCATAAAATATGCCATCCAAACCGATCTTTTGGCAAGCTTCTATAAACGATGAAGTAGTTTGTGTAATTATTTCCAAACCCGATTTCAGTAAATCCGAATTTTGGCGGAGATTTGAAAGCAAATTCATCTTCCCGACTAAATTTTTTGCTTGAGAAAGAGGGCTGAAAACAGTTTGAATGATAGGTACTTTTTCACCCAGTTCATCTCGAATGACTTTCAAGCATTCAAGCTGTTGACCAAGAAAACCTTTTCCAGGGTTTAATAAAGTCAATTTCAACCAATCCTGTGGTGAATTGACCACTGGTTCAAGATAATCACGTGTTCCTTCAGGAGATGCCCGCCAAACATCCTGCGCGCCCCAGTCTTTTATACAAAATGATGAGGAGGGGGATACTTTTACGAAATCCATTTGATACGTCTCTTGAAAATGGATAGTTGCTGCGGCTAATTTTGAAGGATTTTGGTCATCAACCGGGAAATGCTTCCAGAATGATACAGGTACCTGGTCGATCACCTCATGATTGACCAATGCCTCCATCCTCTCGCGCGAGTTTTTCACTTTCATCTCACAGAACCTTAATTTGTTTATACGTCCAGTATTTATTAGCGAAATAATTCCAGAATAATACGATCACAATCACAATTCCCAGCGCAAGATTATGACCAATAGTCACCGGATCGAGCGGAATTGCCTTCCATGTCTTAATAGAGAATTGAATCAATGGCTTTTCAAGCCATGAAAAAATTGGGGTGCGGATTGCCAAACCCGCCAAACTTACCAGGCCAAATTTTGTGAACTGTCCTGAGAACGACATTTTTTTTGATTCCGGATAAGTCCAATTCCGGTTCCAGAAGAAATTGTTGAAAACTGCCGCGATAAACGAAACAATGCTTGAGAGAATTGTTGGCAGAAGAAAAACAGTTGTTAACAAATTGAAAACACCAAAATCAACCAGTGTTCCGCTGAACCCGACAATAGAAAATTTGATGAACCGTTCTTTTTCTGAATGTTTTTTATTAGGCATGCATTCCGAGTTTTTCTTTAAAATAAGGGATTGTTTTCAGCAAACCAGTCTTCAAATTGATTTCTGGAGACCATTTTAATTTTTGTTTGGCGCGAGTAATATCAGGCTGCCTTTTCAAGGGGTCATCACCGGCTACCTTTCCGACCTGGTGCACATTTTTCGAGGGATTATTGAGCATCGTATTGACCATTTCGGCTAATTCGATAATTGAAAACTCTTCTGGATTGCCAATATTTATCGGCTCGCTTTCATCAGAAAACAGAAGTTTGATGATTCCATCAATGAGATCGTCAACGAAACAAAAACTGCGGGTTTGTTTACCATCGCCATAAATTGTCAGTCTCTCGTTTCTAAGAGCTTGTTGAATAAAGTTGGGAATAACGCGTCCATCATCCAAACGCATCCTCGGACCGTATGTATTGAATATTCTCACAATGCCAGTATTCAAATTATGATAGCGATGATATGCCATGGTTAACGCTTCGGCAAAACGCTTGGATTCATCATAAACCGAACGAAGTCCGATCGGGTCAACATGGCCCCAATAATCCTCTCTTTGCGGATGAACCTGAGGATCACCATAAATTTCACTTGTGGAAGCAAGGATGTAACGGGCTTGATGAGCTCTAGCCACACCCAAAGTATTATGAGTTCCTAGAGCACCAGCTTTCATGGTCTGGATTGGAAGATTGGGATATCCGAAGGGGGAAGCAGGATTAGGAGAAGCTGGAGAAGCGAAGTGCAGAACCGCGTCTATTTTTCCTGGCACAAATATAAAATTGGCAACATCATGACGGATGAAAAGGAATTTTGGATGTCCGGAAAGCTGTGATAAGTTTTCACTGCTTCCAGTAATGAAATTATCCATTCCGATGACTTCATGCTCGAGACTGATCAGATGGTCGCAAAGGTGGGAACCAAGAAAACCTGCTGCTCCAGTTATTAGAATTCTCATCTTAAGGGCAATTAATCCTTATCAGGTATAATCCTCAGCAATTGGAAGGCAATTATAGCATGAAGGATCTAGTGAAAATCAAAGGGACGCGGAAGTTATCCGCTATTATCGAAGGATTGTTGTTTGTTGCCACCTCTCCCATATCGGTCAACCAATTGGCTCAGACATTGCAGGAAAGTGAAAAATCTGTGCGAGATGCATTGCAGGAATTGGAAAATTACTACACCACATCTCGAACGTTGATGTTGCAGTGGAATCATAACAAGGTTCAAATGACCTCTGCACCTTTTATGGGGAATTTGATTGAAGAATTTTTTGGCACAGAGGTGACCACATCACTAAGTCAAGCTTCTTTAGAAGCAATTGCGATTATCGCATATAAACAGCCTATCACGCGTCCTGAGATTGATGAGATCAGAGGTGTCAATAGTGATGGAGTCGTTAGGAATTTGTTGAGCAAAGGATTAATTGAGGAAGTCGGACGCAAGGAGGGAATTGGCAGGCCGGTTTTGTATGGTACCACGGCGGATTTTCTAAATTATTTTGGCCTTTCATCGCTCAAAGAATTGCCTGCTTTTGATATTTTGCCTCAGAATGAAAAGAACGGCAATATGATATTGAAGGATTAATTTCTTGGATGAGATCAGAATACAAAAAATACTTTCACAGCATGGGTATGGTTCTCGCAGAGAATGTGAAAAATATATTCGCGATAATAGGGTAAGAATTAACGGCAAGTTAGCCGAATTAGGGCAAAAAGCGAATCCCTTTACAGATAAAATCGAACTAGACCATCGCGTGATCTCCAGCCAAACATTCCAAGAGATATTCATTGCGTTTTACAAACCACGAAAAGTTCTTTCGGATATTAAAAAAGTTGATGATCGCCGCATTGTCACTGATTATGTAAATTTAGATCAGCAATTTTTCATCGTTGGTCGTTTGGATTATGATAGTGAAGGGCTTATTCTGCTTACAAATAATGGCGATATTGCGAATAAATTAACCCACCCGCGTTTTGCGCATGAGAAAGAATACCATGTAAAATTGGCGAAAATTCCTGATCTGCGCCAATTGGAGCTCTGGCGCAGAGGGGTAGTGATCGCAGGAGGCTATCGGTCACAACCGGCAATCGTTGAATGGCTTCCAAAACATAAACATGATTGGATAAAAATTATTCTGAGGGAGGGAAAGAAAAGGCAAATCCGCGAAATAGGCTTGACGATCGGATTGCCAGTTCAACGCATTATTCGTAAACGCATTGCCACCATCCACCTGGGAGCAATGAAACCAGGTGAATGGCGTTTTATTACAGAAAAAGAGATTCGAGATCTAAAACAATTTGTGCAACAGAAAAACAACCAAGCTCAATCAGTAGATTTAGGAATCTGATCGAGGATCCTTTTTATTTCTTCATCAGAAAGTGAAATTTTCTTGGCTGCTTGCCTTAAGTACTCTTTAAACTTATCGGCATGAATGCATAACTCTGGTGCATTTTTGGCATTAATTTGCGCTTTTTCGGAAAAAAACAGGTTAACTACCTGAGGGGATCGTTCAATTGCGAGGTGATTCTTTTGCATGTAGCTTTGATAATCCGCCAGATACATTTTGCTTTCGCGTTCGATATTCGGTAGGCTTTCTTGCGCAAATAATTTCGTGATAAAACCAGGACCACCTTTCTGTTCATAGCGTTTCTTATCGGAATTATATGAAATCTCGCCGGAATGGTGATATGGTTTGATAATCCAAATGCCTGCCGGGCCAACCAGGAGGTGAGGGACATCGGTTGTATAGTTAAAGAGATAGTACTGGTTGTTTAATCCTTTAAGTGAATTTACGATAATTTCATCTGGTCGGGGAGAACGACCCCATTTATTTGCCATATAAATGCTCACCTGAACAAGAATATAAGCAGGTATCAGAATGAAATAGGAAAGCGTTGCTTGACTTGTATTTGGATTTGTGAAAGACCATAGGAATCCCAAAGTCAGCAATGCCAAGGAAGAATAGAGCACTATCTGGCTTATTTTTTTATTGCGTTCGATTAGCTTAGAGTTACTGGAAACATTCATAAATAATCTCTCCTTGATTTCAATCGTACATAGTCATAGTTATGTTTTCGCGCATATGTTCGAGCAAATTGTTCTTTATGGACGTATTTGCTAACAATAATGCGCTGGTGATTGCTCGCGCATCTGATCTGCCATGACCCACGAAAACCAGACCATCAATTCCCAACAAGGGTGCAGCACCAACTTCACTAGGATCAACCAAATTTTTGATTTTCGAAAATGCAGGTTTCGCCAAGAATGCACCCAGTTTGGTTTGAATTGAAGCCATAAGTTCTTCTTTCAAAACATCGGTGATCAATTTGGCAACGGCTTCACTGCCTTTAACTAAAATATTGCCAGTGAAGCCATCAGTCACTACCACATCCGCCTCGCCGGCAAATAATTCCTTGCCTTCCACATTACCGATAAAATTCAATCCGCTCTTTTCAAGTAGTTTATAGGTTTCTTTCACCAATTCATTCCCTTTTCCAGCTTCTTCTCCATTAGAAAGCAAGCCGACGCGGGGATTGGGTTTATCGAGAACACGTTGCGCATAGATACTGCCCATAACAGCAAACTGCAACAAAAATTCAGGACGACAATCGGCATTTGCTCCAATATCTACTACAATACATTTTTCTTTTCGAGTTGGAAAAATGCCTGTCAAAGCAGGGCGCTGCACACCTTTGATTCTTCCCAGAATCCTCAAAGCATTGAACATGGCTCCACCAGTATTTCCAGCGGTAACAAAGGCTGAATCGGCTTCCTCTTTTACAAGTTGAATTCCAATGGCCATTGAATTATTAGGTTTCAGTCTCGCGGATTCAACTGGTTTATCCCACATTTCTACAATTTCAGGTGCATGGTGGATTGCAAGCAGGGGGCTGTTAGCTGAATATTGTTTTAATTTCGGCTCAATAATTTCAGCATTGCCCACTAAAATGATTTTTTCCTGTAGTATGCGAACAGCTTCAATTGCGCCTATAATTTCAGGATCGGGATATTGATCGCTGCCCATAGCATCCAGAATGATTGTCATGATAACCTCATCAATTCGTTGAAAAGTTGTGCTGTGCTTGACATAGCTTTATTGCCGATTATAATAGCTAAATTCCGCGCTGGTGCTGGAATTGGCAGACAGGCATGGTTGAGGGCCATGTGCCGCAAGGCGTGGGGGTTCAAATCCCCCCCAGCGCACTGAAAAATCAGTAACACAAGACCTTTTATTCCCAATGGAAAAGCAGCTCAGCATTTTTGCTTGTCTTCTCAATAACCTTTGATCGATCCATTTGAAGTAGAATCGACAATTCCTCCGCAATAATATTAACATTGGACGGTTCATTTCGTTTCCCGCGCAGTCTCTGTGGCGGCAAATAAGGCGAGTCGGTTTCGAGAACAATATTTTCTAGCCCAATTTGCGGAATCATTTGTCTTAACATGTTATTTTTTGGATATGTCACTGATCCGCTGATTCCAAATCGAAAGTGATGGTTGATTGCCCATTGTGCAATGATGGGAGAACCACTGTACGAATGAAATACTCCAGGATTCCGGCTCAGCGGTAAATTTTGAGATTCCAATCCAGCATACCACTCATCCATGATATTGACGATTTCCTGCTCTGCTTCGCGAACATGCAAGCATACCGGCAATTGAAATTGTGCCGCCAGGGCAAGCATGTTTTTCAACACAAATTTTTGATCGTCGGGATTTGCCCAAGTTCGAAAAAAATCCAGTCCAATCTCACCGACCGCCACGATCTTTGAATTATTTTCCAATAGGATTTTGATCTTGTAAATTTCATCCGATTTAATACCACTGGCAGAATTTGGATGAATTCCTACTGCAGAATAAATATGATGTGGATATTTTTTTGCCAGCTCTATCGCTGCCTTGCTAGTCTGGAGGTCAATGCCCGGAATGAGCAGTCTATTAACATTGGCTTCCCTCGCATTTTGAAGGACGGACTTCAGATCATTATTAAAAGCTTCTAGATAAAGATGGCAGTGTGTATCGCACAAATAAGTCAATTATTTAATCCCTGCTATCTTCAAGCCATCTTCCAAAATTGCCTGCGTTTTTTCTGGATGGGTAGTTTCGCAATATACTCTCATTAATGCTTCCGTTCCTGAGAACCGAATTAGCAGCCATCCGCCATCTTCCAAGGAAAACTTGAAGCCATCTGAGGTATTCAAACCGGTTACTCTCAAACCAGCAATTGAGGTTGGTTTTGAGGATGAAATCTTTTCTTCCCGCTCTTTGCGATCACCTTCAAAATGCGTATCGATGCGATCATAATAATGGGCGCCGACCTTTTCAAAGAGAATACCAATGAGCTCAGAAGGTTTTTTGTTCAATTTCACCATCATGTCAAGAATGTATAGACCTGCTAAAATTCCATCCCGTTCCGGGACATTCCCGCGAAAAGCAAATCCACCTGATTCCTCTCCTCCGATCATCGCATCTGTCTCGAGCATTTTCGGAGCAATGAATTTAAAACCGACTCCAGTTTCAAAAACCGGAACATGATAAATTTTCCCCAGCTTCTCCAACATGCTGGTGGTTGAAAGTGTCTTTACAATTGCACCGCGTTCTCCGCGAACTTCAAGGAAGTAATAGGCTAACAATGCAAACACCTGCAATTGATTAATGAATTTTCCTTTCTCGTCTCCCAAACCAAATCGATCTGCATCGCCATCATTGATCAACAATACATCTGCTTTTCTCTGCAATACCTCATGCAGACCAACATCTATATTGGGCTCAATAGGTTCGGGTCTCTTCATTTCTGGAAAAAGTGGATTACGGGTATTGTGAATTTCATGGATGTTCAAAGAACTACCACCTAAAAGCAATGGGAACCAACCAGAGCCATTACCCCACATGCAGTCCACCACAATTTTCATGTTCTTCTCTTTGATCGGTTCTAAATCAATGAGATTCTTTAAATGCTCAACATAAGCAGCAGTGGGATTAAATATAGTGACCAATCCCTGTGCTTCTGCCTTATCGTAATCGATGTATTGAACTTGACCGTCACTTTGCGGGATCAAATGCTCAATTTTTTTTAAACCATCAGGCGCTACAGCTCCGCCATTTTCATCACGCACCTTGAATCCATTATCACTGGGAGGATTGTGAGAAGCTGTAATATTGATTGCACCGCAGGCATGGTGAAACGGAACAGAAAATGATATAACCGGGGTCGGAGTGGCATCATTTGTCAGCAAGACTTGAAAACCATTGCCGACCATCACTTCGGCGGTTGTTCTGGCAAAATCTTCAGAAAGGAAACGTTTGTCGTATCCAATGACTATTTTGCTTTCTTTATCAACATATTCGTTTAAGTAGTTTGCATAACCTTGTGCGCAGCGTCGGACATTATTGAAAGTATAATCTTCTGCAATCTTGGCGCGCCAACCATCTGTGCCAAAAGTAATCTTTGTGGGCATTCCTCCTCCTTAGGAGAGTTTCTTGTTATTATATCAATCAGAATAATTGATTGAATCTAATTAGAATCAGAGTATGCGAGAAAAAATTGCATTAGGTTTTAGTGGTGGACTTGACAGTACCATCGCGGCTATTAAATTAGATCAAGCTGGCTATGAAGTGCATGCTGTCTACCTTGACTTATGGAAATGGAATAAAACCCCCGAATTTGAATCCCGCATAGAGCAGCGCATCAACGACTTACGAAAAATATTAAAAATCGAATTTGCTTTGCTTGATGCGGAAGAGAGAATGCAGAGCATCATCGTATCTGATTTTCGTGATCAAATAAAGAGAGGGTTCACTCCAAATCCATGCATTCGCTGTAATCCGATGGTAAAAATGCGCTTAATCACAGAATATGCAAATCTTCATGGTATTCAAAATATCGCTACTGGACATTATGCCCGAATTGAAAAGCGAAATGATCAAAAATTTACGTTATTGAAAGGGATAGATTCTGCAAAAGACCAATCATATATGCTTTGTTTCTTGAATCAGGTTTTTTTAGCAAAATTAATTCTTCCTTTAGGAACCACAATAAAAAAAGAGAATCGATTACTAGCGCGGAAATTTGGCTTATCAGTGGTTGATGAACCCGAGAGTCAGGATTTATGCTTTTTGAATGAAAAATCAATTGAAGAATTCATCAGGCAATTTTCGCCGGAAATTCTCATAGAAGGGGAAATCGTAGACACAAACGGGAATATCCTTGGAAGACATGGTGGACTGCCACTGTATACGATTGGCCAGAGGAAAGGTATTCGTATATCATCAAAAAAGCCATATTATGTGGTCGAAAAAAATATTATAAAGAATCAGCTGATCGTCGGCTATGATGAAGAATTGGGAAAGGGCGAGATGGATGTTGGTAATTTAAATTGGATCAGAGACAGAGTGCCCGATTCATTTGTTTGTGATGTTAAAATCAGGTATCAATCAAAAATGCATCGATGTAAAATCTCAACACGAACAAATATGAAGTCATGTAAAGTAAAATTTTTTGAAAAAATACGAGATATCACCCCGGGCCAATATGCAGTTTTCTATGAAGAAGATGAAGTCCTGGGGGGTGGAATGATTCTCAAGGATAGACAAATAAATGTTTGAGCTTACATTGCCTTCGATTTTGTTTGGGAGCATAATAGCCTGGTTAATCGGTGCGACGATCCACCTTATTGCGGGAGGAAAATTGATCCGGCTAATTTTTTCCATGCTGTTTGCATGGATTGGATTTTGGGTTGGGAATTATTTCAGCAATAAATTCGGTATCTATATTTTTAAATATGGGCAGATTATCTACGGCCCCGCAATAATTTCCTGCGTCATCATTTCAATTTTCGGATATTGGCTTTCTGGTGAAAACAAAGCAGATGAATAAAAAAGCATCACAAGAGACAATTACAACCAAAACTTCTGAGGGAGATCTGGTTGCTTTGGCTTCAACAAAATCGAAATATTTCCTTTTTCGATTGAAAAAAGATGAACAACTCCAAACTCATCGAGGAATTATTCAACACAACGATCTGATTGGTTTGCCTTGGGGAAGCCAGGTATACAGTCACCAAGGAAGCGCTTTCTATTTATTGCAGCCGGGAATTTACGAACTGGTTTC
>Ga0209164_1003409_pt1 | contig 15144 bp, 14 predicted proteins | sample MTBNYHSulfiMetaG_FD_187458 | JGI IMG/M metagenome (GOLD analysis project Ga0209164, IMG submission 187458) | Enrichment culture microbial communities from rom New York Harbor, USA that are MTBE-degrading - MTBE-NYH (New York Harbor Sulfidogenic)... | ecosystem: Environmental > Aquatic > Marine >...
TACTGCTTACTGATTACTGCTTACTGATCACTGATTACTGATTACTGATTTACCGTCGTCTGGTGAGGATATACGGCCCGAGGCTTAAGAGGTCTTTTTTTGCGGGGCTCTCCGGGAAAAGATCGAGGAATGCGGTCCCTTTGTCCACATACGCTTCGGCTTCTCTTTGAATTTTCTCTATCACCCCCTTTTGTCTCACCTGGCGAATGAGCCGCTGATAATCTTCGTCGCCTGCTTTGTGATTCTTGAAGCGATCCTGAAGATCATTCACTTCCAGCTTTGTTTTGTCCGTAAGGAAGTAGATGAGGGGCAACGTGATCTTGCCTTCTCTGAGATCCTTTCCCACCGGTTTTCCAAATTCTTCTTCCGAGGCGGTATAGTCCAGAACATCGTCCATGAGCTGGAAAGCGATCCCCAAATTCAATCCGAATTGTCCCAAACATTCTTTCTCTTTCTCCCCGAAACCCGCCATGAGGGCGCCGCTGGCACAGGCGGAAGAAATCAAGACAGCCGTCTTGGCCGTAATGATCTCCAGGTAGTTTTCTTTGCTGATTCCCCAATCATGGGTGTGAGCCAGCTCCAGCAACTGGCCCTCCACCATGTGTTTCATGTTTTCACTGAGCATCCGGATGATATCGAGATTTTCGAATTCCGCGCCAATAATGGTCGCCAGGGCATAGAGGTAATCCCCTCCAAGAACAGCGGCAGGATTTCCCCAAACCTGCGGAACAGAGGGTTTCTTCCGTCGAAGCTCTGCATGGTCCAGCACGTCGTCATGGAGCAGAGAAGCGGTGTGAAGGAGTTCGAAAATGGTCGAGAAGCGAAACATGCCATGACTTTCGAGACCGCAAAGGCGCGAGGAGAGCACAAAAAGAAGAGGCCGGAGCCTCTTCCCCTGTCCGAGAAGGGCATAGCTCGCAATGTCCCTGACCAGGGAAGGGCGGCTTTCAAGAAACCGTTCCAGCTCGCCCTCGATGGCTTCAAAATGGGGATTGAAACGGTCCAATACGTGATCCATGGATGTTCTTCACCAAAGGTCTGTACGTTCCTTGAAAATCCACCGCTCGAAAGGGTAAATTGTTAATGTACTTTTGAAAACCTTCGATTGTCAAAGCAAAAAACAGCGTTCCGGAACCTTTGAACCTCTGAACCTTCAAACCCTGAACCTCTGAACCTCTGAACCTTTGAACCTCTGAACCTTTGAACCTCTGAACCTTTGAACCTTCAAACTCTGAACCTCTGAACCTTCGAACCCTTAATCGATGATTTCCCCCACCAGATCATATGCGTAAGCTCTGCGGATTCTTACGGGCATCATCTCCCCCAAGATACCCTCGCCCTTGTTGATCAGCACCTGGGCGTCCACATCCGGGGCCATGGCCGCTGTGCGGCCCTTGAGCAACAGATCGGTCTCCTCGCTCGGTCCCTCGATGAGGACAGGCACGACCTTCCCGATCATCTTTCGGTGGTTTTTCAGAGAGATCTCTGCCTGCAACCCCATAAGCGCGTCTCGCCTCTCTTCCGCCGCCCTCGGATCGAGTCTCTGAGCAAGCCGCGCCGCTTGTGTCCCCTTTTCCGGGCTGTAGATGAACACACCCAGATGTTCGAATTCCGCCTGTGAGACAAAGTCGTGGAGTTCTTGAAACGCACCTTCCGTCTCACCGGGAAATCCCACCATCAAGGTGGACCGCAAGGCGATGGGCCTTTTCCTGGACCGGATCCGCTCCACCAATCGCCATGGGTTTTCCCTCTTCGAGTATCGACCCATCTTCTTGAGGACCCCTGCATGTACATGTTGCAGGGGAATATCCAGATAGGGACAGATCGCTTCGTTCGCTTCCATCAGATCCAGGAGACGATCCGAAATGCCCTGAGGGTGACCGTAGAGCATCCTGATCCACGCAAGGCCCTTGACCGGGATCAACGCTTCGAGAAGTTCTTCCAGACACGCTCCGTCCTTGAAATCCTTGCCATAGGAGGTTGTGTCCTGGGCGATGAGGTTGATTTCTTTGACCCCCCTCCCGGCCATGGCTGCGACCTCGGCGACGACGGAGCCGGGTAGCCTGCTTCTGAGAGGGCCTCGAATGCCCGGGATGGTGCAGTAGGTGCATCGGTGGGAACAGCCTTCCGCGATTTTCACATAGGCGGTGTAAAAGGGGGAGGACTGGATCCTGGGCGTTTGGTGATCCGCCAGATAGGTGGGCCTGCTGATTAGAAAAGGGATCGCCCCCCTCTTTTTTTCGCCCACGAGCTGCCCAATGCGGTGGATTTGGCCTGTTCCCAGCCAGCCGTCCACCTCCGGCAGTTCCCTCTTCAACTTGAACCCGAACCGCTGGACCAGGCAGCCTGTGACATAAAGGCTTTTCAATTTTCCTGCGCGCTTCATGGCTGCAATTTCGAGAATCATCCCGACCGATTCCTCGATCGCCGGCTCAATGAATCCGCATGTGTTGACGATCGCGATCTGTGCTTCTTCCAGGTCCGGGGCAAGGTCAAATCCCCGGGCTTTCAGCAAACCCAGCATGTTTTCGCTGTCCACCAGGTTTTTGGCGCAGCCTAATGTCACAAGACACACCTTCGGCATCATGGGCGACTCATTGATCACCAACACCGCTTTCAGGCATTTTCTTCTATTTTCCTGGAAAGACGCTGAATCAGGGTGAGGGCGAAGTTTCTCAGAAAAAGAACCTGGATAGTGTCCGGTGACTTGTCAAGGAGGGTCCCGCTGATTTTCATGAGAATGCAGTCGGTCTCGGCAACCACGGTAGCGGCGCGGGATTGGCCGCTCAGGTAGGACATCTCTCCGAAGCACTCTCCCCTGCTGAGAAAAGCGATCGTTCTCGGACCTTTGTTCACCGCCACTTTACCGCTCAGAATGATGTAGAAGGCGTCGTCGATCTCCCCTTCCGACACCAGGACCTTGCCCCTTCGAACCTTGATGATGTTGCTCGCATTCAGGATCTCTTTGACCTGTTCCTTGCTGAAATTTTCAAAGAAAGGAACGCCGTGCACATAATCGACGATGGTATCGATTCTGTCCGCTCTGGCGCCTCCCTTTAAACCTCTCAGGGCGACCCTCAGATCATAGGCAAAATCCATGCAGGTTTGGTAGCGCTCCGCAGGCGTCTTTGATAGGGCTTTTTTGGTGATCTTCCACAAGATTTCCGGAACTTCCGGTCGAATCTCCGAGATGGGGCGGGGTGCCTCATTCGTGATTTTGTACATAATGGAGAAGTAGTTTTCCCCGGAAAAAGCTTTCTCCCCTGTCAGCATTTCATACAAAACGCAGCCCAGCGAAAAGATGTCGCTCTTGTCGTCGATGCTTCCTTCTTTAACCTGTTCGGGCGACATATAGCTCGGTGAGCCCACAATGCCCTTTGAACGGGTCTGCTCGGTTTTCACCTGGGCAATCCCGAAATCCGTGATCTTGACCTCGCCTGTTCTGCCGAGCAGGATGTTGGAGGGTTTGATGTCCCGGTGGACTACGCCTTTCTTATGGGCAAAATCGAGGGCATGGCACACGGTGAAGATGATTTCAACCACTTTGCTGACTGGAAAGAGGCTGTCCACGGAGCAGTACTTCTGGAGGGACGGACCGTCCACATACTCCATGGTGATATAACAAAAATCCTTGTACATCCCCGCATCATAGATCGCGACAATGCCGGGATGAACAAGCCTTCCGGCCGACTGGGCCTCGAGAAAAAACCTCTCCCGGTACTTGTCGGCCTTCTCTCCATTCACATCCGCGGCAGGGCGGGAGATCTTGATGCCCACATGCCGGTTGATGTATGGATCGCGGCCGAGAAAAACCACTCCCATACTTCCCTGCCCCAGTTGCCCGATGATTTCGTATCTCCCGACCGTCTTGATGTCCGAGAGATCCGCCAGGAACTGGGTATCGACAGGGCTTGTCTCCTTCTCCGTTCCCAGGAGCTTGAGTTTCAGCCAGCTCGTGAGGCCGAGTTTCTTTTTTGCCTCCTCCGGATCTTTCTTCGCCTTATCCAGCAATCCCTGCACCTCAGTGAGCGCTACGGTTCAGAAGCCCGGAAGAGCTTGCTCAGGTCAAGTTTGTTCACCACATCCGTCAAGAGCTCGCTCAACACAATATCCGCCTGTTCAGTGCCCAAAACATCAAGGCGTTCCGCCTCGCCGCTCACAATCTGGCTGGAGATCACTTGTCCTTCCCGCAGCAGCCTGGCCTCGTACGAAATGGCCACTTTCCATTTCCTGGCGGCACGGTCCAAAAAAAAGGATTGCAGCAGCACCGATAAGCCTGTGGAGGCCTCCCTTTCCGGCACCACCTGGACGCCCTCGTGTTTCATCCGGCTTTCCAGGGCCTCCCTGAGCAGGGCCGGAGGTTGATAAATCCCCTTGATCATTCCCGGCCCGGCGCCCTTGGCCACGGCAAGGGAAATCACGGCCCCGGAGTCCTCGAATCGCAGGGCCGCGCTTTCGCCGAGGGTTCGCTTGTCTTTTCTCAAATCCTCCACCGAGACAAAGGCTTGCTTGCCTGTCAGGGCGTTCTGCGCCGGAGGGAGACGATAGGTCGCCTGAAGGCGGGGGATGGGGCTACAGGCAGCAACAAAAAAAAACAGGCCTGCCGTGCAGAGGGCCGCCCTCCATGCTTGATTTATTGCATTCATTCATCTACCCTTTCTTGGGCTTGGTTCGCCGCGCTCACCTGAGGAAGGTTGGAATACGCGCTCGATGGCGCAAGGCTCCCCGTCCACGGTTGGTCTACTCTCCCAAAACGGGTGCTTCGTTTTGCCGTGCACCATTCTTCACTGATTCCACCACTTCCAAAATTCCCTTTGATGAGCCAAGGGACGAGACCTCGCCAACGCGCTTTTGTTATTAGGATGTTTAAGGAATTCCGACATGTCTTATAGCATACCCGGCGGACCCAAACTATGTCAAGCTTAACATCCCTTCGCTCAAATAAGCAGGATATTCTTTCGCCATTATCCTCCGATGACAAAGCGCTTTTTCAGGCTGCGTGGGATGAGGCTCGGCTCAAACATGGGTATGATTTCACCTTCTATCTGCCCGGGATGATCCGTTACGGCTCCACCAGAGGTCGTTATCCGGCCGTCTCGATCACAGGCACCCACTGCGATCTTCTTTGCGAGCACTGCAAGGGCAGGCTCCTTGAGCCCATGATCCAGGTCCCTGATCCGGCCGAACTCTCTAGCGTCGTCCGGAGGTTCAAGGAGCGGGGAGCGCTCGGACTGCTCTTGAGCGGAGGTTCCGGGAGGTCCGGGAACCTTCCCTGGGAAAGGTTCTATGACGCCGTCGCCAAAGCCTATGAAGAAACAGGGCTTTTCATGTCGGCTCACGTCGGCTTCCCAGATCGCGAAACTTGCCGGCGCCTGAAACAGGCGGGCATCAAGCAGGCCCTGACGGATGTCATGGGAGACCGGAAAACGGCCACCCGGGTTTATCATCTGAAAAGCGAGACCGTCGTTCTCAAAGCGCTCGAATCCATTTCTCAAAGCGGACTCGCCCTCGCGCCTCACGTGGTGGCCGGTCTTTATTACGGCCGTTTGGAGGGTGAAAAAAAGGCCCTGGAATTCATCAGCCGCTACCAGCCGGAGGTGGTCGTTATGGTCGTCCTCTCCCCCCTCAAAGGCACCCCCATGGCGTCCGTAGTCCCCCCCTCACCGCTGGAGGTAGCAAGACTGATCGCAGAGGCAAGGCTCCTTATGCCGGAGGTCCCCATAGCCCTCGGATGTGAACGACCCCGGAACAACCAGGGATGGATGCTGGAAAGACTGGCGATCATGGCGGGCGCCACCCGCATGTCCGTTTGGTCGGATGAGGCGATTCGAGAGGCGCTCGAGCTGGGGCTCAAGCCCCGCTTTCAACTGACCTGTTGCTCCGTCCCCTTCCGGGACGATTTCGCCTGTCGAACGGATCTCACCGCAGAGACCGCCCGCCGTCGCGGAGCTATGGCGGGGCAAGCCCGGACCGCAGAGGCTTAAGGGATAGCAGAAGAGCTAACAGGACCCTGTGGCGCTATCGCGGATGTCTTCCGTACTTGTAAGTGTAGTCAAAACAGTAAGTCCCCTCTTTCGTTTCTTCCTCCAGCCAGCGCCTTCCTTCATCATCCCGATTGATTTCCATCAAAGCCTTGCGAAGGCGATTCCTTAGCAAGACATCCCGAAAGGACTCCCGCTCCGTGAGATAGGGCACATCAATATCCCCTTCAATGTACTCCCATCCCAGCCCTTTTAGCTGTTCGATAAAGGGGATTTCGACGCAGGTCTTTTCATCGAGTGGCGGCGCCATATTCGCCCTCAATTCTAACCGTCACGCACGGAGTCACCAAGGCCGTCACCCCGGCGAAAGCCGGGGTCCAGAACATCTTGATATGACTGGATTTCAGCCTCCGCCGGAATGATGAATGAGGTGGTTTTTCCTCTCTTCACGAATTCATTAATCCTGAAAATGGACCCTAGTTCTTTACATTTCCAAGCCTTGATGTAAAGAAAAGCCCATTAACTTTACATGAATCCCGTGAAATGTAAAATTGAGGCACTTATCTTTACATTTCCCTTTCCAAGAATAGAGCCAGGTAGCGTCCAAAGACATACAGGTGGCTGCGCCCCATTTTCTGCCATTTTTTCAGGATGTTAAGTTTTTCAAAATCGCGGATAAGAGAGCTCGCGGTCTGGTGCGTTACGCCAAGCATTTCAGCCACTTCCAAAGGAGTTACAAACGGATTCCGGTAAAGATGATTAAGGAGCAGGCGGGCATTCTCCGCCTTTTTCCCTAACGACAACGTCTTGCTTTCGACCTCTTTTCGAAGGTCCAGGATCCCCTGAAAGGCTTGGGTTCCTTTTCGCCCCGTGTCCCTCACCGCGGTCAGGAGAAAACGCACCCACTGTCCGAGGTCGTTTGCCTCCCGCACGCGGCTTAAGGCGTCATAATAAGCGCCTTTGTGCTTTTCTATATGGGCCGATAAATAGAGCGTAGGTTTCTTGAGCAACCCTTTACTGACCATGTAGAGGGTGATCAAGAGACGGCCTATACGCCCGTTTCCGTCGAGAAAAGGATGAATTGTCTCAAACTGGTAATGGGCGATGGCGACCCGTATCAGGTGGGGAACCTGGATCTGATCGTTGTGCAAGAATTTCTCAAGGTCGCTCATCAACTCGGGCACCTCGGTATGCTGCGCAGGAACAAACACGGCATCCGACGGCCCGCTGCCGCCGATCCAGTTCTGGCTTCGCCGGAATTCCCCTGGAAGCTTGCCTTCACCCCTCACGCCCTCAAGAAGAATTCTGTGTGTATCTCTCAGGAGGCGGTTGGAGATCGGCAACTTCTCCAGATCCTCTATGGCTTGGCTCATGGCCTTGATGTAGTTCTGGACCTCCTGCCAGTCATCCCGGCGTTCGGGTGCTACCAATTCCTTTGGCGCCAGGGCCTCTTCAATTTCCGTCTGCGTGCCTTCGATTCGGCTGGAAGTGTTGGCCTCCTTGACGACGTGCATGCGAATGAAAAGATCCACGTCCGGCACAATCAGTGAGAAGGCATTCAGTTCCCCTATCGCCCGCGTCGCCTCCTCAAGCAGCGTGTTTATGCGCGGATCTTCCCAAGTCCATTCGTGGTTCACAGGCGCAGGCGTAAAACTCTTGTACTCATACTGCTGCACCCAGCGGCCGGCGTTGAAGTCTTTGAAGTTCATGATCGCTCTTTCTCCGCTGTCCTATCCACGTTAAACCTGATCTTTCCGGTCAACAGATCATGCATGAGGCCGTTTTTCTGGAGCTTGAGTTTGTCGCAGAAAGCCTTTCGTTCTTTGAGTTAAATTATGGCATTTTAACCAAAAAGTTGGATAGAATGCAAGGAATAAGATTCACCTATCTCTCTCCCGCTCTTCGCTCGTTTTCTTTAAACACTCTATTAGCTTTGCCTTCGTGTTCCATTCGGGATGATCAAGGACTTCTTCAAGGAGGGCCTCCAGGATGCGGCCCACTTCCGGTCCCTCGGGGATATTCAAGACTTCCATGACCTTTCGGCCGTCCACCTTGATATCCTGAACCCTGCAGGGAAAGCCCGTTTCGAGATTGGCCTGCACTCTCTTTTCCAGGTCGGAAAGCACGCGCGTTTCTTTTCCCTGCGATTCGAGGTCCGCGCGGCAAAGGGAAAAGAGCAGGTTCACCTGTTCCGGGCGCACCGCTCGCACGAGTCGCCGTACGGCGCCCTCAGTCCACGATGCGTCGTAACCCATCGCCTGCCTGTGATGCCTTAACAGGTGCGCCACTTTTGTAACCATGCGCTCGCTGAATTTCATGCGCCGCAAGACCTCTTCCACGATGCCCGCGTCCTGAAACCCCTGTCCTTTCTTGGCTGCACCGGCATCATGGAAAAGGGCCGCAAGTCTCAGCACTGGATCCGGCGGCACCCGGTCCATCGTTTTTAGGGTGGGGCCGGGGATGTTTTGAAGCTCCGGAAGGATTTCTTTGAGAAGCTTCGTGCGAACCATCTCCTGAAATCCCCGGGACGGCTTTTCGCTGATAAGAATCTTCAGCAACTCGTCCCTGATCCTCTCCTCGGCCACGGCTGAGAGAAGGGACGCCATTGCGGACATAGCTTTGCGGGTTTCAGGGTGAATCCTAAAGTCCAACTCGCAGGAAATCCTCACTGCTCTCAAGATGCGAAGGGGGTCTTCCTGAAACCGGTCCTCCGGGGCGCCGACGGCCCTGACCATCCTGCGTGCGATGTCCTTGCATCCCCCAAAGGGGTCGAGGATCTTCCTCTCATCCGAATGGTAGGCCATAGCATTGATCGTGAAATCCCGGTAGGCCAAATCATCTTCAATGGTGGGAGAGGGTCCCCGGAAGGTGCTCACTTCGTAATGCTTTCCCTCGCCCACCAGGGTGATGGTGCCGTGCCGGAGTGAAAACCGGGTCAAATGGGGAAAAAGATTTTCCACTTCCTCGCCGGAAGCCGATGTGGCAACGTCCCAGTCCGTGGGGGCTTTGCCCATCACCATGTCCCTGACGGCGCCACCCACCACATAGGCCTCGAAACCGGTACGTTCGAGCTTACGGAGAATCTTTTTCACCATGTCCGGAATCATCGTTTTCGGAGCTTTCATTGGTTAACCGCCCCATGATGAGCCGCTGGAGCCCCCTCACCCTGACCTCTCCCCCCAACGATCCGGGAAAGAGGACTTTCGAAACCGCCTCGGCCGATATTCAAAGCTGGACTTTGTCGCCACTATATCATATGTATGAAATCCGCTTTGGCAGATTTCATTTCAGGAGGAAACAAGATCATGACTCAACCGCTGTCCGGTATTTTTCCGGCCCTGACAACGCCTTTTGAAAAAGGGAACGTATCCTTTTCAAAGCTGAAGTCCAACATCGAGAAATACAATGCCTTTAACCTGGCCGGCTACGTGGTGCTCGGCTCCACCGGGGAAGGCACGATGATGTCCGAGAGCGAAGGCCTTAAAGCCATCGAAACCGTGCGCTCCTCGGCGGCAGAAGGGCGAATCGTCATTGCAGGAACCGGGTCCGCCTCCACGCAGGGAACCGTCGAGTTCGCCAACAAAGCCGCAGCAGCAGGCGCAGATTACGGCCTGGTGGTCACGCCTTTTTATTACAAGCCCCAAATGACGGCCCAGGTCCTGGAAACCTACTACCGAGCCGTAGCCGACCAATCCAGGATCCCGATTATCCTGTACACCGTGCCCAAATTCACCGGTCTTGATCTTCCTCTTCAAACCGTTCTCGCCCTGGCCCGTCACCCGAATGTGGCCGGCCTGAAAGATTCATCGGGCAATTTGTCTTTTGTGAGCGAGGTCCTGAAAGCCGTTCCGCCTGAATTCAGCCTTTTCCAGGGCCATGGCTCGCTCCTCTTCCCGGCTCTGATGCTGGGAGCCAAAGGAGGCATTCTCGCCCTTTCAAACATGGCACCGGGGCGGACCGTGGAGATTTTCAGTCTGGCCCAACGGGGTGATTATGCCGGAGCCGGAGACGTGCAGATGCAAGTGCTCACGGTGAACCAGAAAATTGTGGGCGGCTACGGGGTTCCGGGCATTAAGTATGCCATGGATCTGCTGGGTTATGCGGGCGGCGACCCCTGCCCGCCCCTTCAACCGGTAGGCCCCGAAGCCAAGGAATCCATCCGGAAGCTTCTTCTGGACGCCCGGCTCTTAACCTAGCAGGCTCCTGGCTCGCTCCGCTCGCTCTTTTCCCTTGCGCCCTGCGCCGTGCGCCGTGTACCTTCCCTATATGCCTCAGGTCATCCTCAAATCCGGACGACAGAAGTCCCTGTTGCGCCGCCATCCCTGGGTCTTTTCAGGGGCCGTTGAAAAGGTGGAAGGCGATCCGGGACCCGGCGAGACCGTCGAGGTCCTCTCCCATGAGGGCGAATTTCTCTGCCGGGCCGCTTATTCCCCCTCTTCCCAGATTGCCTTGAGAGCCTGGACCTTTGATGCCGGCGAAGAGGTGGGACCGGAATTCTTTCGCTCCAGGCTGGAGCAAGCCATTGGATTCCGCGCCCCTTTCCTGAAACTCAGCGACGGCGCTTGCAGGCTCGTGAACGCCGAATCGGACGGGCTTCCCGGAGTGATCGTCGATCGATACGCCGGCTTTCTGGTTGGCCAGTTTCTCAGCGCCGGGTCTGAACGTCACCGAGGGGAGATCGTTTCCCAGCTCTTTCAAATGCTCTCTCCTGTCGGAGTTTACGAAAGATCGGACGCGGATGTGCGCCTGAAGGAAGGACTTGGACCTCGCAGCGGTCACCTCCTGGGCGAACCGCCTCCCCCACTTCTTGTAATCCGGGAAAAAACCTGCCGGTTCCTCGTGGATATCGAGCACGGCCAGAAGACAGGGTTCTACCTGGACCAGGCCGACAACCGCGCAATGCTGGCCGGCTATGCGGAAGGCGCCGAGGTCCTGAACGGCTTTTCCTACACCGGAGGATTCGCCATTCATGCCCTCAAGGCAGGGGCCGGCAGGGTGACGAATATCGACTCCTCGCCCGCGGCCCTCGCATTGGCGACCCGCAACAGGGAGCTCAACGGGATCGATGAAAGGGGCCTGGAAAATATTGAAGGAGACGTTTTCCAAGTCCTTCGCCGGTTTCGGGACAGCCGCCGCACCTTCGACCTCATTGTCCTCGATCCCCCGAAGTTTGTCGAATCCCAGAGCCGGTTGAGCCGCGGCAGCAGGGGATACAAGGATATCAACCTCCTTGCCTTCAAGCTCCTCAGGCCCGGAGGCGTTCTCTTCACCTTTTCCTGCTCCGGCCTCGTGGGCCCGGACCTCTTTCAGATGATCGTGGCGGCCGCTGCGCTCGACGCAGGCCGCAACGCCCAGATCATCAGGGTTCTCACCCAGGGACCCGATCACCCCACGGCGCTTCATTTTCCGGAAGGCGCCTATCTCAAGGGCTTCATTTGCCGGGCCGCCTAATGCAGCCCCACGAAACGCCTTGCCCTTGCAGGCCCGCAGTGATGCGGGAAAATCGCTCAATGCCAGAATGTTTCAATTGACAACCATAAAGCGCTTTTCTATCATGCCTCGATGCGAGGCGCCCCGATTTCCTTGAACTGACCTTCTTCTTTGAAAATTCTTCATCCGTCATGTGTGGAAGCTCGCTGAAATCCGAGGGTGTCGGATTTCAGGAAAGGAACCTGCCATGAAGACCGGCAAAGTGCACTACGGCTGGATCGTCATCTTTATGGGCCTTCTCACCACAATCGCGGCCCATGGTTTTGGACGCATGGCTTACACGATCATTCTTCCGGCCATGAAGGACGGTCTAAACTTCGATTACACACAGCTTGGACTTCTGAGCACGGGGAATTTCATCGGCTACTTGAGCATGGCGATTATCGGCGGCTTCCTCGCCGCCCGCTTCGGAACCCGCATCGTCATCACATTGGCTCTCTGCCTCCTGGGCTCCACCATCATCTTAACCGGCCTTGCACAGTCTTTTGGTTTTGCCTTTTCCATGAGGCTTTTGACAGGTTTCGGCAATGGGGCTGCTTATGTCCCTGCCATGGCTCTTGGGTCCGCATGGTTTGCGATTAAAAGGAGAGGCTTTGCCACAGGGATCGTCTCAGGTGGTATTGGGGCCGGCACAGCCATCTCCGGCTATCTTGTTCCTCCTATTCTCGCGGAATACGGATCGGAAGGGTGGCGCTATGCCTGGTACACCCTTGGAACCATTGCGCTTGTGATCGGTGTGATTGTGTTCGTCTTGGTCCGCACCAGACCGGAGGAAAAAGGACTTCTTCCTTTGGGCGCATCCGAAAAGGAGAGCCCGACTCCCACCTATTCAGGAACGCAAAAAGTCACGTCGCTACAGTGGTCCTCGGTCTGGAAAATGGGATCCGTTTGGTATCTTGGGTTGGTCTACTTCTTCTATGGTTTGTCCTACGTCATATACATGACATTTTTCGCTGCCTATCTGGTAAAAGACATGGGCCAAACACCGGCCTTTGCAGGTAAACTTTGGTTTACCGTGGGGGTGCTCAGCATATTTTGCGGCGTCCTTTGGGGAGGCATCTCTGATCGGCTCGGCCGCAGCCTAGGGTCTGCCCTTGCTTACCTCGTTCTTGCAACGGCCTATATTACGTATGCTCTAGCCAAGGGGCCCGCCGGTTTCTATTTTTCTGCGATCCTTTTCGGCCTTACTGCCTGGAGCATACCGACAATCATGGCCGCTGCCGCCGGCGACTTTGTGGGGCCCCGTCTTGCTCCTGCGGGTCTCGGTTTCATCACTTTGTTTTTTGGAATCGGCCAGGCCATAGGCCCAGCCCTAGGAGGCTACGTGGCGGACCTGACCCAATCTTTTACCCTTCCTTTCCTGGCAGCAGGCGGCATTTCCCTCATCGGCGCCTTGGCTTCCCTGTTCCTGAAAAAGCCGGATTCTTCGAAACTCTCATTTTGACCGTCGGGAAAAATCCCACTCGCCGGAGCAAGTCATCCCGAGTGAGGCGATGGCAATGGTTCTCTAAAAGGATCTCCCTGAGGGCCGGCATGGCAAGAAATCTTGGCATCATCGCCCAAAACACATCGCAATGCTTGCAAGTATCCATTTTTTTCTCCCAACTTTTCTGCACCTCTCCGTGACAGAGGGTCCCGTTTACAACCCAGCACAGGTGACCGAGTTTGAACTCCCATGCAGACAATCCTTGACAACGATCCCATCTCTGTGGTATTTTTTATCCATCATTCGATGAACCTCCTTTCTTAAGCCCCCGGGTGTTGTCTTCCTCCTTTCACCCGGGGGCTATTACTTTGACCCGCCCTTGACCCGCTTTTCCTCGCTTCCTCCTTGATTTTTTGCTGAACTTGTGCTGATTATGGATAAAATCTCGCTGGGAAAGGGTCGTCTTTCATGAAAGCAATCAAATCTCTTTTTTCTTATGCCCTTTTGATTGCCCTTATTTTGGGCGCCTTCAGTACGATCAGGCCTTACTGGAACAGGTATTTCATTCATCGGGACATGGAAGCCGCCGCGATCTACGGCACAAAGCACAGCAAGGAAGATACGATGGCTTTCCTGGTCCAAAAAATGAAGGAGGAGGGTCGAAGCTTCAACGGGCAGGATTTCATCATGGACAAAGACCAGGACAAGAAAGTGATGATTACCCTCCACTACACGGACCAAATCGGCCTGTTCGGCTTTGAGCTGAAAGAACTTCACTTCACCGTCACCGCATCGGCTTCTGAAATCAAGGAGTACTATTAATGAAATCTGCTGCGGCAGATTTCATGAAACGCCCCTTCGGGGCTGTAACCCCGTGCTCCACTCTCAGCCATATTCTCCTTGCATGACCTGTCTCGGTGGATTAGTATTCCCCGAAACGGCTTCGGACATGAGGGAGACAAGGGCAGACCATGGCGAAACATATCGGCATTGTCGCCTGCAGCGCAGAAGGGGCGGCGCTCTGCTATCGAACGATCTGCATGGAAGCGCCGCGGCAAATGGGCGAGCATGCTCACCCGGAGATCACGATGCACACCTATCCCCTGAGCGAATACATGATTCACATCCGCTCGGGGGCCTGGGAAAAGGTGGCGGAGCTCATGCTCTCGTCAGCGGAAAAGCTCCACCGGGCCGGTGCGGATTTCGCCCTGTGCCCCGATAATACCATCCACGAAGCTTTCGGCTTTGTAAAAGGCAAATCCCCTATTCCCTGGCTCCACATCGCAGAATGCGTGGCCGAAGAGGCGAGGAACAGAGGGTTCCGGAAGCTCGCCGTTCTGGGGACAAAATACCTGATGACAGGACCCGTGTATCCGGATGCCCTCGGCCAATGTGGAATCGGATATGAGATCCCTGATCCGGATGTGCGGGAAAAGATCGATACCATCATTTTCACGGAACTTGTCAACGCCGTATTCACGGAGGAATCCCGCCTCTACTTCAATGAGGTCATGGCCCGTCTCAAAGCGCGCAATTGTGACGCAGCCGTTCTGGGATGTACGGAGATCCCCTTGATCGTAAACCCGCAAGACGCCCCTCTGCCCACCCTGGATTCGACCCGCCTCATTGCAAGAGCGGCTCTCAGAAAAGCCATGGAAGAGGACTATAAATGAGAAGAAAAGAGAAAGAAATCAAACAGAAATCGGCTCTGGAAGAAATCTTCCAACAGGCCCTGGTGTGCCGGCTGGCCATGTCGGTGAATGATCAGCCCTATGTTGTTCCGATGTGCTTCGGGTACAGGGACGGGTGTCTTTATTTCCACTGCGCCGGGGAGGGGATGAAACTGGATAGGATTCGGAAAAACAACAGCGTCTGCTTCGAATGCGACGTGGATCAAGCCTTGGTCCCATCCCAAAACCCCTGCGAATGGGGCATCAAGGGAAAAAGCATCGTGGGATTCGGCAGGGCCTGCCTCCTGGATGATCCTGAATCGAAAAGGGACGCCCTCGATTTGATCATGGAGCACTACGGTGCAACAGGCCCCTTTTCTTACAAAGAAAAAGGATTCCAGAAGGCTTTGATCATCAAGGTCGAGATCGAGAGCATGACGGGGAAGAAGATAGGATAAAGAAAAAAGTGCACGGCACACGGTACACGGTGCAAGGCAGAAGACGAAAGAACGAAAAGGATAGAGATTAAAGCACAGCGCAACCGCAACCAAAACAAGGAGTATCCGCAGGTTACGCA
>Ga0209164_1003410_pt1 | contig 15142 bp, 18 predicted proteins | sample MTBNYHSulfiMetaG_FD_187458 | JGI IMG/M metagenome (GOLD analysis project Ga0209164, IMG submission 187458) | Enrichment culture microbial communities from rom New York Harbor, USA that are MTBE-degrading - MTBE-NYH (New York Harbor Sulfidogenic)... | ecosystem: Environmental > Aquatic > Marine >...
CTGACGCGGTGATGGCGCATGTCGAGGGTGCCAACCAGCAGTTGACCAAGCTGTATGGCGCTGAGACGCTGGACGCGCATCAAGTTGCCCGCCAGTATCACGATTACGCGCGCCAGCTCATGCCGTACATTGGCGATACCTCTGCTCTCTTGGAGGAGACCTTTGAAGATGGGGGCATGGTGCTCGCCGAGGGCGCTCAGGGCACCTTGCTCGATCTAGATCACGGCAGCTATCCCTTCGTGACCAGTTCAAGTCCTACTGCCGCTGGGGCCTTGGTTGGCCTGGGGGTAGGCCCGGGGCACATTCGCCGCGTGATCGGCGTGGCCAAGGCTTTCCAGACGCGCGTCGGGGCCGGGCCGATGCCTACTGAGCTGGAAGGCGAGATCGCTGACCATCTGCGAGGCACCGGCGCCAATCCCTGGGATGAGTTCGGCACTACCACTGGGCGCCCAAGGCGGGTGGGCTGGCTGGATATGGTCTTGCTGCGCTACGCCGCGCGGCTCAACGGTCTGACCGCTCTGGCACTGACCAAGCTCGATATCCTTAGCGGGATCGACCGGCTAAAGATTTGCACCGCCTATGAAGCCGACGGCCACCGCTACGAGACCTTGCCGCTCGGCCCCGGCAACCTGGAGCGCTTCACGCCGGTCTACGAAGAACTGCCTGGCTGGGAGACCGACGTGCAGGCTGCGCGTGTCTGGGGTGACCTACCGGCTGAGGCACAGACCTACATTCGGCGCATTGAGAGTTTGTGCGGCGTGCCCGTGCGGTGGGTCTCTGTCGGCCCGGAACGCCGGCAGATCGTGGTGCTTGACTAAGCCCAAAGCCCGATTCTGGTATCATACGTGGAATGTCTTCCAAACTGATCCCCTTTCTGGGCGTGGCTTTTCTCTTGTGCTTGACCGCCGCTTGTGCTCAAGCGACACCCAGCCCTACATTTACCCCGCTGCCCACATCCACTCCCACGACCACACCGACTGTGGTGTGGTTCCCTCCTACCGAGACGCCTACGCCACATCCCACCGTGGAGCCTTCCCCTACTCTCGATCTCTTGCCCGGTGTGGAGGCGGTGCTGCTGCGGGATGATTTCTCAACCGGCGAGGGATGGTCCTTGGCCTCTTCGGACCAGGGCAGCGTGGCGGTGAGAGGCAATCATCTCACCCTGGCGCTGGCACAGCCGCGCGGCTACCTGTTCACCACCCGGCAGGAGCCGCTGCTGAGCAATTTCTACGCCGAGATCACCGCTTCCCCCAGCCTGTGCACGGGCGCTGATGAGTATGGTTTGCTGGTGCGCGTTTCCTCCTCCCTGGATTACTATCGCATTTCGCTCTCCTGCGATGGCCGGGCGCGCGTCGACCGCCTCTACCAGGGCGTAGCCACCACCGCCGTCTCGTGGACCACCAGCGGCGCCATCCCCTCCACCGTGCCGAACACCAGCCGCTTGCAAGTGTGGGCCTTGGGGAGCGAGATACGCTTCTTCATCGATGATTTCCTGCTTTTCAGCTTGCAGGATACCGTGCTCTATACCGGCACATTAGGCGTCTTTGTGCGCGCTGCAGGGGATACAGGCGTGACGGTCAGCTTCTCCGATCTGGTGATATACACGGTCGAGAATTAGCCCGCCAGCATATCAGGAACGGCTTTGAGCGATGAGCGAGTCTCCCAAGAAGAAACGCAAGCTGGTCAACCGGCTGAACGACCTTTCCAATAAGGAGTGGTTGAAGTTCCAGAAATCGTGGTTCGTGCACAATCCCCCACGGCGGCGTCAGGAAGTGCTGCGCCACCCGGCCAAATTCCCCGAAACGCTGGCGCAGGAGTTCATCGAGTTCTTCACCAAGCAGGGGCAGCACGTGCTCGACCCGATGGCGGGCACCGGCAGCACGATGGTGGCGGCGCTGCGCAGCGGACGCCACAGCTATGGAGTGGAGCTCAACCCCGGTTACGCTGAGATCGCCCGCCAGGTGATCGAGGAGGAGCGCGCCGCACTAGGCGCTAGGGCGCAAGGTTTGACCGCCAAGATGTACACTGACGATGCCAGCAATATCGCTGCCCTAGAACTGCCACCGATAGATTACCTGTTCACCTCGCCGCCCTATTGGGATATGCTGCGGGCGCGCGGCGCCGAGACGCAACGCGAGCGCCGCCGGGATGGTGATTTGGACGTGACTTACTCCGACCACCCCGATGACTTGGGCAACATCGACGATTATGAGGAGTTTCTCGAACGGCTGGTGGGGGTCTACGTCGCCCTGAAGCCCATCCTGCGGGAAGGCGCTTACCTCACCATCATCGTTAAAAATGTCAAGAAAGGCGGTGTGATCTACCCCTTGGCCTGGGATTTGGCGGGCCGCTTGCGGGTGACCTACGCCCTCAAGGACGAGAAGATCTGGTGCCAGGATAACATCCGTCTGGCACCCTACGGGATGGGCAATGCTTGGGTGAGCAACACTTTCCACCACTACTGTTTGCAGTTCCGCAACGAACTCTGACCGCTGTCTGCCTGTGATATGATTTAGCGCGCCTGAAGCAAACACATTGCTTTTGACCAATAATGAGTGAAAAGAGACCATCCTCCAGCCACCAGCACAAATCCCTGGCCGCCGAGCAAGGCCCGGTGAAGCTGGCTATCGTCACCGTCAGCGATTCGCGCACCCCAGAGACAGACACCAACGCGCACTATCTGCGCGCCCAGATCGAGACGCTAGGGCACGAGTTGGTCGCTTATCGGCTGATCAAGGATGAGCCCGGCCAGGTGCTGGCGGTGCTGGAGGAATTTGCCGACGGTGAGGCCCAGATTATCCTATACAATGGGGGCACGGGCATCTCGCGCCGCGATACCACCTATGACGCCCTCAGTCGCAAATTAGAGAAGACCCTGCCAGGCTTTGGCGAACTTTTCCGCATGCTGAGCTACGATCAGGTCGGCTCGGCGGCGATGTTCTCGAGGGCCACCGCTGGCGTGTATCACGGCAAGGTGGTGATCTCCACCCCTGGCTCACCGGCGGCAGTGCAGTTGGCCTGGGAGAAGCTGATCGCCCCCGAATTGCAGCACCTAGCCTGGGAAGTGGAGCGCTGAGCGCTTCGGATTAGCAGATAGAGACCCTGAGCATACGGTCTTATACGGAGAGACACAATGGAAGACACCTTAGCCTACAAAGAGAAACAACAAGCCGAGTTTCTAGCGGAGCTGCGCGCCAACCCGCGCATCAATCTGATTCGCGTGGCCACTCCTGGCGATTGCAGCATGGCGGGCACTGTGCAGGGTGTGTATCACAAGGATGAGGTTCCCGAACTGCCGGTGGAGGGCTGCTCGCGCCCTGGCGGTTGCATTTGCACCTACGAGCCAATTGTTGAGGAAATCGTCCCTTAGAGGGCAGCAAAGGGCTTTGGCGTTCGATTAGGCGTGCTGGGACGGTTTTTCAAGGCTGCCCCGGCGGCCGAATAGCAGCCAGGTGGCCCACAGCACCCCTGGCACAAGGGCCAGTGCCGCCATCCCCCAGGCCATACCTCCCACCCCCAGCGTGGTGCTATCGAGTAGCCAACCACCCACAGCCGCGCCAGTAGCACTCATCAGGGTCATGGCAGCGAACTCGGTGGCAAAGACCCGCCCGCGCACTTGATCGGGCAACAATTGCAAGAGCAACTGAGTGGAGAACACCCAGTTGATGCCGCTGCCGACCCCCCGTAGCAAGGCCCCAAATAGCACCAGGCCAAAGCTTTGCAGCGTGCCGATGATCCCCAGTCCGCAGGCGGCCAGGCCATAGGCCACCACGATCGCCGCCCGTAGAGGACGGTCACGGTCACCGGTGAAGCGGCGAGCCAGGATTGGACCTAGCCCCGTGCCCACGCCGACCACGGCGTACAGGATGCCCAGACTGATGCCGCCGCCTTCCCCAATGACGAAAATCTGCTCCGCCAGCGCCACCTGCACCACCTGAAAAGCCCCGCTGATGGTCAGTTCAGAAGCGGCTTTCAAGAGCGCGATCACCAGGATATCCGCATGCCCCTTGAGGTAGCGTAGCCCCTCTGTGTACTGCCGCAGGGTGGCCAGCAGGCTCTTTTCGACGCCCTCCAGTGGGGCGTGGTCCGGGTAGTCAATGTGGAAGATCAGCCAGGCGGAGAGCAGGAAGGTGAGCGCGTCGATGACGAAGGCGGGATAGATGCCCCACGCGCCGGTCACCACCCCGCCTAGGGCGGCGCCCATCGCCAGCATCACTGACCAGGTGGCCGAGGAAAGCGCGTTGGCGGCCCCCAACTCTTGCCGGTCGACGATGTCCGGCAGGATAGCGGAGCGGGTGGGGAAGAACACCCCGCTGATGGCCAGTTGCAGGGCGTTGAGGGCGTAGAGAAGCCAGAGCTGTTCGGGGCTGCGTACCAGCAGGAAGCACAACACGGTGGCCGCTCGCGTGAGATCGGCGGCGATCAGCAAGTGGCGGCGATTGAAACGGTCGGCCCAGGCCCCGGCCAGTGGGCTGATCAGGAAGGGTGCCAGCATGCGCACGACGAACAGGCCGCCCACGGCTAGCCCGGAGGAGGTCAGCTTGGCGATCAAGGCTGCTGAGGCGATCAGGTTGAACCAATCCCCCAACAGGCTGACGATCTGGCCCATCCAAAGCAAGCGGAAATTGGCGTTGCCGCGCACCAATGCCCAATAGCCTTTGGCTTCTTGTGAGCGATGTTGAGGCTTATCCCGATTCATTCTCATGAGGCAGCACCAAATCAACCGTCACAGTTTATCATGCTCTTCTGAAGCGTGGGCGCGCTACGGCGTGGGTTCCTAAAGTGCCCACTTCTCTGGTATGCTAGGAAGAGAAAACGGGAACACCCCCGGTTGTTCTTTGGAGGGGAGGTCATCAAGAGGGACCATGCTATCGAGCGACGATTTCGTCACGCTCCCCCATAGCCAAGACCTGACGGTGGCAGGCATCACCCACCTGTGCCGCGTGCTACACCAACTGGGGCCTCGGCGCAAAGGCTGGAGCAGCCACCGCTTGCGCCAGTTTGTGGCGCAACTGGCGGCAGAATTGGCCTTTCGCAGGTGGCTGGCGGGAAAGAGCATTGATCACCACCCCTTGGAACCGCCCCCGCCTGGGGAGCAAAGCAGGCCGATCCTGACCTTGAGCAGGCGACGCTGCGCTGTCATTGCCCAGTTGGTGGCGCGCCGGGAGACGATCCGCCGTGTTCGCCGTGCCCCTGAAGACCTGCTAGATATGCCCGCTCAGGTGAACGGGGATGCGCTGTATGAAAGTCCTTTGAGGGGCGCCGAGGTCTTCGTTTTTGCCCACGTCCTGGCACTGGTCACCACCCGGCGGGATAGCCTGCGACGCGCCATCGAGGCTGGCCAGCCGTTTTACCTCATCTATTTGCCTCCCAAGCGCTGGAATTCCCCGGCCGCCTGGCGCTCGCTTGGTCGTTTGGCGCTCAAATCGGATGCCTCTCAGGCCGTCAAATTGGAGATCGGCGGGCAAGACGAAGGCCGACGCTTCATCAGTGAACGCGTCAGCTTATCTCCGCGGCGTATAGTTCAGGCCGAAGGAGATTACCACACGCTCACCTATCTTCACCCCCAAAGCTTGCCGGACGGCCCGCTAGGCGTGCACAGCCCGGTGCTGGCCGAGACTTTGCTGGTGCACCCTCGCCAGTGGACCAATCTATGGCTGTACGGCTTGGAGATCGTTTTCAGCGGCTACGTGACTGCTGAGGAACTGCGCCGTCGCGCCAGACCCCTTTCGACTATCGGTACGCCGTTTCCCGCCCAGGGCGGTGGCAAGGGCAATCTAGCGCTGTTGGTGGGCAGGTTGCATCCATTGGACGAGCTCACCGGCGGCCTCGCGGCTTAGGCGGCCGAGGGCGTCGCTTTGCTTTTTGCTGGACATCGTTTACAATGGAAAAGCTAACATTCTGTTGATTGCTGGGGCGACAAACGCTGCCGCTCGCTGGAAAGGAGCCATCCCCATGTATCAGAAGATCACGATTGTAGGCAATCTGGGCCGCGATCCTGAGATGCGCTATACGCCCAACGGGCAAGCGGTCACCAATTTCAGCGTCGCCACCAACCGGCAGTACACGGCCTCCAGCGGCGAGCGCGTCAAGGAGACGGTGTGGTTCCGCGTGGCTGCCTGGGGTCGTCAGGCGGAGACCTGCAACCAATACCTGCGCTCGGGCAGCCGCGTGCTGATTGAGGGTCGACTGACGCCGGATCGCGAATCGGGCGGCCCGCGCATCTGGACTCGCCAGGATGGCACCCCGGCGGCTTCCTATGAGATCACCGCCGAGCGGGTAGTTTTCCTGTCCACTCGCGCCGAGGATCAAGCCGCCTATTCGCCGGATGAGGGCGGCGAGGAACCACCGGAGGATGAGATCCCCTTCTAGGGGAATGTGCAGGTATTGAGATCAAAGGCGGAACATTATCGGTTACCGAGCATTAGGAGCAGAATATGGCAGAGAGTAAAGGCTCTAAAACACCTCCAAGCCCCAAACAGATCAAGCTGGCGATTGCCCCCAATCTTCAGCCTGTTTACAGCAACCTGGTGCGCATTGCCCATTCGGCCTCTGAACTGGTTTTCGATTTCTCCCACCTGCTTCCCGGCACGACCACCGCTCGGGTCGGGTCTCGTATATTGATGTCGCCTTTGAGCGCCAAGCTTTTTCACCGCGCCCTGAGCGACAACTTGAAGAAATACGAGACCACCTACGGCGAGATCAAGATCCCGGAGAAGCCCACCCTGGCGGATCACTTGTTCGGCTCGCTGCAATCCCCTGATTCACCGCCTGAGGAATAGATGCCAGTGGATCGTCTTGAATCGATCGCCGAGCACATTCGGGCTTCCTTCGATGCCTACACTGCGGCGCGCGAACGGGCGCTCGCCCAAGCTCGCACGCTCACCCGCCATTGCGCTCACGCTATCCGGGCTATCCACCGTGACGAGTTGGAGCTGGCTAAAGATAAGCTCGAGAAAGCCCGTGAGCTGGCAAAGAGTCTGCGCACCGAGTTGGCCGAGTACCCCAGCCTGTATTTTGCTGGCTACACCCAGGACGCCCTCAAGGAATACGCCGAGGCCAACATCGTTCTGGCGCTGGTCACCAACGGCGAACTGCCGACCCCTGCTGATATCTCGCTGGAGGAAAATACTTATCTCAAGGGACTGGCCGAGGCGGTGGGAGAGTTGCGTCGTCGCTGTCTCGATATCCTGCGGCACGGCCACTCTCAGGAGGCCGAGCGCTTGCTCAGCCACATGGATGAGATTTACGCCGTGCTGGTGACGATGGATTACCCCGATGCGGTCACCGGCGGCTTGCGGCGTCTGACCGATGTCTGTCGTGGCATCACCGAGCGCACGCGCGGCGATGTCACGCTTAGCTTGCGACAGCAGCGATTGGAAGAGGCGCTGCGACGGGTGGAAAAGAACTTGCTGGATTCGGCCAGCTCTTTGGATGCCTCCTCAAAGAAGTAGAACGCGGGTCATACGCGCCTCCGAGATCGGCAGCTACTTATTCTGTCGCCGGGCCTGGTGGTATCGCCGCCAAGGTGTCGCCCCGCAGAACCTGGCTAAATTAGCCGCTGGAAGCGCCGCCCACGACCGGCACGGGCGCTCGGTGCGGGCGATGGGGTGGGTGCGAATATTGGCCTATGGGCTGGTCTTGCTGGCGCTGGTCTTGCTGGCCGTACAAATTCTGATTTCCCAGTTGTAATCTGATGTTGTTTGGATGGGCGCTTGCCTGTCTGGCCTTGGCCGTCGTTCTCTTTTGGTTTTCAGGCCGCCTCCGCAAGCGCAGCGGGCTTCCTGCTGGGCGGGTGGTCTACGACGATGCCAGCGCTTGGGGGGTGGTGGAACAGCCACTTTTTGATGCCCGTCTCAACCTGGCGGGCAAACCCGATTACCTGGTGCAAGGCGATGGCGAGATCGTCCCGGTGGAGGTCAAATCCGGACGCACACCCAACGCTCCCTATGAGGCCCATATTTTTCAGTTGGCGGCCTACTGCTTGCTGGTGGAACGCAGTTATGGGGTGCGCCCGACCTACGGCATCATTCGCTACCCCGAACGCACCTTCGCCATTGACTACACCTCGGCTTTGGAGGCTGACTTGCATGCCCTGCTGGACGAAATGCGCCGGGCAGAGCGGCGCGGCGACGGGGGCCGTTCGCACCATCAGGCGGCCCGCTGCGCCAGTTGTGGCTATCGAGAAAACTGCGACCAGCGACTTTACCGGTGACAAAATCCCCCCTTACCCGCTATAATTCAGGAGTTATGAGCGAATCGGCCGTGGAAATCAAACGTGTCCTGGTGGCTACCCACCCGGAAGCTCCTGAATCTGAAGGGGAAGCCGCCCAGATCGCCGAAACCTTGCAGGAGAAGGGCTTTCAAGCCTCGCATGGCTCCCTCTATGATGACGCCCTGCAGCAGCAGGTCGAGGCTGGCGAGGCTGATTTGCTGGTCGCTTTGGGGGGCGATGGCACCGTACTGCGGGCCGGACACCTGTGTGCACCCTACGATGTGCCCATTCTGGCGATCAACCGCGGACGCTTTGGCTTTCTCAGCGAGGTAGCTGCGCACCAATGGCCCGCTGCGCTGGAAAAGCTCGCTGCAGGCGAGTTCTGGTTTGAGCATCGCATGATGCTTCAGGCCGAGCAGTGGCGCGGCACTGAGTGTCTGGGCAGTTGGGAGCTGCTCAACGAGGCAATGGTGGGACGAGGCTTGCTGGTACGGCCGGTCCACCTGGAGACCAGCCTGGATGGGCATTACTTGACTACTTTCGTGGCCGACGGCCTGTTGGTGGCCACCCCGACCGGCTCGACGGCCTACGCGCTGGCCGCTGGTGGGCCGATCCTGCCGCCCGAACTGCGCAACATCCTGCTTATACCGGTGGCCCCACACCTCTCGGTGGACCGGGCGATCGTCCTCTCGGAAGGTTCGACCGTCTCGCTAACAGTGCTGCGCGGCAACCAGGCGGTGTTGAGCATCGACGGGCAGGCTTCGATCTCTCTTGACGACGGCGACCGCATCGACGTGTGCGCCAGCAAACACGGCGTCCGTTTCCTGCGCTTCCAAGATCCCAGCTACTTCTATCGTCAGTTAATTGCCATCATGGATCAAAATCCCTCTGCGGAGGAGCCGCGATGACCGCCGCGCCTCACGTGCCCGACACAGCCTTCTGCGTCAATCACCCTGACCGCGAGACGAGACTGCGCTGCAAGTCCTGCGGCAAACCGATCTGTCCCGACTGCGCCGTGCACACGCCGACCGGCTATAGCTGTAAGGAATGCTTACGAGGGCGGCAGCGGATCTTCGAAACTGCGCGCTGGCACGACTACCTGCTGGCCGCGGTGGTGGCGGCAGGGCTATCCTACCTGGGTAGTCTGTTCGTTTCGCGGATAGGCTTTTTCACCATCCTGCTGGCGCCAATTGCCGGCACGCTGATCGCCGAGGCGGTGCGCTTGCTGGTGGGCCGTCGCCGCTCGAAGCTGCTCTTCCAGCTCACCGCCGTTGCGGTTGCCGTAGGGGCGCTGCCTTCCTTGCTTGCGCCGCTACTGGGCATGTTGGGGGGCGGCGGTCTGGGCTATCTCTTCGCCCTGCTGTGGCCGGGTTTGTACGCCTTTGTGATCACCTCGACTGTGTATTATCGTCTATCAGGAATTCAGTTGAACCTTTAGCGCTATGCTCACCGAATTGCGTATCGAGAACTTCGCCATTATCGACAACCTGGAGCTGCGTTTCGGCCCCGGGCTGATCATCCTTACTGGTGAAACCGGAGCGGGTAAGTCGATCATCATCGACGCTGTGGAAACCCTGCTGGGCGTGCGCGCCGACATGACCATGCTGCGCACCGGCGTCGAGCGCGCCAGCGTGGAGGGGTTCTTTAGGATCGATGAAAAGGTGCGCCAACCGGTGCATGCCATCCTGCAGCGCGAGGAACTGCTGGATGACCCAGATACGGTTGTGCTGCACCGCGAATTCCGCCGTGAAGGCCGCAACGTGGCACGCGTCAATGGGCGGGTGGTCAATCTGATGCTGCTGCGCGAGCTGGGGGAATTACTGATCGACGTGCACGGCCAATCCGAACACCTCTCGCTGCTGCGCGTCCCCACCCACTTACACTTACTGGATCGCTTTGCCGAGGCCGAAGGGCTATTGGCCGAGTACCGTGCTGTCTACGAGAAGCTGCGCGCGGTGCAGGATGAACTGGCCGACCTGCGCCGCAGCGAGCAGGATGCTGCCCGCCGAACCGAGCAACTGACTTTCCAGATTGGTGAGATCGAGGGGGCCAAGCTTGAGCCTGGCGAAGAGGAAACGCTGCGTGAGGAGCGCACTCGCTTGGCCAATGCCGAGAGCCTCGCCAACCTGGCCAACAACGCCCTAACGGCACTGGACGAGACCACACCCGAAGCCCCCGCGGCCAGCGACCGGGTGGGAGAGGCAGTAGGCGCTCTGGAAGGGCTTGCCAAAATCGATCAAGCCAATGCCGGGTTGGCTGAACGCGCTCAGGAGATCTTCGCCAACTTGAGCGATCTGGCGCGCGAAATACGTGATTACTTAGAGAAGATCGAATTCAGTCCCAAGCGGTTGGCTTTCGTAGAAGAACGCCTGGAATTGCTGCACAATCTCAAGCGCAAATATGGTCAGGATGTCCCCGCGATCCTGGCGTACGCCGAGAAGGCACGGGCTGACCTGGAGGACATCACGCATGCTGAGGAGCGCTTGGCTGAACTGGAAGAGCAGGAAGCCGAATTGCTGAACGAATTGGCGGAGAAGGGGCAAGCACTTTCGGCCAGGCGGCACGAGGCGGCCGAACTGCTCAGCCAATCCATCGAGGGCGAATTGGGCGATTTGCGCATGACCAAGGCGCGCTTCGCTGTCGATTTCCGCACCCGCCCCGACCCCGAAGGCTTGCAAGTGGCCGATGATGAAAAAGTGGCCTTCGATTCGAACGGCTACGAAGTGGCCGAATTCCTGGTGGCGCCCAACCCGGGCGAGGGGCTTAAGCCCCTGGTCAGGATCGCATCTGGGGGCGAGACATCCCGGCTGATGTTGGCGATGAAAAACGTGCTGGCGCGCGCCGACCACACCCCCACGCTCATATTTGACGAGATCGACCAGGGCATTGGCGGGCGGGTTGGTGCCGTGGTGGGCCAGAAATTGTGGAACCTGGGGCGCGAGCATCAGGTCTTTTGCGTCACCCACCTGCCGCAGTTGGCCGGCTTTGGCGATCAGCACTTCAAGGTGCTCAAGGAAGTGCACGGCGGGCGCACACTCACTGAGGTCGCTCACCTGGGCGGCGAAGGGCGCTTGATGGAGCTTGCGCAGATGCTCGGCGAGGTCAGCGATGGCACGCTGCAATCGGCCAACGAGATCATGCAATCGGTCAAGGAAGTCACCAAGGCCGCGTGAAGGCCCTTTGGCGAGGAGATGATATGGCACCGCAAGGCGAAATGAGGCCGATCCGACTTCGACAAGACCTGATGGGGCTGATCGAGCTGACCGAGATCGCCTTTGCCGATGAGTTGGCGAGCAGAGGGGAGGATCTTCGTGAGAGCTTGTTATCCGTACGGCGGTTGATTCCCTTACTGGGCGTGCTGGGTGCGCTTTCGGAAGATTTCCGGCATCTTCTTGATGGCTTTGTTTGGGAGGATGGAGGGCGATTGGTCGCATCGACGATCGTTCAGCGCATGGGACATGACAAGACGCGTTGGTATGTCGGCAGCGTGGCCACGCATCCCGATTATCGCCGCCAGGGCCTGGCTCGCAAATTGACAACCAGGGCGCTAGAGCATGCCAAGGAGCACGGCGCGGAGGTTTGCATCCTCGATGTGCGCGCCGATAACCCGGCGGCCTACGATCTCTATCGCAGCCTCGGTTTCACCCATTACGACAGCAGCACAGACCTTAAATTGGAGCAGCTTCCGGAGGTGGAGGGCCACGATGCGCCGGGTTACGTGCTTCGCCCGATGGAGTTGAGTGAGTGGCGGGCACGTTATGACCTTCAGCTGCGTGCGACGCCAGCAGAGGTGCAAGCTTTCCTGCCGGTCAGTGAGGACCAGTATCAGGTCTCTTCGCTTCAGCGTTTGCTGGCGCCTCTGCTCCAACGATTGCAAGGCGTCGATATTTACCGCTGGGTCGCCGAACGGGATGGTCAAGCCATCGGTTATTTACGTTTGGTCGCCCGGCGCGTGGCTAAGACAGCTCACGAAATGGATTGGTCCATCGACCCGGGGCATCAGGATGCCCCAGCGGAGGCTCTGCTGACCATGGCGTTGCATACGATGAAGGATTACCCTGCCCAGAACATCTTGCTCTCCGTACGCACTTCTAGTGAGAGCTTGCTGGCTTTGCTCAAGCGCTATGGTTTTGTTGAGATCGAGACCTTGCATCGCCTGGGTGTGAAATTAGATGGCCGGGCCTGATGTGTGTGCGCCTGAGCTTGCTGCTGTAGGCTCGGGCTGGTAAGGTGAAGCTTGCGCGCCTTGCTGTTTTCACGTGATTTGGATGAAACCGCCGTGCTCACGGTGGTGTTGCAGCGCAGTGGGTTTGAAGTGCGCGCCACCAGCAACATGGAAAACCTCATTCAGGGCAGCCTGGTGCGCCCTCCGGACCTGCTGGTCTTCGCTCTGGTGGCCGATGAGCAAGCCGTGCCAACGAAGATCAAGCAACTGCGTGCCCAGATCGGGGTGCCTATCGTCGTGATCGGGGAACTGCAGACTGAGGACTACCAGGTGAATCTGCTGGAGGCGGGCGCCGACCTGCTGGTCGCCCGCCCCTACGGCGTTCGCAGTATAGTTTCCCAATTGAGGGCTTTGATCCGGCGGCTGGCTGGCGTGCCGTTCTTCAGTTTGCCGGTGCTCGCACAGGGAAGCGTGCGCCTGGATCCCTCCAGTCGCACCGTGGCGATGGGCGAGGGGCAGCCCAAACGTTTGACGCAACTCGAATTCCGCCTGCTGTACGCCTTGATGACCTACACCGGACGGGTGGTGCCAACCGAAACACTGGTCGAGCACGTGTGGGGCTATAGCGGGGAGGGGGATCGCGGCCTGGTGCGCGGTTTGATCCAGCGCTTACGCGCCAAGATGGAGGCCAATCCCGCAGAGCCGCGTTACATCATCACCCAGACCGGCGTGGGATACAGCTTCAATTTACCGGACAACGGTTGAGCGCTTTTTGTCCCTTGTCCCGTTATTTGAGGATGCAGGCAGCCGGGATTGATACAGTTTTTCGACATTCTCTCCACGCTTTTTCAACGCCCAATCTGTATACTTTCAGCAATTCTCAGGGTGCTCGGTTACGGGTGCCCAACCTTTACGAGGAGAAATGCGATGCACAAGACTCAGTGTCCCATGTGCGATGCCGTCGTCACTCTTCAGAATAAACCCAAGCTCGGGCAGCGTGTGGTTTGCCCCGGCTGTGATGCGGCATTAGAGGTGGTGTGGCTTGACCCCCTCGAGCTGGATTGGCCCTTGGACGAGTATGAAGATGATTTCGACTCCAAGGAAGATTTCGACTATGACTACGATTATGAGGACTATGAAGAGAGCGCATAGAAGCTAACTCCCCCTTTTGCATACTTTCAAAACCCCGAAGCATTTACTTCGGGGTTTTCTCATTGAACTGATTCAGCCTCTTTCGAAGATGCCGATAGTGTTGCCCAGTCCTGTCCGACTCGGGACCAGAATAGCGAAAGGACTCATCCCTTCGCTATTCTGTTGACCTAATGATTAAGCTCGCCTGCCGTACAGCTATAGCGTGGGACCCTTTGCCAAAAGACATCGTTGCCGGTCATAGGGCCGCCGATTTTCGCGCGCGATATGTGATCAGGCGCTGGGGATGTCATGCAGCCCCTGGCCTGGGTTTGATGATTGACCGAGTGACGTAAGGTTTGGGTTGCAGAAGCCGCTGAAAGTGATTTAGACGGAGCCTAGCGAAGTCGGCAACCCAATGTGAGGCGTTGTGGCAGCAACTAGCTTTAGCTTACTTCCTGGTCTACCTCTGGGAAGGATCAGCTAAAGGGACACGAGGCCGAGTTGCCCCATCAGGCCTAAGTTGTCTATCTCGCCCCATTCCTCTATGATCTTGCCGCCTACGATGTGGAGGATGCTGATCCCTGTTATCGTTAGTTTTTTACCTGTAGGGGCGATCCCCATGTAGTCACCCGTGTGTGTGCCGCTCCATGTCCAGCGGACCACGACCTTGTCCACTTCTGCGATCATATCCTCAGTGGTGGATTGAACGTCGGAGCAGGGGGCGCACCAATCGGCCACGGTTTGTTTGTAACCTTCCCGATCGGGGGTCGCTCCGGTAGTGGGGTAGTTAAAGACGAAGTTTGGGGCGAGAAGCTCATCTATTACGGCCAGATTCCCTTTGCTCCAGATCTCCTCATTCCAACGGCGGGCGATGGCCTTGTTTTCTTCTACTGGCATCGGGATCCTCCTTTTGTTTGATCCAGATTTGTGGAAACTATGGCACAATCAACTCAAATAGTCGCGTAAATGTTGGCTGCGGGTGGGGTGGCGCAGTTTGCGCAAGGCCTTGGCCTCGATCTGACGGATGCGCTCACGCGTGACCTTGAAGTATTGCCCCACCTCTTCGAGGGTGTGGTCCTTGCCGTCGATTAGGCCGTAGCGCAGTTCGAGCACTTCGCGCTCCCGGTCGGTGAGCGCTGATAGGGCGCTTTGCACCTGCTCGCGCAAGATCTCGCGCGCCGCGGCGTCCATTGGCTCGAGAGCCTCGTCGTCCTCGATGAAATCTCCTAATTGGCTGCTGTCGCTGGTGCCCACCGGGCTTTCCAGGGACATCGGCTCCTCGGCCGAGCGCTGGATTTGCGCCACCTTGGCGGTGGCCTGCGCCCAGCGCTGGGCTACCTCGGGGGGGATGGGCACGTTATTGGCTTGGGCGTGCTGGATGACCTCGACATCGGCTTGGTCGAGATAGGTGGTTTCGAGCGCCAGTTCCTCAGTGCTGGGCGTGCGTCCCAGCTTTTGCGTCAGCATGCGCTGGGCGCGCGAGAGCCGCTGGATGGATTCGAGCAGGTGGACAGGGATGCGAATGGTCCGGGCTTGATCGGCGATGGAGCGGGTGATGGCTTGGCGAATCCACCAGGTGGCGTAGGTGCTGAATTTGTAGCCCCGCGTAGGATCGAATTTGTTGACCGCCC
>Ga0209164_1003413_pt1 | contig 15137 bp, 15 predicted proteins | sample MTBNYHSulfiMetaG_FD_187458 | JGI IMG/M metagenome (GOLD analysis project Ga0209164, IMG submission 187458) | Enrichment culture microbial communities from rom New York Harbor, USA that are MTBE-degrading - MTBE-NYH (New York Harbor Sulfidogenic)... | ecosystem: Environmental > Aquatic > Marine >...
ACTGCAAATCTCCCTGGTATCAAGCATCACGATATCGCTGGCCTGCTTGTCCGAGGCCGCCTCGACCGACTTTCGCGCCAGTTCTATCGCGTCCAGAATGAAAGCCTCCTGTGCGGTTATTATACCACAGGTACACCCGTCCACGGCCAAACCCTTTCACCCGCATCCATCCAATCGTACCGTCATCGCCAGGTTTGCCTCAAAGAACGCAGGGGCGTTCAATTGAACGCCCCTACTGGTGTGGTCGCTTGATTCCACCACGCCGCACGGCCCAGTGAATTGGGCAACTACACCAATAAACGGGTACGTTGGAGCATCCGCTCCAACCATGCCCGGAGCCGATGCTCCGGGCTACCCTGCGAGGAGGTCGAGTCGCCCTGATCTCTCCAAAGGCGCCTCCCCGGCGCCGAAGGTGTGGCCTCTGCCAGCGGGCCTGCAGGCAGCCAGCAGGGTACCCCGTACCGAACGGGAAGAACATGATAGTGATGTGCGCTTCCCGACTCCAGACACCCTGACTACCCCCGCAAGCACCAGCACATGGCCGGGCGTTCCATTAAGGAAGACGCCAGCCATTGGCAGAATAGGACAGCTTTATGGAGATCCAATCCATCAGGTTTGCTCTAGATGCGTCTGAGTGGGCCATAGTCATGTTGACTAAAATAGGACAGTTGGCCTATAAATAAACTGACCAGTCGGTTTATAAGGAGGGTGGAATGCCCCACGTACCCGAGGCCTATCTCCAGGCCCGACGCGACCAGATCATCGAGGCAGCGTATCGCTGCATCGCCGAGAAGGGCTTCAAGAGAGCGACGATGAGGGATATCTGTGCGGCTGCCGGCCTCAGCCGCGGCGCTGTCTACAACTACTTCCACAGCAAAGACGATATCATTGCGGCGAGCGGAGAGGAAGACCGGCGGCGAAGCGCTGAGATGATCGCATCGGCCGCAGCGGCAGACGTCGACGACCCGTTGGGGAACCTGGCACGGGTCTTTCTTTCACTGGCCAATGAACCCGAAGCCGCCCATTACGGTATCGTTGCATTTGACCTCGTGTCCGAGTCAAGCCGCAATCCCGAGATCGCAGAGCGCTTCCGCACTAGCCAGGACACCATTGTCGCCCAGTTGGTCGACCTGGTGAGGCACGAACAGGCACGGGGCAGCATCAACGCGAGCCTCGATCCGCAGGCCGTTGCCATGGTGCTCACCGCCCTGTTTCAGGGCTTCAGGTTTGTGCGGGTGTTCAACCCGACAATCGATGTTGATGCCTTTTACTCAGTATGCGACGCCATATTTCACGGCAGGTTTGCGCCGCGACGGGAAGCGTAGGAAGGGACAGCATTCGTTTCCCAGCTTGGCACGAAGAGGTTGCAGATGAACGCAGCAAATGAACAGACCGGGATCGAAGTGAACAGTCTATCGAAGCGGTACCCGCGTGGCACTGTGGCGAATGACGGCATCAGCCTGGCGATAGCTCCGGGGGAGTGCTTCGGCCTGCTGGGGCCGAACGGCGCGGGCAAGACAACCCTGGTGCGTCAGATCACCGGCGAGCTGATGCCCAGTTCCGGACAGGTCACGGTGTTCGGCATCGATGCGGTGAAGCACCCAAAGGAGGCTCGCCGGCTCCTCGGCATCGTCCCCCAGGAAGCAGGTCTCTTTGACTATCTCACCGTGAGGGAACACCTTCTCTACTTCGGGCGTCTCAAGGGACTTGAGGGGCAGTCGCTGGCGAATCGCGTCACGCAGCTAATGGGGGAGCTGACCCTCGAGGAGCACGGCGAGAAGCGGGCATCGGAGCTATCGGGCGGTCTCAAGCGAAAGGTGCTTGTGGCCATAGCCATGATTTCCCAGCCCCGGGCTCTCATTCTCGATGAGCCCACTACCGGCCTTGACCCTCACGCACGGCGGGAGGTATGGGAACTGGTGCGGCGGTGCCAACAGGACGAGGTCGGCGTGCTCCTCACCACCCACTACATGGAGGAGGCAGAGTGCCTTTCCGACCGCATAGGGATCATTTCGCACGGCCAGCTACTGGCCGTAGGTGCCATGCAGGAACTGCGCGAGCGTATCACCAGTCGGTTCAAGCTGACCTACACTCCAGTGAGTTCCGACGACCTCAACCACGAGCGGGTGACGGTCTACGGGCGAAGCGTTGACGAGCTCCGTGCACGGGTCAACGCGCTGCAACTGGAGGAATATGATCTCGCCAGGACGAACCTGGAGGACATCTACCTTGAGCTAACGAAAACCTCTCTCACGGCGGAGGAAGACTATGTCACGATGGTTCAATGACACGTATGTCCTGTTCGCTATAGAGTCGAAGCGGTTCACCAGACAGGCGGCCGTCTTTGTCTTTAACAGCCTCATCGCTGCAGCCGTGTTCTTCCTCTTTCGGCTCGTAGCGGACCCACCCCCCGAGGTCGAGCTCCGGCTGCTGGCAGGGGCCATGGTGTTCGGAGTAGCAATGCAGTCAATCAACGCCACGGGGCAGATCATGGTCTCCGAGCGCTTTGAAGGGCAGATGAAGCTGTTCAGAACGTCCTCCATCTCACAGGCATCGTACGTTGTCGCGGTGACGGTATTCTCGGCCGCCACGGCGGCGCTGACGGCGCTCGTAGTCCTCGGCCTGGCGGCCGCCGCTGGAGTGCACCTCAGTCTATCCCCACTGCTGATCCCGCTCATCGTCCTTACCGGCCTGGCTCTGCCTGGGTTCGCCGTTCTCATCGCCACCCACGCCAAGACCGCCCAGGCCGGCTACATGCTCTCCAATGCCGTAGGCATCATGCTGGTCATGGTCTCACCCATCTTCTATCCCATCGAAAGGCTGCCCGAAGCGCTGCAGTGGCTGGCGCGACTATCACCCTTCACCTATGCCGGCCAGGCCATTCACCAAACGCTATCAGGCGGGACAGCCATTATCGTGCCGGTATGCATCCTCCTGGCTTTCACCGTGGCGGCCAATGCCATCGGCATCGCCAAGATGCGATGGCGCGAGCCTTAGCCCGTGCCGTCGGATGTTGAGCCGTCGAGAACGCCAGTCAATCAAAGACCACCCACAAGAGTCCGGAAGAGCGGCCGTCTTCACGTCCCTTCCATTCACCGCAATGCGCAGGGGCAGCCGGCCTTCACCCGAAAGGTAGCAATGCCCAGTTCTGCGGCAACGACGCGCCTGCTGATGTCCGCTCTACAATGCGGATGACCACCGTACGTTGATTGCCATCACGCCTTTTGCTAGACTTCTCCAGGGAGATGCACCTGTGAACCGCCGTGTTGTTGTAGCTATGAGCGGTGGAGTAGACTCATCCGCTGCCGCTGTCCTTCTCAAAGAGCAGGGATACGATGTCATCGGCGTCACCATGAAGACGTGGACGGACGTAGCTGGCCCCGACGGCACGGCCAGCCTCAGCTGCCCCGGTCCCGCCGACGAAGCCGCCGCACGCCGGGTGGCGCAGACTCTGGGAATTCCCTTCTACACCGTCGACGTCGCACAGGAATTCCAAGCAGAGGTACTGGAATACTTCCGCCGCGAGTACGCGGCGGGCAGGACTCCCAACCCGTGCGTCAGGTGCAACCGCGAGGTCAAGTTCGGCGCCCTGACCGACAAGGTGAGGAACCTAGGGATCGATTTCGACTCCTTCGCCACGGGCCACTATGCCCGGGTGGAGTACGACAGCACTGCGCACCGCTACGTGCTCAGGAAAGCGGCAGATACGACCAAAGACCAGTCCTACTTCCTCTTCTCCCTGTCACAGGAGCAGCTCAGCCGCTGCCTATTCCCACTCGGAGAGCACACCAAAGAGGAAGCGAGAACGATAGCTAGAGCCATGAGGCTTGGCGTCGATAGTAGACCTGAGAGTCAGGACTTCGCCGCCAGAGGTCATCCCGCCCCCTGGGAGACAGCCCAGCCCGGGCCCATTGTGAACAAGGACGGCGAGATCCTCGGCGAGCACCACGGGCTCCCGTACTACACCATCGGACAGCGCAAAGGGCTGGGGATAGCAACAGGCGAGCCGCTGTACGTGACCGGAATCGACCTGGCAGCAAATACAATAGTCGTGGGCAGCAAGGAGGACATCTACTCAGACGCGCTCATCGCCTCCGGACTGAACTGGGTGTCCATTGAAGAGTTGAGGCAACCCATGCAGGCCGGGGCGAAGATACGCTACCTCCACAAAGAGGCTGATGCGTTGATAGCGCCACTTGAAGATGGCAAAGTGTCGGTGAAGTTCGCCGAGCCACAGATGGCCATCGCCCCCGGTCAGGCGGTCGTCTTCTATCAGAGCGACCAGATTCTTGGCGGAGGAACCATTGAGGCGGCAACGGCCAACGCTGGCTGAAGAGAATGGCCTCGCCCGGCGGGGCTACCGCTTCGTCGCCGGCATCGACGAAGTCGGCCGAGGCCCGCTGGCCGGCCCAACAGTCGCCGCTGCCGTGATACTGCCACCCGGCTTTGAGGCCCCCTGGCTGGACCTGGTGCACGACAGCAAGCAGCTTACCGCAAGACGGCGAGAGTCGCTGTTTCCCTGCATTGAGGAAGCCTGCGTCGCTATTGGCATTGGGTACGCCGGGCCCGATGTAATCGACAGCGTTGGCATTGCGCGGGCAGTGAGGATGGCGATGTGTTGCGCCGTGGGCAACCTGTCCCAGCCGCCGGACTTCCTCCTCATCGATTACATGGCCCTGAGCGATCTGGCAATCCCGCAGAAGAACATCACCAGGGGAGACAGCTTCTCGGTGTCCATTGCCTGCGCGTCCATCATCGCCAAGGTGACCAGAGACCGTCTGATGACCGAACTCGACGGGCTCTATCCTCATTACGGATTCGCCAGGCACAAGGGATATGGCACCGCGGAGCACCTTGAGTGTCTGAGGCGATTCGGGCCATGTCCTGCCCACCGGAAAAGCTTCGCGCCGGTACGCGGGATGGTCGACTGACGGGGCTTCACTCGCCCGTTCGGGGCTTCGGGGGCGTGGCCGGAAAGGCGAGCACCACGCCCACGGCGGGCAGTGCGCTTATGCTCATGGTGGTGTCGGCGTGGAGCACGGAGCGATTGCTTGTTGCCACAGCCCGCCAATAACTATAATAGCGTGATGATGGGTACGCTAGATCGTAGAAAGACCGGGGCACGGGGCGAGAGGATAGCGGCGAGCTACCTCAAGAGGAAGGGCTACCGCATTCGAGAGACCAACTTCCGCTGTCGAGAGGGCGAGATCGACATCATCGCTGAGCAGGGTGGTTTTCTCGTTTTCGTCGAGGTGCGCACCAAGACCAACACCGCCTTTGGCACGCCCGAAGAGTCGATTACCGCCGCGAAGAAGGAGAAGCTCATCACCCTGGCGCAGACCTACATAGACAGCCACGTCGGGTTGCCCGCCAACTGGCGCATCGATGTGGTGGCCATCGAGCTCGGCCCCAAAGGCAAGGTTTCCAGATTGCATCTCATCGAGAACGCCGTGAGCTAGGCAATGGCGCGCCTTTTTCCGCAGACTTCACTCTTCCTTTACCTCAAACACGCTACAATTGGGGCGGAGCGGATATGCGCATCCTGGTTGTCGAGGACGAGAAAGACCTGACGGATGCCCTGGCCAGAGGTCTCCGAAAGCAGGGCTATGCCACCGACGTGGCGTACGATGGCGAGGAGGCCCTGGTCCTGGCAGAGGTAAACAACTACGATCTCATCGTCCTCGACCTTAATCTGCCCAAGCTGGACGGCGTGGAGGTGTGCCGGAGGTTACGAGCGTCGGGCTCAGCCGCAGGCATACTGATGCTGACCGCCCGCTCCGGCCTTCACGACCGGGTCAATGGCCTGGACCAGGGAGCGGACGACTATCTGGTGAAGCCTTTCCACTTCCCCGAGCTGCTGGCACGAGTGCGGGCCGTACTGCGGCGGGAAGGCGGGACCAGGCATCCCATCCTCAGGACGGGTGACTTGGTGCTTGACCCCAACGCGCAGAAGGCTTTCTTCAGCGGGGCAGAAGTAGCGCTCACCTCCAAGGAGTTCGCCATCCTGCAATACCTGATGCACAACGTCGGCCGAATCGTGAGCCAGGAGGAACTGCTGGAGCACGTGTGGAACGAGGATGCCAACCTGTTCACCCAGACCGTGAAGGTGCACGTGAAGAACATCCGCAAGAAGCTTGCTGCGACAGGCGCGCACGACGTGATCTCGACCGTGAAGGGTAGGGGGTACATGCTATGAAGACACCGGCGTTCGCCAAGACGATACGCTTCAAGCTCACCCTGTGGTACGCGGCCCTCCTGCTACTGTTCGTCCTTGTGTTCGTTGTCGGCCTCAACGTGACCATGCAGCGCATCACCCCTCCCCTCAGATTCATACCCATGCCGGAGGTAGTGAGGCAGGTGCAGAGGGCCAACATCGAACTGCTGCGTGACTACTCCTTGATAGGCCTTGGCGTACTCGTTCTCCTCGGAGCCGGCGGCGGCTATTTTCTGTCAGGAAGGATGCTCAGACCGGTTGACCGCGTCTCGTCGCTGGCGGCAGGTATCTCCAGCACCAACCTCAACGAGCGCATCAACTACCACGGCCCCGACGACGAGATCAAGCGCCTCGCCGACACCTTCGACGGAATGCTGGAGCGTCTCGAGAACGCGTTTGAGGCCCAGAAGCGGTTCATTCAGGACGCCTCGCACGAGCTCAAGACGCCCATCGCCATTGCCCAGACGAACATAGAGGTCACCGAGATGGACGAGGAGGTGACCGCCAAGGAGTACCGCCACCTCATGGAGGTGCTCAAGATGAGCCTGGGGCGGCTGAACAAACTGAGCGACGACCTGCTTCTTCTTTCGGAGGGCGAACAGAACCGCTCGCAATGGTCCGCGGTGGACATTAGGGAACTGCTCCAAGAGGTGGCCACCGAAGCCGGGGGCAAAGCGAAAGCCGCCGCAGTCAAGCTTGAACTCGAGCCTGCGCCGCAGGAGATGCCGTTCACCGGCGATGCCCTGTATCTCAAGCAGGCCATCATCAACCTGGTCGACAATGCCATCAAGTACAACAAGCCCGGGGGCACGGTACGCATTGCCACTCGGCCGGCCGATACTCACCTCACTATCGAGGTGCAGGACACCGGTATCGGCATTTCACAAGCGGACCAGCAGCACATATTCGATCGCTTCTACCGCGTGGACAAGTCCCGGTCGCGCGCTCAGGGGGGCAGCGGCCTCGGCCTGGCCATAGTGAAGAAGATCGTCGAGGACCACGGCGGTGCCATCTCGGTGACCAGCGCCCTCGACCAAGGCAGCACTTTTCGCGTCTCACTGCCACGTCATCGCGCCGCCTGAACTCCTTGGACGTCCGACACAGAGACAGGGGCTTCGGCCCCTGTCTCTCGTTGTTTTGCCTTCCGCAGCTTTACCAGCGTTTTACCTTGTCTGTGCTATGGTGTGCATAGACCAATCGAGGGCCGGATCCAACAGAGAAAGGAGGAAACGCCAATGCGAAGATGCCTGAAACCCGGTGCCATCGCCCTTGCCGTGGCAGTCATCATCGCCATTGCCATCGGCACTACCCTGGCATTTGCCGACTCTCCCGATGATAATGCCACAGCTGAAGGCCCGAGGGACGTGTTCATCGGCAAGGTTGCCGAGTCCCTGGGGCTGGACGACGAGCAACTGGCTGAGGCGTTCAAGAACGCCCGCCAGGAGATGGTCGGCGAAGCCCTGCAACTGCGGCTCGACAAAGCGGTGGAGGAGGGAATCATCACCGAGGACGAGGCGACAGAGATCATGGACTGGTGGAATGACCGCCCTGAAGCGCTGGAGAAGCTCAGCCCGCCGGCACGCCGTCATCACCTGAGAGACGTCTGGCAGACCCCGTGAGCGCGCCCCTGCACATCATGCCGCGAGTCTGCCACGCTTTTCCGCAGGAATAGGGGCTTCGGCCCCTATTCCTCCCTTTTTCTGCCCTGCGCTCCTCCCCATGCGCCCCCCCGTTTACTATGCCTTTACTGGCGATGTGCTAGCGTATCCGTTGTGACCGCCCCGGCAAGAGGTCGAATGACAGGAGGAAGCGCATGACCACACTAAAGAGGGCCTTCAGGAACATCTTGCGAAACAGATTCCGAACACTGCTGGTTGGCGTCGTCCTGGCCCTGTGCGTGGCTGTCTTTGTCTCCGTTCTCGCCGGTGTGGACGCCAGCGAGGACGCCACCGCACAGATGCTGGCGGAGTACGCTGAAGCCGCTGAGGCCACGCTGGAACAGACGGAGCAATCCATGACTCAGATCATGGTCATGTCAGGCCGGGGGCCTTTTTCGGAAGATTCGGAAGAGCCAATCGATGAGGACATAGTCGACGAAGTCTCAGCCATGGACGACGTCGCCGCGGTGGTTCCTGTCGTCACCCAGGGCTTCGGAGAGCCGGAGCAAGGCCAGGAGCCCGGCATGGGGGGAGGACCAGGGAGCGGCATGGGTGGCCCAACTGTTTCATTCAGAGGCGCTGAGTACATGGTGTACGGGGTGCCGTTGGACCCTGACCTGGATGAGGAGTACCACGTGCTGCCGGTGAGTATCGCTGAGGGCCGCAGTCTGGAAGAGGGAGAGGACAGTGCGGTTCTCATTTCGAGCGAACTTACAGAGTACTTCGGCGCGGGGGTCGGTGACACCATAGACATCGACGGAACGAGCTTTGAGGTCGTCGGGGTCTACACGAGCACCATCATGCAGAACCAGGTCTACATGAGCCTGGATGCCGCTCAAGACCTCCTCGACATGGAAGGTGAGCTGTCCACCCTAACGGTGTACGCCGACAGCGTCTCCGCCGTCGACGATGTGGCCGCCGAGATAGAATCGGCGTACCCTGATTTCATGGTCATGGCCATGACTGATATGCAGCGCGGTTCCGGCGACTTCATTCAGCGACAGCAGGAGTACATCATCGGCACCATAGACTCCAACCTGGCGAGCATCCAGAGCCTTGGCATTGGCACGATTGCCGCCACCGGTGTAGTCAGCGTCCTGCTCATCTTCGGCCTGATGTTCTACACCGTGCGGGAGAGGACGAAGGAGATAGGCACCTTGAAGGCACTGGGCTTCAGCAACTCAGACGTCATGAAACAGTTCATGTATGAGGGCTCGTACATCGGCCTCCTCGGCGGGGCTGTCGGCCTCGGTATCGCCGCACTGGCAGCGTCCGGGTTCGCCTCCCTCATCCTCGACCCGAGCGGCACGCTGGGAACCTCAGTCTCAGTGGGCATCACTCTCTCTGCCACGCTACTCGGACTCGGCGTAGCCGTCATCGCCGGAGCCCTGGGCAGCCTGTACCCCGCCTGGCGGGCATCTCGAGTCAGCCCGATGGAGGCACTGAAGCGTGAGTGATTCCTTTCCCAAAGCAAATGGAGGTGGCACGTAATGGCTAAAACCATTCTGAAGACGATTGGACTGAGCAAGAGATACGAGAGCGACGGCAACAGCGTCCAGGCGCTATCGAACGTGAACCTGGAGATCGAGAGGGGGGATTTCGTCGCCATCATGGGCCCATCTGGCTCCGGCAAGACCACTCTGCTCACTCTGCTGGGATGTCTCGACAAGGCAACCAAGGGAAGGGTGCTGGTGGGGACAAAGGGCATCGACGTCACCTCTATGCCCGAGGGTTCACTGTACAGCATAAGGAGAAGGCATCTCGGGTTCATCCTCCAAAGCTTCAACCTCATGCCTAACCTCAGTGCGCTGGAGAACGTGGAACTCCCCATGGAGGGCCTGATACGGTCGGCAAAGCGCAGGAGAAAGCGGGCTCGTGTGCTCCTCCGCATGGTCGAGATTCCGCACCGAGAGAAGCACAAACCACGCCAGTTGAGCGCCGGTGAACAGCAGAGGGTGGCCATCGCCCGTGCCCTGGCCAACGGCCCGGCGGTTATCCTGGCGGATGAGCCCACCGGCAACCTGGACTGGGAGACAAGCCTGAGCATCGTGAACATGCTTAGCAGACTGGCCACCGAGCAGAAGCGCACCATCGTCATGGTGACCCACGACCCGCAGATGGCCGTCTACGCCAACAAGAAGCTCTTCATTCGAGACGGGAAGCTGCACGAGAAAGACCCAGTGTATGACGAAGCCCTGGAGCAGGCCCGACGCCACTCGCCCGACGAGCCCGCAGATACCACGCCTCGACAAGCCGATTGAAAGCGGGCGTCACCGCAGATTGGGCCAGCCAGAGGCTATGGCAGCCTCGTCGACGGGCAGTGGAGCGGTCCAGCGCACCCGTCCATACTCGAAACGCCTATGCACAGCGGACCCAGCTATTCCACCATCGGTGGCCGCGAAAGGAGATCCCTCGGCTTCCATTCTCCTACCCATCCTTGACATATCTTTACAGATCTCCCCACCATGTGCTAGAGTGAGCGTCCCGCGAATTGGCGCAGGCGAGTGTTCAGGAGCCAAAGTCGTGGCAACTTGTTGACATTGCTCCCATATCCCGTTGAAGGAGAAAGGAGATCGGGCAATGCGTAGATTGGTTTTCGTATTCCTGGCTACCTTCTTGGTATTGGCCGTCGCTCGTGCAGCGCTGCCAATCCAGCTGTGTGTCGCCGCCGATGACTGGAGCGAGATAGAAGCACAAGTGGCGAACGATCTCGTTGCCGTGTGGGGCAGCGACCAGAACGATGTGTACGCCGTGGGTGAACGTGGCGTTATCCTCCACTACGATGGCACCCGGTGGGAGGAAATCGACATCGACACGACAGGGAGGAACCTCAGCGGCATCTGGGGAAGCGCCGCCGATGACGTGTTCATCGTCGGTGAGCACGGCACCATTATCCACTACGATGGTCACGAGTGGGACGAGATGCAAAGTCGTACCTCACGAGACCTCGCCGCGGTGTGGGGCAGCGACTACGATGACGTGTTCGCCGTGGGCGACGATGGCGCCATCCTCCACTACGACGGCGACGAGTGGGACGACATGACCGTAGACACCTCAAAGGATTTCGCTGACGTGTGGGGGTTTGACGATAACGACGTGTTCGCCGTGGGCGATACCGGCACCATCCTCTACTATGATGGTCACGATTGGGATGAGATGAGCAGTGGTACGCGGCAGGACCTGACTGGAGTGTGGGGCAGTGATGACGACCACGTGCTCGCCGTTGCGGAGTGGGGCACCATCCGCCAGTACGATGGCCACGATTGGGACGAGATGACCACTGACACCGCGAAGGACTTCTCAGGCGTGTGGGGCGCTGAAGAAGACAATGTATTCGCCGTGGGCGAAGCTGGGATCATCGTCCATTATGACGGCGACGAGTGGAATGAGATGACCAGCGATACGTCATATCATCTCGCTGCGGTGTGGGGGAGCGACGCTAACCACGTGTTCGCTGTAGGAGAAAATGGCACCATCGTCTACTACGACGGTGACAATTGGAGTCAAGTGGAAAGCAGCCTGATGAAGGACCTCTCTGGGGTCTGGTGTCGCGTGCCTGAGGAAGTGTTCGTTGTGGGCAAGGATGGCACCATTCTCCACTATGACGGTGACGAGTGGGATACGATGGACAGCGGGTCCTCAAAGGATCTCGCCGCCGTGTGGGGGAGCAACGGTGACAATGTGTTCGCCGTTGGCGAGAAGGGCACCATCCTGCACTACGACGGCGACGACTGGAAGGCCATGAAACGGGCAAGCTCAGATGACCTCTTCGGCGTGTGGGGGAGCGACCATACCGACGTGTTCGCCGTAGGAGAAAGCGGCACTATTGTGCACTTCGATGGCGACAGTTGGGACAAGCTGAGCGAAGAAGTCCCAGGTGACCTCTTCGCCGTATGGGGAAGCGAACATGACGACGTTTTCGCCGTGGGCGCGGAAGGCATGGTACTGCACTACGACGGCACCAGCTGGAAACAGATGAGCGTGGTGACCTCGGACGACCTCTTCTGTCTATGGGGCGTCGACAGCGAGCATGTCTGGGCCGCGGGTGAAACTGGCACCATTGTCAGCTACGATGGCCGCAGTTGGGAAGTATCGAACAGTCGCACAGTGCAAGACCTCTTTGCCCTGTGGGGGAGCCAGCGTAATTATGTGTTCGCCGCCGGCGAAAGCGGCACCATAGTCCAATATGACGGCGACGAATGGAACGCCATGGGTAGACCCACCGCGGAAGACCTTGCCGCAATTTGCGGCGCTGACGATGGTGATGAGGTCCACATCTTCGCCGTCGGCTCCAGAACCGCTATGGTGGACTTCCTCGGTACGTCCCCAGAGGCCGAAGAGGAGGAAGGACTGTGGGACCGTGTCTCGAACTACGTGGAGGACAGAGGACTGGTGCCCTGGATCATAGGCATCGTGGTCCTGCTGCTTCTCGCAGTGCTGCTGATCGTGCTCATAGCCCGTCAGCCCAAGAGACCGCGACGAAAACAGCGAAAAGAGCCTTCCCAACCGCCTCCTTCGCAACCGTCTGAGGACGCTTCCTGACGCTTCTCCACACTGCACCAAAGCGCTGAAGGGGATAGGGGCTTCGGGGCCCCCCCTATCCCCTTCATGGGGTTGCGCCCCCAACGGCGCCCGGTGTCTATTCCCCCTCGCCACCAGTCTAGCTATACTGAAAGGTGTCCAATGCACGTCGCTGTCCGCGCTAGTGAAAAGCAGGATTTCCCACGAGTCTTTCGATGACGAAGGGCCCTGTAACATTGAGGCCGTTATGCTGACACTGAGGCGAGCCTTCAGGGTTCTGTGGCGAAGAAGACTGCGAACGCTGCTGGTGAGCCTTGTGCTCGCCCTGTGCGTCGCGGTCTTCGCTTCCACCATCGCCGGCGTTGATGCCAGCGAGGCGGCCGCCGCGGACATGGTGGAAGACTATCGAGCGGCCGCCGAGGCCACCCTCGAGGAGACCGAGTTGTGGATGCGGGCTCTGGTGGTCACCGCGCCTGCCGGACCGTGGTCGCCACAGGGAATAAGCGAGGATGCTGTCGACGAGGTAGCATCCATGGACGACGTCGCCGGGGTCGTGCCGATGATCATGGTGGGCTTCAACGAAGAGGGCCAGACGGGCGGGGGCGGGCAACTCGGGAGGGGATACGTCTATGTCGTCCATGGAGCGCCGCTTGATCCCGAGCTGAACGACCAATACCATGCGTTGCCGGTCAACATCGTCGACGGGCGGAACTTGGCCGAGGGCGAAGACTACACCGCCCTCCTCTCCGATGAACTCGTTGACTACTTCGACGCGGGCGTCGGCGATACCATCAACCTCCACGGTACTACTCTGGATATCGTGGGAGTCTATGCCAGCGAGTTGTGGCAGAGAGACGTCTACATGAGTCTCTCCACCGCCCAGGACCTGCTCGGCATGCAGGGTCAACTCTCCATGCTCGCGGTATATGCCGAGAGCCAGTCCGCTGTCGGCGACGTGGTTGCCGAAATCCAGTCGGAGTACCCCGCTGCCTTCGTCATAGCCCTGGGCAGCTTGCAGTCCCAGCTTGCCGACTTCGTTCAGCAACAGCAGCAGACGCTGGTAGCAGGCCTGGACGATGACCTCAGTGCAATTGAGAGCGTCGGTCTGCGCACAATCGTTGCATCTGGCATCATCGCCGTTCTGCTCATCTTCGTCGTGATGTTCAACACGGTGCGCGCCAGGACAAAGGAGATAGGAACCTTCAAGGCGCTGGGCTTCAGCAACGGGGGCATCATGTGGCAGTTCCTGTGTGAGGGTTTCTACGTTGGCCTGGTTGGGGGAGTCATCGGGCTTGCCCTCGCCAGTGTCGCCGCCTCGCTTTTGTCGTCGTTGTTGCTCGGCTCATCGGAGAACCTCGATATCTCCGTAAGCATCGGCGTCGCTCCAATGCTTCTCGGACTTGGCCTGACCATTGTCGCCGCCGGTCTGGGCAGCCTGTATCCAGCCTGGAGGGCGTCTCGAATCAGCCCCATGGAGGCATTGAGGCGGGAATAGTGCCGACCCACCACCGGACGGAGGTTGTTAGCTATGGCCAGACCCATGCTCAGGGCGATCGGACTGACCAAGACGTACCAGGCAGACGGGAACAGAGTCCGGGCGCTCCAGAACGTCAACCTTGAGATCATGAGGGGGGATTTCGTCGCCATTATGGGGCCCTCCGGCTCAGGCAAGACGACCCTGCTCACACTGCTGGGATGCCTCGACAGGCCAACAAGCGGGAAGGTACTTCTGGGAACCAGGGGCCTGGATGTGACCGCCATGCCCGAGTCCTCCCTCTACACGATAAGAAGGAAGAACATTGGATTCGTCTTTCAGAGCTTCAATCTGATACCCAGCTTCAGCGCTCTGGAGAACGTGGAGCTCCCCATGGAGAACCTCATAGGATCGGGAAGGCGAAGGAGGAAGAGAGCTCGTGTCCTCCTCCGTATGCTGGAGATTCCCCACCGCGAGACACACAAGCCGCCTCAGTTGAGCGCCGGAGAGCAGCAGAGGGTGGCCATTGCCCGCGCCCTGGCCAACGGGCCAGCTGTCATCCTGGCAGATGAACCCACCGGCAATCTCGACTGGGAAACAAGCGTCGGCATTATGAACATGATGCGCCGACTGGCCAGCGAGCAGAAGCGTACCATCGTCATGGTGACCCACGACCCGTACATGGCTGCCTTTGCCAGCACCAAGCTCTACTTGAGGGACGGAAAGCTCAGCAACGAAGACCCTTTCTACAGCGACCCCTTGAGGTTCGCGGCACAGCCTCCCACCGGCAGCCAGCAGTAGGTCCGCACCGCCAATGGCCTTCGCCTGCGGTCAGCCACCCCGCAGCTAATTCACCTACCCACCACCGAACAGCCGCCGCGGGTTGCCCACCAGCATCGAGTCTATCTTCTCGTCGCTCACTCCCGCCTCCCTCAAGGCAGGAACGATGTTCTTGAAGACGTGCGAGTAGGACCAGTTCGGCGACAGCGCTTTGGCAATGTCGGGAATCTCGGCGGAGCGACCCAGCCAGTAGGGCGAGTGGTCGTGGGAGAGCATTATCCGTCCGGCGTAGCCTATGCCAGCGAGCCCGATGATGGAGGCCTTCCTCAGAGCGTCGGGCTGCATTATGTCCACTCCAAGGCGGTCGAAGGCGATGTACACCCCTCTGTCCAGCACCGACGTGTGGTACTTGAGGTCGGTGTTGCCGCCGATGTGCCCTATCACAATCCGCCCGGGGTCCGCCCCCTCAGATATGAGCATGTCCGCCTGC
>Ga0209164_1003421_pt1 | contig 15125 bp, 13 predicted proteins | sample MTBNYHSulfiMetaG_FD_187458 | JGI IMG/M metagenome (GOLD analysis project Ga0209164, IMG submission 187458) | Enrichment culture microbial communities from rom New York Harbor, USA that are MTBE-degrading - MTBE-NYH (New York Harbor Sulfidogenic)... | ecosystem: Environmental > Aquatic > Marine >...
CAGAGAATTACTTTTGAACAGGTCCACGATGTTCTCGGCTTGAGAATAATCACCGACACAAAAGCAAACTGTTACGCGATACTCGGTCTTATTCATTCCCTCTGGTCTCCTGTGCCCGGCAGGTTCAAAGATTATATCGGCGTGCCAAAATCGAATATGTACCAGTCCCTCCATACGACTGTCATAGGGCCAAAAGGCGAACGGGTAGAATTTCAGCTAAGGACCCTGGAAATGCATATGATTGCAGAACATGGTATTGCTTCTCACTGGAAATACAAGGAAAAAGGCAGGATGGATGAAAAAAGCGACCGCTATATTTCATGGTTCAGGGAACTGATGCAGGCCCAGAAAGAGCTGAAGGACGCAAAAGATTTCCTAGATGCGGTCAAAGGTGAGGTTGTCCCCGAAGTTATCTATATTTTCACCCCTATGGGTGAGATAAAGGAAATGCCCGTGGGATCAACACCTGTAGATTTTGCGTACGGCGTGCATACCCAGGTAGGCAATCGTTGTGTCGGCGCCAAGGTCAATGGAAAGATGGTGCCCCTGAGGTACACTTTGAGGAATGGCGATACCGTGGAAATTATGACCTCACCTGCGCAGAGCCCAAGCAGGGACTGGCTGAAATTCGTCGTAACACAGCGGGCAAAAAACAGGATAAAACAGTGGATTAAGGCAGAAGAACGGAAACAGAGCATCGAACTCGGGCAGAAACTGCTCGAAAGTGAACTGAGAAGACATGATCTCGGCCAGTCCGTGCTGAAATCAGAGGAGATGGAAAAAGCCCTGAAATCTTTCAATATCGAGACGCTGGAAGATCTCCATGCATTCATTGGTCATGGCAAATTGTCTGCGCACCAATTTGTCAATAAATTATTGCCGGAAAAACCGGTTGAGGAGGTGCCGGTCCCCAAGCCGGCAAAACCGCCGAAAGAACATAAGGGGATCACCATAAAAGGAGTTGACAACGTGTTGTATCATACCGCCAAATGCTGCTTTCCGATACCGGGAGATCCGCTCGTCGGATTTGTTACACGGGGGAGGGGCGTCACAATCCACCGCAAGGACTGTCCGAATCTGGATAAAACAGCCGTCGATGACGCCCGGATTGTTGATGTTGATTGGAAAGTAGAGGGCGATATTACCACACCGGTGAAGTTGTCCCTTGAAACTGTTGACAAGCCCGGCATGATTGCAAGCCTCAGCGCGCTCATATCATCGGTGGAAGTGAATATCAGCCAGCTGAAGGCAAGCACTACAGAGGATAAAAAAGCTTTTATCACCTTCATCCTCGATGTCAGGGATAAGAATCAGCTTGCTGCGCTCACGCAAAAAATCTCCCAACTTGAAGGGGTTATCAGGATTATGAGGTAACACGCCCGCTTGTCCCTTTCTTATGATATAATAGAATACAGTGGCCTACTTAAGGATTGGGTGCAGCGGTTTTCTCTATGATCATTGGAGGGGGAATTTTTATCCCGAAGACCTCTCAAAAAACCATTGGATCGAATATTACTGCAGACGCTTTTCCACGGTCGAGCTGAACGTTACCTTTTATCGTCTTCCGGAAAGGGAAACTTTTGCCAAGTGGTATGCCGCAACCCCCGACGATTTCGTCTTCTCCCTGAAGGCAAGCAGGTTCATTACCCATGTAAAGAAACTGAAAGACTGTTCAGAGCCTATTGAGGCATTTTTTTCAAGGGCTGCTGTTCTGAAAGAAAAGCTGGGAATTATCCTCTGGCAACTCCCTCCGACCTTCAATGCCGACCTGAACCGTATGCAGGAATTCCTCGAAATACTGAAACCGTACAACACGAGGAACGCCTTTGAATTCAGGAACAAGACATGGATGAATAAAAAAGTTTATACTCTGCTCGAAAAGGAAAAAGCAGGGCTCTGCATCGCAGACCATCCGGAGTTTCTCAGGAAACTTCCCGTAACGTCTGATTTCATTTATATGAGGAAACACGGACAGGAAGGGAGTTATGCAACAGACTATCCTCCCGAATCCCTCAGGGAAGATGCGAAACTCATACGGGCCCATCTGAAAAAAAAGCGGGATGTCTTTGTGTATTTCAATAACGATGTCCTCGGGTACGCCCCGAAGAACGCAGCGGAATTAGCTGCCCTTCTGAGTAAAGCAAAGTAGCAATTATTTTGCCCAGTCGCTCTTTAATTTCTTTCTCTTAAAAATATACTTCTCTGCCGAGAGCGCAGCGAGACAACCCTGCGACGCAGCCACCACTACCTGCCTCACCTCTGTACAGGTGACATCGCCTGCTGCAAAAACTCCGGGAATCGACGTCTCTGTCATGGAATTTACGGGAATGCATCCATCCTCCTGCGTTTCAACGGCTCCAAAAAGGAAATCCACCACAGGTTTGTTCCCGTGCAGATATACGAAGACCCCGGTTAGTTCAAGCTCGGTCTCTTTATTTTCAGGATCGCGCATTCTTATCCTGTCAACAAGCCCGCTCCCTTCAATGGAGGTCACGGTATATCCCAACAATACTTTCAGTCCCGGCTCATCCAGTGAAGCCTCGTCAGCATGAATCTTCGGGGTAGGGGAAATAAGATACACGGTCTCGGCAAACCGTGTAAGCACCTTTGCTTCTTTTACGGCCTCCTCGGAATTTCCAATCACACACACTTTTGATCCACGGTAAAACGCAGCATCACAAATAGCACAATAGCTTACTCCTTTTCCGAGGAACTCTCCTTCGCCCTGAATCGTCGGTTTTCTGCCCATGGAACCGGTAGCTATGATCAATGTTTTTCCGCTGTATGCCCTGTCCATGGTAATGACTTCCTTTCTATCCTCTGTGACATTCACTCCCACTACCTGAGTTTCTACATACTCGGCTCCGAACCCTGTGGCCTGATTTCTCATGATATCAAGCAATTCTTTGCCGGGCAGCGGATGGGGAAGCCCCGGATAGTTTTCTATCCTGCTTGAATAGGCAAGCGCGCCGGCTGTTGGTGATTTATCGAGGATAATCGTCTTCAATTTGGCCCTCGATGCATACTGACCGGCAGTAAGGCCCGCAGGGCCTCCGCCTATGATAAGAACATCATATAATTCAGGGGGTTCCTGCATGTGCTCCTCCTTTGTTTTCCTGTGTGCAAAATAAAAGCGTGATTGAACTCATTTATCCGAGCAGAATCTCCAATAACCTGTCGAGTTCTTCAAGGGAATAGTACTCTATTTCTATCTTCCCTTTCTTGCCATGGTTGAGTATCCTCACCTTTGTGCCGAGGCCCCTCTTCAATTTCTCCTCAAGAGACAAAATCTGGGGGTCCTGAGCAACTCGGGGCTTGTGGGGCCTGGAAACTTTTTTCGAGAGCGATTCGGCTTCTCTCACACTAAGCCCCTGCCTGACAATCTTTCTTGAAGCATTTATCTGATTCGCTTTTCCTTCTATTGCAAGAATGGCCTTCGCATGGCCCATAGTGAGCGAACCGTTATAGAGGAGAGATTTTACCTCTTCAGGCAGTTTCAAAAGCCTCAGGTAATTGGCGATCGTGGTTCTGTCTTTTCCTACCTTGTCAGAAACTTCTTCCTGCTTCAGGTTGAATTCGGTGATAAGCCTGTTGAATGCATCGGCAGCCTCAATCGGGTTAAGATCTTCCCTTTGAATGTTTTCTATGAGCGCTATCTCCAGAGAATCCTTTGACGCCACATTTTTTACTAACGCCGGTATCTTTTTCAGCCCGGCAATCCCTGCGGCCCTCCATCTGCGCTCGCCGGTGATAAGTCTGAATGTCCCGTCACCAACCCTGGAGACAATAATCGGCTGCAGTACCCCTCTTTCCTTGATAGAGACAGCCAGGTCATTCAGGGAATCGTCTCTGAAGGTCTTTCTCGGCTGTTGTTCTCCCGGGAATATCCTGGTCAGATCGAGGTGAATGACCTCTTCCCCTTTTTCAGGAATAAGGGCATCGAGGCCTTTACCGAGCGCCGTTTTCATCCAGTATCTCCTTTGCAAGAGCAAGATAGCTCTGTGCGCCTTTCGAACGGATATCATAAAAAATCACTGGTTTCCCATAGCTTGGAGCTTCTCCAAGGGAAACATTTCTCGGGATTACTGTAGTATAAACCTTGTCCCCGAAATGTTTCCTCACCTCCCTTGCCACTTCATGCGCAAGATTATTCCTTGCATCATACATGGTGAGGAGAATTCCTTCAATATCGAGCCCGGGGTTAAAAGAGCCTCTTACCAGGCGCAAGGTCTTTGTCAGGAGACCGAGCCCCTCGAGGGAATAATATTCACACTGCACGGGTACGATGACCGAGTCAGCAGCGACAAGTGCGTTTAACGTAAGCAGCCCCAGGGAGGGAGGACAATCGATGAAGATGTACCGATACCGGTCTTTGACGGCATCTAACGCCCTTGAAAGGAGATATTCCCGCCCCTCTTTGCTTACAAGCTCGACCTCTACGCCGAGCAGGTCTATTGTGGACGGTATCACCGTAAGATGATCTACTGCAGTCATCATCATGGCCTCGTTGATATCACAGTTGCCGGAATAGACATCGTAGAGGCTTTTTTCGAGAGTTTCCCTCGGTATTCCAAGCCCCGATGTGGCATTTCCCTGCGGATCGGTATCGATTACGAGGATGTCTTTTTCGGCAAGGGCAAGCGATGCGGCAAGATTAATCGCGGTCGTTGTCTTCCCGACCCCCCCTTTTTGATTCACTATGGTTATGATTTTCCCCATCGCATCACACTGATAACCCCTGCGGGAATTGGACCCTGTGCAAAAGCTGAAGAGTTTTTCACTTCTTCATTCCATGTCAAGCCATGGGACATTCCTAAGGGGTAACTGCTCATTATTATACCAGTTATTTGTGATATAATTCCTTTTAACGGGGTAGAAATGCGGAGTTTTCTCGTGCTGTTTTTATTTCTTATTATACTTCTGCCCGGATCAGTCCTGGCAGACGGAAAGGGGGCTAAAACTATGGTAAAGGACATCCACTGGCTTGGACATGATACCTTCAAAATAGTCGGGGAAAAGGTGATTTATACTGACCCCTTCAGGATTAAAAAGAAGGACACTGCTGATCTTATTCTGATCACCCATGAACATTTTGATCACTGCTCGCCCGATGATATAAAGACAATACAGAGGCCGGATACTGAGGTTGTGGCGCCTGCCGATTGCGCTGAGAAACTGACCGGCAGAGTAAAAATCGTGAAGCCCGGTGATACGCTGACCGTTGCAGGGGTAGAAATTGAGGTTGTGCCTTCCTATAACACCAATAAGCAGTTCCATACAAAAGAGAGAGGGTGGGTCGGCTATATCTTCACAGTGAAAGGTCAGCGGATTTACCTCGCAGGGGACACCGATTATATCCCGGAAATGAAAACCTTTCACGCAGATATCGCACTTCTTCCTGTATCCGGCACCTATGTCATGACGGCTGAGGAAGCGGTCCGGGCGGCCCTCGACATAAAACCAAAAATCGCTATTCCCATGCATTACGGCTCCATTGTGGGCTCTCCTGATGATGCGACGAACTTCGCCGAGGGGTTGAAAGGCAAGATCGAGGTAGTGATATTGAAAGAAGAACAGGGTTGAACTGTGACGAGATTAAAAAAAGGGTGCGGGGTGCAATAGGACAAAAAATACTGTTTTACCAGAATACCGGTTCAACCAACACCCTTGCTTTGGAACTCGCTGACACAAATGCCGAAGGCTTGGTGATTATTGCCGACAGCCAGAACAACGGAAAAGGGAGGCTCGGCAGAACCTGGTGGTCACCCCCTGAAAAAAACATCTACATGAGCATTCTCCTCAAACCCCGTATAGAGCATTCAGAGGTGACGCTGATCACCATAATGAGTGCGGTCGCCTGCGCAACAGCGATCAGAAAGACCGCAGGCCTCAAGGCAACTATTAAATGGCCGAATGACCTTATTATTTCCGGCAAAAAAATCGGCGGAATTCTTACAGAGTTGAAACTGAAGGATAAGAGAATAACCCATGCGGTCGTTGGAATAGGGATCAATGTAAACAGCGGGCGTAATCAGTTGCCCGGGGATATCAGAGAAACGGCAACATCAGTCAAAATTGAGAACGGTTCAACCGTTTCGAGGGAAGAGTTAATCTCGGAAACCCTGAATGAAATTGACCGGTGGTATGCAATCCTCAAGGATGGGGGAAAAGACATGCTTCTTGAAGAATGGAAAGGACTTTCTTCAACTCTTGGGAAAAAGGTCTCTGTCATCATCGGCAACAGAACACTTTTCGGCGCCGCGGAGTCCATCGATAGGGAGGGCAGACTGATTCTCAGGCTTGCATCGGGAGAAGTGGAAACGATTCATTCAGGCGATTTAACGGTTTTACGATAGATGCTCATCGCGATAGATATTGGCAACTCATCGATAAATATAGGGTTTTTTACCAATTCAGGGCTCTCCGTCAAGCGGCTCGACTCCTTGCCCTTACGCACAGTCGAAGAATACACATCTCTTTTTGATACGTTTCTGTCAGAAAATAATATAGAAAAAACCTCTGCAGGGGTTATAATATCTTCTGTCGTACCGGGCCATACAAGGGTCCTCAGGGAAACCCTGAAACAGCTCATACCCGCTGACCCTTTGATCGTAAACAGTACAATAGACACAGGCCTTACCTTCGATATACCGGAACCGGAAGGGATCGGTTCCGACAGGATTGCCAATGCCGTTGGAGCACATGAGCTGTACAGCGGGCCTGTTGCTGTTGCAGATTTTGGCACAGCCACTGCAATCAGTATTATTAAGGATTCCCATTTTATTGGAGGTGCAATCATCCCCGGTATCAGGCTGATGAACGAATCGCTTGCCAGGCAAACCGCTCAGCTGCCGGAGGTTCCGCTTGTCCCTCTGCGGTCTGCGCTGGGCATGAATACCACGCACTGCATTCAATCGGGCCTTCTGTACGGAACAGCCGGTGGGGTGGAAAGAATTCTCAGTGAAATCGAACAGGAGACCGGTTTACCTTTCAGGGTCATTGTGACAGGCGGATACGGGAACCTTATTTCATCGTTTTTAAAGAAAAAACACACTTTGCATCCTTATCTTACCCTCAACGGGTTAAAGATACTCTACACGAGGAACACTCATGCATGAACTGCGAAAAGATATTCTTCTTGGCCAATGGATTGCCGTCCTCGCGGATTCAATGGGTCCGTCTGAATATCCCGGCCCATATGCCAGGACTGTTGAGACATCCTGCATCCTCTGTCCCGCAAGGGAAGACGAAACACCTCCTGAAATTACCTCAATCAAAAAACCGGGATCAAAGAAATGGTGGGTGCGCGCCCTTCCGAGTTTTAATCCGGTTTTCCAGGTAGAGGGAGATTTAGGAAGGCGGGGGCTGGGGATCTATGATAAAATGAACAGCGTCGGCGCAAATGAAATCCTTGTCGAATCACCCGATCATTCGGTGAGACCCGAGGATATGGGTCTTGAACAGATGATTCGCATCATTACTCTGTACAGGAACCGGCTTTCTGATCTTGAAAAGGATTCACGACTGCGCTATATTCTAATATACAAAAATTCAGGCAAGGAAGCCGGGGAAACTTTCTCGCATCCGCACTCACTGCTGATGGCTACTCCGGTCATCCCGAAACTTGTAAAGGACGAACTTGATAATGCGAAGCAGTATTTTGCATATAAGGAACGGTGTGTCTTTTGTGATATTATCAATGAAGAGCTTAGGCTCGGTGAACGGGTAATCTTTGAATCGAAACATTTTGCGGCGTTTTGTCCCTATGCAGCGCAATTCCCGTTCGAATGCTGGATAATCCCCAAAAGGCATTCTTGCGCCTTCCAGGAAATACTCGGAGAAGAGATTGAGGACCTTGGATTCATATTTATGATGATACTGAAAAAATTGAGGAAAACCCTGGATAATCCTCCGTTTAATTATTTTATTCATACTGCTCCGAACATGGTGCCCAGGAGAAACCACTGGCATACACTCGGTGAGGACTTTCACTGGCATATAGAAATAATGCCGCGGCTTACAAGAACAAGCGGGTTTGAATGGGGTTCGGGATTCTTTATCCTGCCCACATCACCGGAAAACGCAGCAAAATATCTAAGGGAGGTTGGATGATGGAAATTAAAAGTATTCTTTTCCCGACAGACTTTTCTGATGGGTCAGCTCAGGCGCTGAAGTACGCTGTTGAAATGGCAAAGCGGTTTGGATCAAAGCTGTATGTTGTCCATATTATTTACGACGTTGCAAAGGCTTCAGGCTGGTACGTTCCCCACATTTCAGTCGACCAGATGTATAAAGATATCCAGGAGGGAGCAAAAAAGGAACTGGAGCGGTTTGGGGTTGAGGAACTGAGCGGGTTCAAGGACCTCGAACGCTCTGTGGTCACCGGTGTTCCCCACGAGGAAATCATGAAACTGGCTGCAGAGAAAAAAGTTGACATGATTATCATGGGCACTCACGGGAAAAAAGGCCTGGACAGGATACTCTTTGGGAGCACGGCGGCGCAGGTTGTCCGTTATGCCCCATGTCCGGTACTGACGGTAAGGCTCCCTCAGTATTAGGACATTGCAGCATGCGCTTATACCTCTCCGAGAATGCTTTTATCGATCTTCTCCTCAGCTCGGCAGAGGTATACAAGAAGGAATGTTTTGGCTTTCTTCTCGGGTACAGGCTCGAAGACCGTTTCATTGTCGAGCACGCATTCAGCATTCAGACTGCGAACAGGAAACGCCGGACGGTAACATACAACCGGAAAAACCACCGGAAGATTGAGCCGATCCTTGCGAAATTTGACAAGCTTCAGAAAATAGGCGACTTTCATTCTCACACACAGTTTGGTTCAGCAAAGGGGCTTTCAATCCCGAGTGAGGAAGATATTCAAAGCATGGTTGAGAATAATATTTATGTAATCATCGCTATCAACAACAACGAAAAGACCATGTCCTGGGGAGAAAACAGAGACGGTACGATCTCGGGTTCGGTGAGTGACTTTTTCTTTAAAATATCTGCCCATTACCTGAACAGCAGTACGTCGGTGAGAAAAGCTAAAATACACTGCCCGTTTCCACCGGGTTTTTGAGAGTGAGAGTGTAAGAGAACGGTTACCGGCCGGGCCAACCGGCCAATCTGTTTCCTTGTCTGCAGGGATATCTATGCATAAAGTGGAGGGAGCTGCACTGAAAGACCCCTCTCGAATAGCTGACAAATTTCATACGCCTTTCGTCCATGCGGCTGCAGGCTAAAGTCCTTGTCGTCGGCGGTGGACCTGCCGGTGCAACCGCTGCGAAGGTGCTTGCCGCACATGGAACAGAGGTTATTCTGCTCGAACGGAATTTGTCTTTCGCCAAACCATGCGGCGGCGGGTTAATTCTGAGCGCCTTCCATGAATTTTCTATCCCCAGAACAACAATCAAAAAAGAAGTCCGGAGCATCAAGCTCATCTCACCGGCAGGGGAGAATGTTACGGTTGGACTTGGAGAGAGCGGCCTTGCAATTGTACGGAGAGAAGAGTTTGATGCCGTATTGCGGGAACAAGCCGGGGCTGCGGGAAGCCGGGTTATTGAGGGTGAGTTTAGAGCGATTACCGGCAATACCCTTTATCGGATAGAAGCCCGGACCGGTGATGAAAAAACCGAGATAACGGCAGAGTATGTCATTGCGTCAGACGGGGTAAACTCCCAGGTGAGAAAAGCGCTTGGAATCCGTCCGCCTGCGGCACTCTTTGCGTTGTCCGAATATATCCGGGGTGTTCAGAATGAGACCTGTGAATTCTGGTTCGGCTCTTCCCATGCTCCCGGTTCTTATTCCTGGGTATTTCCGGCGCATGAAGGAATTACTCTGGGCACAGGACATCTCTCCCCCGGAGAATTACAAAACCTGTTCGAAAAGTTTAAGATAAGAAAAGGGATCAAAACAGAAGGTTTGAGAAAAATATACAGGATTCCTCTTTGGGACGGCGGGCTCTATCAAAGGGGCAGGGTGCTTTTTGCAGGGGACTCTGCCGGACAAGTCCTGCCGCTCACGTATGAAGGGATATATTACGCGATGACGTCAGGAGCGCTTGCAGCACAGGCAATTCTTCAGGGAGAGATGAACAATTATAAGAAAATGTGGAAGCACAGGTTTCAGAAGCGGTTCGTCCTGATGGACAAACTGCGGTCTTATTTCCTGAAGGATGACGCCGCTGCCGAAAGGTTTGTTGCCCTGCATAAAAGGCCGGAAATTCAGCTGGCCTCCCGGAGCCTCTGGCTCATGAAAGACAGCCATGAAGAAGCCTTCCTCAGCTATTCAGGGTTATTCAGGAAGTTTTTGCATTGACTCTGAAAAGATTTCTCGTCTATTCGTTTGCAATTCATATACTTGTTTTTCTCCTTGCCGTTTTCTTTCTGCACACCTTAAAAGTAACAAAGCCAGGGGATGAATTCTTTGCGCGGCTCGTCTCACCTGATGAATTCCAGCCCCGCTCAACTCCTTCGGTTCCCTCTGTTCCTTCCGCTCCTTCTGCTCCCTCAGCTCCCAGAGCCAAACCCTTACCGCAAAGACCTTCGTCCGTCGCTCCACCCTCAATACCTGAAAAAGGCGCCGGAGAGCGCCCGGACAAAGCAGAGAAGCCGTCCCTATTACCGCCTCCGCAACCGTTGATCCCTCCTCCCGGAGAACAAAGAGCAGCCCAGCCAGGCAGGAGAGGTGTTCAGAGACCGGAAACCCTGCCAGGCCATTCTCTCAGAGAAAAATTATTTGACCGGGGGGTCATTAACGACCTCGCACAGAAAGAAAAAGACAAGACCGAAAAAACAGACAAAACTTTCACACTCGATACCAGTGAGTACAAATTCATGCTCTATAACAAAAGACTGAAGGAAAAGATCGAGAGCATCTGGGTTTACCCTCCCGATGCAGCGGCTCAAGGAATATACGGGGACCTGGTGATACGTTTCACTATAAAGAAAAACGGGCGGCTCGGTGCGGTCGAACTGGTCAGGACTTCAGGACACAAAAGCCTTGACGATGCCGCGATGAAAGCACTGAAAGGGGGAGAACCCTATTGGCCCATTCCCGACAACTGGGGAATGGAAGCATATACCATACAAGGACACTTCGTGTATACCCTTTACGGATTCTATGTCCGATAAGGCCTTATTGCTGTCCAAGATATTCAGGGACAGGGATACCGCCCCATTTCCGATCCGAAAAACTATTTTCGGGCATTGGGAAACTTTTCCAGAAATAAGGGCAATTATTTAAGAACAAGGTTAAGTTTTTTTTGTAACACTCCATTTTATAATAATTTTCTTGACAAATTATCTTTTTGATGGTTAAATTTTTTATATGACTCTCTTTACAAGTCTTGTCGAAAAAGAGACGCCGGCGATTCTTGTCGTTGATGACGTACGGACCAATCTCGAACTCCTGGAAGCTGTGTTTATGAGAGAAGGGTTGCAGGTGTACACAGCCCTCGGCGCACATGCTGCACTTGAATTTATTGCAGAAAATCGTGTTGATCTCGCTGTCCTCGATGTTATGATGCCCGGGATGGACGGCTTCGAGTTATGCAGAAGGCTCAAAAAACAATTCGGAAATTTCTTCTTCCCGGTAATCCTTCTCACTGCGCTGAATGACCGTTCCAGCAAGCTCAAGGGGATCGAATCAGGCGCTGATGATTTTATCAGCAAGCCCTTCGACAATTCGGAGCTGATATTGAAGGCTAAATCTCTCCTGAAATTAAAATCTCTCCAGCAAGAACTCGACCACTCGGAAAATATCATTCTCACCCTTGCAGTTGCCATGGAAGCGCGTGACCCTTACACGAAAGGTCATTCAACCCGCGTCAGTGAACTGGCGCTCGATTTTGTCGACTTCCTCGGCCTTCATGAAAACGACAAGGAATTGATGAAAAAAGCCGGTATTCTCCACGATATAGGCAAAATATGTCTGAGCGAGACACTGCTCAGGAAGCCGGGCCCCCTCACAAAAGAGGAAGTGGAAATGATCAAAACCCATGTAATACTCGGGGAGGACTTGTGCAGGCCCCTCGTTTCTATGAAGAAAATCCTGCCTGCGATACGGCATCATCACGAACGGTGGGATGGGAGCGGGTTCCCTGACGGGCTCTTCGGGGACGACATTCCTATTATGGCGCGGATACTCGCGATCGTCGACTCTTTTGATGCTATGGTGTCGGTGCGTCCTTACCGCGACCGCAGGTCCGTGCAAACCGCAATAGAAACGATGAAGGAAGAAAGGTATTACGGCCAGTGGGATTCTGAACTGATCGGATATTTCTTCGACATGATGACCCCGCTGACAGCAAAGGGTTATAGGTAAATGCTTAGATTAGCAATCGCAGGCGGCAACATAGGCGCCAGTGCCCTCATTTCCCTCCTCAGGGGGGACGCGAATACAGAACTGACCGGACTCTACGAAAAGAAGCTGGACTCTCCCGGAGTCATCCTTGCACGAAAGTGGAACATCCCTGTTTTTGAGGATATGCAATCGCTCATCGGTTCCGGTCCTGAAATGGTTATCAATGTCGCAGGCAACCCCAAACTGAGCGAGGAGATACGTTCTGCCTCGGCATATAAAATAGAAGTCATTGAAGGCGTGGGCGCCCGGTTCCTCTGGGAGATTATCGAAAAGCAGAAACGGGCGAGGATTGAAGCTGTCAAGACAATAGAGAACCAGAAAACTGTTCTCGGGGTAATGTCAGAATTGGGTAAACGCGAAATTCTCAATGACCTCATGCAGCTCGTTCTTGAAAAAGCCCTCGAAATAGCCGACGCCCCTGCAGGCAGCCTGGTTGTCCGCGAAAATGACGAAATGAAACTCATTGCCTCCAAGGGCCTGAGCCGGCGCTTTACCGAGAACAAAACATGGAGCATCATATCCGGCGGACTTACTGATGCAATCCTCCGGAGTACAGACATCCTTGCAATCCCGGACACCCTGAAAGTTGATCTTACGAGAAACAATCCGGCCTTGATCAGTGAAAAAATACGGTCGCTGCTTGCCTGTCCTGTTGTGCTCAGGGAAAAAGTTGTCGGTATCCTCTATATAGATGACTTTAAACCGCGCCAGTTCTCCGCGAGACAGCAGGCCTCTCTCAGTCTCCTTACCACCTTGGCAGGTATTTGCATTGACAGATTCAGCCTGATCAAAAAAATCGAGGACCTGAATCTCGAAACACTTAAATTAATAGAAACCACTTCAGATCTGGTCTTCATAACCGACCTCTCCGGCCGGATCAGTCTCTGCAATAATCAGGCTGTTGAATCGCTCGGATACCCGGTGGATGAGTTGACTGCGCGGTCGATGCAATCTCTCATGACCGACAATCTCTGGACATCGATTCAGAAAGAACTCGACAACAACGCTCTCCTTAAGGGGGCTCAAGCCACCCTGCAGGGTGCAGGCGGGAAAGCAATCGCAGCAATACTCAACGCACTCATTATAAATGACTCTGAAGGCGCTCCACTCGGTCTTGTCTTCATGTTCAGGGGCCTGGAAGAAGAGAAGAATCTTGAAAAAGTTATTGATGAGAACAACCGGGTAATCGAAGATCTGAGAAAAAACCTTGAGGAAAAGGTCATTGCGCGGACGGGAGAACTCGAAAAGATCAACAGGGAACTTGAATACGCAAACCAGCTGAAGGGCAGGTTTATTTCGAATATGAGCCATGAATTGAGAACGCCGCTGAATTCCATCCTCGGCTTTTCCGATATCCTTCTCGACAGGACTTTTGGTGATCTTACCGAAAACCAGGACCGGTATATCAGGAACATCTATTCCTCAGGGAAACATCTTCTTGAACTCATCAACAATGTTCTGGACATAGCGAAGATCGAAGCAGGCAAATATGAGATGGTATATGAGACCTTTCTTATCGACGATATAATCAGTGAAGTTATGGGCGTCATGAAACCGCTCGCCGAAAATAAGTTTATCGAAATTTTCGTCTCGATGGGAGAAGGGGTAACAACCGTCACCGCTGATAAAGTCAAGCTGAAACAGATCCTGTACAATCTCCTCTCGAACGCGATAAAATTTACCCCCGACGGCGGGGTAGTAAGGTTAACTGTATCCGAGGACAAGAGTCCGGACAAATGTTTTCCCGGGGGAGCTCCGGACATCACATGTATTCAGGTTTCTGTTCAGGACACCGGGATCGGGATAGGACCCGAAGACGTGGAGAGGATTTTTGACGAATTCGAACAGGCCAGCGCGGTCTTCTCAAAGAAATACGGCGGAGCAGGACTTGGCCTCGCCCTCACCAAAAAACTCGTCGAATTGCATGGCGGCTCCATCCGTGTCGAGAGCAATCTCGGTGAAGGGAGCACGTTCAGTTTCTGGATACCTGTTTCGACGCCGGTTGCCGGGGCAGTCCCTGCCGAGCATATAGAAGCGGTAAGCCTGAATTTCCCCTGGATGAAAGCAGAGGCCCCTCTTCTTCTCGTCGTTGAGGACGATCTTTCCACTGCAGAACTCCTGACGCTCCATCTCACTCAGTCAGGATATAAAGTTGCCCACGCATTCAATGGTGAAGAGGCGCTTGAGAAGGCAAAAAAACTCCTGCCTTTTGCTATAACTCTCGATATTCTCATCCCGAAAAAAGACGGCTGGGAGGTCCTCCAGGAACTGAAAAGTGATCCTGTAACCGCTGAGATACCGGTTATTATCCATTCAATTGTTGATAATAAAGACCTGGCTTTTGCACTCGGCGCGACCGATTATCTCCTGAAGCCGCTTGATAAGGAAGCCCTTTTTGCGAAACTCGAGGAACTGACGATTGCAAAAGGGAAAAAAGTATTGCCGTCCTCTCTCTTGATCATAGAATCCGAGGATGAGATCACCAACTATTTCAAGCACATCTTCGAGCCGCAGGGTTTTCTCATCTATACCGCAACGACAGGGCAGAGAGGGATCGAACTCTCAATTGCATTGCGTCCGGCCGTTATCCTGCTCGATTTCTCCATGCCTGACATGCTCGGTTTTGATGTGATCAACAAGATCAAGGAAAATCCGTCGACAAAAGACATCCCGATCTTCATCCTCACCGAAAGAGACCTCTCTGTAGAAGACAGGCTCGCCCTCGTCGGGAAGATCGAGAGGATCGTGCAGAAATATGCCTTCGA
>Ga0209164_1003423_pt1 | contig 15123 bp, 16 predicted proteins | sample MTBNYHSulfiMetaG_FD_187458 | JGI IMG/M metagenome (GOLD analysis project Ga0209164, IMG submission 187458) | Enrichment culture microbial communities from rom New York Harbor, USA that are MTBE-degrading - MTBE-NYH (New York Harbor Sulfidogenic)... | ecosystem: Environmental > Aquatic > Marine >...
GCACAGGACGCATCTCTGGGCGGAACGCTGTCTTAAAGCAAAACCAAAGAATGGCCAGACATTGTTCGGAATTGTGCAGGGTGGAATTTTCCCGGATCTGCGCGAAGCATCCGCACAGTACCTTGCCGATCTGAATTTTCCCGGTTATGCGATAGGCGGTTTATCGGTAGGCGAAAGCAAGCGTGACATGTTGGCAATGATCAAGGTAGTGAATGCTATTCTTCCAGAGAATAAACCACGCTACCTGATGGGAGTTGGCACACCGGAAGATTTGATTGAAGGGATCGCTCAGGGAGTGGATATGTTCGATTGTGTGCTGCCAACGCGTCTGGCCAGGCATCATGCCGCTCAAACACTGCGCGGTCGAATTAACCTTGCGAATGCCGCAAACAGCCAAAACGAACGACCAATAGATCCAGATTGCGGCTGTTATACCTGCCAGAACTTCAGTCGGGCATATTTAAAGCACCTGATCAGCGCACGCGAAATGCTGGCTGCAACGCTGCTTTCTATCCATAATATCCACACGCTAGTAAAATTGGCTGAACGGTTGCGCCAGAGCATCTTGGAGAAACAATTCGATCTGGTTTGCCAAGAACTGCGCGCAAGTCTACAACAAGGAGAATGAACACCGATGACCTTCTTGCAAGCTATCGTCCTGGGAATTATCCAGGGCGTTACAGAGTTTCTGCCAATCTCCAGCTCAGCCCACCTGGTTCTTTTTCCATTCTTATTGAACTGGGATATCCCACCAGAACAAACTTTTCCATTTGATGTCCTGATCCAAATCGGAACTTTGTTCTCCGTAATTTTTTATTATCGTGAGGATTTATGGATTATCCTGCAGAAGATGGTCAAAGGGGTATGGAACCATCATCCATTCGCAGAAATTGAAGCGCGTATTGGCTGGCTGACATTGCTGGCCAGCATCCCGGCTGCCGTCATTGGGATTCTAACAAAACCGCTGGTTCAATCGGTATTTAACAATCCTTCCATCACCGCCTTTTTCTTATTCATCACAGCTGGGCTGCTTGTTGCGGGGGAAACTTTATCTAATAAATCGAGAGAAATTGATGAAATCAACTGGCAGGATGCACTTTGGATTGGAGTACTTCAAATCTTATCCATATTTCCCGGTGTGTCACGTTCTGGCAGCACCATTACTGGCGGCATGACACGCAATATGAAAAGAAAACCGGCTGGACAATTTGCATTTCTGTTATCGATACCAATCATGTTGGCTGCTGGTGTAGTGGGAATTCTGGATTTGATCAAGTTAGATCATTTTTCGGCCTTCCTACCCATCCTGGCAGCGGGTTTTCTCACCGCGGCGATTGTGGGTTATCTATCCATAGCATGGTTGATCCGTTACATCTCTCATCATTCACTGCTGCCATTCGCGGGTTATTGTTTATTCCTCGGTGCGGGGAGCTTGATCCTATTGGCATTGAATCCTGCAACTTTTTCCATCGCTCAAGATCCGCAAAGCGCAAGCCTAACCAACCAAAACGTATATCAAGTGGGATCTAGCACCGACCTTGAGTGGCTGCTGCCCACAATGCACGATTGTCAACAGAAAAACGGTGGCTTTGAGATTCTTTATATACCCCATCCAGCCCAGTTTGAGGAAACAGACTCCATTCAAGCATTTATCAGTTATGCTGATAAAACTTCAACCTCAGATTACATCTATCAGATCGGGGTTGATGAATTATTCATTGCAACACATATATCACAGCCGCTTCAAGCTCTCACTCCTGCCGAGGTTAATGGGATCTTCTCAGGGCACATTAAGACTTGGGCGGAGTTTTTGAAATCCTGTCCTACCTGTTTTTCTGAAAACCCACCAGTCATTCAGAATACGTTGAAAATCTGGATTCTTCTGGAGGATAATCTGCTCAGTAAAACCTTTATGGAAAAATCCCTCCAAAATCCGATCGCTCCTTCTGCTCAAATTGCGCCCAACGCAAAATTTCTCAAACAAATCATCAGTTCCGATGCGGACGCCATCGGTTACCTGCCCGCAGGATGGTTGGATGGTTCAATACATGGTATTGCAGTGAAAGATGACATTGGAGAGAGTATCGAAATTCCGATCACCATTTCACTAAAAAATGAACCCGGTCAGAAACTTACACAATGGATCCTCTGCTTGGAAACAGAATTATCTGATCGAAAGAAATGAAATTCAATATAAAATATCATAAGTAAAAAAATATTTGGAGGTGAAAAAATGATTCAGGATGTCACCATTGCATTTATTGGGCCGGGAGTTATGGCTGAAGCTATGCTGTCTGGCATCTTAAAAAAAGAATTGACCAAACCAGAATTGATCCTCACCTCAGGTCCTTTTATTGAAAGGGTTGAAGAACTTAAGGCGAAATATGGCACACAACCATTCACCAACAATCGCGAAGCGGCAAACAAGGCGGAAGTGGTGATATTGTCTGTCAAACCTCAACGCGTTGAAAAAGTACTTGAGGATATGAAAGGATCAATCCGTCCAGATGCGCTGGTGCTTTCCATTGTGGCAGGCGCATCCATATCAAAGATCAGCCGCTGCCTTGGGCATGATATCATCGTGCGTGCCATGCCAAACACTCCAGCTCAAATCGGCGAGGGGATTACCGTTTGGACGAGTTCAAGCACCGTCAGCGAGGAACAGAAAAAAATTGCCCAATCAATCCTGAGTGCGTTTGGACAAGAGATTTATGAGGAGGAAGAGGATTATCTCGACAAAGCTACTGCACTTTCAGGCACAGGACCAGCTTATGTTTACCTGTTCATGGAAGCCATGGTCGATGCGGGCGTTCACTTGGGCTTTTCACGCCGGATTGCAGAACGCTTGGTGATCGAAACGCTTAGAGGATCAGTGGATTATTACGATAATGGAGTGGAGGATACCCGCCACCTGGCAAGATTGAGAAACCAGGTTACTTCACCAGGCGGTACTTCTGCCGAGGCGCTGTACTACCTTGAAAAAGCAGGCTTCCGCACGGCCATTTCGCGTGCTGTTTGGGCTGCTTACCAGCGTTCGCGCGAACTGGGGCAGGACGCCGATACTCATCCCCCAGAATAGATTATGAGCACTATTGATCCACAGTTCCCACTGATAGAGCTGCATCGCCATCTGGACGGCAACATTCGCCTTGAAACTATCCTAGACATTGGTTTGAAACACAATCTACCGCTGCCCGCTAAAACCCTTGAGGAGCTGCGGCTTCACGTTCAAGTCCATGAAGCCAAAGCAAGCATTCTTGAATTTTTCGAAAAATTTGAATGGCTGAAATCCGCTATGGTGAATTATGAATCCTGCCGACGGATCGCTTACGAAAATGTAGAGGATGCAAAGAAGGAAGGAATAGACTATATTGAGCTGCGATTCAGCCCATGGTTTATGGCTGAAAGGCATCATCTGGAGCCTGCAGGGGTTGTGGAAGCGGTAGTGGATGGCATCAGGGCAGGCAGTCAGGCTTTTGATATGAAGGTCAATTTAATTGGCATCATCAGCCGCACTTATGGACCTCAAATTGGCATGCGCGAGCTGGATGCCCTGATGACCCAGCGAGATGCTATTGTCGCGTTAGATTTGGCAGGCGACGAGATCAATTTTCCCGGTGAAGCCTTCCGCGATCACTTTCAAAAAGCGCGAGAAGCCGGCTGGCATGCCTGCCCGCACGCGGGTGAAGCCGTAGGACCGCAAAGCATCTGGCAGGCTATTCGCGAACTGGGTGCTGAACGCATCGGGCATGCTGTTACTGCCGTTCAGGATCAAAAATTGCTGGATTACATGGCTGAACATGCGATTGGTATTGAATCTAATCTGACTAGCAATGTCCAAACCAGTACGGTTAGAAGTTACCGCGAGCATCCATTAAAACTCTTTTTAGAGCAAGGGATCCAAGCTAGCATCAACACAGATGATCCTGGAATCAGCGCAATTTCACTTGAGCATGAGTACTCACACGCTGCAGTTAAAGCCGGTCTGACCTTAGCGGAAATCCATCAAGCACAAAGAAACGCTCACGCCAGTGCTTTTCTTTCGAATGCGGAAAAACTGGCGTTGATAAATACCAAATCCGAACTCAAAAAATTAGAGCTCTAAGCGTTTTATCAACGCATCCATCTGCTGCTCCCATTCTTTTAGAACCCCTTTCTTATTCATATCCCTCCTTAAAACAGAATCATTTTGAATCAATCGGACGATATTTTCGGCTTTCGGACGCAAACCACTGGCTGAGCGATTGATAAGGGCAATCCATTCTTCAGCTTCCGAGGGGAGATTTGGATTAATATCGCCATCCAGCGCTGCTACCAGGTCAGCAGCCGCCAAAGCAATACGACAATCCGCTGCTTCGGCAGAATCAACCCCATCTTGCTCTACGACATCCAAAGCTTTTTTAACACGGCTCAATCCCCCGCTGTCCAGCAGGTCATAGATCCAATCCATCGCATCATCATTCTCATATATTCCAGGACCCCATTCAGCCATGCATTTCTCCTGTAATTTATTGTAGTCAAATTTTTATTGCGCAGTGGTATTTTTGTCAAGGGCTTGACATTGAATTAAAACATGGTATCCTATTAATAGGATATTCTATAATTATATTATTTAGAGGAAAAAATGAAAAGAGATCTAATCAAGGAATTGGGCGCTCTCTACAAACAACCTGCAAATCAAATTTCGATCCTGCAGGTTCCGCGCATGAATTTTATTTCCATCCGTGGAGGTGGGGATCCAAATAACAATACGGGGTACTCTCAAGCGATTGAAGCGCTTTATGCTGTTGCCTACAAAATTAAGTTCCTTATCAAGGCAGAACCCTTATGTATTGATTTTTCTGTCATGCCTCTGGAAGGTTTATGGTGGGCAAGCGACATGAGCATGTTCAGCCTGGATGATCGTTCGAACTGGGAATGGCAAATGATGATCTTGCAGCCAGAATTTATCAGTGAAAAGCATTTCAAGCAAGCACTTGATGAGGTGCGCAGGAAAAAGAATCCAGCGAAAATAAATGAGGTCAAATTTGAAAGCTATGAAGAAGGTTTAAGCGCACAAATTTTACACCATGGTCCTTACGGAGAAGCCGAACGACAAAGCGTAAAGAAACTGCATGATTATATACAGCAGGCAGAATACCAGGTAGATGGAAAGCACCATGAGATCTATCTGAATTCCCCCTTGCGCACCGCGCCACAAAAACTCAAGACAATCATCCGACAACCTATTCGTTAATGTTGACATGCCTAAAAAAAATTTGACCATCACGGATTCAGAATTGGTGCTGCTCACTCTTCTCGCCGAGCAACCCAGTCACGGGTACCAATTGGAGCAAATAATCGCTGAGCGCGGCATGCGCGAATGGACGAGAATCGGTTTTTCTTCCATCTATTCAGTATTGGGAAAAATGACAAAAAGAGGATGGTTAACCAGCGAATTGGAATCCGTTTCAGGAAAAGGACCCGCACGGCAGGTTTTCAACCTAACAACCAATGGAAAAAAGATCTGGCTGCAAGCAGCCTACCAAGCTTTGCGAACCCCGAGAAGTACGTTCACAAACTTTTATCTCGGTCTAGCCAGCCTGCCCGCCCTTGACCCAGAGCAAGTGTTGGCGGCAATCAAAGAGCATAAAACACGACTGCAAGACGACCGCCGCCGCGTGAATGAAAAACTTGAAGGCTATGGTGAAAACCTCCCTTGGTCTGTCTTGCAGCTATTTCACTATTCCCTGACGAAAATGGATTGTGAACTGCAGTGGTTAGAAAACTTTTTAAACGAGTATCAGGCGCAAACCATTCAGCATTAGATCCAAGCGAAAATTTATTTATTATGAAAGCAGGATAAAATTTGCACTCTATGCATCCAACCCTTGCGAGTATTCATATCAAACACAAAACGCATCATGTACCTTCGGGTATTCCTTTAAGAAAAGCTCTTCGCTTGTTGAACCTCAATCCGCAATCATATTTAGCCGTCCGCGATGGCACATTAATCACCGATGACGAAGTTATTAGGCCCAGCGATCAAATCGAGCTGATTGCCGTAATATCTGGAGGATAGATCCAAGATGCGCTGCCGAAAATGTGGAGAAAAAGCGGTCATCAACATGCGCCAGCACCGTTTATCTCTCTGCAGCCAGCATTTCCAGGAATGGTTAATCAACCAAACTAAACGCTTCATTGAAAAATATCGAATGTTCGGAAAGGAAGATCGCCTGCTACTGGCTGTGTCAGGTGGAAAGGATTCTCTGGCATTATGGGATGTATTGTGGCAATTAGGCTATCAAGTGGATGGATTATTCATCCATTTGGGCATTGACAAAGGATTGGGATACTCGGATAGATCTCAAAAATTCACACAACAATTCGCGAAGCAGCGAAAGCTAAAGCTGATCATTCACGATGTTCAAAAGACTTTTGGTGAGAGCGTGCCAGAAGTGACCTATCGCAGGCGGCATAACTCTCAAAAGATGTGTGCAATTTGCGGATTGGTCAAACGGCACGTCTTTAATGAGATCGCTTCTCAGGGGGGGTATGATGTTCTCCTCACCGCTCATAATCTAGATGATGAGGTAGCTCTGCTGCTGGCGAACACACTGGAATGGTCACTCAACAGGTTAGCGCGCGGTCAACCAATTCTTCCAGCTGGGGCGGGTTTTGTTAGAAAGGCAAAACCATTCTGCCGGTTTTATGAACGCGAAACAGCCGCGTATTCATTACTCAGAGGAATTGAATATCTACGGGAAGAATGCCCGTTCTCCACTGGCAATAAGCAACTTATTTACAAAGCTCATTTAAATGAGTGGGAAGATGAAATGCCCGGGGTAAAATTGCGTTTCTATATTAATTATCTATCTGCATTGGAGCAGGGCGCCTTCCCAAACACGCAGGAAAGCGAAGAAGAAATGATGCTTCAACGCTGCCCGAGCTGCGGCCAGCCCACTATTACGGGTGATCTGTGCGCATTTTGCAGGTTATGGATAGATGATCCACGATAATTTTTTTTATTTCGCTTAAGCAAAATTTTCCAAATCAATAAAGAAATCCTGTCTGAATTCAAGAATGCTCCACTTCAATGAACTCAAATAAAAACAGAAATCAGCTTCACAGCCAATTCCTGTTCTCTTCTGGGCTTAAAAAATAAAGCAAATGATTATTTAGTATTCCTCATCTTCATAATCTTCTTCCAAGTCTTCATCTTCGTCATCCAGCAACGGCCAATCCAACTCCAAAGGATCCAGCCAGACGATTTCCAATTCGGCACCACAATTCTTGCATGCCACTAATTTACCAATTCTAGGCTGCGATCCTACTGGCACATCACTGCCGCATTGCGGGCATTCGGCACTTTGCATCATGATAGTCTCCTCTTGTTGTTTAATTTATAAATTTTTAGGATTGCGCATTGCGCGACTTCATCGCCCACTTTCAACCACTTAATTTTTTGATGCTTTTTTAATAACATACTGCCTGCGCTAAGTGGCGCATATATTACCTCACTTTAGTAAAATTTACCAGATTAATTTTCAAAAATTTCTGAAGATACTTTACCTTTTTTTTCTTATTCAATTTGATCTTCGAATAAAGTACAATTTCCGCAAAAGAGAATCCATATAACTATGCGCATTTCTAATCTAGTAACCGCGGTTTATTCTATCCAAAAAGCTCTCACGGATTTTTTGGTGCATGACTTCAAAGAATATGAAAATCACTTTTCAAAACCGGATATCTCATTCCTATTATCAAAGATTAAAGAAATAATCTATCAAACAGACCGGATTTGCTCTCGAGCCGGGGGATATCCATCCGACCTACCCACACGCTCCTTGAGAGCCTATCAATGGTTGAGATTTTTAAGCCAGCGAAAATGGTTATGGCTGCACCTGCATGCGCTGGCAGAATTCTATCATTTGGCAGTGAAGGAATTCCCCCTTTTTGTTAACCAAAAGAATTTACAGGCTTCACTGCAGATCAACTGCTATCATTCCAGTTATCTTTATCATTGTCAAAAAAAAGGCACGCAGGTCATTCTGGAAATTAACGAAGGTTTCATCAGTTCACCAACCGACCTGAAGCGCTCTATTCTGATAGCAGCTCTGCAAAGGCGGAGCGCAAATCGCCTTAAGATTATTAAACAATACTCGTACACATCAGAATATAAGCTGATCCACGCCAACTTGCTGGAAGAACTAATCCACAGCCGATTAATCTGCAAAGGGGAATCCGTTGATCTCGCGGAGGTATACACCGAGATCAATCAAGATTATTTTAAAAGCCAACTTGAACCTGCACGATTGGTATGGAGCACCAGGCGTTCAACCCGCAGATTAGGGTATTATCATCCAGAAACCAATACCATCGCAATCAGCAAATTGTTGGATAGCGAAACTATTCCACATTATGTCATCGGTTACGTCATGTATCATGAAATGCTGCATAAAAAGATTGGGGTGAAAGCAGTTAACGGACGCCGTTATGCGCATACGAAAGCATTTAAAACAGCCGAAAGAAATTTCAAGTCCTACCAACAAGCTGAGGAATTCCTCAAACAATTTCAGCAAAATATTTGCTAATACTTTTCATATAATGATTGGTTAATATAAAACGTATAAATTTTCTCTGAAGGATTTATCATGAAAACAAGAAGTCATTGGACTGCACTGTTTTGGACCGCTCTTTATTTCATCTTGGTTCTCTCCCCATTGATCATTTTACTGGCAGGTCCTAAATACAGCGGCAGGCCGGCACTCTTGGATCTATCCATCAGTATGGCTTTTATTGGTTTAGCCATCATGGCTCTGCAGTTTGTAAACAGCGCACGATTGAAATTCATTTACAAACCCTTTGGGGCGGATATCATCTATCACTTTCATCGCCAAATCGGCATCGCGGCTTTTTTTATGGTCTTCGCACATCCGATCCTGCTCTTCATTTTAGACCAACGCTATTTACGGTTATTGAATATCATAGATGCTCCCTGGCGCGCTCGCTTTGGGGTCTTTTCGTTACTGCTGCTGATCGGCGTGGTGTGGCTAGCAGAATTCCGGCAAAAGCTGAAAATTCCCTATGCATTCTGGAAGCTCTGGCATGGCATTCTGGCGACTTTCATGATTGGCAGCGCCCTTGTGCATATTTTTCAAGCAGGCAATTATACTGACCTGCCTTGGAAGCAGGTTTTATGGATAGGATATTCAATCCTTTTTCTATTGACACTTTCCTTTACCCGTATTATTTACCCATTAAAACTGATGGCTAACCCTTATATCGTCCAGAATATCAAACCGGAACGAGGAGAGGTATGGACGGTTCAATTAAAACCCGCATATGGCAATATGATGGATTTCTCACCGGGGCAGTTTGTCTGGTTCACCGCCTGGAAGACACCTTTTTCAGACACGGAACATCCCTTCTCACTATCCTCCAGCGCGGTTCGCAAGGATTTCTTAGAGATGTCGATTAAGAATGTGGGGCCTTTCACATCCAAAATCAAATCGCTCAAATCCGGAGATAAAGTCTTTATAGATGGACCCTATGGATCATTTAACATTGGTCATTATTATCAGACGAAAAATTTCGTCTTCATTCCTGGCGGCATTGGGATTACCCCCATCATGAGCATGCTGCGCAGTATGGCAGATTGGGGTGACCAGCGTCCAGTAAAGCTCTTCTACTGCAATCAAACCTGGGATGCTGTCACATTCCGTGAAGAGATTCAGGAATTGAGCAAAAGGTTAAACCTTGAAGTGATCTACATTATCGAGCGACCTCCCGAGGGCTGGAAGGGAGAATCGGAATTTCTGAACGCCAGCATCTTGAAAAAATATCTCCCGGCGGAATGGGCGATCAACGATACTCAAATCTTTCTCTGCGGTCCAACCCCCATGATGAATGCGGTAGAAAAAGCTTTGCAAGTGATCGGCTTTGAGGAATCCGCGGTTCATAGTGAACGTTACGCTTTCGTTTGAAAAAATAGAGGATTCTACCTATGCGTCAAAAAACCTCAAAAGCACTGGTTTATGCAATTGTAATATGCGCTATTTTCCTGACTTTTTGTTTCGTCTATATAAAAACAGGCACAATCTAAACTACTAAAAAATCAAGAAAAAGAGTCGGACAATCAACGCGGCTATTGTTGCGACCAATACTGTCAAAGCGGTTATGTGCCACATGCTCTTTCTGCCCAGTTCATTGCGAATGGTAACCATAGTCGCTATGCAGGGGATGTAGAACACCACAAAGACCGTAAAAATAATCATCTGCTGTGAAGACATGACAGCCGCAAAGTCAGTCGTCCCAAAAGCCTGAGCTAACATGACCAGCGACAATTCCTTGCGAAAAATGCCAAAGATCAGCGGAGTTCCAACCTGCTGCGGCAATCCGAGTAACAAATTGAACGGACGCAGGGCATTATTGATATATTGAGTAATCGAATAGTAATTCATCACAGCCAAAATGACACTGCCGACAATCAAAATCGGCCAGGCCTCGAATAGGAATTCACGAATACGGAACCAGGCTTTGGCAGTCACAGTACGAATGGTCGGCAAACGGTAAACCGGCATTTCGAGTATGAGACCTGGGGAATCCTCGGGAAGAAAATGGGTAATAATGCGCCCAGTAATCGAAATGATGAGCAGGTTATAAAGATATATTCCCAACGCAGCCCAAGGACCGATATAAAATGCCACTAATCCAAAAATAACCGATAATCGGGCTGCACAGGGCACCATGGTTGCCAAGGCAGCACTGAGAAATCGATCGCGTTTATCCTCCATGATCCGTGTTGACATAATGGCTGGGACGTTGCAGCCATATCCCAGAATGAAGGGAACAATGGCTTTACCATGTAGACCTATACGGTGCATCAGCGTGTCCATGAGAAAGGCAATGCGGGTAAGATAGCCAATATCTTCAAGAAAGCCCAAACCGATCAAAAAGGGAATCAAATAGGGCAGCACGATCGCCAATCCTCCCGAAACTCCCTGAATGGTTCCTGAGACAACCTGCGCCACAAGACCACTGGTATGCAGTGTAGAAAGCACTAATTCATCCAGGTTATTAAAGAAATCCAGCAGCGGCTCTTCCAGAAAGCTGCCAAACCCATACACTCCATAAAAGAATAAAGACAGAATCGCCAATAAAAAGATATATCCCCAGAAAGGATGCAGGAGATAATCATCCAAACGATCGCGCAGAGTTAAATGAGTTTGGGTTTGTGCTTGCACCCCCCGCGCCAGATCACGCGCGATCTTCTGCCTTTCAGTAGCCACTAACCAGACCGCTTGGCGGGAGGATTGATGGCATAACTTATCCAACTGTTTCTTGACCAGATCTGCTATCGCGGGATTTTTTGCATTGACCTGCTCGGTCAGTTTTGGATCACCCTCAAGCAATTTCACAACAATCGCACGCCGGCTGATCGTCAGTCCATTTCTCTCAATGGCATTTTTGATTTTTTGTATGGATTGTTCCAATTCAGAATTGTACAGCGGTGGATTGGGAAGCTTGGCAGAGCGCCCGATGTGCCAGGTAGTGGTAAATGCTTCGTGAATACCCTGCCCACGCGTTGCAATCATAGGCAGCACAGGGATGCCCAGCAGACGAGACAAAGCTTCTCCATCAATTTTGATGCCTTGACGCTGTGCCTCATCCATCATGTTAATGATCAATACCATCGGCCGGCCCAATTCCATCAATTCCAAAGTAAGGGTTAATCCCTGCACCAGATGTGTCGCATCAATCACATTAATTATCGCATCTACAGGTTTACTGATCATGTAATCCAGCACGACCCGCTCGGCAGGATTGGTTCCCAAAAGTGTATATGTGCCAGGCAGATCTACCAATTCCACCACATCCCCTAACACACGGACTTTTGTTTCGGTAAAACTAACGGTGGTTCCTGCAAAATTTCCGGTTTCAGCATGGTAGCCAGCCACTTGATTGAAAAGTGTGCTCTTGCCGCAATTTGGTTGTCCAATCAGAACAAAACGCATCAGATGTACTCCACAAGCACACGCGCAGCCACCCCTCTGCCCAAAACGATCTCGCGGCCTTCTATATCAATTAATAAAGGTCCCCGAAAAGGAGCCGCTCGTATAATGCGCACCTTGTTTCCCGGCAGAAATCCCAATTGAGCCAGGCGGCGCTCCATTCCTATTCCGCCAGCCACCCCCACTACCCTTACCCATTTTCCATTCATTACTTGTAAAAGAGTCATAATATTAGTATATGCTAATTTTTTCACATCATTATAAACGAGTATTCAAAAAAGGGAAATCTATTTTTCTCATATCAATCATCTCAATATGTGTTGGCGATAACGCAATGTAATCAATAGAATTGCAGAATGAATGAGCGTAAAAACAATCGCGGAAAATTGGTCATAATAAAAAACAAAGATATTCACGATGATTAAAAACATCAATAGACTGATCAAAGCCAGTCGCAATGCCGTAGCTATTGATGATTCCCCTCTTATACCACCAGCTATTACTAGCAGTAATCCGCAAAAACCTTCTCCAACCAGCCGCACCCAGCCCGTCATGGAAAGGTCTGTGATTGAAAGCAGATCACTTGATAGAAGTTTGATCCATAAAGGTGGCAAAAAAAGCCCAGAATGCTCGAAGAGAAATGCGATCACTGGATGGATCATTAACACTGCTCCCCAGATTCCCCAGCACCAACGCAAGCCTGAGAAAAAACCTGAATAACGGAAAATGCGATCCTCAAATCTTAACCATTTGACAGCCAGATTCTCTAAAAAATCGGGGTGGTGCGGAACTAGATCATTTTCTCGCTGCTGTAAGTAGGCAGTCATATCTGTAGCAATGGCAGCTAAGCCCATTTCGTCTTTTGAGTTCAATGACATCTGCAATTCGAGCAGCATGCGATCCCGCTCCTTTTTGGAAAGGTCTCCCTCTAAAATCTCCTCAAATCGTTCAATGACATGGTAAAGGCGAGTGCGCAGGTTTTTCGGTCTCGCTCGTCTGACCAGAAAGAAAACCATCAGCGTCAGCAAGAAGAAAGCATAAATGATTGGCACTGCTGCTGGAAAAAAATAATCATTGCCTTGCGTAATAAACTTTCCCACCTCGTCAATAAACAGACCTACCCCCACGCCTGAGAAGAGTGCGCTCAGGTCAAAAGCGCGTTTATTCGCAAAAATCAGCGGAAATAAACCTCCAATATAGAGCAGCAGCCCACCCCATACAACATGCGCAATATGCAACTGGCTGCCACCGATTTGGGGATATCCGGTAATATCCAGAAAAAAACGGGTGGCAGAAACAGAAAACGCGAAAGCAGTGATCGTGATCAGCAGATAGCGTTCTGCGTAATACCGGCGTACTAATCTGCGCGCTTTTCTCCTTGCCATTTCATTCTACGGGATTCTATAATTTTGGCAGCATAATATCCTGCTGCTTTTGATACTTGCCCTTGCGGTCAGCATACGAAATCTCGCATACCGCATCACTCTCAAAGAACAGTACCTGCGCGATACCTTCATTGGAATAAATTTTTGCTGGGAGAGGAGTTGTGTTTGAAATCTCGAGGGTCACAAAACCTTCCCACTCCGGTTCAAAGGGGGTTACGTTAACGATGATTCCACAGCGCGCGTAAGTGCTTTTCCCTACGCAGATGGTCAATATCTTGCGAGGAATACGGAAATATTCGACTGTCTTCGCCAGAGCGAAAGAGTTGGGCGGGATCACGCATATATCGCCCTTGTAATCCACCATAGAACGCGGATCAAACGTTTTGGGATCCACAATAGCCGAATACACATTCGTGAAAATTTTGAATTCGTCCGCCACACGAATATCGTAACCGTAAGAAGACAAACCATAAGAGATCACGCCATCCCGAACCTGGTTTTCCACAAAAGGTTCAATCATTCGTTCTTTCTGTGCATATTCGCGAATGCGAAAATCTGGTAACAATGCCATTTTTCTTCTCCTTCTTTAGTTCTTCCAACCGCTGGCTGCAAAGATTGTCTGCAGCAAGTCTATCCTTTCTTCCTCGTTCATAAATCGGGATCGGGCATAATCAACGAACATGATCGTGAATAATTCCGTGCTAATATAGCGCCCGTCATAGAACACATGCCGGTCAATGAAGGCTTGCCTTTGGGGAAAGCCCTCATAATACTGATCAAAGAACAGATTGCCCAGACCATAGTGCAAAGTGGCAGTCTTGTAAAATTCAAAAGCATGCGGTTGGTGCGCCTGACTGCCGCTGACGATCACCGCGCCTGCATCCGCCGCACGGTGAAAATCTTCCACTAGGTCCTGATCAATTTTGTATGAATAATATTCAACGTGCTGGAAAGTAAAGACTGGCAGATAACCATCCGCGATAACGTTTTTAACCACATCCTGCATGGCATCCATTTCACACATTACGGCTCCTGGTTCTTCTGTTTTCGCGGCTGCATAACCACGCAATTTTTTACCATTGCATCCAATAAAAGCAATTTTGTTGCCATTATGCTCAAAGAGAGCCGGCTGCATGCCATCCTCTAGATTTGCCCCGCCGCCATAGTATGGCCAGCCACGCTGATTGTACAAATCAAGAGTAAAAAGCATCGCCTCAGCGCCCCAATCCCTGAAATGGTCACCGCTCAATTCGACCACATCGGTGCCAATCGCTTCCAGAAGTTGGATATATTCCGGTTTGCTGCAGAATACCAAATTGGCAGCATTTTGTCGGTTGGCGCCGGGGCTGGGACAGTTCTGTGCAAAGGGCACTTCGTTGCTGATATGCAAAATATCCGCATTACGCAGCAAGTCGCCAATTTCAATCGCAGGGTAAGTTATACCCTTTCTCTCCATGGTGGAAGCAGTCGCCCGAACCAGGGCAGTCACCCCAGTAAGCACCACGGTGGTAAGCTTATCCGCTTCACGATTGCTGGCAGGTAACAGAAGATGGTCTGGGTCTGCTTCAAACCAGCTAGTAAGCGATTGCGATACTGCTTCATCCATGTACATCGAGATAGGTATGTTTAATGGATAATTGTCAGGATTGAAACTTTTTTGAATTGGCGATTGCCCATCTAATGAGATCACTTTCCATTGCGGTTGGAGTTCTTCAAAAGGGATAATTGACCAGGTGCGCCCATCC
>Ga0209164_1003425_pt1 | contig 15121 bp, 8 predicted proteins | sample MTBNYHSulfiMetaG_FD_187458 | JGI IMG/M metagenome (GOLD analysis project Ga0209164, IMG submission 187458) | Enrichment culture microbial communities from rom New York Harbor, USA that are MTBE-degrading - MTBE-NYH (New York Harbor Sulfidogenic)... | ecosystem: Environmental > Aquatic > Marine >...
TGCGGCACGGCCCTATGGGCGAGCTGGCGACCGGTGAGTGCGAGGATTGCCACAACACCCCCGTCGACAGGCTGCGTCCGTCTTGGCACACGTTCGACTGGGCCGAGGAGCCGCACGTCAAGCCGGCCGAGCAACGTCTCCAGACCGAGTGCATGATGTGCCACGACGAGCAGTCGTGCGTGGAGTGCCACGAAGAGGAATACGTGGTGTGGGAGCCGGAGGAAGCTTCCTACACGTTCGACTCCGACACTGGGTGTCTCGCGTGCCACGGTGACGAGAACCTCACCAAGACCTCGGAAGGTCGACCCAAGTCCTTCCAGGTCGTGGGCGTTGACGAGTCGGCGCACCAGGACCTCACGTGCCAGCAGTGCCACATCGACTACAAGTACGAAGAGGGCGCAGACCCCACGCCCATCTGGAACGTGAACGCCGGCTTCGCTTGCCAGGAGTGCCACGAGCACGAAGAGGTCAAGGGCGTCTACTTGGACTCGGTCCATGGCGCGGAAATCGCTGCAGGCAACATGGAGTCCGCAACCTGCGCGTCGTGCCACGGTGGTCACTACATCGCGCGCCTCGACACGGAAGCGGCTCAGCGCCAGTTGCACGCCGCCGCATACCGGATCTGCGCGCGGTGCCACGCCGAGGAGTACGAGAGCTACGATGACTACTATCACGGAGCAGCGTACAAGCGCGGGGCGTTCGACGCCCCCGCGTGCTGGGACTGCCACGGCGCTCACGACGCCTTGCCGACGTCCGACCCCGAGTCCCTCATGTCCGAGCAGAACCGGGCAGAGACGTGCGGTCAAGAGGGTTGCCACCGTGGTTCCTCGGCAGACTCGGCGGCGTTCGCCGAGCAGGCGACCGATCTCATCCACCGCAAGGTCGAAGCAGCCGAGGGCAATTGGCTCCGGCAGCAAATCGATAAGATAAGGTCGTGGTTCAGCTAAGCGACATACGCGCACGACATGTCTGGGGGGCGGCGGCGGCGCTCGTGCTGGCCGTCGCCTTCCTGCTTGTCGCGCCCTTAGGCCTGACCGGACAGGTACCTGACGCGATCGACCTGACCGGCGACGTGGAGGCGATCAACTGCGCCCCGTGCCACTTGCAGCTGGGTGAGTCGAAGAAGCCGGGGCTCATATTCTCACACGGTAATCACCTCGTGGTGAGCTGCACCGCGTGCCACTGGAAGCCTGCCCACGAGGCCGGCGCCACCTACACGCCGCCCATGGAGATCTGCTTCAACTGCCACGGCGTGCAGCACGGTCCGGCCGGAGAGTTGGCTACCGCGGCGTGTGCGGACTGCCACCCGCCCTCTTTCAACCTGCGCCCCAGGAGCCACGTGCCCGATTGGGCCGAGGAGCCGCACGCGGTGCGGGCGCGGGAAGACACCAACCAGTGCATGCTGTGCCACGACGCCCCCGCGGACTGCGATGCGTGTCACGAGGACATGAATCTCGACATCGAGCCCGTGTACAACGTGTACCTTGGCATTCTGCCGGTGCAGCCCGAACGTCCGGCCGTCACCGTGTACCCCACGCAACCCACCTCGATGGGGCAGTGCATCTACTGTCACCCCGATGTCGACGACTTCCTGCCCGGCCGCGTGATCTTCGCCCACGCCGACCACTTGCGGCGCAATTTCGACTGCGAGGTGTGCCACCCGCGGTTCGGGCACGGTATCGAGGAGATCCGGCGACCCGACATGATGTCGTGCTACCGCTGCCACGGCCTCACCCACTCCGTAGCGGGCGTGGTGGCAACCGAGGAGTGTCTTGCGTGTCACCCCGCCGACTTCGAACTGATGCCCTCCGACCATACCGAGGAGTTCCGGGTCGGGAAGCACAAGGAGCGCGCGACCGACGAGCCCGAGTACTGTGGCATGTGCCACGAGCCCGACTTTTGCGTCGAGTGTCACATGGGACGCCGACCGACAGGTCCGGGCTCGGCGCGCGTCATACCGGCCGATCACACCAAGGTCGAATGGTACAGCCAGCACGGGGGGCTCTACCTGCAACAAGAGGGTTCCTGCGGCTCGTGTCACGATTCCGCTTCGTGCAAACTGTGCCACAAGACGGTCATGCCACACCCGCCCGATTGGCTGCAGAACCATGAACCTGCGGATGACGTCGAGCGCCGGGACTGCAATGTTTGCCACAGGAACCGCGACTCGTGCCAGGACTGTCACCACGACAAGGTCAAGCGCGCAGAGTTGATCGAGGAGAACTGCACGCCGTGCCATGACGAGATGAGCCCGAAGCCGGCGACCGACATCAAGCACAAGGGGTTCGCCGAGCACGCCGTGCACTTCACCGTCGTCGAGACGAAGGGCAAGCCGTACAAGTGCTACGACTGCCATGTCACGTTTGGGACATCCGCGGCAGCCCAGGCCCTCGCCGCACAGCAAGGCCACGACTTGCGCCTGTGCTACGAGTGCCATGGGGCGCTCGACGTCTATGACAAGAAGATCGCCCCGTATCCGGGGGCGTCGCTGTGCCGCCAGTGTCACGAGGACGTCGGCGTGTGAGCGTGTCACGCGGTGAGTATCTCCGTGCGGCAGCCGTCTCCGCCGCTTTTCAGCAGCTTAGAGGGTTTGTGGAGAAGCTATGTATCGTGTTGACACAATCAGCGGCCGACTGTAGGTTCGTATCGCTTGCCATCAGACGGCGGGGTCCGGCCCCGGCAGGCCACCGCCGTGAAGGTTAGGGTAGGGCTCTGAGCGACTCAATGACCGATCCGCATCACGAAGACGATATCGAGCGCGGCGACGACGCTACTGACGACGTCGCCGATGCGGACGTTGCGGACGACGTTGTCGACGACGTGGGAGACTCCCCGCCCAAGCCGAAGATCCAACGGGACACCCTCGACACGGTCCTGAGCGCCGTGATGTGGAGCTTGGTGGTTGCGGTCCTTGTTGTCGGTGGTTGGTTCGGCTATTCGGTGTACGTGGTACGTCAGTCCGAAGCCGCCGCCACGCCCGCGCTCCGCTTGGTGCAAGAGCTGAGCGTGACAGTCAAGGAGAGGCCCAACGATGCGGCTCTCCGCATCCGACTCGGAGAGGCACTCGGAGCTGCTGGTCGCTACAAGGAGGCTATCGAACAGTTCGAGAACGCTCTGAGACTGGAACCCGACAACGCGGGAGCGTATCTGGATCTGGGTCTGGTAGCGATGTTGAGTGAGGATTACGGTGCCGCCCGACGATACCTGTTGCGAGTTGTAGAGCTCACCGGCGATGCGTTGTACTCGGGGTTGGATGACCGGCGAGAATTAGCGTTCTACAATCTCGGCTTGCTCTCACTTGAAGACAAGGAATACGAAGACGCGATTGGCTACTTCAAGGCCGCCTTGCGCATTCGCAGGGACGCGTCGGACACGTATTACCATTTGGCCCTCGCCTTCCAGGCGCTGGACGAGCCCGACGCAGCCCATCAGCAGCTCGAGATTGCGCTCTCGTTTGACCCGAATTACGCTCAGGCTCACTTCCTCATGGGAGAGTTGTATCTCGCCGATGGAGACGAGGTGAATGCCTCGTACCACTTCTACCGCGCTGCGGAGATTGCCCCTGAGGCAGATCCGCCGCAGGAGGCGCTCGCATCGTTCGGCACGCCCGACGAGCGAATCGCTCGCGGCGAGGACCTTCTGTCCGGCGGAGACGTTGAGGCTGCCCTCCTGCAGGCCCTTGTGGCACGGAATCTTGCCCCCGACAGCGCTCAGGCGGCTGCCTTCCACGGCCTGGTCCTGATTGAGCGGACGGACTACGCAGACGCTGTTGAGGTTCTTGAGGAAGCTCTCAAGTTGGCCGGTGACGATGATGCGGCCATAGAGGCGGAACTCGAGCGCGCGCGGGGACTCGCAGGCGAGGAAGAGGCGTCGACGGAGGATTCGCAGTGACGAGACGACAGAAGCGCAAGATTGTCATCATCGCGATACTTGCCGCGCTGCTGCTGCTGGTATCGCTCTACTTCTTGTACTTCAGGGCGACCAAGCGCCTCGATTTCGATTTTGAGCCGCCCACCGAAGACGCGCTGACCGTCCCGCAGTACCTCTATTCGATCAGCGGTCCCGATGACATGCGCTTGCAGCGGCCCATCGGCGTCTGGGTTGATGATCAGGAAGAGGAGGTGTACGTCAGTGATGTCGGGCATCGCAGCATCTTCGTGTTCAATCTGGAGGGTGACTTGCTGCGATCGTTCGGTGGGGAGGAACTCGTCGTCCCGCTCTACATAGCGCGGAATCCCGAGGACGGGAACGTGTACGTCTCCGACAGGCGTACACGTTCCATCCACATATACACGCCTGAAGGTGAGTATATCGAGGACTTCGACCCAGCAATTCCTGCAGATGAGATTGCGGAGTTCGTCCCGGAGGGTGTCCAGTGGGCGCCCGTAGCTCTCACCTTCTCTGATGACGGCACCATGTACGTCACGGAGATTCTGTCCGGGCACCGTTTCCTCACCTTCTCACCGGAAGGGGAGTTCGTCCGCTCGGTAGGGACGGTGGGCCTCGTGACGGACGCCACGGGGGGGCAGGGCTTCTTCCAGTTCCCAAATTCCATCAAGGTCGCTGAGGACGGTATATGGATCGCGGACAGTAACAACAGACGACTACAGCACTTCGATGCAGATGGCGAGTTCCTTGACCTTGTCGTGACCGATGGATTGCCCCGTGGGTTTGACTTCCTCAGTCCGCCGCAATCTCAAGAGGAGACCGTGACCAACAAGGCGGTGGTGGTGGACACACTTGCCCATGACGCCACGATATGGGCCGCGGATGGAGAGAAGATCCTCAGCTTCGGCGAACGAGGGGTGCTAGAGGGCCAGTTCAACTACCCCAATGATCTCTCGGTTGGTCCCCGGAATCTGATCTTCATCACAGACAGCGCGAATGCACGTGTTCAGGTGTGGGGATGGCCTGAAGAGATCTCGCCCATATCGCTGCCGCCGATTGCTCAATACTGGCGCTGGTGCTTCGCGCCGCTGCTGCTGTTGCCGCTACTGCTACTGTTCCGCAAGAAGAAGTTCTTCGCCACCAAGGAGTTCGTGGACACCATGCTCGAACTCGAGCTCGTGGAGCACATGCCGGCGCGTCGTCGCAAGTGGCTTGTGACCGAGCATGACTACGAGCTCCTCAAGGACTTCGTCCAAGGAGACATCGACCTTGGCGAGCTACTGAACCCGACCGAATACTCCGAGTCCGACGTTAACGCGCTCATGGACCGCATGGAGATCGATCGCGAATCCGCGATCACCATGTCGATCGCGCAACGCGCCCACGTTTTCTGCAACGAAGACCTGGAGCTGCGCCGCCTGGCCAAGACGCTCGAGATCGATGTGGTCGACCACCAGGAATACATGGAGCGCTTCGCGAATAAGAACAAAGACGAAGAAGCTGGACCCACGCAGTCGCCAGGCGGGGGCGGCGACTCCGCGTCGGACATTGAATAAATGAATTAAGTTGAACTCGTGTCCTGTTGACTCTCCGCATGCGAGTCGGTACTCTCTGGAGTGCTGTTGTAACATCTGTTACAAGCCCCCTGAGGGCAGGGAAGGGAAGGTCGATCGCAGGAATCCACGGGTTGGAGCCGGCACGAAGACCCGACTGGTGAGAAGATTCCGGGTCCCCTGGTTCGACTGACTGAATCCTCCGGGGCAAGAATCGATACTCACTCAGATGTCTGGAATTCGAACGCCGTCTCAACTCGTTTCTCGAGCAGGGAACCGAAAGGAGGTGGCGTTCAGCATTTCCTGACTCGAGTAGGCCTATCGATTACTCAAAGGAGGATAGACGGTATGGCTATTACCAGGCGACAGTTTGTCACCCGACTGGGTGCACTCGCTGCTGCCGCGGGCATGAGCCAGGGTCAGATTTCCAAACTGACCGAGGCGCTTGCGTTGGGAGATTATGGCAACGCAGGCACCAACTGGAACAGCCCGTCGGGCAAGCCCACAGTGGTGTGGGTACATGGCGCGGAGTGCACTGGGTGCTCGACGTCGCTCCTGGGACTCTTCGAAGACGTCACAGGAACGGCGATCGAGGGTACTACCACGAGCACGCTTGCGGCGCTCGACTTGGCCGTTGGCGGCGACGGCACTGGTGCGGAGATCGTTCCGGACTACCGTACGTTGTACGCGAATGGTTTGAACGTTGACGGCGGGGCTCTTGGGACTGGCACAGCGAATGCTGGTCTGCCCGCTCCGTTCGATACGCTGGGCGAAGATGCCCTTGTTGCGAACATCCAAGACGTCCTGCTCGACTTCATCGAGCTCGACTATCACGAGACCGTCATGAACATGGGTGGCGATCTTGCGTATCAGTGGCTCAAGGAGTTCATGGCCCAGATCGGCACGTACGAGGACTCGAGCGGAAATCCGCGCCCGTTCGTGTTGGTCGTCGAAGGCGCCGTCCAGAAGAAGTCGAATGTTGGCGCATGGAACGACGCGTCCGGCACGGCTATCCCATGGTGCTCCATCGGCGTGGATGCCTCCGGCACCGCCGTGGGCGAGCACTCGTTCGACGATGTTGTCGACACGCTTGCCCGGGCGGCCACGGTCGTCATCCCGATCGGCCAGTGCGCCACCTTTGGTGGGTATCCTGGCTGCAAGCCACCGATCGACAACGACCTGGCTGGCTTCGATGCTTCCCTGGCGCAGACAGGCGCCCAGGGCGTGTACGACTTCCTGTACAGCTTCGGCGACGGCAGCCCGCAGCGCAACGCATGCGCGAAGGTCATCAACGTCCCCGGCTGCCCCACGAACCCCTGGTGGTTCATCCTCACGGTCGTCGCGGTTCTCGCGGACCTGGAGGGCGCAGGCCTTGGTGTTCTGTCCGGCGGAGCGCCGAATCCGGCAGCGATGGATTCTACGCAGCGCCTACTGATCACCTACCCGACCACGATCCACGGCGCGTACTGCCCCCGATTCAATGACTGGTCGATCGGCAAGTTCGCCAAGAAGCCGGGCGATCCAGGATGCCTGCAGAAGATCGGTTGCAAGGGCCCTGCGGTCAAGTCACTGTGTGGCGCGCACGGTTGGAACGCGCAGCAGCCGCACAACGACCCGACCTGGGAGTACGACCTGGCTACCGCCAACGAGATTGCCACGAACCCCGGCAACTATCGTGGCGGTCACTGCACTCGTGCGGGTCACCCCTGCATGGGCTGCACGGAAAAGGGCTATCCTGACAGCTTCGTTCCGTTTGTCTCTTGGTAAAGAAGGGAGGGAAAGACTAGATGGCTACATATGAAGTCGACCCGATTTCACGTATTGAGGGTCACCTCGGTGTTGAGATTGAGGAGACCGGCGGTTTTGTGACCGGGGCCAACGTCCACGGCAACCTGTGGCGCGGCTTCGAGAACTTCCTGCTCAACCGTGACGTCAACGACGCGATTACATTCACGCAGCGCATTTGCGGCGTGTGTCCTGTGCCTCACGGCCAGGTGTCCACGTATGCTGTTGACGCGGTCCTTGGGTACAGCAGAGGTCACCAGACCTTCGCCGGTCCTGACGCGAGCGGCTGGGGCGTGCCTGCAAAGGCCGTGCACATCCGGAACCTCGTACTGTCAGAAGAGTTCCTGATGACGCACCTTACGCACTTCTACCACCTGGTGGTGCTGGACTATGTGCAGGGTCCTGCGACGCCGCCGTGGACGCCGTTCTTCAACGACGGCTTCTACAACGGCTTGCTCCAGAACCCCGTGCTTGGCTCCGGCTACAACGGTGCCTACGACGTCAGCGGTGCCGCGGCTCCCGGCGCTCTGCCGAACGTTCTTTCTGATGCGTCCGGCGGCTACTCGGACTCGCTGTGGAGCGCTGGCGTCCTGCAGTACGTCAAGGCCTTGCGTATCCGCCGCCTCACCTTCGAGGCCGGCGCGCTGTTTGCCGGACGTATGCCGATGACGTCGTGCTTCGTTGGCGGCGGTGTCACGAACGACGGTACGGAGAATCTATCCGACCGCGTTGACACGTACCGCGAGATCACGAAGGAGATCCAGGAGTTCATCATCAAGGAGCACGTGCCGCTCGTTATGGCCTTGGGCGCACTGTATCCTTCGTACGACAACTCCGGGAATGCGGCAACGCTGAACACCGTGGGCCTGTATCCCGGCTACGTCGCGGGCAATAGGAACACCTACGGTTTCGGTGCTGGCTATGGCAACTTCCTCGCCTGGGGCGCGTTCCCCGATGGCGACGGCGATACGCTCGGGCTGCCGGGCGGCGTCGTGATAGGTACGGTTGCCACGGGCGGTACTGCAGCTGGCTTCACAGCCGCGAACAAGGCTGAGGTCTACGACACGTTCCTGGGCGACGACAGCAGCGCCAACAGCATGTGGCGCAATCTCACCGAGTCGATCGAGGATTCGCGTTATGTGGTTTCCGAATTCGACACGGACGTGTACGGCGCCGATAACGAGGCGTATCCCGGCGCGGTGCAGCGCACCCAGCCGAACCGTCTTGCCGGCTACTCGTACATCAAGGCTCCTCGGTGGGCCGGTAACCCGTGTGAGGTCGGTCCCTTCGCCCGCATGGTCGTTGGAGGATTCTATCCGGTGGACGGCAGCAACCTCGTTAACGCCGCCGATGTCACCTACGCTCTGCCGCCGATCGCGGCTGCGATTTACACGAAGACCAACAGCTCCGCCAACACCGGCCTGAATCCTGCGGCTATCTCGCCGGATCTTGCTGTCGCCCTTGTACGCGACGGTCTGGCCCAGCTCGAGACGGGTGCTTCAGGTTCCGGTATCTACGATCCTACCGGCCAGACGAAGGCGCAAATTGGTGCCGCGTATTTCGGCACTGAGACCGTCATCAAGGGCACCATATGGGTATGGTTCTCAAGCATGGTCGGTGGACTGTCCACGATGGACCGTCTCCGCGGCCGTGCACTCGAGGCCTTGTACCTCAGCACGCTCATGATCGGTCTGCCTGCGATCGACGGCTCCGGCAACCTGGACTACACGGCTGCCAGCGGCTGGATCGATAGTGCGGCGCTGCTGACTACGGCGTCCGGCTCCACGTGGAGGTCCAAGACGCCTCCCACGACCGCGACCAACGGTTGGGGTGCAGGCGAGGCGCCGCGTGGCGCGCTTGCGCACTTCTGCAGCAGGACGGCAGAGGGTAAGATCAGTGCGTACCAGTGCGTGGTTCCCACCACCTGGAACGCCAGCCCGAAGGACGCCGATGAGAACAATGGCCCGATGGAAGAGGCCATGATGGACATCCCGTACAACGCAGCCGCCACCTCATCGTTCATCGACGTCAGCGGCAATACCGTAGTGACTCAGTCCGGCCTCGAAGCGTTGCGGGTCGCCCATACATTCGATCCGTGCATCGCATGCGCGGTCCACTAGACAACCCACAGGAGGTGAAGATGTTGAAGCGAATCAGTCTCGTACTGGTCCTGGCCGTCGCCATGGCGCTGTCCTTCGGCGGCGTGGCTTACGCCAACTTCGGTCCTCACGGTGGGTATGCCGACGATACGGATGCATGTGCCGGTTGCCACAGGGCACACACATCGTTCTCGGATGTCACGTGGACCGATGACACGATTGCTGAGGCCAGCCACAGCGCATTGCTTATCAGCGATGCGGCGAACATCAGCGAGTTCTGCAACGCCTGTCACGGCGATGCTGCTCCTGGTGCATCGACGAACGTTGTGTCTGGCGTTTTCGATTCCGGTCCGTCGGGCGATGTCACCCTAGTTGAGGGCGACGCCCATGATGACGGCACGGTCGTCGAATTCGAAACCAACTCCACGTTCGATGCAACGCTGAACGGTGGCGGTTTCGATCGTATGCCCGCTGGCGTGATCGCTGACCAGAGTTACAACATTGCGACGTCGAATCACGGCATGGACCTCGGTGTGAACACAGCTCCCGCATGGGGCAACACTGAGGCCGGCGCAGTGGGCAGCAGCACGACGTTCGGCAACCTGACCTGCACCAGCTGTCACGATGTCCACGGTAGCTCGAACTACCGTATCCTGAAGGACAACGTGAACACCGTTGCAGTCGGTGGCTACATCGATGACCTGACTCCGACCCCGTTCGTGATCTCCGCCGAAGAGGGCTATCCCTACAGCGGCTGGAAGAAGCACGAGGCCGGTGCGGCTCAGATGGCTGCCTACAAGCCGAACTACACGACCGCTGAGTACCGCAACAAGTTCGGTGGCGCTGTTGTCCCCACGTTCGATCGCGAAGGCGACATGTCCGGTTGGTGTTCGGCATGTCACGGTCAGTACATCGAGCGTAACGACAACGAGTTGGCCTACACGTGGACCAGCTCGACCACTGACTACGGCGAGTACATCGCCAACACGATTGAGGACGCTGCTGGCTGGCCGACGTACGAGCTTGAGGGTCAGTCCTTCCACCGTCACCCGGTGAACGTCACGCTCACCGCTGGTGACGCGGCAGGGTATGGCAGCCCGCAGACCTCATGGCTGCGCACCGCAATCGCGTTTGATTCCATGCTTCCTCTGGAGATGGATGACGGCGGCGACGATGTCGAGTGGCGCACTGAGGACGGTCAGACCGAGGAGTACACCAACTACCTCGGTTGCCTCACCTGCCACCGTGCACACGGTAGCTCCGCTGAGATGACCGGCTATGCGTCGGCGAGCCTCGAGTCCACCAACGGTACTCACTGGTACCCGGTGCGCACGAGCTCCGAAGATGCAACCGTCGGCGTGGATCCCACGTTCGACAGCGCACTGCTGCGTGCTCCGAACCGTGGCGTGTGCGAGAGGTGCCACAACAAGTAGCACCGCTTGATGCGCGACCGACCTAGTGTCGGAGGCGTCAAGGGGCCCCGGACCCCGGTCCGGGGCCCCTTTCTCGAACCACCCGATTGGGTGGTTCGAGAAAGGGGACACCCGTGAACGAATTCCATCCAGGAGGGATGCTGACTTGAACGAGAATCAGGAACGATCGATCTGCAGCGGATTCCGATATTACGCGCTCGGCCTCGTCGGCAATCCGTTCATTCCCGCAGCGGAGAGAAGTGGTGAGGCCCTCTCGGTTGCCCTCGACATACAGGCCGAGGCGCACCAGCTTCTTGTGGCTCTCGAGGATCAAGCGACAGCCGAAACATCGAGACCGATATGGGTCGAGAAGACGCCGAATGTCCCCAACTACTTCCATGTGGGGGCAGAGACACAGGTCGAAGAGGTTCTCATCGCCGATGATGATCTGGGGATGCTCCCGTGCTACGTGCAGCTCTTTGTGATGCATGTCGGGCGCATTCGTGCCAACCTTAACGTGCTCGCTGAGAGGATTGCCACGCGCTCCTTCGTTGAAACGTTGGCTGTCTGGGTCGAACAGATCATTGCCGATGGACCTGATGCCTCGCTACCCGAGTTCCAGGACTTGGATGCGGCGGAGTGGTCGGCGTTCGTTGAGAGTATGTCGGAGGATCCTGTTGGAGCGGTTAGCGACCTGTTCGGCGAGTGGAAGCTCGAGCGGATAACCATAGACAGACAACCCGCCGATATCCGTGAGGCGGCTTTGGAGCCAGAGCCTCAGGAAGACGAAGACTCGGGGGAGGACGACTCGTTTACGTCGCAGATGCCGTCAGTGTCGAACCCCACGGTCCAGATGGTTCCAAGCGAGGATGGAAGCGGAACCTTGCCCGTCCTCACGCAAGCCGAGGTTGTCTCGAGGGCGGAGTCGAATTCGGTGATCGCCCTCTTGGTGGCCCACACGAGGGCCCACCTGTCTCCCGTGGTTGCCCGTGGCCTCAAGGCGTATGTAGACCGGGGAGCTGGGCAGATGATGCAGGAGTTCAAGATCACAAAGGCTCCCCGAAAGACCTTCAAGGCGCTGTTGAGGTTCGCAGCATCCAACTTCCGGCGCGTGGTGTTCATCTATGATGGGTTCGACAATTGGCCCATCACCCCCGAGGAACTGCGCAACAAGATCATTGGGTCGCTCACCGAGTTGCGGCTGGCTATGGCCGGGGCCGGCACGATGGTCTTCATGGCCAAGACCCCGACAGTACCGGACCTGGCGGAGTACTTTGGGCACGGTGACCGCATCGAGTGGGACTTCGCTGCGATTGCCGGTAGGAGCGATCTCGATAACGACAACCTTGACACTTCCTCGGTCAATCGATGGGTGGAACGAGCTACCCTCCGGGGGCACAGCGGCCTTGGTCGCGCGGACGAGACTCCTCTCAAGACGATTGTCGACGAGTCTGGGGGCAGCCTGGCAAAGTTCTGCCAGCTGGCGGGTCATGTGGTAGAACGCGCTGTTGCGGCCGGGATCGACAGCATCGATGAAGATTTCGTGCGCGAGGCAATCTCGACCGGAGTCTGAGGGCGCGTTCGTTGGCCGCGACGATGTGGGGCCTCGGAAGGTGAGATTCGCGTGTGGAAGTTCTCATGAAGTGGGGCTCGGCGCGTCGCTTGCTGCGCTGATGTCTGGCGCCAAGATTGGGGAACATGTCCGATACTGGGAGCTGATGCGTGCGTGGGGTATCGCGGGTGACGGAAAGGGCTGTGCATGTGTCCTGACGGGAAGCAAGTGAACTCGAGGCGCCCCTCTCGACGAGCGGTTGCGCTCGGCTCGACCGTCGCCACGGTGCTTGTGCTGGCCGGTGTCATCTACGGTCTCGCGGCAGTGTCCAGTCCGCGAGACCCGGATGATGCGCCCGTCATCTCGCTCGCTGACCAAAGCGAGCGGCTCACCGATCAGGCTATGGATGCGCTTGAGTCCGGTGATGAGACTGCAGCCGCGGCACTACTCCAGAAAGCCGTCTCGGTAGATCCAACGAACTCGCGGGCTCGTGACGAACTCACAAGAATCGTCGAGTCCAAGACGCCGCAGTCAGAGGATGAGGACCCGGAGCCAGAGCGGGACAACGACAGTCAGGCCGAGGAGCCGGACTTCGATCCGGACGCTGGCTTCCTGGACCCGGTGAACGACCTCGGGGCTCTTCTGCCTTCGAGTGTTGAGGGCTATGAGCTCGGCCTTGTCACGGTCGTGGACACCGACGCAAATGTTCCGGCCGACCCAACAGAAGATGGGCCGTTCGATGTGATCACACGTGCACTGTTCTCCGTTCACGACTTCGAGACTGCTGAGAAGGCGGAGGCATTCGTGGTTTCTGTTTCTCGAACGGCCTTCCCGGAGAATGCCGCCGATGTCACTGTCGACGGTGTCCCTGCGTATTTCGGCACAGATGGAGTGCGTTTCGCAACGGTCTCGTACTCACGAGGTAGATACGCGTTTGAAGTCATCATCACCACCGGGACCGGAGCACCCGGTGCGCTTCTAGATGCTTCGGTTTCTGCAGCGGCTGCGTTTCCTGACTCGCTGTGAGTGGGCGACTGTATTCTTCTGAAGTGAAAGGGCGATTCTCGATGCGCGTATTCAATGCGGTGTTCTCGGTCTTCGTTGCGCTTCTGTGTCTGACCACGGTTGCTGAGACAGCCCTGGCGGTGGATCCCCCGAGTGTTCCCATGACTGTGCGGACAGGAATCGGTTTCGAGAATCCATACCCACCCCCAGACTTTGCCATCCGGGCGAATCCCTCACCCCCGGGGTACACCGCTGACACATGGTGGGGCAGGATAACCTACGCGAAGAGGACGGGTTCCTACGGTTTGTGGTGCGCCGGTAGCGCCGCACTCGCCAACTGGCCGACGTACACGAACAAGACCGCTGGGATCGCCGACATCTACGTGCCGGAGATGGTGGACTTCTACTCTGCCGAAATGGAGTTCTGGTTCCTCATGCCGAGCAGGGGAGCCGCGGACGGCAGCTCCTTCTTGGTGGCCTGGCGGTCCGATGACGGGGGATCATTCGTTAACGATGCGTTCAGCGCGTTTCCGCTCACTTCGACGTGGGCGAGGCGCACTATCGACCTTACCGATCCGGAATCGGACGCCAATCTCTCCCGCAGAGGATCAAAAATCCTCATCGAATTCTACAACGCCATCGAAGGCGGTGAGCAGTTTCCGAAGGTTGGGCAGGGTCCCACTGTCGACGACATAGCGTTCACGGGATACATGTACGGCCCCGTCCGCAATCTGGCTGCAGTCTCAAGCGGTGGCAACGTGGACCTTTCCTGGAACAAGCCGTATGCGACGACTGGTTCGGTCACAGTCGACTCCCGTCCGGTGGAGTACCGTGTGTGGCGACGCCTCGAGGCACAGCCGAACGGCCCTTGGACGGAGCTGACGGATCCTGATCGTGTGCCGGATAGCGGCGCGAGCGTTGCCTATCAGGACACGTCGGCGGCGGCAGGGGAAACCTACAGATACCGCGTGGTCGCGTTTTCCCCGTCGTCTGCGGTTGAGTACGGTGAGTACGCAGAGGTCGGCAACCATGTCGAGAGCGCCGGTGTCGATGTTACGGCGTACCCGTCCTACACAGTTGTGAAAAAGGGAACCCAGGTCACGTACACGTACCAGATCAAGAACACGAGCGCTTCAGAGCAGATAACCGGACTCACGGTGAGCGACGATCTCGATGGATCCATCACGCCAGGCGACACCACGCTCGACCCAGGTCAGACGACGCAGGCGGACAGCGGTCCACATGTGCTGGACGCTGACCAGTACAACACGGTCGTCGTGGCGGGCAGCCAGGGCGGTTCACCGGTCTCCGATAGCGAGACCACGTTCGTCGAGGTCAACGACCCGCATGTGGGCATCACGGTCACGCCGGCCGAGCGGTTGGTGAACGCCGGCAAGACAGCCGTCTTCGACGTCGAGGTCGCCAACACCGGTGACGCGGTGATCGGACCGATCCCCGTGACCGTGAACGGCAGTTCGCTGGGGACTGTTGTCTCGCTCGCGCCCGGCGCCTCCGAGACGCTGCGCTATGCGGCAGCGGTCTCCAGCGACACAGAGTACTCGTTCCGCGCCGACGCCGCGTTCGGCTCGCCTGCGACTCTCGGATACAACGGCACGGTGAGCGCGACCGACGACGCTGCCGCAGAGGTCTTCCCCTCGCGCATCGCCGGGTCTGACCGCATCGGAACGGCGATCGAGCTCTCGAAGCAGATGTTCCCCGGTACCCTGCCCTCGAGCGGGCAGCGAGCGGTCGTCATCGCCACAGGCTACGGTTACGCTGACGCGCTTGCGGCAGCCTCGCTTGCCGGCGCGGTCGACGGCCCGCTTC
>Ga0209164_1003426_pt1 | contig 15119 bp, 10 predicted proteins | sample MTBNYHSulfiMetaG_FD_187458 | JGI IMG/M metagenome (GOLD analysis project Ga0209164, IMG submission 187458) | Enrichment culture microbial communities from rom New York Harbor, USA that are MTBE-degrading - MTBE-NYH (New York Harbor Sulfidogenic)... | ecosystem: Environmental > Aquatic > Marine >...
CCAGCCTGCCGGGCCAGTTCGGGGCTGCCGTCGGTGGAATTGTTATCGAAGACGTGAATCTCGGCCTGAGGCAGCACGGCTTGAAAGTCTCTGACCACCTTGGCAATGGTGACGGCCTCGTTGTAGCAGGGGATGGCGACGGCGATCTTGCCCTCGAGGCGTTGTTCGTTGGCCGGTGTGCCTGGCTTGCCAGTTGAATCTCCCATGATTGCTCTCACATGAATAACGGGCTAATGAGCTTTGAACTCCAGCCATTTTAACATCAACGCCCGGTAAGGGACCATTTCCATTTTAGTCTCGAACTTGCGGCGTAGGAAGTTGAACGGCTGGCGCAGAATTTTCAAGGGGTGATAGCGCAGCTTCCAAAACAGGAAGCTGGCGTAGAGGCGCAGGCGGAAGCGGCTGAGTTTCTTGTAATCGGTGCGCCAGGTGGGGGTGAAGTTGAGTTCGGAGAGGTCGTCGTAGCCGGCGAACTGTTCGTAGATGGCCGAGCCGGGCACCGGCGTGATGATGAACAGAGCGATCTCATCGACGCCCTGGCGGGTGAGTTCGCGCACCAGATCCCAGGTCATTTGCAGGTCTTCCTCGGTCTCTCCAGGATAGCCGAGCACGAAGCAAGCCTGGGAGTGGATGCCAACTTGGTTCATGCGCTTGACCAGGCGCACGGCGTGGTCGAGATCGAAGGGCTTGCGCATGGCCTTGAGCAGGCGCGGTGAACCGGTCTCGGGGGAGATGGAGATGTAATGGCAGCCAGCCTGGGCCATCAGGTCAATGGTCTCCTCGTCTCGCATGGTCTCCACCTTGGTGCCAGCGGCGATCTTCCAGGTGACTTTCAGGCCGCGGGCAACGATCTCGTGACAAATGGCGCGTATTCGCTGATCTGAGATGGTGGGGTCGAGGTCCTCGACGTGAAATTCGCTCACCCCGAAACGCTGCAGATAATATTCGATCTCATCGACCACATTCTGGGCCGAGCGGGGCCGCCACTTCTGGTTGTTGGTGGCCGGCACGACACAGAAGCGGCAGGGATAAGGGCAGCCGCGCGAGGTCAGCAGAGGCAGATAACGCCGCGTGGACTGCGGCCCGTGAGCGAAGCGCAGGTTCCAGTAGTTCTCGAGGGGAAAGAGATCCCAGGCAGGAAAGGGTAGGTCGTCTAGAGCTTCCTGGTCCAAGAATCCCTGCAGGGGATTGTAGAAGGTCGGGGCGCCCAGCCCGTCGATGCTTTGCAGTTCTTTCGGGGCGCTGCCATTCTCCAAAGCCTGTACTAGTTTGACGGCGCGCTGATCGCCCTCGCCGGTGAGCACGTAATCCGCTCCGGCGGCGTAGAAATCCTCGGCCACCTGGGCCAAGGCATAAGCGGTGACCGCCTGGGTGTTCTCGAGCACGATCACGGGAAGATGCGGGCGGGCGCGCTTGAGCGCCGAGACGATGGCGATGGTCGAGCGGTGGTTGGTGAGGTTGATGGCGTAAACGAAGGCGGCCCGGGCATCCTCGGGCAGCTCAGCCACCACTTGCTCGGTGCTGAGCCCCAGTAGCAAGAACTTGCCCTGGCGTGCGGCCTGGCGGGGCTGAGCGGCGAAGGCGTCGATCACCTTGACGGCATAGCCAGCTTGCCGCAATGTAGCGGCGGTGTAGGCCAAGCTGATGGGCATATAGACGATGCCAGTGGTGAAGGGATCGTTGCGCTGCACGACCAGATTGGGATTGATCAGGACTATGGGCATGGATTTAGCCTGCGCAGCCGGTGGGTTGCGAGGAGGGATTATAACGCGAACAAGTCGTACACCGGGGACTTGTGCCGCAAGCGTGGGTTTTCCCCCGAGGCGGCGCCAATATTACGGATTGGTGCAAGCTGCCCCGATGTTTTGTATGATGGGATATTCTTCTGGGTCAAGCTCCCCAGAAGATTGGTAATGGATGTCCTCCAGCAATTCGAAGTCGTATCCCAGGTAGTAATTGAGGACGATGCGGAAGCTGTTCACCGGCGTGATGGTGGAGTAAAGCAAGGCTTCACCCCCCTCGGGGAGGTAATAGGCGTTGAGGTTGGTGGAGCGGTAGGCCGACGAGGTGAAGGCTGGCCCATGGTCCCCCTGGAGGATGATCACGGGGGGCGCGTCAGATTCCTGGATGATCTGCTCAAGCATTGGTATCAGACGGCTGTTCAGGAAAGTGACCTGGTTGGTGTAGCCGGTGGCATAATCGGTCTCTACGGTGATTTCTCCGTTGGCGTCCAGGATCTCCTCGCCGTTGGGGCCAAAGACGAATGGGCGGTGAGGGGAGACGATGTGCACGAAGACGAATTTGGGGCCATCGATTGGGGCAATCTTGCTCAACTGGTCGAGCGCGAAGAGCACCTGGGCGCGTCGTTTGAGATAGCCTGATTCGTGGACGTTCAGGGTTCGAGAGAGGGCCTCAATATCGTTGAACACCATTCCCAGCGTGGTTTCGAAGAACTGCTCCTCGAAGGCATTGAGGGTGTTGAGTGTGGCCAGTTGTTCCAACCACGTTGTGGAGGTGTCTTCGGGTGTGAGAAAGAGGGTCGCATCTCTGAGCTCGGTTATGTAGATGCCTGATTTTATCGATACAGTGATGTAGCCATGTGATTCCAGTATCTGCCTCAGGCGGCTGTGCTGGATGAGATCGATGAAAGCTTTATCTTTGTTGTAGTCCCCTCCGTCCCAGATGTTTTCCTCGTAATCCATGTTGAGGGCTGAGGCCAGGGAGGCCTTGGTCTGAGGGTAGTTGCTTTGGCTGCACTCGGCAACATAAAAGCCTAGCTGGCTCAGTTCGTCCACAAAGGGCTGGTTGTCATAGCCGTAGAGGGCTTGCAGTGTGTCGGCACGGCCGTAGGCATCCAGGATGATGTAGTAGATGTCGGGAGGGGTAGAGGCGTCTTGTTGGGCTTGGGCGTCGAGGCTAATCTCGGCGAGGGGTTCTGTCTCTGATGGCGAAAACAGCGGGCTCACCTCGTAGGGGACGATCTGGAAAAGCGGCAGTGCGACGGCGATGACACTCACCCAGTTCAGTGCCCGGGTTATCTCTGTCGGAATCTCTTTGCGTTTGAGCGCCCATATGCACCCAAGAACGAGCAAGCCGGTGGTTAGTGGCAACAGAAAACGATGCCGCCCAATCAGCACACCCGCAACGCTGACCTCCTTGAGTGATTGGTAGAGATGGCCGTAGGAAAAGAAATAGACCAGCAGCATGGCGCTTAATAATGCGGCACGATCCCACCGCTTTGCTACTAGGCGCAAGAGCAACAGCAATATGACCCCACCTACCAGCGAGAGCAGGAACGAACGTAGGGTATCGCTTAGTTCGACCTCGCCGAGGTTGTGCGCGTAGAGGGCGATGACTGGATAGATGCTGATTAGGAATGGGTAGAGGATTGGTTGCTTTGCAGAAGGGGGCGTTGAGGTCGTCTTGGCCATGATCTTGGGAGCGCTTAACAGCTAATGCGGCTAGATTTGGGGATATTGCTTAATTGCGGCGCTTATGATAACACGGACAACTGGCGGAAGCCCGGCGTCTTTAATCCTCAAGGGCAAGAAAACTGCGTGGAATTCGAGAGCAGCACGATATCTTGATTTTCGGCGGTAAGCACCACGGCCAGCGCCAGGATATAATTCTCCATTTGGCAGCCGAGCACGGTGACATCGGATGCATTGGGGAAGGTAGTCGGTGCCTCTTCTAAAGGCAGCAATACTCTGGCGTTTTGAGGCCCGACCAGGAAAAAGCCTACACGGTTGAATTCCTGGGGGTTAAAGGCTGGCCAGCTTCCTCCGGGCTCCCCCTCGCCAGCCGGATAGTAGCGAGGGTAAAACGCCCGTCCGGAAAAGACAACTGAATTATCTACCTGCTCCCATTGGCTGGCGGCGAAAGCTTCAGCCGCTTCGAGATCGACCTGCTCAAGTGCCGCGAGGGCCTGGCTTTTGGTGATGGCCTGATACTTGGCGGGGATGAGAGCGCCTGTTAGGGGCACGATCAGGCCCACCGCCAAGATCGCCGCGGCGGTCAGCGAGACGGCTTTGGTGGGGAAACGGCTTTCGCCCACGGCGTCTTCGTCAGCTCGAACGGGAGCGGTGATCCATCGGCTGGTGGCGGAGGGCTTGAAGAAGTAGCTGCCAATCCAGATGGTGACCTGGATCAGGCCGATGGCGTAAAAGAGTATGCCCACCCAGTCTGTGGGTAGGATCAAGCGCCAGCCGGAGACGCGGGCGATGGCCACACTGAGGCTGTAGGAGAAGTGAATCAGCAGAAGCACAGAGGCCGCCGCTTTGTGCTCACGCCATGTCGCCCCAATGCCGACGGCAATGATGGCGAGGTTGAGGAGAATTGGGAAGACCGAACGCTCAGGAACTACCCCATCCCACTCGTCCCAGAAGGGCAAACCAGCGACGGTGGGTTCTAGAGAGCAGCAGAATTGCCAGAGATCGGCATTCGAATCCCAATAGGGCTTCAGATTGACAAAGCTGACGATGTTATCGGAGAGGGAAAACATCGGGGGGAGCGCCAGGAGCGTTGAGGCTTCGTTGTGGAGGAAGTGGGCAGAGATGAAGGAAAGGACATATGAGGGGTTATCCAGCGCAAAATCGAGCGCTTTGCCGAAACCGCTGCTGGCCGAGTCTTGCGCCGCGCTTTGTTCCGGTGCGCCTGGGGTGAAGCTGTACTGCTTTTCGATGTAAACAGCTTGCTGGGGCTGGGAGTAGCCAAACTGGCCGGTGGCTGTGTAGTTGTGGAACATCCAGGGCAGAATCCCCAGCGCGAAACTGACGACGAGCAGGATGGCGCTTTCCAAGAGGGCCTTTTTCTTCTTGAATAACAGGACGAGCAAGAACAACAGGAAGACCGGCAACAGCAGGAGGGCTTGCGAGCGCAAGAGCAAGAAGATACCCAGGAGCCCGCCCAAGGAAATGGATAACACTCTGCGCCGCCCCTCGTTGGAGATGCTTCGCGCCCAACATACGGCCACCAGTCCCAGTAGCGCCAGGCCGAGGGCGGCGGGAAGGTCGGTCATCAACAGCTCGGCGTGCGAGACGGGTGTTTTCCCGGAGAGCGCAATCGAGTTTACCTCCCGGAAGGTCACCAACAAGGCAATGACTACCCCTGCCAACCGGCTGTGCAAGGTGCGCCCGATGAGGTAGAGCAGCACCGGGAAGAGGGCGAGGACGACAACTTGCAGGTTAACTACATCTAAGTAATCTTGTCCGGCGATGGCGTGCAAGCCAGCGAGGAACAGCGCATATAGGGGTTTCTCTACGGTTCCCTTGTATCCCTCCCCGATCAACAGATTCTGCGCGGCGAGGTCGTGCCCGGCGGCATCGGAGTAGGGGTAGTATTCGTAATTGGGAGCACGCGGTGTGGGCGCAAAGTAGGATGGGTCTAGCGGCTGCGCGTTCCACAGCACTATCGCCAAGGCCCATATCAAGAGGCCCAAGCTGACATCCAAGATAAGGCTGAATCTGCGAGGAGATTTTTCTGCCGCCCCCCAGCACTTTGTAATCGGGAGGACGACCAATCCAAGGAACCCCACGCCAGTGACCCAAGCCCCCAGGATTTGGGTGGGCAGCAAGGAGGTACCAGGGGCATCCCAGCCGGTCAGGTCCGGCTGGAGGCCCAGGCGCGTCCAGGCGATGAAGGCAGCGACGGCGAACAGCGCTACCCCGGCAACCCCGAAAGGTAGCAGCTCGCGCCCTCGAAATTCGAGGTGAACTGGTGGCTGGACGGGATGGAAGAAGGGCAGGGCGATGAGCGTTTTTACGCCAATTGCGGCTCCCCAAAGCGCCAGAGGGGTCAGGCGCACGAGGCGGGCGAGGATGGCGACGTCGGTGAACTTGGTGGAGAGGATAGCGGTATAGGTGCCGGTGATTGCCAGGAGCGCTGCCAACCCCAAGAGCAGGACGTAGCGCCACTGCCTGCTAGCCCAGGTCTCGAGCCAGTGAACGAATCGCTGGTTCCAGCGGCGGTGGTGAATGGCTAGATAGGCCAGGGCGGCGGCAATCAGCACCCCCAGCGTCAGCGCCCCGGTCAGGGCTAACCGCGAGAGCGAAAGGCCTAGCAGAAAGGCGTTCTTTGGATCGCCGGGCACGCTGAGCAGCGCGGCTATGGCGACCAAGCCTTCAAGGGAAGTTAAAACCAGGAAATAGTGCGTGATTCTTTGCTTGATCTTTATTGTTAACTCCCGAACGAAAAACGGTGGGGGTCAATGCTGCATCTGCATTTTACGGACAAGTAAAATCGCGACCCAATGGCATGAACAGCTCTAGAGCAACCGATTCGTGCTGGGCAACCGATTCGTAGGAATCTAGCAGGGGGATAGTGACCCAAAAGACCCAGGCGTTATTCTCTTGGTACAAGCTATCATAGCGACCCTTCAACACAGTGTTTTGGGGGTCGAGGATGATTAGCGAGAATCTTTGGCTGGAGAGATCCCAATAGAAATCTTCAAAATAGCTGCCATCACGCGACAAGGCCTTGTCCATCACCAGTTTCTTCTCGTAATCGGCGACCAAGGGCACATCCTCAATGTAACCGAAAGTCAGCAGTTGCCGATGGTCCATGAAGAGCACTTCGCCGTATTGCTGGGCACACGCCACGTACTCTTCGACATCGTTTAGGGCGGTTTCGACCTCTGTTTGTGAGGGGAGTTCCAGCGGCCGGGCATTGACCATGGGGGTGAAGGCGGGAATGGCAACGGCCAGAAGCAGTAATGCGCTGACCCAGTTCGAATTCTTTGCTAAATCCTTGAGCTTACTGCTCGCAGCGTCCCAGGCCAGGGCGACGGCGAACAGCAGGCCGATCAGGAACATATCCAGGTTGTGCAGGTTGGTGCCGCCCCCGATCTTGGCGCTGGCAACTACTCCCACAATCAGGAAAGCTGCTAGTGGAAGGATGAGCGCCGCAATTTGCCAGGCCCCCACCCGCCAGTGGTGGCGGCGAATTAAATAGATCACCAGCAAGATGACCGGCAGCGTAGCGATCGCCAGGCCAAACAAGATGCCGGGGCCGTAGGTGGCGTTGGGGAGCAGCCGTGACCACAGTAAGGGCTGCTGGGTGGCGACCTCTGTGGCCCCACCAGGGGTCAGGATCTCGACCGTTTGCCCCAGGCTTTCCAGCGAGATGGATTCGCCTGATGAGAAAAGCGTTTGTAAGCGTGGCCAGACGTAGCGGATGCCAAAACCACCAATCACGCCTGCCAGGGCGAGGACACCTGCCTTCACCCAATCCCTAGTTGTCAAGCGCCGGGCATCTTTTGCCGGCGCCACGAGGGCCAGCATCCCGACCCACATGGCCGGCGCGAACATCCAGGTGATGCGGGTCTTGGAGGCATAGTAGCCTGCCAGGATAAGGACGGGCGCTCCCAGCCAAATCGGGAGGCGGTAGGCCACGGCAACCAGGATTGCAGCCAACACTAAGGGGGTCCAGATTGGGCCTTGATTGAGGAAGGTGAAGGACCATAGGCCAAACAAGAGCCAGGGCCAGATGGCTTTTTTCTGTGGTCGGGTCGCCAGCCAGCCTAAAATGGCGTAGGGCAGGGAGAACAAGATCGCATTCCATAGCCGCATGCCCCAGATGGACAGGTTAGGAAACAGGAAGGGCAACCCCCATAGGGATTGGCGCATGATGTCGATGTAGGCGGGGATGGGTTGATCGGCTGGGTATAGATAGCGATCTCGTCCGAAGAGCACGGAGTAATCCCAGAAGCGATTGCCCTCCGACCAGTATAGCGTGAAGGGGTAATCGGTGACCTCAATGAGCAATGTAGCGAGTACGAAAGCGCCGCCGATGAGCACCCCGGCGACCAACGCAGTTGGCAGGCGAACGAGTCTGCTGTCGTCACGAGTTAGGAGGACAGCTGTGCCCCAGAGGCTAAGCAGAAAGAAAAACAGCCTCAAGTAGGGGCGCGTCAGGTAAGTGAGCTGATCGTAATCGAAATTGGTGAAAACGCTATCGGTAAGGGGATGGTAGATCAGGACAATTGGGGTGCAGATCAGCAATACTGTGAGGGGCCAGCGTAGCCAGCCCAGTTTTTGGCGCCAGGCAATTGCGATCCTGCGGAATGGCTCTATTCGCTCCGAACGCCAGAGCCAGAGCAGGATGACGCCGAGTATGACCAAGCAGAATAGCTCGAAGCCTGAAATTAAGAACGCCCATTTCATTGAGAAGCGCGCAATCCAAGAACCGGACCTCCAGCCTCTGAGAATGAGGTCTCTGCTGGCAAGCGCCAGGATCGCCAGGCTTGCCGCGCTGAGGAGTACACGCTTTGTAATCGTCCCTGTGCCTTGTTTTATTTTCACAACAGTATCTCGCTAGCCTAGTTTGCAGGATATTCTAATCGGAATTGTAGAATACCGGGGTAAGGAGCACGATGCGACCGTGCGACTTTCTTGTGGGTCACTACGCGTTGGCGGAGAGCTCAGGGCAGAGCAGAGAGCCGTAACGCGCACACATTTGGTCTATCCCGTGATGTACCTCAACCCAGGTTCGGCCAGCCGAACCGAGCCTTTGCCGCTCACTAGGGTTGTCCAACAGACGAACCAGAGCCTGAGCGAAGGCAGCCGGGTCTTCTGGCGGGACGAGCAGGCCGGTTTCCTCATCACGTAGCACCTCACCGATGCCACCCGCCTCGAAGGCGATGGCGGCGAGGCCTGTCGCCATGGCCTCCAAGAGGGCATTGGGCATGCCTTCCGAACGGGAGGGCAAGGCGAAAATATCCGCTGCTGCCAGCAGGTCGGGGATGTCGTCGCGATGGCCTAAAAAGAGAACGGCGTCGGCGATCTCTAATTGCTGCGCCAGGAGTTCGAGTTTCTTGCGCAAGACGCCATCTCCTGCCAGCGCGAACCGCGCCATTGGGTATTGCTGAAGGGCCTGGGCGGCGGCTTGCAACAGCAAGTCGTGGCCCTTCTCTGGGTTGAGGCGCCCTACCGTTAAGATCAGGGCACTGCCCTTCGTGAGGCCCAATTGCCTGCGAGTCTGCTCTCGATTCTGTGGTTCAGTTTTGGGTAGCGCAACGGCGTTAGGTATTACCGTGATTTTCTCTGACATGATTCCATCATTGATCGCCGCCTGCCGGGTGTATTCGGAGACGGCGACGAGGCGGTTGGCGAAGCCCCAGTTGATTATTTGGGTGTGCATCCAATTCAGCCATTGGGGGAAATCCCGGATCACCCCTCGGTGGCTGGCGATGCGAACCGGCACTCCAGCCAGCCATGCCAACGGGATTCCTAGAAGGTTGCTGTGATGGGTAAAGGTCTCGACGGCGTCGAAGCGCCCGCGGAGCAGAAGGCACAGTAAGCGTGCCAGACCTACTGTTAGACGGGGTAGATTAGCCAGGAAACTCTTATCTGCGCGCCAGGCCTTCAGGTTGATGATTGGGAAGGGGTGGGCGCTTTTCCACTGCTTTTCTATCCCTTGTTTGTCGTAAGAGAAGGCGGCTGTTACCTCGTGGCCGTGTTCAGACAGCCATTGAGCTTGGATGAGCAAATTCCTCTGGGCGCCTCCCATTTCCATCTGGCTTCCCAGAAGCAGGATCCTCGAACACATGCTATCAGAGGGTCGAGTGCTTGTGGCCTCACGCCGATTTTCTGCGCTCATCATGTCCGTTTAGTGCGGGTGCACATTCTCCGACAACCAGGCTTGAAACATCAGGATGTCCCAGATCTCGTGTTCATAGCTGCCACGGTTTCTCAGCAGATCGTTCCATTTGATTCTAATCATTTCTGGGCGGAAATAGCCCTCACGTTGTAAGCGTTGTTCGTCGATCAAGGACTCGGCCCAATCCCTCAGCGGGCCGGCGAGCCACTCGCCAAGGGGAACGCTGAAGCCCATCTTGGGCCGGTCGACTAGGTCACGGGGCACATACTTGTAGAGCAACTGGCGGAGCAGCCATTTGCCGTGCCCGTCTCGGTAGAGCCAAGCGGTGGGCAATCCAGCGGCGAACTCCGCCACGCGGTGATCGTCCAGCAGCGGGGCGCGCACCTCCAGGCTGACCCCCATGCTAGCCCGGTCGACCTTCGCCAGGATGTCATTGGGTAAATAGGTCACCATGTCGTGGAACATCATCCATCTGCGCAGGTTCACTTCACGAGGCTGTTCTTGCGGGTTCGTTGCCGGGAGCGGCGGCTCGTTCCCTTTGATGACTACGGAAGACGCCTCGCCCCAGTGGGTGGTGAAGTGCGTATAGATCTCCTCGGGGGAGTTGAAACGAAGGGTTTCTCCGATTTCCGGGAGCTTGTTGAGCAGCCAGATCGGGAACGAATCGGCGAGGCTATCGGGAGTGAAACGGCTGAGCAAATGGTTCCAGTTCTTAGGCAGCAGGGTGTTGATGGTTTTGGCGCCGAGCGATCTTAGCCAATGGGGCATCCAAGCGATCCCCCGCCAGGCCTTGGGAATCCAATAATAGCGGTTGTAGCCTCCAAAAAGCTCGTCGCCGCCATCACCTGAGAGGCTCACAGTCACCTGTTGGCGGGCCAGCTTGGAGATCAAGTAGGTGGGGATTTGGGACGAATCGGAAAAGGGCTCGTCGTAAAGTGTGGGCAGAAGGGGAATGACGGCGCGCGTCTCTTCAGGAGTGAGGTAGTGCTCGGTGTGGTCGGTGCCCAGGTGATGGGCTACTTTTTTGGCGTAGCGAGCTTCGTCAAACTCGGCCTCGTGAAAGCCAATCGAGAAGGTCTTGACGGGCCGGTCGCTTTGGGTCTGCATCAGGGCTACAATCAGGGAGGAATCGATGCCCCCTGAAAGGAACGCGCCCAGGGGCACGTCGGAGATCATGCGCTGCTTCACCGAGGCCTTGAGCAACGCATTCAATTCAGCGACTGCTTCTTTCTCCGATCCGGCGAAGGGCTGCGTGCTACCGCGTTCGACCACTTCTTTGGCAGACCAGTAAGGTTGGGGGTTGGTTTCCCGGTCGAGGTGCTGGGCGTCGATGCGCAGGATGGTGCCGGGAGGCAGCTTGTAAAAGCCCTGGTAGATGGAGTAGGGAGCGGGCACGCAGTTGTGGCGCAGGTAGAGGGTGAGGGCACGGCGGTCGATCTCCCCTGAAAAGGCGGGATGCTGGCGAACAGCCTTCAGCTCTGAAGCGAAGATGAACTGCCGATTCGCCCAGCCATAATAAAGGGGCTTGATCCCCAATCTGTCCCGCACCAGGTAGAGGCAGCGATCTTGGTGATCCCATAGGGCGAGGGCGAACATGCCATTGAAACGCTCGACAGCGGCACGCACCCCCCATTGGACAAAGGCGGCGAGCAGCACCTCGGTGTCGGAATTACCTCGAAAGCTGTGACCCAAACTCTCTAGCTGCTGGCGTAGTTCGAGGAAGTTGTAGACCTCGCCGTTGTAGACGATCACGTAGCGCCCATCGGCGGAAACCATCGGTTGCCGGCCGAGAGGCGAAAGGTCGAGGATGGAAAGCCGCTGGAAGCCCAGAGCTATGCCAGTATCTTGATCCACCCAGGTGCCCTTATCGTCTGGGCCGCGGTGACGCAACGTGCCCGCCATATCGGCGGCGATGGCACTTAATTGGTCGGCGTCTGTTTCGCCAGCGTAGTCAATGAAACCGGCAATCCCGCACATAGGGGAATTATCTGCTCCTTTGGATCAAGGCCGCTATTTGTCGGCCTTGTAGAACACGAATTGATTGCACCCGTGCCCCCTGACCGTTTCCAAACGCTTGATCTCATAGCCTCTCTGTCGGTAGAAATCGAGGATCTCTTGAGGTTTGGCTACTTCAAAAGGATAGCCGCCGACCCAATCCACGACATCGTGCCAAGGGGACATGCCGCGCTGTTTGTGGTAGGTGCGCCAGCTGTGGAACGGCTTGCCCCGAAGCACATCTTTCACGCTCCTTGGCGTCCACGATAGAAACAGAACAGGAATGGTTATCAAGAGTCTCGTGAAGCCGGACATGGCATTATAGGTGCGCTTGACTAACAGCCAAATCCGGCTGATCCACCCCTGGTCGTTATAGATGGCTATAAAGAGCTTTCCACCTTTTCTCACAGGGAGGGCAGCGTTTTTCAGGGCGCGCCACATTTGGCCGGTGTGGTGCAGGACGCCCCAGGCGTACACAATATCGTACTGGCCCAGCGACTGCATATACTCCTCATCAAGCACATCCCCCCGCTCGACTACCCAATGAGTTGCGTTGGGGGAGTAGCGCTGCTTGACCTCCTGGGTGCAGGCAACGCTTTGTGGGTCGTAATCAAAGGAGTGCACGCGTTTTGCTCCCATCCGCATGGCTGCCAATGAGAATAGCCCACTGCCGCTGCCGATATCCAGAAAGGTTTTGCCCTCAAGCGTTTCGACTTCCAGCATTGATTTCAGCGAGCGTTCCGCCTCAGCAATTTGCGTTTCACCCAAGACAGCCAGAAAGTGGCTCCAGTTCTTACCGAACTCGAAGCTCTTCTTTCGTTTGGCTTCAGGGGTAGAGTCTTTCATGGTTGTGTGTCTTCGATCTTAGGTGAAGGGAGATGGCTGAGGGGGCTGAAGGCTGCAATGATACCAGACCGAAATCAATTACTGGAGAGCATGCTGTCGAGCATGGCATGATACTGCTGTACGGCATTTTCTACTGTGAATTTCTCCAGCCATTCTTGGTCAATTTCCCTGGCTTCGCCATTCAGCACTTTTAGGATCGCGTCTGCCATAGCCTGCTCATCGCCCACCGGGGTCAGATATCCGTATGTGCCTCCCTTGAGTATCTCGCGCGAGCCGCCTGGACAATCCGTGCTTATCACCGGACAGCTGCAGGCCATCGCCTGGATCAGTACGCCGGGAAGCCCCTCCCAGATAGAGGAGAGGACGAAGACTGCTGCCCTGCTGAGGGAGCGGAAGGGATTTTCGTCAAAGCCTGGCAGGCTCACATCTTCTTCGAGTCCCAGGCGCTTCACCAACGCCTCGAGCATCTCCCGTTGCTCGCCCTCACCCAGGATCAGCAATCGGGCCGGGCGCTCACGGCGGACCAAGGCGAAGGCCTTGATTAACATCTGGAAGTCTTTTTGCTCGGTGAGGCGACCAGCGCCCACGATCACGGGGGGAGCGCTAGCAGCGAACCAAGGATGGTCGATGGGTTGGCGGGCTTGCTCGTAGAGCTCTGGCTTGATCACTGGATTGTAGATGGTTTGGATGTGCTCCCGCGGGATGCCGGTATAGTTGGCCAGGTCCTTTGCCACGTCCTCTGCCACCGCGATGATGCCGTCTGCCCACGGATAGATCGCCGATATCAGTAGGTGCTCGAGCTTCTTCTTGTAGAAGGCTTTTGTGCTGTGGGAGAGAGCGTCCGCCACGCGGATCGCCACTTTGGTGGGCGCGCCGCTCAGGCGTTTGGCCAGCAAGGCAGCCAGATTGTTGTGGTGCAGGGTGCTCAGCAGGACGGCGGGCTGCGCCTCGCGCAGGTAGCGCATCAATTTGGGAATGCTGGAAAATGCGCTTCGCGAGGCCAGGTCGATGATTCTGACCTTGGGAGAGACCGCATCCAGGAAAATGCCCTCTGCCCGCACCAGCACCAAGTCTACGGCGCACCCGCGTTCGGCAAAGCCGTTGGCCAATTCGACCATAACCCGCTCGGCGCCTCCCCCGCCCAGGTTTTTAATATATAGGGCCCATCGAGAAGTGTGCGGCGTCATGATCCTCTTTCAACTGGCTTCAGGGCAACCAGGATGTAATTGGACTCCAGGAAGGCGTTGGCCAGTGGGTTGCTAAGAATGGCTTTGAACTTTCTAAAAGGGTAAGGCACATAGTACTGTTTGGCGATGATCTCATAGCCGGCTTCAGCCAGATGTTTTGCCCACAGGCGCAGGGGGGTCTTGGTTTTGAAATCGACGCGGTTGATGGTCGAGAACAGCTCGGAGTTCTCGTACCAGTCTCCCGGAAAAATGCCTGATAGCCAATCCCAGAAGTTGAACCTGCCGGCCTCACAAATGTACAGGATGCCACCGGGGGTTAATTTGTCATAGATCTTGCGAAAGAGTTCCTCGACCTCTTTCGACTTCGAAGCGGGGGAGGGGAAGATGTGGTGAAAGGTGTTCTGCGCAAAGGCGATATCGAAGCTGGAGGCAAGCCGCTCTAGCTCCCTGGCATCTAGCTTGCGAACGTCGATGACTCCATCCAGGCCGTGATCGACGACCTTGCCTTTGACGCTTTGATAGGCGACCTGTGAACCGTGGCCCTCAAACTCGTCGATGGCGGTGACGTGCAAGCCTAAGCTACTGGCAAAGTGGATGGCCTTATCGCCGTCGCCGCAGCCGATATCCAGCAGGGACCTAAACTTGAACTTAGCCACAAGTTGATGTAGAAGTTGGTGTTGGTACTGGATGGTTTCCATGGCTGGATTGCTGGTGCTTCAGTTCTGGCTAGCGAATTCTTGCGCGAAGGCTTGTAGACCTTCTTCGAGGCTGACGAGATGACCGCTGTTCTCTATTTGTTGGATCTCCCAGCCAAGGCGCTGCGCCTCGCCAATGGCAGTTGACAGTGCTTCGGCTTGGTGTGCGACGAAGGGGGCGACGGCTTCGCCTTCGAGAGCTTGCAGCCTGAGCGGTAATGTGCGATTTTCCAGGCGCTGGAGACAGAGATCGAGTGGGGCATTGACATAGACCAACAGGTCGGGCTGTGGTAGGCGGCGCACGTAGCGAATAATTCCTTCGGCGGTAGCTGGCAGCTTTTCCGAGGTGAATAACGAAACGCTGAGGTGCAGCAGTCCGGCGTCGAAGATGGCGATCTCTTCTGGCGGGAGTTTAACTTTCAGCAGGCGATGTCTCGCTAAGGTCCACAAAAAGACCTTGAAGATCCAGGCCCGATACCGCAGCGGTAGCTGGCGGCTGAACTGCGCTCTCAGGGTGGGCCAAACCAGGCCAGGATTTTGGAATGTGCCACGCAGCGCATTCCAGGCCTTGGTGAGAGGCGCAAGCACTTTTGATCGGCTGATGTATTCAGCTTCGGCTTGCTCGGCCCAATACGCTGTCAATCCCTTTTCCTCTAGAGCGGCCTTCAACAGCTTAGCGACCGTGCTCTTGCCAGCTCCGGGCGGCCCAGCCATTTCAATGATCATAACAGACCCCAAATAACGCGCTTGGCTTGAAGGGCGACTTGTTCGGCGGGTCGGTCGGCGTTGAGGTGAGTGAAGA
>Ga0209164_1003428_pt1 | contig 15106 bp, 15 predicted proteins | sample MTBNYHSulfiMetaG_FD_187458 | JGI IMG/M metagenome (GOLD analysis project Ga0209164, IMG submission 187458) | Enrichment culture microbial communities from rom New York Harbor, USA that are MTBE-degrading - MTBE-NYH (New York Harbor Sulfidogenic)... | ecosystem: Environmental > Aquatic > Marine >...
CGAAGACGGACTGGTAAACCAGCTTCTGCAGGTCGATCACGTCCATGCGCGGGTGTCGCCGCCATTCTCGCTCGATCACATCCTCGAGGCGTCTCTTGTCACCCATGGGAGGGAGGATAGAATCGGGCGAAATGGCGATCAAGGGGCGCGTCGCGATCACTGGGCGACCAGGCGTCGGCAAGACGACGACGATCGAGCGGCTTCTCGGGATGCTTCCCCTCTCAGCGGGCGGGATGGTCACGCGCGAGATCCGCATCTGCGGACACCGCGTCGGCTTCGCGGTGCTCGACATCGCCACGGGAGAGCACGGCGTCCTCGCGCACCTACACCACCGAGACGGCCCGCGAATCGGCCGCTATGTCGTCGACCTCCAGGCGCTCGATGAGATCGGCATCCGCGCCATCCGCCGCGCGATCGCAGGCCAAGAGCTCGTCGTCATCGACGAGATTGCCCCGATGGAGCTTTGCTCCTCGCAGTTCGTCCCGGCCGTCGAGGAGGCCCTCGCGAGCGCCAAATCGCTCCTCATCTCGACACATGGCGAGGTGGGCCATCCGGTTGCCCACCGCGTCCGACAGGAGCTCGCGCTCTTTCGCGTCAAGCTCGGCAACCGGGACCGGATCGCGGAGGAGATCGCGACGCACTTCGGCATCGCGGCGGAACGGGAAACTCCGTCGGGCCCCTGATCTGCCGCTAGACGGCCAGGATCTGGTTCACTGCGGCAACGATGCCGTCGGCGTCGAGCCCATAGTGGGAAAGCAGCGCCTCGGCGCTTCCGGACTGGCCGAAGCGGTCGTCGATCCCGACCCGCACGACCCGCGTCGGCTGCTGCTCCGACAGGATCTCACAGACCGAACTCCCCAATCCGCCAACGATCTGATGCTCCTCCGCCGTGACGACCGCGCCGGTCTTCCTCGCCGACGCGACGATCGTCTCGGCGTCGAGCGGCTTGATCGTCGATGCGTTGATCACCTCAGCGGCGATCCCACGGCCTGCGAGCCGCTCGGCCGCCTCGAGCGCAGCCGAGACCATGAGCCCGCACGCGACCACCGTGACGTCGCCCCCCGTCGTCAGGATCTCCGCTCTGCCGAAGCGGAATGAGAATCGTTCGTCATGCACGACCGGGAACGCGGCGCGGGCAAGCCGGACGTAGATTGGTCCATCGTCGTACGAGGCGGCGAACCGCGTCACGGCGACCGCCTCCGGCGCATCGGCGGGAACGATGACCCGCAGGTTCGGCAAGACACGCATATTGGACACGTCCTCGAGCATCTGGTGGCTCGCGCCGTCCTCGCCGACCGTCAGCCCGGCGTGGGTCGCGACAATGCGCACCGGCACATTCGGATACGCGATGACTTGCCGGATCTGTTCCCACACCTTCCCCGTGGCGAAGACCGCGAACGTCGAGACAAACGGCCGAAACCCGCTCATCGCCAATCCGGCCGCCGTACCGATCATGTTCGCCTCCGCCACGCCCATGTTGAAGAACCGCGCCGGGTGCTCGGCTGCGAACAGGGACGTCTTGGTCGATCCACCGAGATCCGCCGTCAGTACAACGATCCGCGGGTCCTCATGCCCGAGCTCGGCGAGCGTCTTCCCATAGGCATCACGTGTCCCTTCCCTTCGATCAAAGCTCACCGCGGCACCCCCTCCCAATCCTTGAGAAACCGATCGATCCCCGCGTCGGTCAGCGGATGGTCGAACATCCTCTTCAAGACCGCGTACGGAACGGTCGCGATGTCCGCGCCGAGCCGCGCGGCCTCGAACACGTGCCGCGGGTGGCGGATGCTCGCTGCGAGGACCTCGGTTGGGAACGCGTAGTTGCCGAAGACCTCGAGGATCTCCGCGACGACGGCCATCCCGTCCCCCCCGATGTCGTCGATCCGCCCGACGAACGGCGACACGAACGTCGCGCCGCACTTGGCAGCAAGCAGCGCCTGATTGGCGGAGAAGACGAGCGTCACGTTGGTCCGGATCCCTTCGTCTCCCAGCCGGCGAACGACGCAGAGGCCCACCTCGGTCATCGGCACCTTGACGACGACGCGGCCGTGAATCGCGGCAAGGGAGCGCGCTTCGCAGATCATCCCCTCGGCGTCTAGCGCCGTGACCTCGGCGCTGATCGGGCCGTCAACAACGCCGCAGATCTCCGCGATTACGTCTGCGAATGGTTTGCTCTCCCGCGCGACGAGGGTCGGGTTCGTCGTCACGCCGTCGATCAGCCAGGCCATCTCACGGATCTCAGCAACGTTCGCGGTGTCGAGGAACAGCTTCATGGACTTCCCTCCTGCGCTCGCAGGGTCCGAGCTGCCGCCAAGTTTATCCGGTCAGCATCCGGCCGACCATCGAGCGTCTTCGGCGTCTCCAAGATAACGGGGAGGGGGCGCAGGCGGCGCTCGCGCAAGAGCGCGCCGAGGCCCTCCGCACCGATCTCGCCGCGGCCGATGTGCGCGTGTCGATCCCGGCGTGATCCGAGCGAGAACTGGGAATCGTTCAGATGGATTGCCTGCAAGCGCTCGAGCCCGATGGCGCGGTCGAGCGCCGCGAGGGTGCGATCGACAGCGTGCGGGGTCCTCAAGTCGTACCCAGCGGCGAACGCATGGCATGTGTCCAGACACACGCCGAACCGCTCGTCGGCCGACACGCGATCGAGGACCGATCCCAGCTCCTCGAACGACGCCCCGGCCGTCGTCCCCGCACCGGCCGCGTTCTCCAACAGGAGGCGGACGCCGTCTCCATCCTCCCAAGCTGAGGACGCTGCGAGCCGCTGAATCGCCGCTGCAACTCGGCCGATCCCCGCGTCGCACACGCCCCCGCGGTACGAGCCCAGGTGGGTCACCACCGCGTCCGCACCGAGCCGCCGCGCCCGGCGAACCTCCTCGATCAGCGCGTCGACCGACCGTTCGTACAGGGCGGCGTCCGGGCCGGCGAGATTGATGAGGTACATCGTGTGGACGACAACGTAGGAGACGGACGAGGTGGATCTCCGCCGGCGAAACCGCGCCACGGCCTCGTCGGAGAGGGGTTTCATCCGCCACGTCGCAGGGCTGTGAGAGAAGAACTGGAGCGCTTGGTTGCCTAACGCTTCAGCCTCGTCGATCGCCCGGGAGAAGCCGCGCGCGATCGGGAGATGGCAGCCGAGCAAGAAGCAGTCGATCGATGGACGCGGCATAAGGCCCGATTCTCGCCCGGGCAAGACGGAGGATCCAGCCGCCGGTTGCCGGGACGTCGTCCTGGGGATACGGTTTGCCGAGAGGAGGCGTCAGATGGAGTACCAGGTGGTCGTTCTCGGAGGTGGACCCGGAGGATACGCCTGCGCGATCCGATGTGCCCAAGTCGGCCTTCGCGTGGCGCTGGTCGAGGAGCGGGAGATCGGCGGGGTCTGTCTGAACTGGGGTTGCATCCCGACCAAGGCGCTCTACGCTGCGACGAAACTGATCGAACAGGCGCGGACGGCCGGCGAGATGGGCATCGACTTCGGTCCCCCGAAGCTCGACCTGCAACGCCTCACCGCGTGGAAGGCGGGTGTCGTCAAGATCCTCGTCCGCGGCATTGAGACGCTGCTCGAGAAGAACGGGGTCGATCTCCTGCGCACCCGCGGCCGCCTCGCCGGCCCCGGCCGGATCGGGCTCGCGGACGGCGGAAGGCTGACCGCGGAGCGGATCGTGGTCGCAACCGGCTCTTCTCCGATTGAGATTCCGGGCTTCTCGTTCGAGAACCCGATCGTCTGGTCCTCCGACGACGCGCTGACCCTGGCCGAAATCCCGGAACGGCTCGTTGTCATCGGCGGCGGCGTCATCGGCCTCGAACTCGCAACGATCTACCGCCGCCTCGGCAGCGCAGTCACCGTCCTCGAGCTTCTGCCCGAGATCCTGTCGACCATCGATCTCGACCGGAGGGCCGTGTCGGCCCTGAAGCGCTCGCTTCATCTTCGCGAGATCGATGTGCACACCGCCACGGCGGCGAGTTCCGTCGAGACGGGGGCCGGAGGATCCAAGGTGCGAACGAATGATGGCGCGGAGATCCCGGCCGACCGCGTGTTGCTCGCCGTCGGCCGGCGGCCGAACACGCGGGATCTCGGCTTGGAGACAGTCGGCGTACAGCCGGACCGCCGCGGCCACCTCCCTGTGGATGCGACTCAGCGGACGGAGGCCCCGAATGTCTACGCAATCGGAGACGTCGCTCCCGGGCCGATGCTCGCGCACAAGGCATCTGCCGAGGGCGTAGCACTCGCCGACTCGTTCGCCGGCGGCGAGATGAAGCCGCTCGATGAAGCCTCGATCCCCCAGGCGGTTTTTACCGATCCCGAGATCGCGTCCGCCGGTCTGTCCGAGCGACGCGCGAAGGAACTCGGGCACCAAGTGCTCGTGGGGCGCTTCCCGTACGCCGCCCTCGGCAAGGCGCTGGGGATGCGCGAGCCGGAGGGGTTCTTCCAGGTCGTCGCCGATGCGCTCGATCATCGGCTGCTGGGCGTCCAGATCGTCGGGGCGGAAGCGTCCGAACTCGTCTCCGAGGCATCGATCGTTATCCAGGGCGGGCTCACCCTCGAGACGATCGCAGGCGCAGTCCATGCCCATCCGACGTTGCCCGAAGGGCTGAAGGAGGCGGCGGAGAACGCCCTAGGGAGGGCCATTCACGTCGTCAACCGCTGAGGAGGGATCGCCGCATCGAGCGCAGCGAACGCCTCGGCCGTCGCCGGCCCCGGGTCCGCGCTGCCGTTCGCGGGGGGCTTCTGGTTCTCGATCTGGATCAGCGGACGGATGAAGAAGCTGACCAGCGCCGTCGCCGTGCAGACTGCGCCCGCAAGGAGGAACCAGAAGGGGACCCCGGTGACGTCCGCCACCGGGCCGGCGATCAGAAGACCGATCGGGGTCGTCAGCGAGAAGAGGCTCCCGAGGAGGCCGAAGACGCGGCCCTGCATCTGCACGGGAACCGTGGCCTGGAGCAGCGCCGAGATCGGCCCGTCGGTCATCGACACCGCCACGCCGAGCACGAACACACTCGCAAGCGCGAGCCAGAACATGGTCCCCGGCGTCAAGCCAAGAACGATGCTCGCGACCCCGATGCCGAGCAGGCCGACGAGGATCGTGAACACCCTGCGCCGAAATCCGCCCCACACCCCGAGGACAAGGCCGCCGAGCGCCATGCCGACGCCGACGCACGCCTCGAACAGGCTGAGCTGAACGGCCCCGCCGCCGAAGTGCTGGTAGACGAGGAGAGGCGAGAGGGAAATGGCCGGCATCAGCGCGATCTTGAGGACCGACGCGCCGATCAGGAGCGCGACCATCCCCGGCCAGCCGAACACGAAGCGCAGACCCTCGCGTGCATTCGCGAGAAAGGAACGGGCCTTGAGCGCAGCCACGTGCTCTTGCTGCGGCTGCGGGATCACGAAGAACAAGAGCGGCAACACCCCCACCATCGCGGTGCCCAGGTCGACCAGCATCACACCGTGCAGCGGAAGAAGGCTGAGCAAGAGCGCACCGAGCGGCGCGCCGACGATGGTCAGGACCCCGTGGATCGTCTGGTTCAACCCGCTGATCCGCGTGTAGTGACGCTCCGGCACCAGCAGCGTCGTCGACGCAGCCATCGCCGGCCAATGGAACGTCTCCCCGAGCGAGCGGGCCAGCATCACGAGGTAGAGGTGCCAGACCTGCATCGCCCCCGACCAGAACAGGTACGCCAGCCCCAGCGAGATCAACGCGATGAACGAGTCGGCGACGATCATCACCGCGCGGCGATTCCAGCGGTCGATCAGCGCGCCAACGAGCGGACCGAGGAGGATGTTGGGAAGGAACGCGACCAGCGTCGCCGAAGCAAGGACCGTGGCCGAGCCGGTGTTCGTCGTCAGCCACCACACCAACGCGAATTGCGCCGCTCGACTGCCGACGAGTGACACCTGCTGCCCGGCCCACAGGGTGAAGAATCGGGCCCGCCATCGCCCGGCCACGGTTTCCATGCTTCTTGCTCCATTCATCGATGCCCTCTCGCGAGTCAGTCGACCTTCACGTCAGCCAGGTTCACGGGGGAGATCAAACCTGTTGTGCCACTCGACGCGACGAATCCCGCAACCCGACACGACCCCGATCGCCCCGCGCGAGGTACGCGCCCCGGCTTCCGCCCCCGCACACCGCAGCGCCCCAAGGGCGGGCGCCTCGTCGGCGCGGATCCGTGCCTTGGCGTTCAAACCGCCGATCCCGCAGATTGATTGCGAACCCGCCAGCACCGGAAGATCGGACTCCAGCCGGCCTCGGCCGGTCCCGTGCGACTCCTCCGATCCCCAAGCCCGCCCAACCGCTCGGGCCGGACGACAGCCGCCGCCCAGCCCCTCACACCGCCATCAACGGCTCGCCTTGGAGGTCGCCTTCCGGCCGATCGCCCCTCGCTTCATCGCTTCTTTCGCTCCTTGACCTCGGCGTCCTCGTGTACCTTCAGCGCCTCGCTGTACTCGACCGTGCCAATCCGACAGCCCGGGCCGATCTCGACCTCCTTGCCGCGAACCACGTCTGCCGTCGTGTCCTCGAGCACGATCTGGTCCGCTTCGATCAGCGTTGTCTCCAACCGCGAGACGCCGGCCCCGACGCCGAGAATCCGTACCAGTCCGGCAAGCAGCGAGCCTCCCGCGCGGCGCACCTCGATCCGCTCGCCGCCGATCTCCCTCGCGCGGCATCGACCGCCGATGTGGATCTCGATCTTGTCCGCCGACAGCAACCCGTCGATGTCGAACCCGCCGCTCGCCCGGAAGATATCGGCCTCCGCATCGCCGCCGACGCCGAGGCTGCCGGTCGCTTTGAGGTACTCTGCGGAGACATGGCCGCCGGCGCGGAAGCTCCCCGAGCAGGTCAGCTCCTTCGTCTCGACGCCCCCGTCGACGCGGGTTGACCCACTGACCCGAATCTCCTCGGCGACGACGTCTCCGTCGAATCTCGCGCTGCCGGAAACGGTGATCTGCCCCGCCTCCGTCCGCCCGGAGACCTTGCCCGATCCCGAGATCCTCAGCTCCTCAGCCACCAGATCCCCGTCGACCTTTCCCGAGCCCGAGATCGTCACCCTTCCGTACTCCCCGCCACCGAGCTTCCCCGCACCGGAGATGCTCACGGACTTGCGTTCGTCACTCATCGCTTCACCTCTTCGCCCTTCTCTCCGGTCGGTCGGTCCTTCTCCGCGCCCATCCGCTCCGCGTCTCGCCCGACCCGTCCGTCCGAGGCCAGCTCGAGCTGGATCCGCTGGAGGACCGACGGCAGATCGACGCTCTCGACGATCTCGATCTCCGGGTCGAAGACCGCGCTCTCCTCGGCGAGCGCCACGACGCTGACCTGTGCGGAGATCGCTCCCCCTGCCACCGACTTGCGAAGCAGGTAGAGGCGGGCGCCGTTCTCCGACATGCGGTCGAGGAGGCCCTTACCCCGCTCCTGCTCAAGGGTTCGTCGGACGAGGTCGATCTCCTCGTCCCTCGCGCTCTGCCGCAGCCGGCTGAGCACGCCGAGAACGAACGCCTGCCAGACGGAGACCGCCTCCTGCGACGTGCTCGCTCCACAGCAGGAGCGAAGCAGGTCGGCATCAAACCACCCGACGCGCTTGAGCTTCGCCAGCTTGACCTCCAGTTTCCCGTTCACATGTGCTGCGATCAGCTGTGCTAGGTCGTCGAGCGCGTGCTCGTCCTTCATGTCCTTGATCCGCGCGACGCGCTCGAGGATCTTCTCGCGCGGGAAGAACGTCTCCTGCCCGGTGAACGTCGAGCGCCGAACGAACCATCCCTCCGGGATGAGACCCTTGCGCTTCCAGCGGTAGAGCTGACCATAGGAGATCCCCATCTCCTCGAGGACCTCCTTCTTCGAGATCAGCCGCTCTTCCTCCATGTCCCTCTCCTTAGACAACGATACACTGTTTCACTGCTTGGCGAGGCAGACGGCGCGGCACCGTTTGTCCCGCGGCAGCCGATGTGTCCGACGCCCCGCATCCAACTCACCTTCCGATTCTCTTCTCAGACTCTCTCTAACCTTTAGTTTCTCGGCGTATGCCATGCGCGCAAGCCTCTCGATATCATCGTACGACAGGATCATCTCGAACCACCTCCGGAGGGTTGGCTGAACGGCAGTATAACATCACACTGTTTCGCTGTCAACCCCGTCTCGAGACCCCTGCTTGCCCGAGCAAGACCAGCCCCCGATAATCGGCTCAGCCGAGCGCCGCAACAGCCTGCGCAGCCGCCGCTACGAAGCGGCAGAGGTAAGTGAACCGATGCTGATCGTCTGGATCGTACGGCTTGTGCTCCTCGCGTCCTTCCTGCCCCTCGTCATCCCGTTCGCGATGCTCGCCGGCGCGCTCACCTTCGCTCCGATGCCGGTCGCTCTTCTCCTCCTCGCCCTCTCGCTGTCGGCGCTCGGGATCGTGCTCGGGCTAATTCTTGGTGTTCTCGGAGCGCTTGCGGACGTCCTCATCGTCCTGGTTCTGATCGGCATCGTCTGGAATTGGCCGCGAGGCATTCGGGCGGCATTCCCGGCCAAGCTTCGCCTGGCGCTGCGTGGGCTACGCAACCTGCTTGGCCGCCAAACGCGCCACACATCCACGACAGAATGCGCCCTGTGTCTCTCGATCGTGCTCATCGCGCTCGTCTTGAGCCTTTCGTCGGGGCTCTTCCACCTCCTCGCCACCGCTCTTCTCGTCCTCATCGCGGTCGGTGTCACGCGAAAGTGGCCGCAAGGACCCCATCTGACCGTGCCACGGAAGCTTCGGATCGCGCTCGCAGCGCTCTGGGACGACCTGCGCCACCGATTCCGCTAAACGAAGCGATGCCACAGCGACGGACTCCGTGGAGCTCAACCGACCGCCTTGCGAGGCTCAGCGCCCCAGGACCAACCCACCGCGTGGAGTCCGGCGCCACAGGGCCAACCCACCGCGTGGAGTCCGGCGCCACAGCGACGGACTCCGTGGCGCTGAGCCGGCCGCCTTGCGAGGCTCAGCGCCCAGGACACTGCCCCGCGACCGCAGCGTCGATGCCCTTCCCTCCGTACGCCCGCTCGAAATGGGCGGCGAACTCGGTCGCAAGTCGCTTCGCCCGCGCGTCGTACGCCGCCGCGTCCTTCCACGACCTTCTCGGGTGGAGAACGTCGGCCGGAACGCCGGGGCACGTCCGCGGAATCGACACGTGGAAGAGCGGATCCTGTTCGTACTTCGCCCCTTGCAGCTCGCCCGACAAGGCAGCGTGAACCATCGTGCGGGTGAGGCTGATGTCCATCCGCTTCGCCTGGCCGTACGGTCCGCCGCTCCAGCCGGTGTTCACGAGGTAGACGTCGGTGTCGTGGCGGTCGAGCTTCTCGCCGAGCATGCGCGCGTAGACATCGGGGTTGCGCGGCATAAACGGCTCACCGAAGAAGCGCGAGAAGGTTGTCTTCGGCTCAACGATCCCCGTTTCCGTCCCCGCCAGCTTGCTCGTGTACCCCATCAGGAACCACAGCATCGCCTGTTCCTTCGAAAGGCGCGCAATCGGTGGCAGGACGCCGTTCGCGTCCGCGGTGAGGAAGAGGATCGTCCTCGGGTGGCCACCCACCGATGACCCCTTCACGTTCGACAGGAACGAGAGCGGGTAGGAGCCGCGCGAGTTCGGGGTGAACCGATCGTCGGACAGGTCGAACGTGCCGTCCGGGTAGATCATCGCGTTCTCGACGATCGCCCCGTGCTCCTCCGGCGGCTCCGAATGATGGATCGCCCGGTAGATCTCCGGCTCCTTCTCCGGATCGAGGTCGATCAACTTGGCGTAGCAGCCGTTCTCGAAGTTGGCGATCCCGTCGTCGCTCCATCCGTGCTCGTCGTCGCCGAGCAGGGCGCGACGTGGATCGGCGGAGAGCGTCGTCTTGCCTGTCCCCGACAGGCCGAGCAGCAGCGCGATGTCTCCATCGGGGCCTTCGTTCGCCGAGCAGTGGAGCGGCAGGATCCCTTCCGCCGGGAGGTAGTAGTTCATCACGGAGAAGATCAGCTTCTTGACCGACCCGCCGTAGGCCGATCCGTAGACCACGCCGATGCGTCGGTCGAGGTCCATTCCGATGACCATCGTCGAAGCCTTCTTGGTGGCCGGATCGACGCGCAGTCGCCCCTCGTAGCGCGCCGGGTCGAGCTTGTCGTAGGGAAGAGCGATCAGAAGGAACGGCCGCTTCGCGAAGACGCTTCGATCGAGGTCGGCCGGCGCGACTCGAAACATGTTGTCGGCGAACAGCGCGGTCAACGCGCGATCGGTTACCACCTTGATCGGCAGCGCGTACGCCGAGTCGGCGCCGACGACGCGGTCGATCTCATACAGCCGCTGCTTCCCGCGCAGCGCCGCGAACGCGTCGTCGAGGACTCGATCGAACGTGTCCTCGGCGATCGGGTTGCTGTTCGGCGAGTCCCAGTCGATCTCGGCCTCGCTCGCCGCGCAACGGACGATCACCGTGTCCTTCGGGCTGCGGCCGGTCGACTCCCGCGGCGTCCACGTCGCGAGCGCTCCCGAAGAACAGACCATGGCTTCCTTGTGCGTCATCACATCCCGGATGAGCCGAGCGCGCGAAGGGTTCTTCGCTACGTTGGGCCGCCCCAGGAGTTCCCGCAGAGTGCGATCGAAATCCATCCTCACCTCGCCCGTGTGTCGGTCGTCGGCTCTCCGTGACCGCGGATGTCGGGATCATAGCCAACCCATCCTGAGTTCTAAAGGCTGCGATTCTCAGGCAGCGGGACTGCTTGCGGGCCGTAGCGCGACCAGGTAGCTCATCGCCTGCTCCAACGCGACTTGGCTCCGGTACTCGCCCGACGCGCGATCGACGGCGCCGCCCGGAAGGACGCCGCCGAGTCTAAGCCCTGTGCCGCGGAGCAGCAGAGGAAGATCAACCGGCGCGTAGCACCGCAGCGACTGAATCGCGGCTTCCTCCGGACGGCCGTTCGGCCACCAGGTGTCGAGCAACCGGGAGCCGACCATATCGAACTCGTACCGCCTCGAGGCATCGTCGAAGTGCATCTCCGTCCCCGCGACAGTCGCCCAGTACCGCGGCGCATAGACCTCGATGAGCGCAGATCCGTCGCACTTGAGCCACCCAGCGATCCGGCGCAGGAGACGCCGTTGGTCGTCGTCCTCGCCGATCCCGAATCCGTCGAAGTAGCAGACGACATCGAACTTGCTTCCCGGTTCGATTCCGTAGAAGTCGGCGAGGACCGGCTCCATTCGGCCCCGGAAGCGAGCCTTGACTCGCCGCGTCGATGGCTCGGGGACTGATGTCCACGGCGACGACCGTGTGACCGAGATCGGCGATCGCCGCCGCCGTCTGCCCGCCTCCACAGCCGAGCTCAAGCACGCGGCCCGAGCGACCGCCCAGTGCTCGATCGACACGGCGCGCCCGCTCGCGGTGGACGGCAACGATCTCCTCGTCGAAGCACCCCGTCCATTCGTCCTGCTTGTCGTAGAACGTCCTGACCCAGTCCATGATTGAGCCTACTCCTTGGCTCGAGCGACCGCAAGACTCCATAGAACTAAGCGTCCGGCAGTTGCAGTTCGAAGAGCCGCATCGTGCTCAGCGTTGTCGTCTCGGTGACGGACTCCGGTGCAGTGTTACGAACTTCCGCAATGGCTCTTGCGACCAGCTCGATGTACGCGGGCTCGTTGCGCTTCCCCCGGTGAGGCGCGGGAGTGAGGTACGGGCAGTCGGTCTCGAGCAGGATTCGCTCGAGCGGTACGCGGCGGACGGCGTCGCGCAGCGCGACGTTCGCCGGGTAGGTGATCGGCCCGCCGACGCCGAGGTGGAGGCCCAAGCCAAGGAAGGTCTCGGCGAGGGCGAAGTCACCGAGGAAGGAGTGGATGACGCCGCGGTGCACCGCTCCAACCTCACGGAGAATCCGAACGAGGTCGTCGGTCGACTCGCGGTTGTGAAGGACGACGGGAAGCCCGACCCGACTCGCGAGGTCGAGCTGTTCGGCGAACGCCTTCCGCTGCACGTCCCGCGGGGACAGGTCGCGGTAGTAGTCGAGGCCGATCTCGCCAACCGCGACGACCTTCGGCTCTTTCGCCAGAGCCTCAAGCTCGCGGAGTACGGCGGGCGTGACGGTCTTCGCGTCGTGAGGGTGGACACCGACGGTGGCCCAGATGCTTCGATGCCGCCGCGCAAGGCGGACGACTTCGCGGCTTGAGGCGACGTCGGCTCCGACGGCCACCACGCCGATTCCGTCCGCGTCGAGCTTCGCAATCAGCGCGGCACGATCCCGATCGAACGCCCGGTCGTCCAGGTGGGCGTGGCTGTCGATCAGGCGCACCGCTCGATCTCCCACAGTGCCTCAGGCAGCGTCTCAAGCAGGTCGGACGGGAGCATCGCGCGCGCGGCGCTGGCGCGGGCGAACACCTCCGCCGCCAACCCATGGACGTAGGCGCCGCAGATGGCGGCGTCGGCGAGCGGCGCGCCGCCGACGTCGGGAACCCGCGCACCGCCGGCCGCGAACCCAGCGATCAATCCTGTCAGGACATCACCTGATCCTCCAGTCGCGAGGCCGTCGTTGCCGGTCGGATTGAGGTAGACGTCTCCGTCGGGAAGCGCGATCGCGGTCGGCCGCCCTTTGAGCACGAGAACGACGCGATGGTCCAGCGCGAAGGCCCGTGCGCAGTCCCGCCGCGCGGCCAAGACCCGCTCCGGCGTTTCCCCGGTCAGCGCCGCCATCTCACCCGGGTGCGGCGTCAGGATCGCGCGCCCCGCAAGGGAGGACCACAGCCCCCGCTCGCCGACCAACGCCCGCAGTCCGTCGGCGTCGACGACAACCGGCCCGCGAAACCGCCCGATCAGCGCCCTCACGGCTTCGAACGTCTCGGGCTCCTGCGACAGGCCCGGCCCGACGGCCAAGACGTCCGCCCGCCCGAGCGCGTCGAGGAACCGCGCGCTCTCCAGATCACGTATGTGTCCATCCCGGCAGGGGAGCGGGAGGGTGATCGCCTCGGGAAGCACGGTCGCGAAGACCGGCTCGCACGACGCCGGCCCGGCGAGCTGCACCAGCCCCGCCCCGGCGCGCAGGGCGCCGCGGGCGCAGAGGATCGCAGCGCCCGTCATCCCGGACGAGCCCGCGACCACGAGCACCCGGCCGAAGCTCCCCTTGTGGCCGTCCGGTCGGCGTCCCGGCAGGCGGCGGCGGATCCCCGTCCGCTCGCAAACCCGGGCCCAGGGGGTGATCGACGACCGAAGGGAGTCCGGGTAGGCAACCGAGACGACGGCAGTGTTTCCGCAGTACTCCGCCGCCGGATAGAGGACATGTGACGGCTTGAGAAACGCCATCGCCAAGGTGACGTCCGCGCGGACTGCGGGCCCCCAGAGCTCGCCGCAGTCGGAGGGCAAACCGCTCGGCAGATCCAGGCTGACCGTCGTGCCCCCCGCCTCATTGACCGCTTCCACGAGCCGGGCGGCCTCTCCAGCGAGCGGCCGCGTCAAGCCGGAACCAAACAGCGCGTCGACGACGCAGTCCGCTTCATCGAGCGCCGCCGCGAGCGTCTCGAGGGACACCAGACGCGGCGGGGCCGCTCCTGCGTCCTCAAGCTTCTCGGCCATCCGGCGGGTCGCCGGGCGACAACGAGCCAACGGCTCCGCGACGAACGCCGTCACCGCCGTGCCCCCCTCGTGCAGCCGCCGGGCGACGACCAGCCCATCGCCGCCGTTGCCTCCCGGGCCAGAGAGCGTCACCGCTCGCCTCGGCCGGAGCCGTCGCGCGATCCAGTCGGCCGCGTTCGTGCCGGCGTTCTCCATCAAGCGGTCTTCCTCAACCCCGGCCTCGGCGGCGCGTTCGTCGACCGCCCGCTGGTCCGCCGCCCGCAGCACCCACCGCTCCTCAGGCCCGGCCGTCGCCCGCCTCGCTCCGTCGCCACGCTTGCGCGATCTCATCGGCCACCTCCGTCGCTCGCCGCCTTGTCACGTCCCACCAGCGGACGTTCTGCTCCCGCCTGAACCAGGCGGTTTGCCTACGCACCAGGTCCCACGTTCGGTGCACCATCCACATCTCCATCTCCGCCGACGAGGCGCGCCCATCGAGGACCGCCGCAGCCTCCGGGATGCCAATCGTTCGATACGCTTGGCAATCCTCGTCAAGGCCGATTCTTCGAAGCCGTTCCACTTCCCCGAGCAACCCTCGTTCGATCATCCGCCGGACCCGCTCCGCCACGGCAGCGCGGTGATCGTCCCGCTCGCGGCGGAGCCCCACCACAAAGAAGGAGTACGGCAACGGAGCCGCGTCGGACTGCCACGCGCTGATCGGACGGCCGGTCCGTTCATAGACCTCGAGCGCCCGGCAGAGACGCAGCCTATCGTTCGGGTGGATCGTCTGCGCCGCCTCCGGATCGACCTGCGCAAGCCGCCGATGCAGCGCCTCGGTGGCCTCGCCCTGCATCGTCGCGCGAAGAGGCGCGTCCCTCCCCGGACCTTCGAAAATCCCACGCAGCACGGCACGGAGGTAGAGCGTCCCGCCTCCGACGACGACCGGGACGCGGTCGCGCTCCCGGATCTCCGGGACCAACCGCTTCACATCTCGCCGGAACGCCATCGCGTCGTACGCCCCACAGATCGGCACGATGTCGAGCAAGTGGTGCGGCACGCCGCGCCGCGCCGCCTCGGACGGCTTGTCCGTCACGATGTCGAGTCCCTCGAAGAACGCGCGCGAGTCTGCCGACAGGATTTCGCCGTCGATACGCAGCGCGAGTTCCACGCCGACGGCCGTCTTGCCGACCGCGGTCGCGCCGAGCAGCACGGGGATCGCTGGCCGCCCTCCCTCCGCCGGCCGCTCCAACGCCCTACTCCTCCGCCAAGAGGAGTTCCCTGAATCGCTTGAGCTCAGCACGCCGGGACGGGTGCTTGAGCTTCTCGATCGCCTTGATCTCGATCTGCCGGACCCGTTCGCGCGTGATGTTGAACTTGAGCGAGACGTCCTTCAGTGTCCGGGGATGTCCGTCCTCGAGTCCGTAGCGCAGCTTGAGGATCTCCCGTTCCCGTTCGTCGAGCTGGTCGAGCGCGCGAGAAAGCTGTTCCCGCAGGAACATGCGGAACGTCTCCTTCGTCGGGGACGGAGAGGAGGGGTCTTCGATGAAGTCCCCAAGAGTGTCCTCGTCCTCGTCACCGATCGGCCGCTC
>Ga0209164_1003429_pt1 | contig 15097 bp, 13 predicted proteins | sample MTBNYHSulfiMetaG_FD_187458 | JGI IMG/M metagenome (GOLD analysis project Ga0209164, IMG submission 187458) | Enrichment culture microbial communities from rom New York Harbor, USA that are MTBE-degrading - MTBE-NYH (New York Harbor Sulfidogenic)... | ecosystem: Environmental > Aquatic > Marine >...
TGGAAAATATCCGATACCATGACCTATGATGAAGCAACCTTTGTTGAACCGCTCGCCTGCATTCTCCGTGGTTTGCGCGCGGTTAAGTTCGAACCCGGGAAAAGTGTTTTAGTGCTGGGAAGCGGCATTTCGGGATTGCTTTTTATCAGCCTTGCCCGAGCCCTGGGCGCAACCCGCATCATTGCCACTGATGTGAATACCTATCGGCTTAAGGCCGGCAAACAGTTCGGCGCTGACGATACGATAGACGGACGCCAAAACGTATCCCTGCTTTTTCGCGAGCGCAACCAGGGACGTGGCGCGGATGTAGTCATTGTGACCGCCGGTGTCGTAGGCGCTTTCGAACAAGCGCTGCAGGCGGTCGAACGAGGCGGCGCTATCCTTTTCTTCGCCCCCACCCGAGAAAATGTCGCCATACCGCTGTCCATCAACGATGTCTTTTGGCGCAAAGATATTGCTTTGACCACAACATACGCCGGCAGCCCTGCTGATTGCGTGAATGCTCTTGAAATTATTCGCGCCGGGCGTGTACCCGTTCACGACATGATTACCCATCGTTTTGGTCTTCAAGAAACCGTTAAGGGTTTCGAGTTAGTAGAAAAAGGAGATGAGTCAATTAAGATCATTATCCGGCCCCAGGAATAAAAAAGGGGTGCATTAAAAACGTGCCGGACCGAATAAGAAGCCAATAATAATTAATCAATCAAGGAGGAAAACAATGCCGGAAGTAGATCAAGAAGGAAAAGATTATGGTCTCGATATTCCCGTAAAGACTGAGGAATTTTTTTTAAAAGGCTCACACGCCCTCGATTGGGGGATGAAAAACCGCCTCTCCCGTATATTTAACCCTGATACCGGTCGCACCGTGATGCTGGCAGTTGACCACGGATACTTTCAAGGACCGACAACGGGACTTGAACGGATTGATTTAAACATCGTGCCCCTCGCTCCCTATGCCGACACTCTTATGCTCACCCGGGGCATCTTGCGCACAACGATACCGCCAACCTATCGAGGAGGAATCGTTCTTCGGGCGACCGGCGGGCCGAGTATTTTGAAGGAACTTTCCAATGAACAAATCGCGGTGGATATGGAAGATGCGGTCCGGCTTAACGTATCGGCGTTAGCGGTACAGGTGTTTATCGGAGGAGAGTTCGAAACCCAATCCGTCCATAACATGACCCGTTTGGTGGATAAGGGAAATCGCTATGGGATTCCTATTCTCGCGGTTACTGCCGTGGGCAAGGATATGGCCCGGAACGCTCGATACTTCCGCCTCGCGTGTCGGATCTGCGCTGAACTGGGCGCCCATTACATTAAGACCTACTATATCCCCGATGGTTTTGACACGGTTGCCGCTTCGTGCCCGGTCCCGTTAGTAATGGCGGGAGGAAAGAAGCTCCCTGAGCTGGATGCTCTTCAGATGTCCTATAACGCTGTCCAGGAGGGCGCTGCGGGAGTGGATATGGGCAGGAATATCTTCCAGTCAGAGGCGCCGGCGGCAATGATCAAGGCGGTTCGAGGAGTTGTGCACGAAGGACTTAAACCCAAAGAAGCGCACCAGCTTTTCCTCGACCTAAAAAATAAACCTGGCAATTAATTATCCAGCACCTCTCGGAGGCTAAACAAAAGCTCTTCCGGCGAAACGGGTTTGCCGATAAAATTTAACCCCTCAAGAATTGCTTGCTCATCAATAATCTCAGCGGAATAACCGCTGATAAAAATCGCTTTTATCTCCGGCTTGATCTTTCTTATCGCATCGTAAGCTTCTTTACCGTTCTTTTTAGGCATGATGACATCGAGAAGCAAGAGATGGATATCATCCTTGTTTTTTACAAATTGTTCGATCGCGTCTTCTCCATCGCGCGCTTCGAGGACTTTGTACCCAAATTCTTCCAGAATCCTTTTCACAAGGCTCGCAACTGCCGGATCATCGTCCGCGACAAGTATTGTCTCAGTGCCCCTTTTAAGTGGGCGCGAAGCTTTTTCTTTTTGCTTTTCAAATGTCGAATCAATCAAGGGAAGATAAATATTAAAGGTTGTTCCCTTACCAACCTCACTTTTAACGTCAATATACCCGTCATGTTGTTTCACAATGCCATAGATCATGGAAAGACCAAGACCGGTTCCTTTCCCCACCTCCTTCGTGGTAAAAAAGGGGTCGAAAATTTTTTCCTGAGTCTTCTCATCTATCCCAATGCCTGTATCGGTAACCGAGATAAGGGCATAACCACCTGAGCTTTCGGGTTGTGACGTGACTACAATATGGGGAGGCAGCTGTGCCGCCCCGGTAGTAATAGTTAACACACCACCTTTGGGCATGGCATCTCTGGCATTGGTAACGAGATTCATGAAGATCTGATCCAACTGTCCCTGGTCAGCCATGACAATCAAATCATTTTCCCCCAGTTCGACCTTAAACTCTATGTCTTCTTTAATCAGTCTCCCGAGGAGCTTTTTTAAGTTGCTGATACTTTCGTTAAGATTTAACGGCGTGGGAGTACTCAACTGTTTTCTGCTGAACGCAAGAAGGTTCTTGGTCAGGCTTGCCGCCTTTTGCGCTGATTCAAGTATCTGTTCGACATGAGAACCGATCGGGCTTTCTTTTGGGGTTTTCATTTGAATAAGCCCCCCAAAACCCATGATCGCCGTGAGGATATTATTAAAGTCATGGGCTATGCCGCCGGCCAGAGTTCCGATTGCTTCCATTTTTTGGGCATGACGGAGCTGTTCTTGGAGTTGTTCTTTTTCTGCTTCCCTTTTTTTTAACGCATCAAGCATCGTGTTAAATGCGTCAGCGAGCTTGCCGATTTCATCCCCGGTCTCAACCCCCACCTCACTGACCACGCCTCCGATACCGAGGGTGTACACCCCCGCGGTCAGTCGTTTAAGGGGAGTTGTTATCTGCCTGGTCATGATAAATATAAGTAAAGAACCGATGCTCCAAAAAACAAAACCCATTAAAATACTTTTCAATAACAGGCTATTGACCCGTTTTTTTAGGTCGGTTTTATCAATAGTTAATTTTGCGAAACCAATGATAATATCCCTTTTTTTCGAAGAGCGCTCCCCCAGCACCAGATCCTCTTCAGAAGCATAGCCCGCGACAGTGATGACCGGCGACCATAATTCCATGGAGTCCTTGCCCTTAAGCAAAACCAGAGGTTGATCCTGCCGGAAGTTCGCGATTACGTTACCCGGAACCTTTTCATCTTCGCGTGCTGATGTCTGCTGATCCGTGACATTATATGCCTTTAGCCTTCTTAACAAATTTTTTTGCAGATTAAACACAGAAACCCCTAAGACGCCTTCCTGTTCAAAAATTCCTTCAACCGCATTTCTGAGCACGTCTTTATTTTCTGAAAAAACGCCAAGCCTCACGCTGTAAGCAAGGACTCCAACAAGTAATTCCGAGTTTTTTATCAAAGTATTGGTGAGCGCTTTACTTTGCTGATAGTAAAAAAAGACTGTGAAAGACGAGGAAATGATGAATAAAAAAACTGTAAAGGTAACGAATACCTTAATGCTGAATTTTTCACGCATGAGCTTAAAAAAACTTAAATTCATCTTGTGCCTTTACTTCAGAATCTTAGCTTTTGCTAAGACCTTCTCATCAATAGTGATTCCCATTTTTTTTGCTATCTTCAGGTTAATTAATATTACTGCCTTCCTGGCATCAATACGCTGAACATCCCTCTTGCCCCCATTGGAAAGGATCGCTTGAGCCATCTCACCGGCCTGATTGCCTATATCAAAGGGGTCTACGCTGATTGACATTAACGCGCCGAGCTCAACATATTTTTCCGAAAATGAGATGATCGGTTTCTGATTTTCGAGAAAGAAAAGAAGCAGGAACTCAATGGTCTCAGGAGAATACACGGTGATATCCGGGATCATCCAGAAGGCATCTATCTTGTTTTGAATATTCTTTAACGCGGAAGGGACCTCTTTTGTGCTCTGAATTTTTTCTGTTATCAAAGAGATACCACTGTTATGAGCCGTATTCACCGCCCCTTTTATAAAATTGCCGGTCCTATCCGGGTTGTATAAAGTCCCGATCCTTTTTATTGCCGGTAAAACCTCGAGGAGGGTAGTGACCTGTTTTTCGGGAGATAGAGTCATACTGATACCGCTGACATTCTTTTCTCCGAAAGTAATCGCCTGAGGACTGAGAACCATCATATAAACAATCGGAATGTCTTCGATTTCTTTTATTTTTGTGAGCGCGTCCATCCCGATGGCAAGGATAAGTTCCGGTTTGTTGAATTGAATTATTTGCGAAGGATTAACTTTTTCCTGGTTGGAAAGAACTACTTTCGTAATCTCAGCGTCACAGACACTTTTAAAACCGGCAAGCGCTTCCTCATATGGCGCCACGCTGAGGCTCTGGACAACGAGCACCCTCTGCCCGGCTTCGGCCAAACCGAAGCAACATACGAATATTAAAAAGGAAGTTAAAATTTTTGTGATCACGAATTTCTGTTGTAATACCTTCATTGAGCTAAAAATCATAAAATTGAGAAATCAGGAGTCAGAAGTCAGGAGACAGAAGCCAGAATAGCTTTAGCATAAGCATCAAGAAGTTTACTTACTTCTTCCACCTGGGACATCAAATCACTTGTCTCACTATCTCCAAGATCTCGGGCAAGAATCAAATAGTAACGACATTCCTCTAATGACCCCTGGGCGATGTTCATAAACCGAAATTTGTCTGACTTACCGGTTTTTTTAAAGCCTTCCGCGATGTTGGCCGGGATTGAAACCGCAGCCCGTCGAAATTGAGTCTCCTGAGCACGGCACGCCGTGCCCCTACATCTTCGGGCGCAACTCGTTGCGCCCCTACGTCTCCTGACTTCTGTCTTCTGACTCCTGTCTTCTGACTCCTGTCTTCTATCTTTTCCCCTGCCATTATAGATGGTTCATGAGTTTTCCAACAGCCTGATAATCCGCAATCCCCTTTTTACAATAATTTTTTTTATAAAAAAATAAAAAAATCGCTTGCATTTTAAAAATAATGGTGATAAGAATATACAATAAAATTTATTGGGTTAAAAACAAATATTTAAACGATAGTTAAAGAGTAGTGCATAAGCAATAAATAAAATTGAACATATCGTATCATAGGTTGTGCTAAGAAATAAATAAATTTTTTCACATTAAACAATTAATTATATTATGATGAATTTCAGGAACCAACGCATTCTAATCGTTTGTTTTTTTATGTTCTTCTGCGTCCTTCCTCTCTTTGCTTTCTGCCCTTCCTCCTTTGCCCAGTTAGAGGAAGAAATGCAAGTCCTCCAGATGTTTTATAAGGAAAAAGACCTGGTAGTATCCGCCACCCGAAACCCCAAACCGATCTCTCAGGTTGCCGAAAATATGACCGTCATTACCGCCAAGGACATCGAGAACATGAACGCCCATACGGTGGCTGATGTTTTGAACCGGATCCCGGGCCTCTTTATTAATTATAATCAGGACTTCGGCGCTCCCTCGTTGCTGCAAGTTCAAGGCTCGGAGCCGAGACATGTGCTCGTTGTAATAGACGGCATCAAATGGAATTTTCTCAATGACGGACACGCGGAGACTAACTCGATTCCGGTGGGCATCATAGAACGCATAGAAATAATCAAAGGACCGGCCTCCTCATCCTGGGGCTCATCCCTGGGCGGGGTGGTAAACATCATCACCAAGAACGCGGGAAACACCGCCCGGCCGTCAGGCTCTCTGAGCGCTTCGTATGGCGAAAGAGAGACTCAGGATTATAAGGCGCAAGTCGCGGGCTTAGCCGGGCCGGTCGGGTATTATCTCTATGCCGGCCGCCAGGATTCGGACGGTTTGAGAGATTCCCGTGAGTTTGAAACCTACAGCCTTTACTCCAAGTTTCACCTTCCCATCTCCAGCAAGGTAACGACTGACTTCACCATCGGGTACAGTGAACCGGAGATGAAGGTCGGTGATTTTCCGAGCTATGATATAACCCAAACAGGAGCAGGCCGGACTTTTTTTGCGACCGCGTCACTTAATGCCTCCCTTACCAAAGAATTAAGCTTTGCAGTATCCTTTCACGAATTCAAGCAAAGATTTTCCCAGAAATTCAATTCCCTCGGGCTGTACGGGCTTCCGTTTGATCCTCCCGGAGCATTACTTGAGCATGATACTTATGATGAGGAAACCACCGGAGGAGATGCAAAGTTTACCTGGGTCCATGGAATTCACACTGCGGTTCTTGGAGGAGAGTTTGACCGCGGCGAGCTTGACCAGAGCATCCGAATACCCTCTTATCTAACATTATTAACCCATCCTGACATTGAACGGTGGGCCCTATATGCCAATGATACCATTGTCATCAATCGTTGGTCCATCACTCCGGGGATACGGTATGACCGGAACAACATTACGGGATCCTTTGTAAGCCCCAGCCTTGGTATAACCTACCGGGTTTGGAAGGACTCTATTTTACGCGCCTCAGTGGCACGAGGGTTTACCATTCCTCCGCTCTCATTGCTTTCCGGGGGAGGGTTATTTCTTATCCCCAACTCAGGTCTAAATCCGGAAGAAATCATGTCATACCAAATTGGCGGGGAAACCGCAGCGTTCAGGTATTTCTGGTTAAAGGCCACCTTGTTCCGGCAGGAGGTAAAAGATACCTTAACTTCTAATTATGAAATACCACCACCATATTTCACCATTGTTAATGGTAAGAAGACCAGGAGACAGGGCGGAGAGCTTGAACTGCAAACTGTCTCGTTTTATAATTTTTATTTTGTCGGCGGATTTTCTTATATCCATTTTTCCCCTCCCAGCGAATCTTCTGGCACCAAAGACCTCTATTCTTACTCCCTCGGTTTCCGCTACGATGACAACAAATCTCTCCGGGCGGAGCTTTTTGGCCATTATATTTGGTGGGACTTTCAGCCTATTGGGGATGCGCACTATAATAATTTCATCTGGGACATTAACGTCAGCAAAAAAATCTTGCCCCGGGAAAAGACGTCAACTGAGCTTTTTCTTACCGCCCACAACCTTTTTAACGGCTCTCAGTATTTATCTGCGGAAACAAAGAACCCCCGACGGTGGGTAGAGGGCGGGATAAGAGTTAAATTTAAATAAACAAAAATAACAATCCATCCCTTTAGTAAAGGGAGGCCAGGATGGATTTGTTGAAACCAGGTTCGTTTTAATTTTTAGAGTCAGTAAAACACCTTGATCACATACTGATCCCGTAAAACTGGTTTAAAGGTTGCCTTTTTTTGGGTTAAATTCCTATCGTTTGGGAATTTTTCCTATAAAAATGAGGTGATTCACCTATAGACAGAACTCAGAAAATATTTATTATTAAGTAAATAAGTTTTGTAAACGAATTAAAATCTAAGACCTTTCAATAGGAAGATTAACCAGGATGATGGTTAATTTTTTTCCCCGAATTTGTCTTCCCCCAAGATGGCCGGGGCAAAACCGGCATCCCCCTAATTCTTCCCTACAACTGCATCATACTTAGCCTGTTCTCCACGCATTGATTAAATTGCCAATAGAACTCCCCCTGTCCCCCTCTTTGGCAAAGAGGGGGGATTTGAAGATAGACTCTTTCAAAAAGAGGGGGGGATTTGGAAATAACCCCTTTAAATCAATCCTCCCCTTTTGTAAAGGGGAGTTAGAGGGGTTAGTTGAAAGATAAAAGATAGAACGAACCCCCTCAATCCCCCTTTCGTAAAGGGGGATGAAGATGACGGGAGTCAGAGGAGGGTTAGGGGGAGTTCAGAACCTTCATTGGGATGTTTATTTGCCAGGGCAATAATAATGCGGTGGAGTGGGTTAAGATAATGTTATAACGTGACAAAGCCATACCCGTCGTGAGGCGGGGCCGGAAAGCCACGGGTCTTATACCAAGTTGTATTCAAGATAGCCGGGTTGCCAAAAAAAAGGTAACCGGCTATTTTTTTTGGATTCAGGGGTGGAATTTGATTAATGATGTAAGAGATAAAGAGAAAAATATTCTCCCCTTTTGTAAAGGGGAGTCAGAGGGGTTAGTTAAAAGGAGAAAAAAATAGAAGAAACTCCCCCTTGCCCCCTCTTTTCGAAAGAGGGGGCGAAAACATTACTATGTTTAGCAACCGGTCAGAATGTTTCTGACAGGTAAATTTTTTAATCTTTTATTAAACAAGGAGGTCCATCATGAAAGAAGAAAGAATCATTATCATTGACGAAGGTATTGATGAGGTTGCCCCTGAGGCAATACAGAGGTGCTGCTGGGGAGCGCTGTTTGCCTTCAGAGGCTAATATGAAAAATTGATTAACGTAAAGTCATCTAAGTCTTTTATTAAACAAGGAGGTCCATCATGAAAGAAGAAAGAATCATTATCATTGACGAAGGTATTGATGAGGTTGCCCCTGAGGCAATACAGAGGTGCTGCTGGGGAGCGCTGTTTGCTTTCAGAGGCTAAGAAAAGAAGGGGGGTATGAGGATTATTATAATGTAGGGGCACGGCGTGCCGTGCCCAGAAGCCAGAAGTCAGGAGTTTGGCAACCACAGGCTTTAGCCTTTAGCCTGCGTTCTTCTCGGGGCAAGAGGGCGTTTATAAAACGACAAAAGCAAAAAATTATGCCAAGGAAGCCTTCATTGCGACAACGCGGCAATCTTTTTTGGATTGTATCGCGTTGCCCGCAATGGTAAGGTGTATTAGAAATCAGAAGACAGAGTCAGGAGACGTAGGGGCGCGGCGTGCCGTGCCCAGAAGTCAGGAGGCGCAATGCGGCTTTCTCATTATCTCAAAATATATCCCTACGAGGCAAAACCGGGTTATCTTTTGTTTTTTTCCACTAAAAGAGCGTCTGTGCTTATCATTAAAGAAGAGACTTTGCGGGCGATAGAACACGGCGCCCTTTCCTCTTCGGATGAGGCTTTGTTATTCAAACACGGGGTGATAGTGCCGGACCGGGAAGAAGAAAGGCAAGATATGTTCGGACTTTTGGATATGAAAAACGCGAGGAATCCGATAGTGAACAGTATGGTAGTTCTCAATCTGGACTGTAACTTTGCCTGCCTTTACTGTTATGAAGGAGATATGAAGGGAAATCTCTATATGTCGGATGAGACTGCCGCTCTCCTGATAGATTTAATCAAAAAAAACTTCATCAAAGAAAAGAAAAAACTGGTCATAGACTTTTACGGAGGGGAGCCTCTCCTGAGCTTAGGGCACATTAAATCCATTTCCCGCGAGTTGCAGGCTTTTGCTCAGAAAAAAGGAGGCTCCTTTAACTTTACCCTGGTCAGTAACGGCGCGCTTTTTAAAAGGCAGACGGCGGAAGAGCTTATTCCTTTAGGGCTGGAAAGGATTAAAATTACCCTCGATGGACCGGCTGAGGTTCATAACCATTACCGGCCTTTTAAGTCAGGAGCGGGAAGCTTTGATACCCTCATAAAAAATATCAAGGAGACCTGTGACCTGGTAAAAATCGGCATCGGAGGAAATTTTGAAAAAAACAACTATGAACAATTTGTCTCCCTTCTCGATTTTCTGATCAAGGAAGGGCTTACACCGGACAAGATTGACGCTATTAAGTTCGACCCGGTTTCAAAACGGCCGGAGGGTGATATGTCGCCGGCTGACTATAAAGGCGGCTGTATGTCCATAAACGAGCCCTGGCTTAATCACGCCTCGATTTTTTTGCGGGAAGAGATACTCAAGCGAGGGTATAAAACTCCCAAAATCGCGCCAATTTTTTGCATGGTTGACAACAACAGCTCTTTTGTGGTCAATTTCGACGGGGTCATTTATAAGTGCCCGGCTTTTATCGGCAAGCAGGGATTCGCGGTAGGAGATGTTCGAAACGGCATTGACGATTATACCAGCTCTTATAAGCTTGGCCTCTGGAAAAATCATGAGGAATGCGCAGAATGCGTTTACCTGCCCCTCTGCTTCGGAGGATGCCGGTATATGACTTTTATCGAAAACGGCAACATAGACACCTTAGACTGCCGCAAAGATTATTTTGATGCTACCCTCGAGACTTTCATTAAACAGGAAGTAGAATTTAAGAAGTAGTCAGAAGTCAGGAGACAGGAGACAGAATTCAGAAGACAGAAGATGTAAGGGCACGGCGTGCCGTGCACAGGAGTCAGAAGTCAGGAGACAGAATAGAAAGAGAGAAGGTGAGAGGGTTTTAAAAAAACTGGTAAATCAGACAAATTTCGGTTTATGAACATCGCCCAGGGGTCATTAGAAGAATGTCCTTACTACTTGATTCTTGCACGCGATCTCGGATATAGTGAGATAAATGATTTAATGTCTCAGACAGGAGAATTCTATCGGGCGCAACACGTTGCGCCCCTACTTCTGAATTCTGACTCCTGACTTCTGGCTTCCCAATAATTCTATGCATTTTATTGCTGATTTTCACATTCATTCCCATCTTTCCCGGGCTACCAGCCGGGAGATGAACCTCGAAAATATCTATAAGTGGGCTCAACTCAAAGGGGTAACCGTGGTGGGGACCGGAGATTTTACCAATCCCCAATGGTTTAAAGAGCTCAGCGAAAAACTTGAACCTGCCGAACCCGGACTCTTTGCCTTAAAGCCGCGGTATCGTCAAACAATTGATGAGGAGCTTCCTGAGTCCTGCCGGGCATTGGTGAGATTTATTCTGTCGGTAGAAATCAGCAGCATTTACAAAAAATATGAAAAAACACGTAAAGTCCATAACCTCATCTTCTTCCCTGACCTTCGTTCTGCCTCCCGTTTAAATGCCATGCTCACAAAAGTAGGCAATCTCTCGTCAGATGGAAGACCCATCCTGGGGCTGGATAGTAAAGAATTATTCAGAATGGCTCTCGATGCCTCTCACGAGACATATTTTGTGCCCGCCCACATCTGGACTCCTCACTTCTCGGTCCTGGGCGCAAACAGCGGCTTTGACTCTCTTGAAGAATGCTTTGAAGAGTTAACCCCGTTGGTCCACACGGTTGAAACCGGACTGTCATCTGATCCTCCTATGAATTGGCGGCTTTCCGGCCTGGATAAAGTAACCCTCGTCTCCAACTCCGATGCCCATTCCCCTGATCGCGTCGGCAGAGAGGCGAATATTTTTTCCACCGAGCTTTCTTATTTTTCCATTATCGATGCGCTCAATGATCCAGGGAAGGGCGAGTTTTTAGGAACCATCGAATTTTTCCCGGAAGAAGGAAAATACCACTTTGATGGTCACCGCGCTTGTGGAGAGCGTCTCTCGCCGGCGGAAACCATCAAACAGGGGGGACTTTGTCCAAAGTGCGGGAAAAAATTAACTGTGGGAGTTATGCACCGGGTTATTGAATTGGCTGATCGTCCTTCAGGCTTTGTGCCGGATGGAAAACCTGCTTTTCAAAGCCTTATCGGACTCGCCGGGGTGATCAGTGAAATTCTGGAGTCAGGAGTCAAAAGTCAGAAAGTCCAGAAAGATTATTTTCGACTTCTTCGACTTTTGGGAAATGAGCTTTTTATCCTCAGGGAATGTCCCTTAGCCTCCCTAAACAACTCCGGCCTTACCCTGCTCCCCGAAGCGATAAACAAAGTGCGGAAAGGCGAGGTAAGCATTCTGCCCGGCTACGACGGAGAATACGGGAAGGTGAGGGTATTTGATGAAAAAGAAAAGGATGCGAAGCAGTTGAAACTCTTTTAACGTAGAGGGTAGAAGTCAGGAGACAGGAGTCAGGAGACAGAAGACAGAAGACAGGAGTCAGGAGACGTAGGGGCGCAACTCGTTGCGCCCGAAGATGTAGGGGCACGGCGTGCCGTGCCCGGGAGACAGGAGATAGAATGGGAAGAGAGAAGGCAAAAAATTTTCGGGATTTGATAGTCTGGCAGAAAGCTCATCAGTTTGTTATTTCTGTTTATCAAGCTACTGAGTTTTTCCCCAATAAAGAGATATATGGTTTAACTTCGCAATTTCGACGGGCTGCGGTTTCAATCCCAGCCAATATAGCAGAAGGTTTCAGAAAAACCGGCAAGTCAGACAAATTTCGGTTTATGAATATCGCCCAGGGATCATTAGAAGAATGTCGTTACTACTTGATTCTTGCACGAGATCTTGGATATAGTGAAACAAGTAATTTGATGTCTCAGGCGGAGGAGGTGAGCAAACTTCTTGATGCCTATGCTAAAGCTATTCTGAATTCTGTCTCCTGACTCCTGTCTTCTGAATTTCCAAGGAAGTATTATGTCTCTTGATTTAAGTCTTTTGAATCCTTTGCAGCGTGAGGCAGTCACCGCTCCGCGTGGCCCTTCGTTGATCATCGCCGGTCCGGGAACCGGTAAGACCTTAACCCTTGCGTACCGCATCGCCTATCTCATCTCCGAATTGGGAATCAGCCCGGAAAAAATTTTGGCGGTAACCTTTACCGGCAAAGCCGCCCACGAGATGAAAGAAAGGGTTATAAATATAGTCAATAACCAGAAGTCAGGAGTCAGGAGTCAGAAGACAGAAGATGTAGGGGCGCAACCGTGTTGCGCCCAATGGTCAGGAGACAGAAGTCGGAAAATAATCGGTTCCCGGATCTCGGTTCCTGACTCCGGACCCATTATCTGTACTTTTCACGCGCTGGGACTTGCCCTCCTTCGGGAAGAAGGCGAACAAATCGGTATCTCCCCCGACTTTCAAATACTTTCCGAACCAGAACGAGTGCAGCTGGTAAAAGAGATTCTTTCTCAGGTTATGCCTCAAGAATCACTTAACCGGGCTTTAAAATGGGTGCGAAGAATTTCCGAACACAAAAATCTTTTTGGCGATCCGCCCATGGGTTGTGATCTTCAGTTAGATCATACGCGGGAGATTTTCTCTGTGTACGAGAAAAAATTATTGGAACGTAATGTGATAGACTTTGATGATTTAATCCTCAAGCCACTCATATTGTTGCAGGAGTTTCCTGAGGTGAGAGAAGATTACCAAAACCGGTTTAAGTATATCCTCGTCGATGAATACCAGGACCTCAATAATCCCCAGTACTTGTTTCTTAAAAAACTCTGCGGTCCGGAAACCGGCGCATGGATTATCGGTGACGCTGATCAGGCTATTTATGCTTTTCGCGGAGCAAATATAAAATATTTTTTGAGGTTCCAGCAGGACAATCCTCAGGCCCGATGTATTCATTTAGAAAAAAACTATCGCTCCGCTGAACCGATCCTTGCCGCCGCTTTAGCAATGATAAAAAACAACGCCAATCGTCTCCCGCACAATCTCTTTTCTTCAAATCCGGACGGTTCGCCCATCTATCTTTTCCACGCCTCTGACCACCGCTCTGAAGCCCGCTTTATAGTTAAAGAGATCGAAAAGCTGGTCGGAGGAACCCGGATGGAATTTCATTGTGAAGAATCAGGCAGGTTCGGATTCAGCGATATTGCTGTCCTCTATCGCCTCCATCATCTCTCCCTTCCTGTTTCGGAAGCGCTTCAGGAATCAGGTGTCCCCTATCAGATTGTGGGAGGGCATTCCAATAATGTCGATTCCATCTCCGGGTATTTAGTCCCCTTTCTGAAAATGGTGCTTAACCCTCATGATGACCTTTCTTTTCGGGCTATCGCGCCTCACATAGATAAACAATGTGATTCTCGCGCTATGTTCCATTCACTCATTGACCGGTATCCGAGAGAAAGCGGCTTCGTAAGCCTTGAGGCGCTGATTAAAAATATTGCTCAGGAAATGAAGATAAAGGAAAAGGATAGGTCCGAATGGCTCACCCTCGTCGAAGCATTCCAGGATGGTAGGGCGGATCAGCAGCTCCCGCGTTTTTTGGAATACATTTCGCTCTTGAAAGAAGGAGAGACGTATAACCCCAAAGCGGAAGCAATCACACTCATGACTGTTCATGCGGCCAAGGGGCTGGAATTCCCGGTGGTATTCATGGTGGGTCTGGAATCAGGAATTTTCCCCTGTACCGAATTTGGAGAAGAGCCATCTGATCGAGAAGAAGAAAGACGGCTCTTTTACGTGGGCATGACCCGAGCAAAACAAAGGCTGTACTTTTCTTTTGCCAAAGAAAGGTTTCTTTTTGGCGAAAACCGCAAGGAACCGCCTTCACCCTTTATTTCGGAAATTCCCCGGGAAACGATCGAGAACATATCTGACCGCAGAAAGCCGGCAAAACCAAAAGTCAAACAACGCACCCTGTTTGCATGAAAGCTAACCGAAATATCAAAAATTAATCGTCACAGGAGGAACTATGATTATAAAACATTATCAAGAGGTTAACGCAGAGCCGGTCACTGATACCGGCGCAGAGAAAGCGAATGTCAGATGGGTTATCGCTGAGAAAGAAGGAGCAAAAAATTTTTTCATGCGGGTATTCGATATTGAGCCGGGCGGTTATACCCCGTTACATCATCATCCCTGGGAACACGAAATGTTTGTCCTTGGGGGTAAAGGCTGTGTGGTTAAAGAAGGAAAAGAAGTTTCCCTTAGTCAAGGATCAGTAGTTTTCATTCCTCCAAACGAAGAACACCAAGTTAAAAATACGTCGCAGGAACCTTTTACGTTGATTTGCCTTATACCCGCGCACTGATCATTTTCTTATCCTGCCCGAGACTTCCCAGTGACGGTCGCTGCACATTTTCACCTCTAAACCATGAAGGCCTGCTTGGGTAAGGTGACCTCTTACTTCGGCGGCAGTAAATGAAGCCTTAAGGGATTGAAAAAAAAGGTTTTTTAAAAGCTGTGGTTCGGTTCCCGAATATTTTTCAACAATATCCCAGGCAACTTCTACGGTTGGTGGTCGTGAAAGGTCGCGGATAAGAACAACACCGCCAGGTTTACAGACCCTTCGAATCTCCCCCCAAAAAGGACGCGGATCAAGAAGGTGATGGATCAAGCTATTGGATATAAGAACATCCAGGCTATTAGGGTGAAAATTTATTTTTTTTGCATCGCCTTGTACGAAATGAACAGTATTGTGCAATCCCTCTTCACTTATCCGCTTAACTGCCAGGGCAATCATCGCTTGGGAGCCATCAACACCGATGAGAAAAAATTTTGGGACCCTCGTATGGATTCGCATTAAAATATCACCCGGTCCACACCCACAATCAAGCAGGACACCGGAAGGCTGAAGAACCAGATCCGATACCCGGTT
>Ga0209164_1003430_pt1 | contig 15096 bp, 14 predicted proteins | sample MTBNYHSulfiMetaG_FD_187458 | JGI IMG/M metagenome (GOLD analysis project Ga0209164, IMG submission 187458) | Enrichment culture microbial communities from rom New York Harbor, USA that are MTBE-degrading - MTBE-NYH (New York Harbor Sulfidogenic)... | ecosystem: Environmental > Aquatic > Marine >...
CTCTCCCAATCGAATTCCCCCCCCTCCCATCGCTCGGGATCGGTAAAGCTGGATTCTTGCGACACTGTTCCCTCCTGTCGGATTCCCTGCGGCTAAGATAGCCTCCAGCGAAGGAGGCGTCAACTCCGCCCCTGGAGGTGGTCCAATCCGGGGTGGAGCGGGTGCTTGATCCAATCGAAAGCGAGGTGTACCTTTCGCCAACCACGGTTACAAACAAACTTCTTTTAATCGAGGCCTGCATGAACACGCCGTTACGCAATCCTGAGCCCTTCAAGATCAAGATGGTTGAACCAATACGTCTATTGCCCCGATCTGAACGGGAAAGGATTCTTGCGGAAGCGGGTCTCAATGTCTTCAACATCCCTGCAGAAGCGGTCTTCATCGACCTGCTGACCGATTCCGGCACGGGAGCGATGAGCGAGGGGCAGTGGTCCGCGATGATGCTCGGCGATGAATCCTATGCCGGCAGCCCCTCTTTTCACCGACTGAAGCATGCGGTCAAGGATGTCACCGGGTTCGATTTTGTCCTGCCGACCCACCAGGGCCGTGCTGCGGAGAATGTACTGCACTCTGCGCTGGTGCATGAAGGGGATATCGTTCCCGGCAACTCCCACTTCGATACAACCAAAGCCCACATCGAATTCCGCAAAGCGAGAGCGATCGATTGCACAGTCCGCGAGTGCTTCGATCCCACTCTCGATGCGCCTTTTAAAGGCAATGTCGACCTGGACATGCTTGAGAAGGTGATCGCCGAGTATGGGGTTGACCGGATTCCATTTGTCCTCATCACCATCACCAACAACTCCGGCGGTGGTCAGCCGGTCAGCCTGGAAAATATCCGTGACGTGCGTCGCCTCTGTGACCGTCACGGTCTGCGGCTCGTGATCGATGCCGCCCGGTTCGCTGAGAATGCCTGGTTCATCAAGCACCGTGAAGCCGGGCAGGAGAACCGGACAATCAAGGAGATCATCCGGGATACCTTCGCCTGTGCCGATGCTGCAACCATGTCTGCGAAGAAGGACGCAATTGTCAACATTGGCGGGCTGCTGATGCTGCGGACGGAGGAACTGTATCAGCAGTGTGCAACCTACAACATCCTCTTCGAGGGGTATCTCACGTACGGCGGACTCGCCGGACGGGATATGGAAGCCCTCGCCACCGGGCTGGTGGAGGGGACGGATGAGGCCTATCTGACTGCGCGAATCGGTCAAGTGAAAAGATTCGGCGATGCGCTGGACGCTGCCGGCATTCCCACGCTCCGCCCGCCCGGAGGCCACGCAATCTATCTGGACGCCAAGCGTTTCCTCCCCAACCTGGACCAGGAGCTTTTCCCCGCGCAGGCACTCACATGCGAACTCTACCTCGAAGGCGGGGTGCGTGGTGTCGAGATCGGAACTGTGCTGGCTGACCGTGATCCGGAAACCGGGAAGAACCGTCCCCCGGAACTCGAGCTGGTGCGGCTCACCATTCCGAGACGAGTTTACACGGACAACCACCTGATGTATGTCCATGATGTAATCGTTAAGCTGTGGGAACACCGCGATTCGATCCGTGGCCTGCGGTTCACTCATGAGCCCCCGATCCTGCGTCATTTCAGCGCACGGTACGAGTGGGTCTGAGTGCCGGGTGCGCCGGGACGCACCATTCATGAGTGACGAGCTGCGCTGGGGGGTGTGGAGACTGGCATGTCAAATCTGGTAGCCGTGGTCGACGCCTTCACCAGCGAACCCTTTTGCGGCAATCCCGCCGGTGTCCTGCTCCTGGAATCCTGGCCGGCCGATGAGTGGATGCAGCGTTTCGCAGCCGAGATGAAGCACAGCGAGACGGCTTTTCTCGTTCCAAAAGCACCCAATCACTATTATTTAAGATGGTTTACCCCCACAGTCGAAATGAAGCTCTGTGGTCACGCCACTCTTGCCGCGGCTCATCTCCTTTTCGAACGTTCCCTTGCTGACAGGCACCATCCCATCCGCTTCGACACCCTGAGTGGAGAGCTGCAGGTCGAGTGGCAGGATGGCCACTGTTTCATGGATTTCCCGGTGTGGGAACCGACTGAGGCTCTGCTTCCGGATGGCGTGCTTGACGCGCTGGGTGCGGGGAATGCCGAGGTGGTGAAAGCAGCTTCCGGGGAGGAGTACCTGATTGTAGTGGACTCGCCGGAAACGGTGCGGAATCTCGCACCCAATTTCGCAAGGTTGGCGGAGTGGGATATCCATCTCTATATCGTTACCGCGCCGGGACCGACCCCTTACGATTTCAGTTCACGGGTTTTCGCACCCAGCCTGGGAATCGACGAAGACCCCGTGACCGGCAGCGCTCACACCCTGCTTGCACCATGGTGGTCTCAGCGGCTTGGCAAGCACGCATTCAGGGCGCGTCAATCCTCGCAACGAGGCGGCGACCTTGAACTGGAGCTGCGGGGGGACCGTGTCCGGATCGGCGGAGCTGCTGTCACCATCTTTGTTGGCGAATTGGCTATCCCTGCGATGTAGCGACATCCTGAGACGATTTGCGCCTACCCCGAGAGCCCAACTGCCGAAGTGATCCGACGAATCCTTATTTTCCTGATGGACGTGTAAGGGGGATTGGGATGGACCGACGCCTGGCATTCTTCAACGAACGTGCAAAAACCTGGGGGGAATCCTGGGATTTGTCCGCCATGCGTGACCGTCTCCGCCGGGAACTGGACTCCTTCGATCTCCCCTGGCAAAGCGACCTGCTCGACCTGGGCTGCGGCAGAGGGATTCTCCTCGCCAAGCTGCTGGAGCGGGCAGATGTCACAGCCCTGTTGCACGCTGTCGATTACGCTCCCGCGATGATCGCTGAAATCCGCAAACAATTCTCGGATCCCCGCATTCGTCTTCATCACTGCGATGCCGCAGCGATCCCTCTTCCTGAGGGTTCCCTGGATGCCGTGCTCTGTTTCTCGAGTTTCCCACACTTTACCGACCCGGAAGCTGTCCTGCAGGAGATTCACCGTCTCCTATCTCCCGGCGGACGGTTCTTCATCTGGCATCATGATTCGAGTGAGCGGCTCAATGCCATGCATCGAAAGACCCACCCTGCAGTGAGTGACGATCATCTCGAACCTGTCCTGTCGTTGAGCAAACGAGCTGTGAAGTGCGGGTTTTATGCCGACGATGCGTTCGAGAGTGATGATACCTACAGGTTGATCCTCAGCAAGCCCTGATGCAGCAAAACCCCTGGTCGTTCTCGCCTGTTGATGTCTTCACAGAACAAGAGGAGACGTTGACGGAAGAGGGGGGAGGTGTGCGAGTGGGATCCCGTGAACTTTCAGCCTGCGTCGGTTTCCCTGATCCCTCCAGTCGTAGTAACTTGCTGAGCGCATTGTTTGGCTTAACTAACTCAAGCTCGCACAGAGTCGAGTACCCGGCGCCCCGGACAGGGAACCCGATTAAATCCAGTCACACGCTGCGGATTGAGCGGGGCGAATTACTCGAGTTGTGCTGGCTTTTGGTGATGAACTGATCGTGAGGTTTGTGATGACTGCAGAAGAAATCTTGTTTGCCCTGAAAGAGATGGGAACAGCGCAGGCTGTCAAGATTTACACCCGTCACGGAGTCGGTCCGAACCAGTACGGGGTCAGCTATGGCAACCTCGGCAAGCTGAAGAAGAAGGTGAAACGGGATCACAACGCGGCCCTGCAGCTCTGGGATAGCGGGAATCATGATGCACGGGTCTTCGCGATGATGATCGCAGATCCCGATGCCACCACCGAATCCCAGCTCGCCGCCTGGGTGCGTGATCTTGACAATTATGTCATCACCGATGCCTTCGCCAGCTTTGCCGCTCGGACTTTTGCAGGACAGAAACTGGCTGAGAAGTGGCGTAAGTCCAGCGAGGAGTGGATCAGCACTGCCGGGTGGAATGTGCTGGCCGCCCAGGCCAACCACGACGACAAAACAGTGGATAGCACGTTTGAACCCATTATCGACGAAATCGCCAGTTCTATCCATCAAGCCCCAAACCGCACCCGGTACTCGATGAACAACGCCTTGATCGCGATCGGTTCACGCAATGAAACTCTTGCTGCTCTGGCCATCGCCGCAGCAAACCGAATAGGCAAGGTGAAGGTCGATCATGGCGAGACCGGGTGTAAAACACCAGATGCTGCTGCTTACATCCAGAAGACACGCAAGCACCGGCGAGGTTGAAGCTGGACAATCGGGGGTGGGGATTTGACAATCAGGAGCGGGGGGTTGTCAACACCTCCCACAGGTCGGTAGCGTCGACCAATTCGAAAGCCGTAAGCGAAGCCTTGTATTCTCGCAATTCAGACAGTGAGAATGGCAAGAGAGTGAGCACAGCGGTTCTACCTGCCAATGATTGACTGATTGCTTAGTGTAATTGGGGTTGATGGCTTCCTGTAAGTATATAGTGACCTTTGGTGTTTGTTGCATCCATCATCTCCTGGATGAAGGAAAGTAATTGCGGTGCGCGTTGGATTTCATCGAATATCGCACGCTTGCCGAATTGGTTCAAAAAGCCGCGTGGATCCGTCTCAGCTGCAAGCCGTACATCCGGTGATTCAAGGGATTGGTAAGGTTTGTCAGGAAAAGTCATCCTTGCCAATGTTGCCTTGCCGGCTTGGCGCGGGCCGAGGATTGTGACGACAGGATACTCTGACGCCGCAGCTTTCAATTCTTCTGTTATGGCAAGAATGATCATACCGCAAGAAAGAGGCATTCATGCAAATTGCAAGTTCAACTTCCGATTTGCATGGAACTGCTGAGTGAGTTCGAATCCCTGCACACCCTCTCGGCAGACCTGACTTATGAATTCACTCACAAATTCTCCTGGAAGGCCGAGTGATTTTTCCATCATCCGTATGGGCTCCAATGCCCTTCGCTCGTGTCAAACCCCGCCGCCGTTGCCACCTGAGCACGCATCTGCCTACCTTGCAGTCCATTAGGGGTGACAACTCAGACGTGAGGACTGACCTGATGAATGTCTGGACGATCCTGCAGGAAGCGAGCCTGGTGAACAAAGGCATCCTGCTGCTGCTTTTTCTCCTGTCGCTGGCCAGTTGGGCGGTTGTCATCGAACGCTGGCGCTATTTCGGTTCAGCGAAAAAGGAGGATTACAGGTTCTTTGCCACATTACGTGGCAATGTCGATGCACAGTCCATCCACAAATTCGCCCTCAACAGACCCAAGTCGCCCGCGGGGAAGGTTTTCCTCGCCGCGGAACGTGAGGTGGAAAGGCTTGGACGCGACGATGCTGCCACATGGAGCGATTCGCTTGAATTGGAACGCACCCTGCTGCGCAGTGACGGTGAACGGGGCCTGCCCTTTCTTGCCATTGTCAGTTCCTCCGCGCCCTTCATCGGGCTGCTGGGTACGGTTTGGGGTGTGATGATCGCCTTTCTGAAACTGGGCGGAATGCAGGGGCAACCAGCGCTGGAGGTCGTCGGACCGGGTATCGCCGAAGCGCTGATCGCGACTGCGATGGGGCTTTTCGCAGCGATTCCCGCACTGATGGCCTACAACGCCTTCTCGGCATCCCAGCGAAACCTGATGCGCCGGGTTGAGGAGTTCAATCGTAGGCTGATCGTTTCGATTCGTCCCAACGAGGGTTTCGGACGATGATGGGCGTGCGTTTCAAGGGCGATGGCGAGGAGCTTGAGTCGCTATCGGACATCAATGTCACCCCTTTGGTTGATGTCTTCCTCGTGCTGCTGGTCATTTTTATGATCACCGCCCCGGTGATCAAGAGCGCGATTGAGATGGGGCTGCCCACCGCACAGACCGCCACGCCGGACCCGAGCCAGGGGATTACGGTCAAGGTGATGCTGGATCGAACCATCTGGATCGATGACGAACGGGTGTCGTCGCAGGCTTTCCCGGGACGATTTCAGGATATTTGGAAGACAGCCTCGGAGGGGTCACGCCGGGTGCCGGTCTTCCTCGCCGCCGACCAGGGAGTACCCTACGGTGACGTCATGTTCGTCCTCGACGAACTCAGGGCTGCGGGGGTGGAAGATTTGGGTATGCTGACACGGCGAAATGGGGGCAATAGCCGGTGAGCTACGGGGTCGGACACTTCAGGCCTGCCTACCGTTCCAGCCTGCTGATCGCTTTGGCTGCGCATGGCGTGTTCACCCTGCTGGTTTTTCTCGCACCCTCGCTGGGGCTGTTTCCGGAAAGGCAGAAGGCACCGGAGGTGATGATGGTTCGTCTCCGTGGTGGTGGGGAGAACCGTCCCGGCTGGGTGAAACCGACCACCGCACCTGCCGATGATGCACCCGTTCCCGACAATAAACCGCAAGCCGCAGCCAAGCCGTCACCTCCCGTCGAAAAACGAGTCGAAACCCCGCCACCCGTAAAACGTGAAGAGCCCAAACCAGTCCGATCCGAACCGGAGAAGGTTGCGCAGCAGACTGCAGAGGCCGACGTTACAGAAGCTGTCTCGTCACGGGAAACCACCACAGCTTCCGAGAGTACACAGGAAAGTGATCCCGTTGAATCGGGTGAGGGAATTGGCGCCAAGCCAGGGCCAGTGGGTCCGGGTGTTGGAGTGACAAGCGATGCCGATTTTCCCGGCGCGGACCTCTTCCTCTCAAGGGTGGAAACCGAGGTGCAGCGCAGGTTCAACTTCCGGGGTAGTGGCACGGGAGCCGTTGCCGAATATCATTTCTTCCTCAGCAAAGAAGGCGCGCTGGCGGATCTGGTACTGATGAAATCCAGTGGGATCGGCAGCCTGGACCTCGCGGCACGCAGTGCGCTGCTCCGGGCAAAATTTCCGCCCCTGCCGCCGGGTTTCCCGGCAGAACGACTCGGTGTCACATATCGTTTTCATGATGATAAGTAGCAGACCGATTGACAGATGTCGGCGAATACACCACTCACTGGCGGGGCGGCGGGTCACTTGCGGGGCTGGTCGCGAGACTCGTCGCAACACTGGTTGTCCAGTCAGCATCGACTTCCGGAAATGACTATACTCTCGCGCAAGATCGAGTGGAGGGATCAGGTGAGCAAACGGAAAACAGTGATTTGGTGGTACCTGTTGATACTCCTCCTCGCCGTGGTATTCTCCACAGCGAAGATTTCCGCACAGCCATCTGCAACACCGGAAGTCGTGCTGGACGCTTACTCACGCGGTTTTTACCGTCCTGCTCTGCTCCATCAATTACGTCTCGACCCCTCTTTGTCTCCCGCAGATCGAACGATTGGCGAGACCTTCGACGGTCGTCTGCGTTACGCCCTGGAATGGTCCGGCTATGTCAACCTGGTGCGAGAGGCTGACTCCCTGTTGGCAGGTCCGCCGGAGGTGCCGGGAGATCGTGACCCGGGATCACGTCTCATGATTCGTATTCAGCCGGACACAGTTAATGCCGGAAAATTGCGTGCGGTTCTGACTCTCGCCGATATCCAGGGGACAGCCTACTACGCCGGCGGAATCAGTTTTGATCTCGAAGATGCCTCCCTGAGTGCCGAAGGTGCAGCGGAGGAGATCCTCCGTCAGATGACTGGCATGACTCCGCCGTTTCGTTCACGGATCGCCTGTGTCGAGCAGAGACCGGGAAACATCAAGGAGATCGTGCTGATCGCCTGGGATGGGGGACGCAGGTGGCAACTGACCCGGGACAACTCCATCGCCCTCTCGCCCTCCTGGGCGCCGGATGGACGCAGGCTCGTCTTCAGTTCGTTCCGAGGCGGACCAGATTCCGACCTGTTCATCGCTGATCTGGACAAACGAGTGATTACGCCCATCGTCCGGCGTGTCGGCACGGACGCCGCGCCTGCCTGGTCACCCAATGGCAAGGAGATCGTTTTCGCTGGCTCCTCCGGCGCGACGACAAGCCTCTACACGGTCGCCCCGAATGGCAATGGCTTGCGCCCACTCACGTCGGGGAAGTGGATTGACACTTCCCCTTCATGGTCGCCCACCGGACGGGAAATCGTCTTCATGTCCGATCGCAGCGGATCGCCGCAGATCTACCGTATGGATCGTGACGGTGCAAACCTGCGTCGCCTCACGCGGGATGGCAGGTACAACGCCGATCCCGCATGGTCGCCCACCGGTGACCGCATTGTCTATGTGCGGCTTGAAGATTCCGGATTCCAGCTCCGCAGCATGGACCCCCTCGGGGATGTCGATGTCGCCCTGACCAACGAACCTGGCGACCACCTCGACCCCGCATTTTCACCGGATGGCATGAAGATCACGTACGCTTACCGTGGCAAAGTGTGGGTGATGAATGCCGATGGCAGCCTGAGACGCCCCCTTCTGTCCGGTGGCCTGCAGCCTGCATGGAGTCCCATCGAGAAGTAACCGTCTCCCGACCCTGGTTCCCCCTTGCCTCCCGTTCCTCCCTGTACTACCTTACTAAAGGCTACTAATTTAGTAGGAAATGGAGTGTCGGGATGATCACACAGCGTGCACGGTACGCGCTGAAGACCATGCTGCACCTGGCGCAAGTGGCAGGGGAGCGTGTATCGCAGGTTTCAGAGATCGCGGAACGCCAGCAAATCCCGATCAAGTTCCTTGAGCAGATCATGATCGACTTGCGTCGAGCCGGCCTGATCATAAGCAAGCGGGGCCGTTATGGCGGCTACCTGCTCGCTCGCCCCGCGGAGCAGATCAATCTGTTGACCATCCTTCGTGCGATCGATGGGCCAGTCGCTCCTCTGGGATGCCTCAGCATGACTGCTTACAGCAAGTGCGAAGATTGCGATGATGAAGCGACCTGCGGAGTTCGTTTGCTGCTTCGAGGGGTGTATCAGGCAACGTTACGGAGTCTGGAGTTGACAACATTGGCCCAAGGGCTGAAAACCACGGGGGGTGGCATCATGGAGAGCAGCATACGCACAGAACAGTTCACCTGGGATCTGGATCAGAATGGGTTCCTGAAAGATTTTGAGAAATGGAACAAAGAATTTGTTTACGCCATGTCACAAAGGCTTGGAATGGGTGATCTCTCCGACGCTCACTGGCAGGTGATCGAGTACATCCGAGCGTTTTTTCTTCTAAACAAGAGCTGCCCACTGGTCTATCAGACCTGTCGGGCGAATCAGCTCCGGTTGCGTGATTTGAACGCGCTTTTCCCGAAGGGCTACCTGCGTGGCGCCTGTCGCCTTGCCGGGCTTTCCTACACAACCGGGTATCCTTCTTTCGCGGAACTGACCCAGTACACGGAATCGCCCTCGAGAGCGGATCTTATCCTTGCAAATTTCCAGATGGATGCCCAGGGTTTCCTTCAACAACCCGATAGCTGGGATCGCGACTTTGCCACTTCGCTTGCTGAGAAACAGGGTCATGTCGAACCACTCTCAGACCGACACTGGCAGGTGCTTTACTACCTGCGTGAAGCCTTCCACGAAGATCTCCAGGTGCCGACCGTGTATCAGACCTGCCATGACCTGCGAATGGAAATCGAGGAGCTGGAGCAGCTTTTCCCTGCCGGGTACAATCGCGGCGCGGTGAGGCTTGCGGGGCTGCGTCCCGGCGCGGGTGAACAGCAGATTCAGATCTGAAAGGTTGCCTACGATCTCCCAGACAGAATTGAATGACTTGACCGCCATAGGACAAACAACTTGAAGCGACCCTCGTTTATTGAAAACAAATGTGCTGGATGAGTTTGTAGAGGGACTGCCGACATTTCATCGGAGGCTTCCATTTCATACTCTCGGGTCATTTGTTTTCAATAAAACAAGGGTTAACAACAAGGTGTTTGCAGGTTGGTTGTCAAGACACCTTAAATGGATCGTCTCATCTGATCTGACGGATTCTGCGACTTCTGGGTGAGTACGATTCAAGGTGCTTTCGTGTACGCGCAGTGGTGCCGCGGGAAGCGAAAGCAACACCGAAGCGGACCGTCCAGAAGCCGCCCGAAGGGAACGCCTTCCCTTGTCCCTGCCTGCGTTGCTCTCGCTTGACATGGCCCCACCATGCCCTCGCGAGCCCGCCTTGGCAGAAACAAGGGAAGGCTGCTCAGAACCCATCAGATTAGATGAAACGATCCACTTGAGACCTTCGGCCTCCAGCCGATCTTGACAACCTGACTGGGCAGAGTTCGCCGTACAAAATCTTGTGAGGATCCCAAATCCAGGACATGAATAGTCACCCCGTATCCAAAATCCTGAAAGACCTGCAATCTCAGACTGACGGTGTTATTTTGCTGCGTCAGATTCACATGGGAATGCAGGCGAATGCTGCAACCTTCGAATTTTTGGAAACGAGTATCTCGTGGCTTGCCGAAAGGTGGGCGTATCCTCGCCGCGGTCAGTGGTGGCGCCGATTCTGTGGCGCTTCTCCACCTGGTTTTACCTCCACCTGACGAGCGAAATCGCCTGCTCATCGGGCACATTCATCATGGTACAGGTCAATTTGCGGACGATTCCTGCGACTTCGTTCGGGGACTGGCGGACGCCCTGAACCTCCGTTTTGAATGCAGAATGGTCGATGTGCCTGCGGACGAGCGAAAGCGGTTTGGCTTTGAAGCGTCGGCGAGGTTTCACCGTTACCAGGCACTGGAGAGCATCGCCAAAGAAAACAACTGCTTGCGGTTGCTGACGGCACATACATTGGATGATAAAGCAGAAGGTTTTCTACTTTCGGCGATGCGTGGCGCCGGGATGGCAGGACTCAGCTCGGTGCGATCCTCCCGAGGAGAGGTAATTCGCCCCCTGATTCGTATTCGGCGCCAGGAATTGAGGGATTTTCTCCGTTCGCAGGGGATCGAGTGGATGGAGGATCCTGCCAACGAGGACCCCGCTTACACCCGTGTCGCCATCAGGCAGCATCTGCAGCCCGTGATCGAGCAGGAATTTGGTACGGGTGCCTGGCGTAATCTCGCGCGGTCCGCAGAATTTGCCGAGAGGGCGGTGCTCACACTGGACGGCATCGCCGAACAGGCTTTCCGGAAAGTAGCCATCCGGAGCACCCCACGATGGATTTCGGTTGATGCAAAGGCCTTACTCGGGTATTTTCCCGATGTACGCGACCGTGTGCTGATCCGGGCATGGTGCCATGCCGCAGAGTGCGATCTGCGGGGTCAGTACCTGAAGCATAGTGAACGTCTGCATCTCGCGGCAGCACTCAAGGCGAAGAACGGCGATCGGATTCTTGTTCGAGACGTTGCGATCCGCCGAAAGGGGGATCGTCTCGTTTTTGACGGTCTCGAAAAACTCGCGCCTCAACCGCTGATTCTTCCCGGGAAGACAGCCCTGTGCGATGGCGGTCAGGTTTCTGTCGAGATTGTCCCAGCCACCGAAAGCGTACGGCGTCTCTCGGTACCCGGCCGTGTCGAATTGCTCGATGCTGATACGCTCGGTTCAGTGGTTTCGCTACGGGCATGGCAGGAGGGAGATCGTTTTATCCCGCTGGGCCGAACACGACATCTGAAGGTGGCTCGGACATTGAGACGTAAGCCCTCAGAGCGAATCGGCGGTCTTTGGGTGCTGCTCGCTCAGGATGGACGTATCGCGCTCGTGCTGGGTGAACGGATCGCTGAGCCTTTCAAACTGCAGGAAAGCACTCGCCAGGTCGCGGTTGTGACCTATTCCGCCCCGATGGCGGGTTGATGGAGTAAACGAGGAATACATGGCAAACGAGAAACGACCCACCCAGTCCCGGGGTCCGCAGGGACCACGCAAGGAGAACGGTGGCGATAAAGAACCTGACGATCGGTTTGAATGGAAACGCGCTGCGCGCACGCTGACTTTCTGGATTCTGCTCATCCTGATTGTGATTACGGTTTCGACCTACCTGAATCCTCAGCGCGAGCAGCCGGACATGGTCGAGTACAGCCGGTACTACCAGCTGCTGGTGGACAACAAAATTGAATCGGCTGTCGTAATTGACCGTGAATTCACAGGGAACCTGCGTGTCGCGGATGAGGCAGGCCGGACTGAGTTCAAAACCATTTTGCCCTTTGTCAACGATGAGATGGTCAAAGATTGGAAGGAGTACGGGGTCAAGGTCGAGTTCAAGGAGCGTTCGACCAACTGGGTCGGCATGGTGCTGACCTCGATCCTTCCCTGGATCATCCTCATCGGTCTCTGGATCTTCTTCATGCGGCGGATGACAGCCGGTGCGAATCGAGGGATCTTCAGCTTTGGCAAGAGCCGGGCGAAGCTGATGACCGAGAGCAGAACCAAGGTGACCTTCGCCGATGTCGCCGGCGGGGATGAAGCGAAAGAGGAGCTGCAGGAGGTCATCCAGTTTCTCAAAGACCCGAAGAAGTTCCAGCGCCTTGGCGGCAGAATCCCGAAAGGGGCGCTGTTGGTCGGCCCTCCGGGGACGGGTAAAACCCTGATGGCGCGTGCGGTTGCCGGTGAGGCGGGGGTGCCCTTCTTTTCGATGTCGGGTGCGGATTTTGTGGAAATGTTCGTCGGTGTGGGTGCCAGCCGTGTGCGTGACCTTTTTGAGCAGGGCAAGAAGAGTGCTCCCTGCATCATTTTCATCGACGAAATCGATGCAGTGGGTCGTCAGCGCGGCGCTGGGCTCGGTGGCGGGCATGACGAGCGCGAACAGACACTCAACCAGCTCCTGGTCGAGATGGACGGTTTCGAGTCGAACGAGGGTGTGATCCTGATCGCGGCGACAAATCGTCCGGATGTCCTCGACCCGGCATTGCTGCGTCCCGGTCGCTTCGACCGTCAAATTGTGGTCGATCGTCCCGATGTCCGTGGCAGGGAAGGCATCCTCCGTGTCCACTGCAAAGACATCCCCCTCGGCAGCGATGTGGATGTGAAGATTCTCGCCAAGGGGACTCCGGGTCTGGCAGGCGCTGACCTGGCAAACCTTGTCAATGAAGCGGCACTCCTCGCCGCACGGCGTGACGCGGAGAAGGTCGAGATGATCGACTTCGAGGACGCCAAGGACAAGGTGATGATGGGCACGGAACGGCGGTCAATGCTGATCAGCGACGAAGAGAAGAAGCTGACCGCTTACCATGAAGCAGGACATGTGCTGGTTGCCATGTTCACCCCGGGATCGGACCCGGTGCACAAAGTGACAATCATTCCGCGTGGACGTGCGCTCGGTGTGACCCACTACCTGCCGATTGATGAAAAGCACTCATGGTCGAAGAAATACATCGAAGGCAAGCTGATCCACCTGATGGGTGGGCGCGCCGCTGAACGTCTCATCTTCGACGACTACACCAACGGTGCGGCATCGGACATCAGCCAGGCCTCGGAAATCGCCCGGAGGATGGTCTGCGACTGGGGAATGAGCGAGAAACTTGGTCCGATCAATCTCGGCGGACGTGAGCACGAAGTATTCCTCGGACGTGACTTCGCGCAGCAGCGGAACTTCTCGGATGCCACCGCTCTCGAAGTCGATCGCGAGATCAAGCGTATTGTAATGAACGCCCAGAATACGGCGGTCGATATCCTCTCGAACAACCTGGAAAAGCTCCACCTGCTCGCACAGGCATTGCTCGAGCACGAAATCCTCGACGGCGAGGAGATCGACAAGGTGCTCGCGGGGGAGACACTTCCGAAGCCATCCAACAATGGCGGCCGCGACAGGCGCCCCCGTCCCCGCCGTTCACCCTCAAGGAACCGACTGCGTGAAGTGGAAAATGCTCTAAAGCAGCTGGAGGGTGGTGACGAGGGACAAAAGGAAGCAAAGCCGACCAGGTCGGATGCTTCTGAGGCCGGGGAAGCACAGGCGCCACGTCCGCGCAGACGTCGTCCTCCCCGCAGAAGAAGCGATGCTGCGAGCGGAAATCGCTCCGGCGAGAAACCTGCGAGCCCGGGTGAAAAGAAGAAGGATGAGTGACCGGATGCTCGTCAGTCATCCGGCCGGTAGCTTTCGAGGAACGTCAAGTCGCTGACTTGACGTTCCTCTTTCAGGAGCCTGGTTCGCTTACTGCATCCACCTGGGAGGTGGGGAGTACCCCGGGCAGGAATCACCAGTCGCGGAGCGTATCTTCTCTGGATTTGCTCCTTGTCGTGATCGAATGGTCATACGGAAGAGAGGCTTCCGGTGGATAAGAAATCCTGGAAATCCGGGCAGCGGGTCACACTGGTCGGAGCGCTGGTCAACCTGGCTCTTGCAGCAGCAAAGTGGACTGGTGGTGTCCTGTTCCGCAGCCACGCCCTGCTCGCGGATGCAGTCGATTCGACCGGCGACCTGATCACCGATGCGGTCGCGATCGTGGCTGTTCGGGTCGGCAGACGTCCCGCTGACAGGAATCACCCTTATGGGCACGGGCGAGTCGAATCCCTTGCATCTCTGATCATCGCCTTTTTTCTCTTCCTGGCGGGATTGACAATCGCTCGCAGTGCAGTGATCACCCTCCTGCACGGCACGGTCGAGCGGGTGGGATGGCCGGCACTGATCATTGCGCTTGTTTCGGTCGCTGTCAAAGAATCAATGTTTCGCTGGACTCGATCCACAGCACGTAAAATTCATTCTCCGGTAATCGAGGCGAACGCTTTTCATCATCGGTCGGACGCGTTCTCCTCAATTGCGGTGATTGTCGGAGTCGGCAGCAGCCTTGTCATCCCCGGTGCCTGGTTCATGGATGCTGTTGCCAGCCTGGTGGTGACACTCTTTATCCTGCGAATGGCCTTCAAAATCGGGATCGGTGCGGCTCATGACCTGGTGGATACCGAACAGGATCCGGAATTACTTCGTACCGTGAGACTCATCGCCCTGGATGTGCCGGAGGTGATCCACGCTCACCGGATTCGTTCACGGCGATATGGTGCCCTGGTCTATGTCGATCTTGATATCGAGGTCAATGGAAATATCAGTGTCGATGCAGGACATGCTGTCGCGCATGAGGTGAAAGAACGTATCCTGAAAAAATTCAACTATGTCGCCGATGCCTTGATCCATGTGGAGCCGGAGGGTTCACACCTGGATGGTGAGGGTACAGTTCGGGGCGTGTGATCATACGGTTCGTCTCCTTACTATAGTCGTTGCTGAAAATCGCTGCTGATATCAATGGTCAAGCGTTATGGCAGGTTGCCGCATCAGTTGAGACCAGCCGCATTGCTGAATCGGGCAGCGCTTCGGACCTTTCGCGCGAGTGGCTGTCTCGAACGGAAGTGGTGCAATGGTGCAGCAGGTCTACGCTTCGCTATAGACCTGCCGCGACGCTGAGTATCACCTTTC